>Ga0315552_1000012_pt1 | contig 114572 bp, 84 predicted proteins | sample SalMarSW160170MG_2_FD_203102 | JGI IMG/M metagenome (GOLD analysis project Ga0315552, IMG submission 203102) | Salt marsh sediment microbial communities from the Plum Island Ecosystem LTER, Massachusetts, United States - Salt Marsh Sediment SW1601-70 ...
CTTTTTAACTATCTGTTCTGGTGTGTGAAATTTACGTTTCATTTGGGTATCCCTTTCATTAAAAACTACTGATTTTATCGGATACCCTCTAATTCTCAATGGTACAGTTTTTTGGGGTCATGCCAGGAGAATAATAGCATCAATCTTGTATTCCCCTTGATTCTCGGGATGCCATATTCCTTTGCGACGCTGCGTGTGATGGTGGAGGAAGCCTCTCAAATCGACTATGTGTTCAAGATATTCATCAACGGTAAGATGACTGAATTTGTCCTGGAATACTCGCCTGACATTACCTTCACACGTTACCGAGATGCTTGGGCTTCGTAAGGCTTGCTCGGTTGCTTGCCTCAGTTCAGCAGCGGCTTTAAATTTCTCAAGTATATCCGCCTTTTTGAACTTACCACCTCCATAGGCTGTTTCCAATACGAAATATAAATCATATATCGCCTCAATGAATTGTTGCTCGTGCATATCTATAAGTGCTCGCCTGAAGAAACTTAGATGTATGTCAATTTCGTAAGCTTTTGGAGAGGCAAAGACAGCGCGAGCAAGAACATCAAAATCCAGTGGAGAAATTGATTCAGGAGATACTTCTGCTAGTGTACTCCTATATGAATTTACTTTCAAGTAGTTTTGTTCATCATCATTCTCAGCTATCCACTCAATTTCTGGATTAGATATATCTATCGATCTCAAACCAAAAAGGGAAAGAAGACCTTGTAGAGTTCTCAATTCTACTTGAATAAACATGGTATGAGGTGGGATTAACCGAATATCAAATGAGACGCCTGGGGTCGGATTCGGGGTTATTTCCGGCCAGTATTCACGTTGAGTAACGCGAACTGTAACACAGATATGAGTAATTACTCCCTTGGTCTCTTCGAACTCCCAGAGATATCCGCTGGATCTTATGGGATGGATCTCTTTCAATCGCAGTAACCCAAATGTTTTGAAACGGTACTTGCACTTCATTGTTATATTCTAATCGGCGATAGTCGCCCTTTCTGTACGCTTCAAGCCTTTAATAGATGAATGTCGGTAGTATGTCCACAACAACATCATCTTTCAGAAACGATAGTGTCCCTGTCTATTAAGCATAATCAATAGTCCGCATACAGTCCCTATTAATGTGGCAAAAGCAATAGCACATGTTATTATAACCCATAAGTGAGTTCTTCTGATGACGGACCAGCCAGCTTCCGTGAGACGGTAGTAAGGCCCCGTTTCTGTGAAAAGGTCTCCATCTGGTAACGAGCCGTCTTTGGTAAATTTTCCTTTTGGGATTGCGTTGCATATCGGTTCAAGCCAACCCCTCATATGACAAGTACGCAAGGCTTCTTCTAAGCCAGGCTGGGGGGAAGGAGACTGTTCTATAACAAAAACATTACCAGGCTGAAGTATTAACGCAACTGTTTGTTTTGATACGCTTTTAAGTACTTTGCGAATAAATCGTTCCCTTTTGAGTCCAATCCATAACATAGTACTAACTCCATTGGTTTGATTCCTCGATGATTTTTATTTCCTCTTCTGTCAGGTCGTAGAGTTGGTAAACGAGGTTGTCGATTTGTTTGTCGGTGGTGTTGATTTGGCGCTGGATTTTTGTTTTTTCGTCCGGGATTTTGGCGGCAGATAATTTCTTGTTTAAATCCAACATCTGCTCAACAAGTTTTACCATTTTGTCGTGCATTGCGACGTCGGTGGGATCAGAGAAGTCTATGGAACGAAAAGGCATCGAGCGAATTCTGAATATTTTGATTTGGGCGAATGTTCTGCCTGCTTCCTGAGCAGATATTTGGTACAGATAGTTAAACAACTGGGAATTCAAAATGCCTAGCAAGTACATGTATGACTCTGCTGCTCGGTGATCGTCGCGCCATACAATTGAGTGAACCGTTTTATCAGTTAGATGTTGATCTGGCTCAAAAGTACACCTGAGATGATCCGCTGTCTGTCTATACACAATTTTTTCTTGACAAAGTAGATTTTCGTCGAACCTAAACTTATCAACCTGTGGATCAATGTGTTTCTGCCAATCGTGCTTGAGCCATGAAGATGGTGATTCAAGTTGGTAGCGGTCCAGATTTCGGCCTTTCAGAAATGGACGGTCGTTGCAGTGGCGTTGGTCGCCTTGATAGAGGACCCTGTCGGCGATGGATCCTCCCCGTTTCTTGCCTCGACCTACAGTCCAATAGTTGAGTCCAACGTCCTTGACAAGGCAGTATTCCTCTAAGTTTGGAAGACGAGACGACAAACGTTGGGAGATTAAAGCGCCGTGGGCCCAAGTTAAAGAAATTATTTGATCTCGTGTTAGTTGAGAGAATGGCGGAATTTGATTGGCTATGGATTGCGGGTCATTGACCTTAGCAAGTAAGAGCAGAGGATCACGTTGCCACTGCTCGGGTCTCTTATAAATAACGGTAATACAAGTGAAGACATTTGGCTTCGGGAAAACTAGGACAAACCCGAAGTCTATAACGTAAACCTCTCTGGCTTGGCTCAAAATAAGTCGTTTGAGTTGATTGAAGTAAGGACCTAACATATATGTATTTGGAATAATGAAGCCAAAAAGACCTGACGAAGAGGTTAAGGATAGGCCTTTTTCTGTAAAGGCTGCAAATATATCGTTGTTTCGCATAAAGGAAGGTGTCGAGCGTTCTATGTAGTGCTTCAATTCCATGTCAAACTGAATTCCATACGGCGGATTTCCGATGACGGCATTGAAGCCGGGGTTTTTGCGGGAGAAAATTTGAGGGAATTCGGCGTGCCAATCGAAGGGGTTTATTTTTTGGTAGAGGTCGTTGGGGATTGTTGTTTCGTGTGAGTCCCCCGCCACAGGTGCGGGGGCTAAACGTTTTTGAGGCGGCTTTGCGGCGATTATTTTAACAGATTCCTCGGCTGCGCTCGGAATGACGTTTGGTTCTGCGCTCGGAATGACGTTTGGTTCTGCGCTCGGAATGACAACAGTGTCGAAGAAATCGGGGCCGATGAGTGAGTTGCCGCACTTTATGTTGGTTGCAAGGTCGGGAAGTGCTCTTTCATGAAAGAGGCGGTACTGGTTTTCGAGGGTCTGAGCGTCTTCGCCTTCGAGGACTTTTAAGAGCAAACTAAGCTTAGTAACTTCGACGGCCTGTGAGTCGATATCAACGCCGAAGATGTTATTGAGGAGTATTCTTTTCTTTTCGGCGTTTGTCAGATACCACTGTCCGCCTTTACCCTGATAGATTTTCTTTGTGTACTTTTGTGGGTCGTTTTCAACATACCAGTCGCGGTGGTAATTTAGCAAATACGTATATGCTCCTAAAAGAAACGAGCCGGAGCCACAGGCAGGGTCGAGGATTTTTAGGTTGGTGATTTGTCTTGGGGTAAGAGGTTTGAGATTGCCACGTCCGGCTTTGGCGGACTCGTAATGACGAGGTGGATTCCCGCTTTCGCGGGAATGACAATTAGGAATCGATTCCTCGGCTGCGCTCGGAATGACAGCAGGCACGCTTTCAGTGTTGACAGCAGGCACGCTTTCAGAGATGACAGAATGGTCGTTGAGTAGGCGGCCAACGGTGTTTTTGACGATGTAATCAACGATATATGATGGGGTGTAATAAACGCCGCCGGCTTTTTTTACTTCCGGTTTTGGTACAACATCAGCCCGATGGGCACCTGAGATTGTTATGACACTTCCAAGAAACTGCTCATAAACATTGCCGAGGATTTCGGGAGGCAGGACTGAGAACTCATAAGGGCACAAGGGGTAGTAGAGACTGTGTAGGATATATTTTAGGTCTTTATCGTCGATGGTTATATTTGGCGTTAGGTCATCAGGGGGTGTGGCGCGGCCGGGTTCATCGTGGAAATGAAAAAGGCCTGAGTTGTACTTTTGGTCGGCCTTTTCGAAGATTTCGCAAAGCCGAGGATATGTACGGTCACCACTAATTATAGACTGAAGCTGTTGATACTGTTCGATTCCTCTATCTTCGCACATACGTAGAAAGAGGATTCTGTCTATAGTACGCTGAACAGAGAAGTTTATTTCATTCTTTGTTAGAGTTCCGTTTCTCAATGCAATGATTCTGGCCAGCATTTTCCGCCAGGTTTCGATTTCGGCGAGTAATTCAATATCGACGGTTGTTGTGCCTCGTTTTCCTTTAGTTGCAACTGCGAATTTATCGAAAGAACCTTTTAATATTGCGTCTCTACTGAATACGTCAGCGATTTTAGCCCATTTGTCGGGGTAGTGTTTATAGGTGAAATACATAATCCTTGCGGTGTCGGCCTTGTCGGTCTGCCTTGGGCGGGTTTGGCAATCGTAAACTGCGAACTCCTCGAAATCGGTCAGGATTGATAACGGCAGTTTGGCGGACCAGGCATAACGTCTTAACTGATAAGCGGGGTGAGGGTCGCCTTTGATGTCAACAGATGGTTTTTTTGCTTCGAGAAAAAACTTGCGAACACCGCCAATGCGAAAACAGTAATCCGGTGCCTTGGTTGTGCCGCCTACCTTTATGGCATCTTCGTGTATGACGTCCTTATAGGCCTGAGAATAGCCTCTTTCGTTTGTTACGTCCCAGCCTAATTCTTTGAAAAACGGGTCGATGAATTCTCTGCGAAGCTGGGTCTCGTTGTATTGCTGCGAATGATATGCTTCAATATCACGATCAAAGGTTTCAATGAGTTCCACAACTCTGGAAGGTACACTACACATCCGGCAATTTCTCCGCCATTTTGTTGTTTCCCCAGTGCCTTTATTAAAGACAGATTTAGGATAATAATACCATCAAGAGTTGAAAAAAACAATTATATTTTGTATGGAAGGAAGAACAAAGCATTCTTAGCGTTTGTGTCAATCGAAATATTAGGTATGCGGATACGCACACTTTCTCCTAATGGAAGGGGTCTTCGACTTATAGGTATGACAAATTAAAAGCGGTTAGTTTTTGTAAAATTGTTGCTTAGTGAAGGGAATTCAGTTATTTTATCCTGGAGGCGGGTGAGCTTGTGAATAATGTCACAAGTGGGATACGAACAACATAAAAAGAAAAGCGGGTGTGATTTAATGGCGGATGAACAAAGACAATTAGTGCAACAGATTGAGCGTTTAATCGAATCCGAAGATAAATCAGCCCTGAGGGAGCTGCTCAGCGACCAGCGAAGCAGTGACATAGCCGAGGTCGTGGAGCTTGTTGATAACGAGCAAAGACGTGCTATCTTCGACGCTATGGACAAGCCGACTTCGGCTGAGGTTCTGGAAAAGGTTGATGAGGCGACCAGAGCGGAGCTGTTCGAGCTGCTAAAAGATGAGGAGCTGAGCAGCATTCTTAGCGAGCTTGACCCTGACGATGCGGCTGATGTTCTTTCGGAACTGCCCGAAGAAGAAAGGGTTGAGCTGCTGGAAAGCATACCTGCGGCGGAATCGGCTGAGATTAAAGAATTGATGAGCTACTCCGAGGATTCAGCGGGTGGGATTATGGACCCGGTCGTGATAAGTGTGTCCGAGGATGCCACGGTTGCCGAAGCGGTCAATAAAATCCGTGCTGCGGAGATTGATGAAGATTTCTTTTCCGTGTATGTTGTGAGCAAGGACGGCAGATTTGTTGGTGATGTTAGGATTAGATTCCTGCTGACCCGGCCGGAAAAAACGAGGATAGGTGATTTAGTTGACCCCGATACGATTTACGTTACTGTCGATATGGACCAGGAGGAAGTTCGGAATATATTCAGCAAGAATGATTTGATTGTAGCTCCGGTTCTGGAGTATGACAATAAGCTAGTCGGGCGAATCACCGCCGACCGTATTATTGAGGTCGCGGAGGAAGAGGCTGCAGAGGACCTGTACACGATGGCAGGTACTGATGCAGATGAGCTTGATACGTTTTCAGCTTTAAACGCAGCCCGTATCCGAATGACGTGGCTTTTGCCCTGTTTAATTGGGACGGGGGTAACGGCTCTGGTCCTGATGTTTTTCCACGACAAATTTGGCGAAGATTCATCTATTGTTTATACCGCTGCGCTTGCTTTTGTACCTATGATTGCAGCTATAAGCGGAAACGCCGGGCTGCAAACCTCGGCGATTGTGGTTTCCGGACTGGCAACCGGTCACCTTGTGGCACTGAGAGTAAGTCAGGTTTTTACGCGGGAAGTGCGCATCGCGGTTCTCGTGGCTTTGAGCTGCGGAGTTATAGGTGGTCTGGCGTGCGCAATCCTGCTTAGTCTGAAGGCGCCGGAAAGTACAATAAAGTCTATCCAGCTTGTATTTGCGTTCGGGATGGCTATGTTCTCGGCAATAATGGTGGCGACGACGCTTGGTTTGTTTTTGCCGTTTTTATTCCGCCGAATCGGTATAGACCCGGCTATAAGCTCCGGGCCGTTAGTTACAACCGCAAACGATTCGATAAGCGTTGCAATCTATATGACTTTGACACTTTTATTGGTGACGTGACGACAGAGGACAGAAGACAGATAATAGAGGACAGAACCGACTTCTGACTTCTGAATTTTCCGCAAACCATTATCTGCGTGTTCGCCGGTTAACGACTCTTCTCCTTGGGCTGCTTTTTCTCGGGATCTCCCTAATTGCCAAGTGTGATACCGGTGGTTTTTTGGGAATAGACACTTTTGGTACTTTCTGTCCTAATAGCTGTAACGCGTTTCCGCATATTTCCTTGGTAGAAGTGTCGTGATGTTTCAGGCCCTTTTGTAAAACCTCCAGAGCCATATTTTTCATCCTGCCTCGCATTTTTCTAAGGCCGTAGGCGGCAGCGTTTCTCGTTGGTACGGGACAGCTACCAAACAAGGCGGTTTTTAAGATGTCTAAACCATCCTCCTGCATCCAGGACAATTTATAAGCTGCCCGCCGCCTGTTCGATGCATCGGAGGAATACAACTGCTCCCGAAGCTTTCTGAGAAGTTTTATTGACGCTTCGTCCTTTTCTCGGCCTGAAAGCACTCTTTTCTGCAATTCCATAAGACCACCCCTCTATTTAGACTACTTCCTTGTAATGTCCCCAATTCTCTAACAAGATATGAGGGAATTGTCAAATATTTATTTGAAAAGAATTAGAGTTTTTCTTCAAGGGCCGCCGTTGGCAGGTCAAGGCTGGAAAAAACCTGCACAGCGGGCATTTAATAAGGGTAGTTCCTACTCAGCGAAGTCGCTGCGTAGCACGAGTTGCGAATCGCCCCTACCGTTACGGCAGGGAAGAATTGCCCTGTAATTTGTGGCGAAAATCAATATTGTTCAAGCATCAAGGTTGACAAAATGTTTAAAATTTTATAATATAGCCGTATAAGGGTTTGTCTTTACAAACCTTATGGTAAGAGTAACACTCTGCCGGGCCGCAACCGATAATTAAGGCGGTCGTGGCAGTAATAATTTGTTTATAAGCTCTGGAGTTAGTGGTAATTATGTCCACGGGACAACCTATTGATGAACAAACAAGCCTTGAGCATGAGCCGGAATTGAACAAGTTTTTCAGGGCAGCTATCAAAATGCGGGCGAGCGACCTGCATCTGAAAGTCGGTCAGCCGCTGAAGTTGCGTATTTTCGGAGAGTTGAAAAAGACCACCGGTGAAGTAATGACAGTAAAAAGGATTGAAGAATTAGTTTTCGAGATACTTAGCCCTGCTCATAAGGAGTTCTTCCTGGAGCATGGGACCCTGGACTTCGCCCACGAGATCGAGGGTGAACATCGTTTCCGAACAAACATATTTCGCCAGCGAGGCATGATTAGCCTTGCGGCCCGACGCGTAAATACAGACATTCCGCCATTTGAAGAACTGCACTTGCCGCCGATACTGGAAAAGATATGTGAGGTCAGACAGGGACTGGTTCTTGTTGTTGGACCTACGGGCTGCGGTAAAACCACGACAATCGCATCGATGATAGACCACATAAACCGCACTCGCTCTTGTCATATAATTACTGTGGAAGATCCTATCGAGTATCTTTTTAAGGACGATAAAGCGATAGTATCACAAAGGGAGATCGGACTTGACGTCAGAGATTTTGAGGAGGCCTTAACATATTTGATGCGTCAGGACCCCGATGTAGTTTTCATTGGCGAGATGAGGGATGCTAAAACCGTCAGCGCCGGAATGAGAGCCGTGGAAACGGGACATCTTGTTTTCGGAACGATGCATTCGGCAAATGCCTCGCAGTGTATTCACCGGCTATTGGACCTTTTCCCGCAAAACGAACGAGACCTTGTAAGACAGACTTTAGCTCTTGCAATTAAAGCGGTCGTCAGCCAGGTATTACTACCGTGCCAGGATGAAGGCGTTGACAGGATACCTGCTATGGAGGTTCTAATTTCAAATGCGGCTGTCAGGAAACTGATTTCCGAAGGGCGCGAAGCCGATTTACCCAGTGTTATACGAGGCTCTCAACAGGAAGGTATGCAGGACCTTACATATAACCTTTGTGAACTGGTGAACAACGGTTCAGTCGACGCAAAGGACGCATATAAACAAGCACCAAATGTAGAAGAACTAAAAATGGCACTAAAAGGTATCAAGACCACTGCCAGTGGCATTTTGTAGGATTTAACGGAGCATCTTATGCCGGATTTATTATTAGCAGCTATCGGATACGGCGGCTACATATCAATAATCAAATTTTTCATTTTCCTGGTTATGTTTTTTGGATGGCTGCCGCTGCTTACGTGGGTTTATCAGGATGCCAAAGTAATAGAGACAAAAGAGGTTTTCTGGGCAGGTGTTGTCCTGGGCGCCGGGGCGGCGGGGACAATAATCTGGCTTGTTACGCCTGTCTTTATCGCCGGGATGCTACTCTATTTGATAGTTGTCGGGGCAACATCTCTGGCTTATGTGAAGCACCGCAATTCCAGGGTTATGGACTTTGACAAGGTACTGACGGTTGACCACATCAAAAACTTGCTCGTTAGCAAAGAAAAGAAACTTGCGGAACTCAAAAACTTTATTTTTATAACAGCAAACAGAAATGAAGTTCCAATACCTGAACCTCGAACACCGGACTTTTTCGGCTATAAGACAGCTTATGAAATTCTAAGCGACGCCCTCTGGCGAAGGGCGAGCAGTATAGCGTTTTCCCCGACACCACAAGACTATAAGGTGGCCTACTATGTTGACGGTGCAGTGCTTCAACAACCGAGTGCAGGCCGAGAGCAAATGAAGTATTTCATTCACTTCATCAAGCAACTTGCAGATTTGGACACCAAGGAAAAACGAAAACCACAAAAAGGTACCTTTAAGGTCGCTCGTGGCGAAAGTTATACCGAGTGGGAAGTAACCACGGCCGGGTCAACCGCCGGGGAACAGGTCAGACTCAAAGAAATATCACATGAGGAACTGCCAAGGATAAACGAAATCGGCTTAATGCCCGAGCAGTACGAACAGTTAAGTAGATTTAACGAGATAAAGCAGGGTGTGTTTATCATAAGCGGTCCTTCAAAAAGCGGTATCACAACAACACTTTATGCATTTCTGCGAAATCATGATGCCTTTATTAACCATATAAACACGCTTGAAAGACAGGCTTCCCATAATCTGCCGAATATAACTCAAAACGCGTTTAATCTCAGCGACACAGGTACAACGACATTTGCTAAAAAGCTGCAGGCGCTAGTAAGAACGGGGCCGGATGTTGTTGGTGTTGGCGAGTGCGAGGATGCCGAGACGGCCCAGGTTGCCTGTAAGGCTGCCGCAGATGGGAAACTGATGTATGTTACGCTCAAAGCAGATAGTGTGATACAGGCATTTGCTAAATGGCTGAAATTTGTCGGTGACAGGAATCTGACCGTCGGTACCCTTCTGGGCATAAGTAACCAACGGTTGCTGAGAAAACTTTGCGGTGAATGCAAACAGGCATACGCGCCGGATAAGGAACTTTTCAAAAAGTTCAACATCAACGCAGAAAAAACCAAAGTGCTCTACCGTGCCGGTAAGGTGCTGTACGACAAACGCGGCAAAGCCTCTATGTGCGAAAATTGCCAGGGGACAGGGCATTTCGGCAGGACGGGCGTATTCGAGATTATCACACTGAACAATGAGTTAAGAAAGGCCCTAATACAAACGAGGTCGCTGCCGGAAATCGGCACGCAATTCAGACGTGCCAAAATGCTCTATTTGCAGGAACAAGCACTAAGGAGAGTTATCAGTGGAACAGTAGCAATAAATGAAATGATTCGGGTGCTTTCAAAACCCAGAACGAAAAAACCAACATAGTCGGGCTAAAGTGAGTTCCAAACTTTAGGCCCTTTAGAGACTTCAAACTTTATAAAAACGGGAGATATTGTAATGGCCAGCTTAGCAGTGGTGTTAATAATTTTGGGATGTGCTGCTTATCAATATTTCAAAGGCACATTTATCAAGGCATTCGCAACGATAATAATTGCTATTTGTGCAAGTGTAGCTGCGTACGGCTTCTTCGAGGTTTTGGCAAATGTCTTTATCAGCAAAGGTGCTGATAGTCGTTTCCTTTCTCTTGTGCCCTGGGCCCAGATGCTCTGTTTTTCACTGCTATTCATTGTAGTCTTTGGAGCGTTGCAAACAGGTGTGATGTTTCTAACTCGCCAGCCGGTTGATTTGGGGTTTATGCCTGAACGTATAGGGCGGATCGTATGCGGAATTTTATTAGGTCTTTTGCTATCCGGTTTTTTGCTTACCGCTCTTGGGATGGCACCTTTATCAAACAAGTATCCTTATCAGCGTTTTGACGGGAAGCGCAGCACAGCTTTACTCAATGCCGACGGCTTTGCGACGGGCCTGTTCAGCATAATAAGCAAGGGCAGCCTCAGCGGTAAAAGAAGTTTTGCCACTATTCATCCCGATTTCCTTGACCAGGTCCACCTGAACCGGCTGGTTTCTGGTACTTCCACCCTTACCAGCAGTACACCAGCGATAAGCTTGCCCAAACAGGCTGTCTGGCCGGCCCCCGAAAGCCTTAGTGAGCAGGTGAGTCAAATTGTTTCGCAGTTGAATCGTCAGGGCAAACTTAAGGATGAGTCAACCGGTAAGTCAATATCTATGCCAGGACCGGTCGGCAGTGATTATCAGCCCACAATAGTGCGGGTGGGAATAAAAAGCAGTGCGCTGAGACCAAAAGCAACAATAAATGGTGGCGTATTTATACTTTCTCAATTAAGGTTAATATGTAAACGAAAAGGAAAGGGCGACGACCCACTCGCTGGTACGGGAATAAACATTTATCCTATCGGACATCTGAAGGCGGCGGACGAGATACAAGTAAGCACCGAGATAAAAGTAGATAGTCGTAACGACTTCAAAGATGGAGCCAGGGAAAAATTTATTGACTTTGTTTTTTGCATCCCGAGGGATTTTGTGCCGGTACTGCTCGAGTTTAAGCAAAACAGCATTGTCGAGATACCGTCCAGGGCAATTGTAACGGCCGACCAGGCGCCGCCACCGGAGTTTTTTACCCAAACATCCAAAAGCGAGGATGGCTCTGCTACGTCCGGCAGACCGTCATCCAGCCCCACGAGACAGCCGGGCACTCGCTCTGGTTCCAGGCAACGTAAACCCAGTGGTTTAAGCAGGTCTATTATCGGTGACAGTACCGACGAAGAATAGTCGTCCCATCTGCTGAACCGGCAGGCATCAAAAGTGTGAATTGTGGAGGGTAAAGGCAATTCAAGGTTTTTTTCTGGCCGAAATTGCTTTAGGTCTCAAGGACGGAGTCGGGTTGGCAAACTTAAAATCGGGTAATGCCGCAAGGCATTTTGTGGACTGCGAGCATATTGGCCTAAAGTTTCTTTGGCCTAAGATATACACCCTTAGCTGCAGACAACCAATTTGTCCAAATCCAGCTCCATCAAGTGCTCAAGATAAGCGTTGAGTTCTTCTTCTGAAAAATTGGAGAGAAATTCCGGCTTGGCACTTTTGTTGATTTCGCAAATGTAGTCTATCAACTCCCTTTTACTCATATCTACAGGTCCTTCAAAACTGGTTAAATTTCTTATCAACCTACGCAATATCGACAGAGCGCTCAATTTTTCTTTAGCTGAGCATACGGCGAACAGCCTTACGCCCCATAACCCTAACTACCATATAGTGGAGACATTTGTGCTTTAACTACCATATATAGTCTGGATGATCTCACTGGCTTTATTACATTTTTCACTGTCCAATAAAATCACATTGGGCGCCAGCCAATTCAGACTAAAAAAATTTACGAATTTTTTGTTTTTCTAAATTTCTGCTACGAATCGCATTGCCCGGATGGTCAAAACGTCGGGTTTAGCCGTACAGCAACTAAACCAGCAACAATTTTTACGCTGATTAGTGGAGCACTTACTGAGCCGTGTTTGCCGAACATACTAAACACACCACCAAAGAAAAGGTGGGTGGTGACTACCCTGTCGGCAAAACTACTGGACAAAAGACCGGTTGATTTGTTATAATTTTAAGTGGTTGCTGCGTAGGCTTATCAGGGGAAAGAAATGAAAAGACTAAGAAGGGCTCAGCAAAGACAAGCAAAGAAACACAAAAAGTTCAGACGACGGGCTATTGCGGCCGGTACAGCAGCGGCAATTGCCTTGGGAATAGGGTCAAGTTTAAATAAAGCACGTGCCGGGGATATGCCTGATAAGCACCAATTGTCTGTTAGTCAAGATGCGGACAGAGATTTTCTCGCCAACATGGAAGAGCTTGCTATTGGTTACTGTGTATTCAAGCCTGACCAGAATCGCAATCAAATACCTGATGGAGTGGAGTTAGCCAAGCGCTGCGCTGCTGTTATCGAACAATTGCCCTGGGAAGACAAGGTAACAGACCCAAACCAAACGTATAAGTGGTTGACCCCCATGTTTGGCCTGGAGACCTGTGATATCTGCGGAGCAACAGTTAATATGGGGCCGGCGGGAATAGTAAATCCACGGCTGGGCTTGCGTGTAGATTGCCCCCTTATCGCTATACATTATATGGAGCACGGTTCGTTTGGTTATAAAGGTGATGAGCATACAGGAAGGCTTGGTGTAGCTGCTTTATTACGAGCACTCGAGCTTCGTTTTCCTTATGACCCTAACGAGCACCGGTTGGCCTTAGATGGAAACGACCTTGATAGAGATTTGTTGACGGACGATGAAGAATTAGCGGCAGGCTACAACCTCTACAATGCCGACCAGGACGAAGACCTTACCGCTGATGGTGTTGAGCTTGCGAGGCAATGTGCGGAGGTTATCAATGAGCTGCCTGTACTTGATCCGAACGTGCCGGAAGTTTTATACTCTGTGTATAAGGAAAGCTTTTTACAGCGTGGTCTTGAGACGTGCGAAGTATGCGGCGTGACGGTTAATATGGGTTACTGGAAGATTACGAATGCCAAGCTGGACCAATCTATCGAAGTGCCTGAAATTATCAACCATTATATGGAACACGGCTCTTTCAGCTATTGGGGTGACGTTCACGAAAAAGGTAGAATTGATGTGGCCCTTTTGGTAAAAATTTTAGAAATGCCGCGACGATGTGGTGATTTGGGAACTATATATCCGCCTGGAGATTTAAATCAAGACTGCCGGGTGGATATTGATGACCTAACTGTGTTTTTCGAGCAATGGCTCGAGCATACTGACCCAAACCAAGGCTGATGTGATGAAGAGTAAATGCAGGGGCGCAAATTTGAATTTCGAATCATCTGAGATTAAAAGATGCGTCCGTGTTCTTAAAGAAATCGACTTTGAATTAGCATATCTGGTATTGCTTACGCGTGAGGGTCTCAAGCCGTTAAGCAGATGGGAAAAACCTCTGGCTGGCGACGGTCTTGAATTATTGCGGCAAATGGGTCTGCTTACAAAACAAATCCGGCGAACAGTCAAGACCGGCAAGGAAGTTGTTGAAACTATTTTCAGCAAGTTACCTGCTTACCTTGGGTTGTATGAACAGCGCTTTGGAAACAGGCCGATAGACAAGTCAGCCCAAACCCGGCGATTCGAAGGCTTTCTCTTCGGCTATCCACCATGCTGCGTAAAAGAGTATATACGCAAGCCCTACGCTCCGAATAATCTTGGAGCCCAAGAGCAGGAAATTTTATTTCATTGGGCCTGTAGAGACTGCAAAATCACACCTGTGCTTTTGGGCGCCTACAAGAGTGTATATAATTCGCTCAATAGCTTCTAAATTCAAACCAACCGGCCCCGAACTGATAGGTATGACCTATGACATCCCATTTCAAAGAAATGTAATTCTTGACAGGAAGAGGTCTATTTTGGTATATAATGAATAGGTAAGATCTATTGATTTTTGTCTTCCATCGTGCGGGTTTTTTCTTTTTGTGAGTTGACTTCGGTCGAAGGTTAGCGAATAAGGTACGCAGTCTAAAGGTGAAAAATTTGTTCATTGTAATGGAGATTTTTAACATTTCTTTTAATTGCGCATCTTGAGCTTTGAAAGAAAGGGGGACGATTATGGACGGTAAGGTGATTTGCTTGGCATCTTCACGAGAGAGTACGCTCATACAAGAAACAACTGATATTGGGCATCCTTCTACGCTTTTGCTTTACGCTTCATCAGCCAGAAGGATGCGAACAGCACTGCGGTCAGACCTATGCATACAAATGTAACGACCCGCTGCAACAAATGCGGGCTGTCTGAAGTATCAGCATCACCTAACACAGAAGGGTTAGATATGCCTTCATGTGTTAATGTCGCGCTATTGGTATCGGTCGTTTCTGAATGGTCTCCTGGCTCATTAACATCGTAGACATCGATAAGTTCGGGTTCTTCAGCTATATCCACAAGTTGATCCAAATAAATCCTGTCCATCTCTGCCGGCGATGGGGTGATGTACGTGCCCAAATCTCTATCAAATACTCTGGTTCCAGGCTCAAATTTGATTTCGAAGTCCTTTTCGGTATAGTTGTTGTTTACTGTCAATTTGTTGACTTTCACCCTCCTGGTTATCCGTGTCGAGCCTTCTTTGGTCGTGTGCAATATCTGCAAGGGCATCCAGATGCCTTCTGCTACTTCCAAGAAATTGGAATTTATCCATTTGAAATGGAATTGCCCTGTTGCCTCGCTTCCCAGGACAGCAAAGTTGAGCTTTGGATCGAGGTATATCCTGGAATAACCCGGACGAGTAAGTATTACGGCTTTGCGACCTTCATAAGTCCCTTCTGAGACCCCAATACGGTCACCATACGCCTCCAAAGCACCAATCAGATCGCCGGCATGACCCTTGCTTCGGGGCCTTCGGGGCATTCTTTCCGTAAAGGTCAGGTAGTGGCCTACCCAGCTCTGTTTGATGTCGCCATTTTCCGGCAGCGAACTCTTCACCTGGCCATCGAAGGCAAGTCTGTTGTAGCTGAATTTGGTTTTCCCGTTGACAGAGAATTCCCAGTCCTTAGACACTCCGTCAACTGCTGTCGGATCAAAGTTCCGTTTTCTGGTTCGGAACAGATTGTCTTTTGCCAGGTATGTGATGTTCTCATGTCTGCGCACAATCGAGCCGTCCTCGGCCTCGCGCGTTTCCTCGAAGTCAAAATCAATGTAGATATCGTTCATTCTTCCTTCCTGGTCGCGCCATATATTGAGGATGTCTTCAGTGGTGAAAGAAGAAGCGCTTTCCGAGAAACCCGGACTAACAAGCATCAAACAGGTTGCCAAGACAATCGCCGGTATGTGCCTGCAATAAAACATAAAATACCTCCCATCTGAGCCGGAACTCCAAGCGAAGCAGGCTTCGTTGTCCAAGACATTCACTGAGCGCGAGTGGAATCAACGTACACTCCCGCTAACCTTACCAAACAGGTGAACCAACACCTGGACTTCGTCAGCGAGCCACCTATATGTTAAAAGGCACACTAAGAGCCCTCGGTAACGACAATTACAATATATGCGCGACATTTATTTCATACACACACGACAATATGGGCTCGGTCATCACACTTACGGTAAACATCTTGCTGTTCCTCTGTGCGACCATCATTGTGCGTTGCACGAATTGTACGTACAGCAATCTATATTGTTGGTCTCGTCATTTGTGCAATAGCAGGCTTTTCTTCGGTTCGGGGTCCTGGAAAAGCACACCCGTGGTGTTGTTAAAGCACATCGCATCAAATTGTCGAAGGTTCTGGGGCCTGAACATAGCTATATCATCACTAACTACTGTTTCGTAAGCCTTTGTCTTTCGCCCCATCATTTCAAGCGCCAGGTTGCCATAGGGGATTGAAGTATGGCCTTTTCTCACCGCGCCATTCCAAATATCCAGATTGAAAATTAGGAGTTTTCGAGATTGTTTCGGGACAGCGGATGCCTTTTTTGGTATGGCGTTTTCTATTTTTTTCTTTCCTCTGGTGAAATGGCCGCGAACGAAACGCTCGTTAGCAGCGAGAGACACCAGATGGCAGGTAAAGCTATCTTGATACTTTTCGACTTCCGTCTCATTTCCTGCCCTTATGACCTTTTCACAGATTTTACGATGTCTTGCAGCGTACCAGGTTATAGTTACGAATATAAAAATTACCCCCGTAGGGCAATTACAGATGCCAGGGACTCCGCATAGGTCGCGTCAACATCCTGTTAGCTTCTTCATCGTTGATGAATTCTTCCCTTTCGGGGTCCCATCTGAGTTTTCGGCCCAGCCTTATGGCAATATCATCCAGGTGGCAGATGGTGTCGGAGCGAACAGCGGTTTCGATTGGGCAAATCGTTTTCTGTCTGGTCTTAACGCAATCTATGAAATTACGGCGATGATTATTACTTCGAGGCAGGCGAATCTCATCGGGGCCGATAGTTGATGTCAACAACAATTTCGGGTGGGCTTCAATCAGGTCACGGCAGACAAAAACCCACCCATCGCTGCCCAGGAAGAGAATGCCCACGCCTCTGTGAAGCGAGAATTGTGGGGCCCGCTTGAGAGCTGTCGCAGTGTTCATGTGTATCATTTTGACGCCGTTGGCATATTTGTGTTCAATCTCCCATGCGACGGCGGTGTCAGTGAGTCCGTCTTCGGGAAGTACGCCGGTTCCTTCTATTTCAATCGGACCGGTGTGGTCTGTTCCGTTGCCCCACTGGGCGATATCAACGTGATGAATTCCCCACGCACCGCTCAAGCCGCCTAAGGAATAATCGTGAATGAAGGTCCACATGCCCAACGTTCCCATGGCCCGCGAGGCACAACGTTGATACGTGTAAGTTGACCACTGGGCCGGGCCAAGCCACATATCATAGTCGAACTCTTTGCTATCCGGCACCGGCTGTGTCGGTTGATTCGGGCAGGTGATACTGGGATGCGAGCCTACCATAATCGTGTGGAGTTTACCGATTCTTTCATTGCGAACTAATTCGCAGGCAAAGCGGAATCTCTCATCTGAGCGCTGCTGGGTGCCAAATTGAAATATGATGCCATAGCGATTTATCGTATCACGAAGGACCTTATCTTGGCTGACAGACATACTTAAAGGCTTTTCATAGTACATATCTTTGCCGTTGAGGGCGGCTTCGAGGCCTATTAGTGAGTGCCAGTGGTCGGGAGTGACAACAGCTACGGTGTCGATATCTTTGCGGCCGAGCATTTCACGGAAATCGTGATAGGTTCGGCATCCCTTATCGCCATAGTGCTGATTGACCCTATCCGTGGCCTTTTGGCGAAACATTTCCCGAAGGTCGCAAACGGCAGCAACGCGGACATCCTTATACCCCAGGAAGGTCCTCAAGTGTCCGCCGCCCATACTGCCCACTCCGATAAAGCCCATCACAATTTTTTCACTGGGCGGCACAGCTCCATTTGCACCCAACACCGATGACGGAACGATGTATGGAAAACCTGCTATTCCTAATGCTCTGCTGCACAAGCTCTTCAAAAACTGCCGTCGGTTCATGCTATCAGATTTCATAAAGGGAACCTCCCAAAACCGCAGGCTTTTTCCTATCGCGGCTCGACTGCCCGGCTCCGGCCTCCGCCGAGACGAGAGCTCGTCGAAGTCCCACCCGCAGTTTAGTTACCTCTGTGCATTGTCCGGTATCTTCTTGTTACACACTGGTCACTGTTAGGTTGCAACTCTCGAACGCTTAGACCTTCTATGCCGCGTTTTAAGGCATAACGGCTTAAAAGTCAACAATTGGATATGGTTAATTTTTCTGGCACCACATAACATCTTTTTTGGCAGGGCTTGCTCTCTGTGTCATTGCGAGTCTTTCGCTTTGCTCAGGATAAACTCCGCGAAGAAATCTCAATCGTTTGTAAGCCGGAGATTGCCCCGACCACATTCTGCGGCCTCCTAAGAAAATAGACGGTTTTCGGGTCGTTAAGATTGAGACTGCCGGGCCTCCCTTCGGTCGACTCGCAGTGACAGTGGGACAGCATTTTGTTTCGGATGGCTGCCCGTCTTGGCTCACTTGTCGAAGCCAGGCCGCTACAGGCTCAATTGGTGCTGTTTGGTTTGGAAATCAGAAGTCAGAATTAAGAAGTCGGAAGACAGAGAACAGAATACATCTGACAACTGATTTATGGCTTCTGAACGAGCAGCCTTTCGGAAGAGGATACGACTCTACTGAGCTCGCCGAAGTCCGACGAAGTATCCAGATTAATAACCTATTGCGCAGCCGTCTTTACGAGGGTCGGAAGCACCGAAGTAACGTCTTGGATTTGATTTTCTCCATATTCCTTGATAACCGCCAAAGGTGCCGACCTCGGGTCTCACTTTGTGCCCCATATAGGCAAGTTTGAGCTTAACATCTTCTGAGATGTGTCGTTCAAAACCTACCGAGCCGCCGCCGGTCATTCTATGCCCGGTCGGCGTCGAACTCTCAACGTGCTGGACGCGAGGCTGTTCACCAGCCTGTTGAGGTGACATTCCAAAATCGATTATATTCATCAGCACCTGCACATGCCCCTGTGGCTGAAAATCACCCCCCATAACTCCGAATGAAAAAACCGGCTTTGGGTTCCCGCCTTGCGGGTTCCCTCCGTCTCTGGTCAAGAATGCCGGTATGATGGTGTGGAAAGGTCGTTTGTGAGGCTCCAGTTTATTGAGATGATTGGGATTGAGCGCGAACAGTTGCCCCCTGTTCTGAAGGCAGAATCCCAAATCATCCGGCACAAAACCCGAGCCCCACGGATAGTAAATGCTCTGAATGAGCGAAACCATATTGCCATCTTTGTCCGCAGTCGTCAGATAAACGGTATCCGATGAGCCTTTAAGCCTGCCGGGCTCGACTTTTTGAGCAGCTTGTTTGGGGTCAATCAGCCTGACTCGTTCCTTAGCGTACTCTTTGGAGATGAGGTCTTTCAGCGGGACCTCGGCAAAATCCATATCCGCGTAGTAAACAGCACGGTCCTCGAAAGTCAGTTTCTTCGCCTCTATGAAAAGATGTAGATGTTCGGCAGAGTTAGGTTTCATAGAGGCAATATCGAAGTGTTCCAGTAGATTCAACATCTGCAGAGCCGCAATTCCCTGGCCGTTTGGCGGAAGCTCCCAGACATCATAGCCCCGATAGTTTGTACTGACCGGGTCAACCCAGTTGGCAGTGTGGTCTCGAAAATCACGCATTGAAAACCGGCCTCCATTGGCCTGGGAGAACTTGACAATCCTTTCGGCAATCTGGCCCTGGTAGAAAGCCTCTGCGCCTTCCCGAGCGATAATCTCGAAAAATCGCGCCAATCCCAAATTTCTGAAGATATCCCCAAAATGCAAAGGTTTGCCGTCGGGCATAAAAGTTCCGGTGAGGGTAGAGTTTCTTATCGAACCCGATGACCAGGAGCTGGCAATGACCGGCGAAACTGGAAAACCTTCGCGTGCGTAATAAATGGGCGCTTCCAGAATCCTTGCCAGGTCGAACCGCCCTATTCTTTTCTGCAGTGCCGCCCATCCACTTATACAACCAGGCACACTCCAGGATAGCGGGCTGTAAATAGGAATCTCCTTAAGCCCCAATGCCAGCGCTTTATCCAGACTCCAATCGTATGGTGAACGGCCACTTGCATTGAGGCCAAGCAGTCTCTGCTCTTTTGCGTTCCAGACAATGGCAAAGAGGTCACCACCAGGCCCGCACATCATCGGCTCCACCAGGCTCAGCATTGCGTTGGTACAAACAGCCGCATCGACAGCATTGCCGCCGGCCTTGAGAATATCGACACCAGCCATACTGGCCAGAGGCTGACTGGAACAGACAATTCCATTTTGACAGACAACCGTCGAACGGTTTTGGTTCCTGTTTTGAAGTAAATCTTGATTGACAAAGACACCACTGTCAGTTGCGTCGGCACCGGAGTTTCCAGCAGACGATACATTGTTTCCAAGGAATGCTGATGAGCAGGCACAACCCATAAGTTTTAGAAATGAACGCCGTTTCATAGGCCTCTACCTTGTCTATATATTAACGATATGAGCGAAATTGCGCTTTATACTTTAAGACACACTGCTGGCCGGAGCATATCAGGGTATACGGCTAATTCTCAGCTATCCCAGCAACAAGGCAAATTTCTTTATTTTTCTTGCGTGTAGAATCTATTGAAGTCACCGTGATGTTGGCTGAACCACTGAGCTTTATTAGTTCAATGCCCTGGTCTGTTCCTAAATTGCCAGAATACTGCTTATCCGACGGATTGTTCCAGTGCTCGTAAACCCCCAGGCTTGCCAGACGAACTACATTTCCTTTATGGTCGGGGTCATAGAATGTCCCTGAAGGCGGGTCATCCACCAGCGCTGCCTCGACCAGGTAGTCACTTGTGCCGGACCTGTGGGGCGCGTCGTCCCATTCTGCCCACAGAAAATCGAAGCCGACAGAGTCAATCGCAACCGGGTCCTGGGAGGCAAAAAGACTCGAACTCCAATCTCCATTGAAGGGATGGGTGTTCCATTTCCTCGGAGCCCTTTCTTTGGCGTGTTTTCCCGCGTAAAGCCCGTCAATCAAATATAGCAGAGTCTTACCGCCGAGGTGCTTATGCCCCATCAAGTCCACGAGAGGTCTATAACGCCCCATGCCCGGTGTGGTATATGGGAGGTCTTTGTGCATATCGTAATAGCCCTCGGTTCTGGCCGGACTCCTGACTAAGGAACCGTAGTGGTTCTTCGCACAGAGGGTTATGCCGGCCTGGTCGTTATGGCTTTTAAGATTCGCCATATTAATTAGATAATCGGCCTCGGCGTAAGAAGCAGGTACGTAGTCGGTATTTTTCCCTGCAGCCTCCGGCGTGCTCCAGTAAAATGGAACCGAGGATAACTTTGCCTGTGTTCGGCCGAATTTTCCTAAGTAATCCAGATACCGCACATTCGGAAATTTCTCGTGGCACATATTATAGAACTCGTTGGGAAAATAACATAACGTATCACCAACCGTGATATCTTCCTCGTTCATACCGACTTCATTTACAAGCTGACCGAGCAGGGCAATTATCATTTGTGGAGACGTATGCATATAATCCATGCTTCTGAGGTTGTAGTCTTCGATGTTTGTTACCGGCCGCCTGCTCCAAACCGCGATACAGCCTACATAATTAACTTTGATAACAATCTTTTCTCCTGATTTGTATCCAGCATCTCCTTTGCCGTGTGTTTCATTGAAGTACCTAAAGAGACTATCCCAGGCGCCGGCATCGGTTATCTCCCTGCTAAGCTCTCTTATTGCCCGGCTCATCATCTGGTTCACAACCGCCTGGTTTGTGTGGCTGTTTTCCCACCAATAGCCGTTTCCGGGCCCGTCCCAGTCGGTCGCATCAGGGTCGTGTATCCACACAACACGTCCCGGATGAACCCCTTTGGCAATCCCTATTGGAGCGTTTGCGACCGGCTCATCAGCTAAAACCACCTCCTCCGTCGTGATGCTTTGAGCTAACCAGATAGAACCAACGCTGACAGCGATGAGTGTTACGCATAATACGTAACGCGACTGTGCAAAGCAGTGTTTTGCCTTTCGAAAGGCCGCGATTGAGCCGATTGTTCCTGTAAGCCAAACGACAAAGCCTGAGGCCAACGGGAATGCCACCCGCTGACACGGATACGTTGCACGTGAAGGCTTTGGTATCACACGAATCAAAAACCATATCAGTGCCAGCAAACCCCCAATTGGAAATATCCACGTAAGCCAATGATGTTTCCTTTTATCCTCCTTATCTATCTTTGGACAAACTGACATTACTTGCTTTTTTCTTTTAAATTGCATTTTTAGTCCTCATAATTTCTTGTTATTCACAATAATACTCTTCTAAGTTTTTCCGGGTGCCAGGAGGCCGGTCATTTGATTTTGTAGCTGACCGACATGCCATCGTTTTTCTCCATCGAGGCCCGGATAATAACCGTATCGTAATTGGGGCTTTCCTGTATATAATCAAGAAAATCCTTCATTGCCCTGGCGGATTGGATGACATTGTCAGCGACGATAACAGCGCCGGGTTTTAGTTTTGGCTCAATAAGTTTGAGATATTTTAAATAATCGTGCTTAACAGCATCGATGAAAACAAAATCAAACTCGCCTTCAAGTTTTGGCAGTGTCTTAAGGGCATCTCCTTCTATGCAGGTAACCGTATGTTCTAAGCCGACCTTCTTCAAATTTTCCCGGCATTCTTTTACACTCCGCGAGTCGATTTCCAGTGTGTAAAGGTGCCCTCTGGTCCTCTCGAAGGCTATTCCCATATTGATGGCTCCGAAGCCGTTGGCTGAGCCAACTTCGACCCCGCGCTTGGCACCTGCGCTTTCGGCCAGAATTCGCAGCATCATGGCGTCGCCTTCCGTCGTGTTCAGCGAAGTGCGCTGAAAGTTTTTGATAAACCGCTTGCGAAACTCATTGCTCATTTTATTCTGCTCACCAGAGTAAACCAGAACTACATTAAAGCCAACCATAGCAACAAACAAAACCATAATCAACAGTCTATACCGTTTCATAATAACCTCCTTCAAACGGGTAAAATAAAATAGGTTTAATTTTCCCTCTCAATCGAGGTTTGGTACATAATGGCAATTTCTGCAACACTCCAATACTCCTGAGACTATCAACGTCTTAAAATACCAAAAACATCCCCAAATTGCAACGGTCTTAATGTAACTTTTGCTTCTTATGTTCTCACATCTCCAGGACACCTATTGCACCCCAGTTCCCGGGCATGTTTTTCTGCCGGGATTATATTTAAATAGCTTGTTGGTTAACTAATCTTCTTGCAATATTGGCCTTATGGATGTAAGGTGAAAGGAAATTTGTCGGGACATTTTTTTCTTTTAGATCGGTTATCTGCCGTGGACTTGGAGAGGTGTCGGAGCGGCTTATCGAGCCGGTTTCGAAAACCGGTGTGCCCTTTGCGGGTACCGCGGGTTCGAATCCCGCCCTCTCCGGTACTCATAAGTACATAAGAGCTATGCAAAATTGAGGTTAGGCATACTTTGAAAAGAAAAAATTGTCTTTTAATTTTTACTTTTCAAACAATAAATTATTGCCCGGCAAGCAGCTATTTGATTATTTAAGAAAATCAAAGACTGGATTTTCTTAAATAATATATGCCTAACCTCGATTTTGCAAAAGATTCATAAGTGCATAAGAGTACAAAAATATAAGCACACAAGAATACTTATAAATTATGCGTGTAGCCTTGGGACAATTCAATGCGATGGTGGGTGATTTGGATGGCAACGCCCAGAAGATGCGCGATATCTATGCCGAGGCGGTTCGGTCTAATGTGGATTTGTTGGTCTTTCCGGAGTTAGCTATTTGCGGCTATCCTCCGGAGGATCTGCTGCACAAGAAGCATTTCTTGACAGACTGCTCATTAGCCCTTGATAAACTGGCCGCTGATTGCCCGGAGAAAACGATAATAGTCGGCTTTGCCGAAGCCTACTCCGCCGAAGCGGCTGCGAAGGCTGGAAGCTATCAGGAAGCCAGCTACAATTCCGCTGCTGTATTACAAGGCGGGCGGATAAGCAAGATTTATCGAAAGGCCCAACTGCCGAATTATGGCGTGTTCGATGAGCCAAGATATTTCCAGCCCGGCACCGAACCGGTGGTAATCAATGTAGGCGGTCTCAATGTTGCTGTTACTATCTGTGCCGATATCTGGGAAATCGAGTGGCTTTTCGATTTCCTCAAGGGTGCAGGCCAAATCCAGATGATTCTGAATATCTCAGCCTCGCCGTTTCATGTCGGCAAGATTAAGAAAAGGCAGGAGATAGTTGGCCGATGTGCGAGCCAGTTCAATAGCGCTGTGGCCTATTGCAATCTTGTCGGCGGTCAGGATGAATTGATTTTTGACGGGCGAAGTATGTTCGCTGATTCGACCGGCAAGATAATAGCCAAGGCACGGGCGTTTGATGAGGATTTACTTATTGCTGATATTGTTCCGAGGACCAACGGGGTAGTGCAGGTTGAGCCGATGCAAGCTGCCGCCCCGCAGCCGGGTGACATTCCCGATGAAATTTATCAGGCACTTGTGCTCGGCACAAGAGACTATGCTGGCAAAAACGGTTTTGCGAAAGTGCTGCTCGGCCTGAGTGGAGGTATAGATTCTTCGGTTACGGCTGCTATCGCCGTTGCTGCTTTAGGTGCCGAAAATGTCGTCGGCCTGACAATGCCCTCGAAATTCAACAGTCCCGAAACGATTGGGGATGCTGAAAAGCTGGCAAGAAATCTGGGTATCGAATTTTTAACCATCCCGATAGAACCTATGCTTCAACAATTCGATAAGGCCTTAAAAACTGCCAGGGGCTGGAACAGCGAAGGTATTGCTTACGAGAATTTGCAGGCCAGAATCCGAGGCTGCATCCTGATGTCGCTTAGTAATCAGTTTGGCTCTCTGGTACTAACGACGGGTAATAAAAGCGAAACCGCAGTGGGCTATGCGACTCTTTATGGTGATACGGCGGGGGGCTTTGCCGTGATAAAAGATGTTCCCAAGACAATGGTCTATGAATTGGCCGAGCACATAAACAAAATATCCGAACGACAAATTATACCTGCTGATGTTATAACCCGACCTCCCAGTGCCGAGTTGAAGCCCGACCAGAAAGACAACGACTCACTGCCGGATTACGATTTACTTGATAAAATTCTCAAAGGCTATATTGAAGAAGACAAGTCCGCACAACAGCTCGTTGAATCGGGTCTATCGCGGGATGTTGTCCTGCGGGTAATTCGTATGGTTGACCGCAACGAATACAAAAGAAGGCTTTCTCCGCCGGGTGTGAAAATTACACCAAAGGCTTTCGGTAAAGACAGAAGACTGCCGATTACTAACCGTTACGGTTCCTGCAAACAATAGGCGTATTTCGTCTGCGATTGTACATACAAAATTATCCGCCAGTGAGGGCATCTGCAACAGCTCTGCCGAATAGAATTGAAGCTGCCGGATCTCTGCCGGTTATTATCGATCTGTCCTGCTCGACAGGGATACCTGTATATACGGCCCCAGAGAGGATAAGTATGTTACGTTCGGACAAAAAGCTGGTGGCTCTGACACCGGTGAGTACTCCGGCGTTGGCCAGGATAGTAGGTGCTGTGCTGATTGCAGCGAGGATCTTTCTCTGACGCACCGCCTCACGAGCGAGATTCAGTGCAGCAGGATTGGCAGCATATTCAACGGCTCCCAGACCGCCAATAAATATTATCGCATCGTAATCATCGACTCTCAATTGACCTACCAGAATGTTTGCCTCGGCTATATTTCCAAGCGCACCTCTGATAATTCCTATTCGTGTGCTTGCGATAACTGTCTGAACTGCTGCTGCGTCAAGCGCCCTTTTTGTTTCGAAAAGCTCCTCGTCGCGGAAATTTTGACTGGCAACAATCAACGCTGCTCTTTTTGTTCCTGTGCCCTCTTGTAATGCTTCTGCTGCGGCTTGCTCTATTGGATGGCCGACGCAAATTATATAAAGCGGCTCCAGTCCTCTTGTTAAGCCGCAGGCTCTGCTGACTCCCTTTGTATCAAAACCACCGATTGTTACAGAACCCAAATTCAAACAGACAGCTTGCAGTAGGATATTCTGGGCGATGTGCCCGGCTTCGAGGAGCATATATGTTCTGGCCTTATTGCGAAACTGGCTCGTAAGCTTTCTGACAGAGCCTGCAACAATAATATCACAGCCGGCCGTGGCCACGGATTCCTGCATCGAAGCTGCTGCTGCTAAGCCGCTGCGGATATCCTGGTTTGAAGTTTGCTCCAGACTGTGTTCGGCCGGTCGATAAACAAACAATCCCTCCTCAGTGGCAAAATATAAGTCTATGGGATAAGTCTCCCCAGCCGATGGTGCCGTTCGCAGGCCTCTTTGCTGATCTGTTATGCCCTGACCGGCCCAGGCCAATTGTCCGATGTACTCAGATTCGAGGGGTATGCTGGAAAATAAGCGCACACTTCGCCGTTTGGCCAAGGCCTCTTCGAAACTGACTGTCCCCGTTAGTTGTGGCTTTGTAAGTCGAACTATCTTTTGTGGTGACCGTGTCCTGCGCTGGCCGAGACAAAGTGCTGCGAAACAAACTAAGACTATTCCAAGAATTGTTAAACGTTTCATTTTCTTTGTCCTCCAAAATTAAAGACCCAAGACCACAGACCCAAGACCAAACTTTTACAGGTTCTGTGTCTTGAATCTGGAGTCTCGCAATATATTTATTCATATTATACACATTCAATCCCGGATTTCCCAGATTAAACTTTATTTTTAAGCGGTTACTGGCACCCTATTTCGCCTCGCATCCGGCAAGTGCGAGCATAAATCCAACAGGTGCGGGTTAGCCCACTGAGGAACCGACTTTGACATTTTACCGTCCGTCAGTTAGAATTATTGGCGTCCAGTGCCTGGGATGGTTTTGTGGAAATGCCGACGGTGAGAATTTCCATCATGTATTGAACAGAGGAAGGATATTAACTTTACTATGTGTTGATAGGGCTAATTAATGATTCCAGTTGACATTTCAAAAACCAGCGGTTCTAAGAATAAAGTATATGCCGGTGGGCTTTTATTCTTTGTGCTTTTTTCGTCTCTGCCGCCAAAAAGCTTTGAAGCCCTGGCTGGTGTTTCGGTAGGCCGATGGGCTCGCTTTGAAGCATCTGTAAAGAATACAAAAAACTACCGGAATCCCTATGGAGACGTGGCGTTAAATGTTACTTACGAGAGTCCCGATGGCAGCCGAATCAAGTTCTGGGGATTCTACGACGGCCGCCGAACCTGGAAGATTCGGTTTATGCCCGAGGAGATTGGCACCTGGAAATACAATGCTGTTTTTTCCGACGGTTCAGGCGGCATAAGCGGGACATTTGAATGCGTCCGGTCTGATATTCCCGGTCTGATTTCCGTGGACCGGACTAACCCAATGTGGTTTGGCTACAAAGGTGGCAAACATGTTTTGATTCGCAGCTTTCATTTGGGCGACCGGTTTTTTGCCGAGAACTGGCCATCTGCCAAACGCAAGTTTTTTTTAGACTGGGTGCGGACTCAAGGCTACAACATGCTCTCTGTGGCCAGTCATTATCTGAACCGGGATGCCGAAGGCCGTGGTCGCGGCTGGAGGACGCCCGACCTCTGGCCGCTAAATGCGACGGAATACCAAAAACTGGAAGTCATAATGAACGACCTGGCTGCACGCAGGATTATGATATATCCCTTTGCTGGTTTCTTCGGGCAAAGTTCAGACTTTCCTACAAATCACCTGCAGCAGGAGCAGTATATAAAATACACACTTGCTCGATTGGGACCTTACTGGAACATCCTTCTTAATGTGGCAGGCCCCGAACCGAAACTAAAACCTGATGAATTTCAAAACGCTATGACTACTGCCGACATCAATCGCCTTGGCCGAAGGATAAAGGAGCTGGATATCTTTGGACATCTCATCTCGATTCACAATCCGGGCGGAGATGACCCATTCAAAAACGAGGATTGGCTATCTTTCGTTACACTGCAGGGGTGGAAAGATATCGACCTTTTCCACATTAATAACGGTCTTTTAAAAAACCATCACGATTTCAAACCCCTTTACGCCCAGGAAGTGTTCTGGCCCGGCAATAAGTATCATAACATTCATAGTAAAGTTGATATTCGAAAAAAGGCATTTGTCATAATGATGTCGGCCGCGGCAATCAACTATGCGGATATGGAGGGTAATTCTTCTACGGGTTTTAGCGGAAGTATGGACCTATCCGAAAAAAGACAGGTCAATCATAACATTGTCAGGAAAGTCTGGGATTTTTTTGAGACGATACCTTTTTATCGAATGAGCCCGAACCAGCAGATTGTGGACAACGGCTTTTGTCTGGCAGAACAAGGCAAACATTATCTGGTGTATCTGCCGGTTGGTGGAGTTGTAAATATTGTTGTCAAAACAGGCACGTACAAAGTAATATGGATAAATGCTCAAAACACGTCCGACAGACGTTACGCAGGAATGACAAACAATGGAAGGAATCTTTCTACGCCAGGCGGCGGTGATGACTGGCTGTTGTATTTAACTGCGGAAGATATGAGCAGTGACAGTCGTGCCAGAGCCACGTCTCGGCAGATTGGCTCATAGAATCATCAGTAACAGGGTATTTGTTACCAGGAATTCTCTTGGGTTGTTTCAATGGCTGTATCGCGGCGACAAAAAGTAACTATCATCTTATTGGTTTTGTATTGGCTCAGCTTTTTTATTTTTGCGCATATACCTGTCCCTGGCCTTGTCAGAGAAGCCGGCGTTTCTGATAAAGGACTACACTTCCTTGCATATTTGATTTTAGTATTCCTGCTCTGGTTCACAGTCAGTCCGGACCAAAAAGTAGTTTGGCGAAAAGCTGTCGTATGGTGGGTGTTTATCTTGCTGACTGTGTATGGGGCAGTTGATGAACTGCTTCAGGGCTTTACGGGGCGTAATTGCGATGTTATGGATATGATCGCAAATTTGATGGGTATGTTTACAGGTTTAATTCTGCTTTCAGTTTTCACCTTTTGGCCTGCCGCCCTTTTAATTACCGGGGCGGTTATCTTTGGGATAACGAATATTACGCGAGCGAATCTGGCGGAGCTGGTGCCGGTTACAAACGTAATGTTTCATCTGTTTGCTTACCCGATTTTTAATATGCTGTGGATTTGTTATATGCGTCTTTACCTCTCCATCAAGCCCCGCACACTCAAATGGCTGATAACAGCATTAGCCGGGCCAATAGTGCTTCTGTTGACTGTGAAATTGTTCTCCGTGATTCTTGGCAAAGGTTTCGGACTGCGAGAAGTAATCGCCTCTCTTGTAGGAATTGCAGCCACGATTACCCTAATCTATCTGGTAGCATTATTTCACAAGACTCAAGACCCAAGACCCAAGACGCAAGACTAAAGACACAAGACAAACAACTTTGGTCTATAGTCTTGAGTCTGAAGTCTGTGGTCTTTAGTCTTTCTTGAAGGGTTTGTACAAGGGGTCACCTATCAGAACGAATTGCCAGGAATTAAACGGCTTTGAGTGGTAGTATGCCTCGACAAGACAACCGCCTTTGAATAACTCCTCGAAGAACGCTTTCGGCTGAGGGAATGTGTGGAGATACGGTTCGTCCACCGGACCCAGCGTTGCGGTGATGCCATCGGCCAGCATTGCGGGGCACCAGGTACTGCTGTTCGGGTCCCGCAGTTGTTGAGCCTCAAAGCTGGCGATATGAAATCCAACAGCACCATCGACAAAATCAAAGGCATCCACGTATTTTTTCGCACTATACCAGCCGCAATAAACAGCCGTCTGTGGACAACTCCCGGGGGCAAAGAGCTGCCCTGTTTGTTCGGCTTTGATTGGCATCTTCGTACTCGAACGTATAAACGCCGCCAAATCCCGCAGAGATTGGTCAAAATAGCCGTACAAATTCTTTTGTTTAAAACCTCTTGAATCGATGTAGGCAATACCCTTTAATCCTGTTTCTTCTGCTGTTAGTGCTTTGTCTATAAGGCCCTTGATTATTTCGTAGCCTGGCCCATCAAGCCGACTAACCATAAGCGTTCTGAAACCCAGACCCAGAGCGTCACCCCTTAGCATATTGGGCTGCCATCGATACAATTCGTAGGGCCGGAACAATACCATCGATAATTCACTGTCCACCGACGCATTTGTCTCTTTGCCACTGACCCGACCAATTTCAAGCTGCATCCGGGCGATTTTTTGATTGATTTGTTTTTTCTCAATCGACACCTGATTGGAGTCGAGTGCAGGGTCCTGTTCCAGTTGCTCAAGCCTTTGCTTTTCCTGGCTGAGAAGCCTCTTCAATTCGTTTAGTTTGCCTCCCATCCCCGGCAAGAGCCCTCTCGACCCTACCTTAATAGGTATGCCATAGGTTGTTACCAAACATCTGATTTCGCCGGGAAACCTTCGCTGCAGCTCCCTTCTGACTGGCAAGGCAAGGGAGCGTTCGTACTCGTCCCTGCTGATTCTCTCATGCGGATTGTATCCCAAAGCAAGATAGATGATGTTCTTCTTCGGTATCTTCCGTTTTTCGCAGTAATACTCAGCAATCCGCTCCGATGTAGAAATTTGCCTGTTGGCTATCACAAGGATCTCATCCGGCTCCAGCGCGAATCCGGTACAACAGCACAACAGAATTAATACAATAGTTGTCCCGTTCTTGAATGCCATGTTCAATGGGCCTTTAGGTTTGTGAAGGAATTGCCACCGATTTCAAGGGGGCATAAAGATACGTCAAAATCGACGTTAGCACATTGCTGCAAAATTTGAGAAGTCAGTTTTATTCCGGGCCGTAGGCCCTGTAGGGAAGATTGATCGGATAATCACGGACGACCTCATCATAGTCATCGAACCAGTAAGCATTCGGATTACTTCTGAAAATCAAAAACCGCCCGCTGTCACTGTTGTCGGCCGCTCGATGATATTTGAGGTACACAAACTCTTTGGTTTTGCCGAGGATTTCAATCTTGCCGGTCGCGTGGGACATTACATAACGTGCTCGCTTTGCCAGTCCTGAGACCAGCGATTTGGCCTGCTCCAATATCTCATATCCTTCTTCGATAGGCACCGTGTAAGCCTTATTACCAGTCGCCGGACGACACTGAAAAATGTAGTACGGAATAGCGCCTATGTAAGATAGCTGGGCAAGTAATTCCGCCATAACACGAGGGTCGTCATTCAAGCCTCTTATCAAGGGCGTTTGATTTGCCAGTAACGCACCGGCCTCTTGCAATAAATTGACACTGTTTACAGCCACCTCTGTCAATTCACGAGGATGGACAAAGTGAGACATCACGTATATCTTCTTTTGTTTCGTACTGTACTTTTTTATCGTCTTGAGCAAGGTCGGGTCTTCGATGATACGATATGGATTGAATGCAGGTATCTTTGTCCCGATACGGATTATTTCAACGTGCCCGATTTGGCGCAGTTGTCGGATAATATTCTCAAGTTTTGATGTCGTCAGTACCAGCGGGTCTCCACCGGTCAACAGAACGTTCGTTATCTCCTTATGCTCTCTTATGTATTGTATCGCCGCAGCCGGGTCACGAAGATATTCTCTTTGCGTATTTATGAAGAAGCGCTTACGGAAACAGTATCGGCAGATGCCCTCACAGACATTGCTCACCAAAAGCAACGCTGTAGAATTGTATTTATGCTCAAGGCCGGGCATGATTGTATAGCTTTCCTCATCCGAGGGGTCGAGCCTGCCCCATTTTTCAAGCTCGTGTAATTTAGGTATTATGATTGTGCGTATCGGGTCATCAGGGTCGTCCCAGTTAATGAGCGACAAGTAATAGTCATTACAGCGGAAAGGAAACGTCTCGGTAACCTTTTTCAGTTCGGTTCTTTCCTGCTCGCTTAGTTGTCCCAATTGCTTTATTCTTGTCAGGTATTTCATTTGTGTGTCGGATATCGAATTTAACATTCTATTTTATGTTCCTCGTTTGCTCTGGCCCCGGGTTTGTTCGGTTTGTGAGTACCTTTTTTCGTAGATGTTCTTTCGATAGAATATCTGAACAATAGTCGCCAGTATTATCCTTATATCGGCTAAAAAAGAGGCGGTTTCCACATATTTAACGTCGATTTCAAGTTTTTCTTCGCGTGTGAGCTCTGCTCTGCCCTCAATTTGTGCAAGACCCGTCAGGCCGGGCTTGACAAGCAGCCGTTTTTTTTGCCTTTCGTTCCACTCGGGTATCTGGGAAAGATATAACGGCCGAGGCCCGACAATGCTCATATCCCCTTTTAATACATTAAATAATTGTGGCAGTTCGTCAAGTGAGTATTCCCGCAGGAACTTGCCGATTTTTGTCAGACGCTGGTCTTGGCCGGATTTCGGACTCGGGCCAAAAGGGTCAACGTTGAGCTTCATCGTTCGGAACTTGTAAAAGACAAACGGCTTGCCGTTTTTTCCTGCCCTTTCCTGCTTGAATATTGCAGGGCCTTTGCTGCTAAGCCTTATGGTTATCCCTATCGCGACCGAAACCGGAGACAGAATGACCATCGCGGTTAAAGCAATGAAAATATCAAGCCCACGTTTAAAATTACCGTAATAATCCATACTTATCCCGCGTTTATTGAAAATTGTATCTTTGAGGAAGATTCAGTTGTATTTAAAAGTATTAGAAAGGCTCATACGACCTCACAGGGAGTAGTTTACCCGAATGGAACATTGAAGTCAAAGCCACAGCGATTGGTCTGGACAGACTTTGCTGCATCCGGTAGATTATGTAAAACCTACAAACAGCTCCCGATCCAGGAATTCTTCAGATATGAGGATAGAAATTATGTTAGACAATCTTATAGGCCCGGAAAGGCCTCTAAGCTGGGTATTACAATTCTGGCCTGTGCTGGTGTTTTCATTTATCTCGGCCTTAGTTGCCACTTCGTTATGCAAGAGCATCGCACTAAAGCTTGGAATCGTTGACAAGCCTGACAACCTGGTAAAAACTCACAAAGGAACAGTCGCCTATCTTGGCGGCGTTGGCATCTTAGCCGGGCTGACCGTCGGCATATTTACAGGCATCTATTGCATCGGCAGCCAGACTTCGGCGAGCTCAGTCGAGCCGGGGCATTTCCGATTGTCGTTCACCTGGCTGGTGGCGGTATTGGCCGGTGGGGCGATAGCATGCTTTATCGGACTCGTGGATGACATATTCGACATAAAACCCCGGCAGAAGATATTAGGCCAAATTGTAGCTGCTGTCGTTTTAGTTTTGGTTGGCATAAGACCGGCACTGTATTATTCTCTGACCGGGGCAAGAATCCCGGAAAATATTGAAGTGATTTTGGGAATCCCGATTGTAATTATTTTTGTATTGGGGGCAACCAATTCACTAAATCTTCTGGATGGTCTGGATGGTCTTTGCGCAGGTGTTACAGTTATAATCACCGCTGCTTGCTTGTTGTTAGCGATTCATTTAAGCACCTGGGGTTTTAGCGAAGTTGGCGATCCGGTGCGCGTAATTATATGTTTGGGACTTCTTGGTGCGGTATGTGGTTTCTTGCCGTTTAACCGCCATCCAGCCAAAATATTTATGGGAGACGCCGGAAGCATGCTGCTCGGATTTGTAGTGGCAGCTCTTATGATTTTGTTCGCCGAAAAAATCCCGAGATGGTGGATGGCTTCGGTCGTGGTCTTTGGGCTGCCTATCCTCGATACGGCCGTTGCGCTTGTTAGGCGATTCATTAATAAACGTCCATTGTTCGTTTCCGACCGCGGGCATATATACGACCAGATGATTGACAGAGGAATACCATTGAAAAGAACCGTTGCCATTTGCTACGGCTTAGCTGGTATGTACGCACTTCTCGGCCTTGCTATGAGCCAGATAAGAACCAGATATGCCCTAATTGTGTACATAGTTGTGTTCGTAGCATCAGGGATTGTAGTCTGGAAAAAAGGCTATTTGAAGATGGGTAATTGGTAATTCGTGAGCAGCCAATTAATCGATTAACAAATTAACCACTCACCAATTAACCAAATTAATCTGTTTTGGCAACATAAATATTACTGAGAACGCCGTGATTTACAATTTGCCCGATAAGCTCGAATCCAAACTTTAAATATAGTTTATTGCCCGCCTTATTGTCTGCTCCGATGAGAACCTTGATTTTATCTATACCTGTTTTCCGGCAATGCTGGAAGCCTTTTTCAATTAACTGGCCGGCCAGTCCCTTTCCTTGTTCTTTGGGCCCGACAGCAATTGAAAGCAGTTCTGCAGAAGGCAGATTCATTTTTTTTGTTCTGGAAGGGTAGAACAGAGTCTCAAACATTTTTTTTACTCGCCTGAGGGACCACATATTACCTGCTAATAGTAATGCAAGTATCAGCCCTTTTCTCCAAACGATTGATTTGTAAAGTTTATTGAGATTTGTGGTAAATGCTACGAATCCGAGAACTTTCTCGTTTCTCATTGCGACAACGCCGAAGCTCGATTTGCTTTTAACGATGGCTTCATATAGAGAAGTTACAAAATCAATACCCATAGAGCTGATAAATCCGGTGCTTATACATTGAATATGTAATGCGGCGACCTGCCCGGCATGAATAACCTGGAGGTCCTTAAACTCCACCTGACTTTGCGTCTCATTCATGTCTTATCACCGAAGAAGTTAGCTCCAGAGCTTGTTTTGCCAACTCATCTCTGTTAAATTTTTCAACAGCAACTAGGCGGGCGTTTTGGCCCATTTGTTTTATCCGCTGCCTGTGGGAATTCAGGTAAAGCACCTTTTCAACAAACTCATCGAGATTGCATAAAGTACAGCCGAAACCGGCTGCATTCTCCTCCAGAATCTTTCTTTGCCAGCCGGAATAATTCAAAAGCACGAGTTTACCCGCGCTTAGGGAGTCGAAAAATTTATTAGCTGAGTTATGCTCAATAATCGGAAAATTGCCGATTATCACAAGCCCCATATCTGCCGCGGCGTAAAATTCAGGCAGCTCCTGTTTCGGCACGGAGGATAAAATTTCCACGTTTGTCAAACCGAGTTCTTTTACTTTGCTTTCCAGAAGCAGTTTTTGATTTCCGTCACCTATCAATACAAACATAATATCACTATGCTCTTTGAGCCTTTCGGCGGCATCGATAATGAAGTTCAGACCGTTGACCTTACCCATTGCGCCTGTGTGGAGAAGAACAAGTTTATCCCCCCAGCCCATTCTTTGTCGTACGTCTGAGCCGTCAATATCCGGCCTGAATACGTCAGTGTCGCAACTGTTGGGTATTACTGTTATCGGTTTTTCCTCAGTCACCCCCCGATTGCGACTGTCGGGGGTCAACACGGCTTTTATGCCTTCCGCCTGGCCCGGCGACAAAGCTATTATGGAAGAGCAATTTTTGTAAATGGTTTTTTCGAGCCATAAAAGTATCTTCATAAGAAACCTGTTGGTTATGATACCTAATTCGATTGGTATTTCAGGCCACTGGTCGCGCACTTCAAAAACAAAAGGTATATGTTTGGCCCATTTTATGACCATAGCCGGGATCCCAACTGTCAATGGTGTGCTTGATGCATATATAACATCCACACCTTTAGTCCTCAGGCCCGCATAAATGCTCAAAAAGCAAAAGGACAGAAATGATGTTATTCTACGCAGATGTGATTGCTTGTTGCTGTATTTGGTCCCAACAACAACTACGTTTATTCCTTCTATGGTCTGTTTCTGATAAATTGCCCTGTCCACTTGCAACCCGCCGATATCATAACGGCCGGCTATCAGGGTAACTTTGTGCCCGGCTTTTACCCATCGGCGGGCAAATTCATACGAACGTGTGCCGGTGCTGCCGGCCGGCGTGGCAAAATGTTGATGAATATAAAGGATGTGCATCAGGCTTCGATTAGCTCCCTCAGCTTTGCTGCGTTTTCCGAAATACAAAAATCCTTGAGGACACGTTCGCGGCCGGCTTTTCCGAACTGCTCGATTTTGTCCATATCAGCAAGAAGCTCTTTTAGGATTTGTGCAAGTGAATCGGTATCTTTCTCCGGGGCCAGGCGGCCTGTCAGTTCATCTTCAACCAGCTCCGGAATACCCGATATAGCGGTTGACACTACCGGCACCTCAGATGCCATTGCCTCCATCATCGAAACGGGAATGCCGTCCATATCTCCATCAGGGGCCTTAATACAAGGCATAAGAAATACAGATGCTCGACTAAAAAGTTCTATCAATTGGTCATTTGGCCTGGCACCGAGCAGCTTGATGTTATCAGCTAAATTCAGCCGTCCAATCAATTCCTCAAGAGCCCGGCGCTGCGGCCCATCTCCTGCAATCTCGAACAGGAATTTTACATTATTGTCCCGCAGTTTCGCGCAAGCCCTTATCGCAACGTCCAGACCCTTTTTCGGGCTAAGTCTGCACACACAAATTATTCTGCCGGGTTCCGGTTGACGAAAAACAGACCTGAATTTTTCCACGTCTATCCCACAATGCACAACACGACACAAATCGGCAATAGATTCGCCGCAAGTATTGCGAAGATATTCGACATTGAATTGAGAGATGGCAGATATGAATTTACATTTGGCTAATCGCATTTGTAAGCTGCCTGGACTTCTTGTAAATATGTCGAAAGCGTGAACGGTACAGGACACAGGCAAATCAGTCAACATCCCAATCATCAAGCCCAAGCTGAGAGACCGACTGGCAAAGTGTACGTGTATGTGTTCTGCTGAGAAGCGCCTGCAATGGCCGGCAAAGTAACAGGAAATTGTTAGCTCATAAAGCGCCTTTACGAACTCGGTCGGGCTGTGTACCAGCAAAGTTATAAGCCAGAAGCAGACTTTTGCGAAACGAAGCGGGTGTGTAATAATTTCTCGTAAGATTGCGCCTGATTGTATTAAAACATTAGGGCGAAAAACGGCCCGCTTGTTCCATTTGTCCATAACTTCGGACAAATTCTCGAATGGGCCCGGCTTACAACTGACCAATGGCAAAACCTGCCATCCGGCTTTTTCATGTGCTTCGAGCTCGTTGACCACAAAGGTCATACTAACTTTCAAACTCGAAACAACGTATGCTATTTTCATTCTTGATTTATCTTTGTTTTTCTAATTTGCCGCTAATAGCTGTCTTATAGCTGTGCATAGTCAATTCGGATATATGCTCCCAGCTATATTTGCTTTCGAGTTCAGGACTGTAGCGAGACTGAAACTTATCGAGACTACCTAATATGCTTATAATGGCCTCAGCCAGCGGTTCTGCGTCACCTGGCTCAACGACCAGTCCAACTTCATCCGAGCTGACGAGTTCACCCATTGCGCCGACGTTGCTGGCGACCACAGGTTTTTTGTGCGCATAGGCACGAAGTAATACTCCACTCTGTGCTTCAAATTTCAAATAGGGTAATACAACAAGGTCCGAGGCCGCAAAGAAATAATCCACCTCTTCTTCCGGAATAAAATGGATAAAAGTTTGCACATATTCTGATAAATCGGATTTTCTAATCATATCGGAGTATGACTCGAAATTAAATCTGCCGAGAAGGCCGCCGGCAATGACCAGCAGGACCCGGCGATTGAGCGATTTGATAATTTCCAATGCTTTAAGAAGAATATCAAGACCTTTATTTGGACGAATCCCTCCGAAAAAAAGTATTATTTGACGGCCTGACGGCAGGTTTAATTTTTTCCGTGCATCGGTCGGGTCCGGAGCATTTTGCAGGGGCATAATTCCATGGGGAATTACGTCTATACGGTCGGCGCAAGCACCCCAGTGGTCAGCCAGTTGTCTTTTGCCATCCTCGTAATGAACTATCAAACGGTGAGGGATTTGAAGACTGTGCTTGATGAATGAAGCTCTGCTGACAAACCGTTCGTAGTGGGGCTTAACATCGTGAACTGTAAGCACAACGGGCAAATGTCGTCTTAGTGGCTTTAGAAAAAACTGGTCTAATAGGGGTGTGCCAACACCTTGAAAATGAACTACATCGAAGCGCTCGCGAACAGCAAATCGGTTCCGCCGTAAGCTGTTGCTCAGGCTTTGGTAAAATCGGTCCGCCGCCCAATGCAATTGTGACCACTGTTTTTTCTTATCTATAAATTCAAATAAACGTCTTTCGACTTTGAACGGCCTTGGCAGGTCCGCCCACAATGAGTTGGTAAGTACAGTTACATTCGCACCAATCCCGCATAAACCACAGCATAATGCGTCGGTGTACTCGTATAAGCCGCCTGTGCTTGCACCGGCCACCATCAATACGCGCATTGGTAATTTTTCCTTTCCTGCTGTAATGGGGAATGTACTCCGAGTCACATTCAATACACTGTGGAGTTAAGCATAAGTAAGCCCCGTTAGAAGTCAAGGGCTTACTTCTAACGGGGTAAGCTCAGGATACACTTCGCTTTCCTCAGGAACATCTTGTTCCTGATAGAAGCTTGTATAAATGTCCTGCCAGTTAGCCATTATAGCTGCGAAGCATATCAACAATGGTGCGGCACGGGGATTTGAAAATATAGGATGGAAGAATCCATCCGCTGCTAAAGCTATCATCAGTAAAAAGCTCGTTGCTCCGTAATATCGCATATACGGGATATCACTTCTGGATAAAGCGAAGCTTCGCACAAGAATTGCGAATATCAGGATGAGCACTGTTACCAATCCGAGCAAGCCACATCTATCCAGCCATCCTAAATACTCTGAATGGTAAAAACCCACCAGAGGGTCTTTCCCTGCTGGTGCCGGATGCAGCGCTCCGATACCCCTGCCGGTCAATATAAAATAAGGTTCCTGCTTGTAACTTGAAAGGATTATTTCGTGTTCCAATGCCCTCCAGGTGCCTTTCTGAAAGGGACTCGGTATTTCGACCTGGCCTGTTCTTGTGGTGCCGGCTCGAAATCTTTCCAGGAAATCGAAGCCTATTACAGAGGCGGCCCCTACTACGAGCAGGCCGGCTATCCCGTATGCAAGCAAAGTTCTGGCCCTGCCCTTGACGAACAAAAGCGAGGCGATTGCGAGCACACCCATTGCACCATACATGGACCTTGTTTCGCTCAGCACTATGCCGCCTATGCCGACCAGCAGCATAAACACAGATACGGGGAGGAAGCCGACTTTACTTACTAATCTGCCTATTGCAATACTTACCAGTGAAAGATAGAGCAGAGGAACAAGAGTATAAGTACCTCTCTCACCTCCTAATTGTGTAGCAGTATCAATTTCGGCGGCCCGCGGCGTGAATGCGCCAAATCTTATTAAAATATGTACGACAAACATCGCCAGGAGCAAGACGACCGAGAATTTCAAAAATCCGTTCACGCGAGAATAGTTTGTGAAGTACCTGAGCCCGAATATCATAGCTGCTACAAAGTGCGCCACCCTCGAATACGTAAAAGCGGTTTGAGTGTACATCAGCAGGCCTTGTATCAGAGCAAGTGCGGTTACTATTGCTATGACAATGAAGCATTTTCCAATAACGCCGGCACCATATTGCCGCTCTCGCGGCACGAAAAGCGCCGCCGCTAATGTCAACCAAGCCAGGACATCCGCCGGTGACCACGTGCGGGGCATACCAAGGTTACCCGCACTATATATGAAGCCGGCAAGTATGCTGTGGAACGTAACGGATACCAGGAATATGTAAAACACCCACTTCGGCTTCAGGACCACCAGCGGCAAACATATTACTATTGCAATCAAACACAATACAGCAATGAACGTTGCCATCAGGTTCCTCTTAAATAATACTTCTAAAATAAATTTACACGCTTGCCGATGAAAGTCGGAAAATAAAGTCTAAGGCTAAATATCGGAAATCAAAGGGTGGGATTCAGGTCTAAAATCAGGAAATTTAAGTATTTTCTTTGGATTTTTGATTTTTTTGCTCTATACTCGGTAGTTTTAACACAACTCTATTTTTCAACTCGGACCTGCTTAATCATATCTGCAAAATCTTCCCTGACCTGCATACACATTTTAGAGCCGACCTCTTCTTCTTTCCGGTTGACGGAGTCCAGGTTATTATTGATTTCATCGAAGAGCTCAATCAGCTTTCCTGTGTTAATCTTCGCATCAGCGATGCAGTACTTTTCAAGTCCGAACTGGGCCATAAAATCTTCGGTTTTCTTGTGATATGCAATCGCAAGCAACGGTGTTGCAGCCACTAACGAAAAGATTTGTGAGTGGGTTTTGTGCCCGACAAAAATTCTGCACTGTGCGACGGCGTTGATATGGTCCGAGGTTCCGGGGAAGCCTTCTACAATTTCGCAATTTCCTTTTTTATCAACGCTGTTTATCACAGCCTCAATACAGGCCCGGTCTGTGCCTTGCAGTTCCATCGGAAGAAAACGCACCTTATATCCGGCCTCTATAGCGTGGTCAATCAACGATGCAAAATAGCGCGGGTGATTTATATGTTCTTTGAGGCGGTTGGCCCGCGTATGTACATAGACAGCAACTCCCATTACTGGGGGGCGGTCACTTGGCCTGATTCGTGATTTCACAATGTCACAGAGGCCGAATACAGACTCACATGTCTTCGATACATGCTCCAGGGAAATCCCCAACTCTTTTATTTGCTCTGCCGAGGCCTCGTCGCGAATAAATATTCGGCAGGCACCGGAGAGTATTTTTTGCACCATCAGTCTGCTCTTGGGTGACTTAAAGCCAAATGGCCCGATAGATTGCGACCAGAGTACCAATGGTTTGCCGTAAAGCAAAGCTGCCGCCATATCGAATATTTGCGGACTAACCGCATCGGGCACGAACATTGTCGTTACGTGATGGCCTCCGGTACTGAGGACCATATCGGCGTCCTTAACAGCTTTCACGAATTGCTTGTTGACCAGGAACTGAAGATACCACGGACGTTTGCCTGCAATCAGGGCGTTACGCACCAGGGGGAAATTAATTCGTTTTTTGGGTATCACCTTTTGTATTTGATGAATTACTTTGCCCCAAAAGCCAACACCTTTTTTACGGGAAATATCCCATCCCCATGGGATAACTCTCACAGCCGCATCAGGAAAATCCGGCTTGTCTTCCCAATATTCAGGATTACTTGCGGATACTGTAACTTGGTTAGCACCAGTGCGGGCCAGCTCTCTGAGCACGAAAAAAAGGACGGCCCTGTCACCTTTATTTGTGGAGCATTGATTAATGACAAGGACCTTCATATTCGATGTTCCTTCGCACCTTCTAATCTTGTTCTGACCGCTAAAAATAAGTCAGCCGTCTCTTTCGGCAATGAAATAGCTGTGAAACTTGCCATTACAACAACGATGGACAATGTAAGCATCAAAATCCAATGAACGTTTCCTCTCAACAAAACGCTGCTCAGCACCCAAAGTGCTGTAATTGAAACGAGACTTGCTGCCAGCGGTTGATACAGGCTGTCTTTTAAGTACTCATAGGGGCGTATCCCTAATTTGCGCAGACCATAAAAGGGCAGCCAAATTCCTGTCTTGGCCCACAAAGTGACAACTAGCGTTATCGCAGGTGCCATCGGGACGGTAACGAAACCCCGCAAAAGTATCAGTTCCAGTAAAACAGCTATCAATGTGGCCGCAATTGACGCGATGGTCAGGCCTCGCAGATATCCAATTCCGACTAAAGCCGGCAGCCATATCTCAAAAAGCCCGCCTGGAAGAACCGATATAATTAGCACTCGCATAACCCAAACTGTTCCTTCCGGAACTGCACCTTTAAGCCAGAGAGCCAGAATTTTTTCCGTGAAGACGAACAATAATAGAAGTGAGGCACAAGCCAGAACCGAGCTTATACGTGTACCCTTTTTGATTACTGCTTTTATTGCCTCGATTCGGCCTTTGGCCCAGAGATCAGAGACCGCCGGCAGGAAAACCACCTGTGTAGCCGCAAGAAATCCACGGACAAAGCCTGGAATCCTTGAAGCGATATCAAAGACAGCGACATGTGCTGCAGTACCGGCCCAGCCGACCAGCAGTGCCATTGTGCTGTACATAAAAATTGAGCTGCCTGAGCGTGCAAACGAGTGGGACGTATATCGCCACAACTCCAGCAGTGTTTCTTTATTAATCAGACGAACATTTACACTTAGACCGGCAATCGACCTTTGCGCTACAATAAACATCAACAATGCAGATATTGCTGCTGTAATTGCGAACGCCAACTGGACGGCGATTATACTTTTCCAAAACACAAGTAACCCAACTGTAAGAACCGCCCGAATCAAATTAGCTGTAATTACAACGCCGTTATAACGGGTGTAGTACTGACAGCCCTGTAATGTCCCGCTAAAGCTCGCCTCGAGCATCTTAAAGGCCAATGTAATACCAACGAGTATGCATGCAATCCTGGCATCGCGTTCGAATTCCGGGGTAATAGCCGAAAATATATCTGAAATCACAAAGGACAGCAGTGTCACAGCTACAACGGTCAAAATCGCCAACGCCATAAGTATAATAAATGATGCCGATACAAAACGGTTCAGTTCTTTTATGTCGCTGCGATAAAAAGCCACAAAACGATTTATCGCTAACACAAATGCCCTCTCAAGAATCATCGGATAGCGCAGTCCCGTAGCCAGCAGGGCCCAGATGCCGTAACCGGCTGCATTAAGGTCGCGCAATATAATTCGAACCAGCACCAGCCCAACTACCGCGCCCACCGCCATGCTGGCCCAGTTCGACCCTGCATTTATTATTATCCTTTTTCGTAATGACATTCGATTCGTTGATGACATTGATAACTTAAAGACTCACCTTGCCTGGCATAGATAGTGTAGAACGGCGCAAAGAACAAACCTTTGTCTTTAAGCATTCGAATCATGGGATTTAAAACAATACCCATAAATCTCTTTAGAGGATGGTTAGTTTTTGAATTTGCATAATAACCCGCGAGAATATCCACCTTGAAGCCTTCGTTTGTAAGTATTTCTCTTAGATGATTAATATCATGAAGGCGTTCGGCCCAGTTGCCGGTGTAAGGATTGACCGTATTTGTCGGATGCTCCGGTTCTCGAGGGATGCTTCCGGTCTTAAGATATTCATCGACGACCTCTTTGATATCCGGCTCAATCAGGCCCCTCGTGGCTTTTGCCAATCGGCGGACTTCTGCATCCGGAATAGAAGGAGCATATTCAGATATAATTTCTTGGCGAACAATAAGATAAGCTTTCGTAAGGTAGTCTTCGCGGCAGCCCTGCTTTTTTTCTCTGCCTCCGTATTCGGCTTTCCTCTGAAAGTTCATACGGTGTCTTTTTATCAGTGGATTAAACGGATTTGCGCTGGAGGCCATCACAATGGTAAGCGGCCCGGCCGACAAATTAGAAAGTCTTACCAGAAACGTTTCTATGTCGTATATATGCTCAATTACATCGTATGAAGCCAATGCATTGCAGGAGATTGAATTCGTTTTCAAAAAGTCAACCAGTTCGTCTATATCTCCGAGAACGTAATGGTCGGCTGGTTTTTCTTTGATAGCCTGGGCTATAATTTGAGCATCTTTATGGTAGGGGGGCCACAGGTCGTTATATATGACTGTCCCAATGCCAAGCTCTTTGGCCAGTAAAGACAATATGCCCACACCTCCGCCGTGGTCTATGAAAACAAATTTGTCGTATGGAACGTCACTATAAGCAATTGACCAGGATAAAATATACGAAAAGTTCCGCAATGTGCTCCTTATGTTTCTGACCTGGTCGCTGAAATACTTTTTGCCGGCATCCGACACTTCCAGACGGCTGATGTCTATATTGTTTAGTTTACCACACAGTCTGGCTGATGCTCCGTTGATGTCTCCGAGCGCTTTATTATCATCGGGTAACAGTGCGTGCTGGTAATGAAACTCCATAAATCAAGAATCGGTTAGGGGTGTCCTTGGTGGGCTAATTTTCCTGGTTTGTTAGTTTTAGCAGTGTATCCGACAAGATTTCTCTGGCATCATACACAATCTTGCTGTCGTGCTGGTTGTTTAGAACTCTGCTGACCTGGCTGTCGAGAGTTTCCTTGGCCTTGTTTGCCTTTGCCGGTTCTTTTGGTTTTATCTTATTAATCGCCTGTTGCAATTCATAGAGATACTGATAGTCTTCGACTCCCTCTCGCCACGCTTCCCAACGACGCGAGGGAACTATATTCTCCAATAGTCCCGGTACAGGGCTGCCTCCTCTGCCATAAACAGCACCGGAGAAGCCCTGGGGTCTTAAAGTGTCATCCCAGGGAACAGCACCGCTCTTAAAATTGAGACCGTAGTAGTAAATCCAGAAGCCGGCTCCGGTTTGGCCTCTCTTAAAAGCATGCCACGGCAGAAGGCGATAATATGAATAAGGGTCTTTGGCTTTCATTGGCCTTAAACACTCGTACGTCCAGACTTGCTTTCCGAAGTCTTTTATCTGCTCCAGCCATTGGGGGTGTCGCATACAGTGGCTGTCCTGAAGACACCATATATCGATAATCTCCCGGAACTTCATAAATTCTTTTGGCCCTTTGCCAAAGGAGTTTGCGTAAATTCTTACTTTTGGGTCTGTGGCTTTGATTAGTTGGGCAAGTTCGTAAAATTCATCGCACAGACTCTCATCAAACGGATACAGCGCGAACTTGTCATAACCGACGGCGACATCTTTGAGATGTTTTACCAGGTTTTTCAGCCATTGTGAAAAGACAGCCTTCCATGCCTTGGTCATCCATTCGACATTCCCGAATCGGCCGTGGTCTTTCTTACTGCTGTTGAAGTCTAAGCAAAGCAGGTATGTCCCGGCGTAATTATGATACTGAAGAGCTTTATCTAAATTTGCGAAATTCGGTTTTCTGACCACGCCGGGCCGGTCCGATGAATATCTCAAAAGAGGCAGGTCCTGCGGAGGAACAGTATAGACGTTAATATGATGATTACGTAGGTCTTCGGCCATTTCGGTCTCAGAGGCAACTTTATAATATGCCCAGTTGCACGTATTAAGGGCAAAATTCTCAGGAAATTTTTGCCTTTGAACCTCTATGTAAACAGAAATGGTTTCTATCGGCAGGCTTGTTCCCTCTGCGGTCTTTGCCAAAACTCCGATTTGCCCCTTATAGCTGCCGGCCGTCAATGTCGGATTAAATATCGTCAGCCATATTTGTGTTAGCTCGCCCGTCTGCAAATTAAAGGGACGCTCCGCCTGCAAAACAAGGGCATCCGCTATTGAACCAACCGTACTGCCTTTAACGTACATCGCTCTTCTAACCGTGAACGTTTTGTTACCGTCGATTTTCTCGCCGGCAGGGCTTAGCAATGGCGAAATAGAAACGGCCATCGTCATCACTTCATCAGAGCAGTTTACAATGTTAAATGCAGCCGACTCGTATTCATTCTGCCACATTTGAACACTTATGTCTTTGGCACTTTCGCCGAGGAACATCTCTTTTTCAAACACCATCTCCATCGGATTTGCCGGCAGGCACACAAATGGCTTTCCATACACCACCTTATATATTCCGGCTCGGATTTTGCCTACCTGCTCCTTTATGGCAAGCAGTTTTGTAGGTGTATCTGCTTTTTGGGCCTGTCTTTCAAGTTCAGAAAACATTTTCTCACTGAATTGGCCGGATAGCTTAGACCGGTTCTCTTTGATACTTTTGAGTGCCGCGGCAGCGTTTTCGCACAACTGCAGGTAACCGCAAATTCTTTTTAGTAGTTCTTCAGAACTCGTGAACGCTTCAAGGTCATTTCGAAGTTTGATATTTCTGGCAGCCGGAAGCGAATCGCCGAATACCTCTACTTCGTCAAGGAATACATAGCGCCATTTTGGCCTTATTATAAATTTGACGTATCGTCCCAGGGCATTTATATCCCGAATACTCATCGTTCGGGAGACTCCGCGGTAGCCGCGTGCTCGGACGTTTTCCAAATCTTTACTACTCACCAGTCCGGCAAATCGAAACTTTCGATTGTCTTCACTCAACAACACAGCGACAAATTCAGGAAACTCTACGTCCGCGAAGCCTCCCCCGATGGTGTGTATCCGGACTTCATAAATAGCGGACTTGTTGCCGAGGTCTATCACAATTTCCACAGCCGGTTCGGCTTTCTGCCAGCCTACGGTGCTTTTGTCCTTCCATTGACTGCCGGATATTCTGCCGTCGGTGAGTTGAATTACATCGGACTTGTCAGTGCACAAATGATAATTAGGTTTCGGCGAGAGTGTGTAACTTTTGCGTAGTGACAGATTTTCCCCGGCACGGACCGGCTTGTAGTTACACACTAATAAAAATAGTATAAAGAATCTTTTTAACATTATTGTTCTTCGTGTACTATCTGCACCGACCGTATTTCTCCGATGTGAGTTGATTAAGCTGTGTGCCTGAAAAATTGTATTTTTATTTTGGCTATAGTATTCTGTAACACGCCTGTTATAAGCGTGCGTTTCCGCATTTAATTTGAGGGGATGGCTCGGAACCAGCTATGCCGTTCTTTGCTTTCTATACCAGTCTATTGTCGCCTTAAGGCCTTCATCAAAGGTGGTTTTGGCCTCAAAGCCGAAGTATTTTTTGGCTTTTGATACATCCAGCCGCCGCCTCGGCTGACCATCCGGCTTCGAGCTGTCCCAGCGAATTTCACCGGTAAAGCCCGTAAGCTCGACAATCTTCTGAACAAGCTCTTTTATCGTTATTTCAAATCCGGCACCGATATTGACCGGCTCAGGGCCGTTGTAATGTTCTGTCGCCAAAAGAATCCCCTCAGCAGCATCGGCTACGTAAATAAACTCACGCGAAGCACTCCCTGTCCCCCAGCAGTCAATATGGTCTGCATTGCAATCAATGGCATCAACGCATTTCTTTATCAATGCGGGAATCACGTGACTGCTGGCGGGGTCAAAGTTGTCGCCGGGGCCGTAAAGATTTACCAGCAGTAGAAATATCGAATTAAAACCGTATTCTGTCCGGTAAGCTTGCGATTGAACGAGCAGCATTTTCTTGGCCAGCCCGTATGGTGCATTAGTCTTCTCCGGATATCCGTTCCAAATGTCTTCTTCCTTAAACGGCACCGGCGTAAATTTCGGATATGCACAAACCGTACCGATCGCGACAAACTTTTCAATGTTTCGTAGTCTGCCCTGCTCGATGAGCTGAACGCCCATCATTAGATTCTTATAGAAAAACTCGCCCGGATGTTCGCGATTGGCTCCTATTCCACCCACGACCGCAGCTAAGTGAATAACAACGTCCGGCTTCATATCTTTGTACATCCGATTTATATCATTTATGTTGACAAGGTCATAGTCTTCAATCTTCGGCACAAGAATATTCTTGCAGCCCCGTTTTTGCAGTTTTTCAGTTACGTAACCGCCTAAGAAACCGGCCCCGCCGGTAACAACAACTCGCCTGTTATCAAAAAAAGTGCTCATTGTTTTGTTTTCTGGTGGTCTTTGATAATTTTCTCGTTCTCGGCGATTCTCATATCGGCATCAGTCATCATTCTCGCAAGCTCCTTAAAGGTTACTTTCGGCTCCCACTTGAGAGTCTTTTTTGCCTTGCTCGCATCGCCCTGCAAACAGTCAACTTCGCTCGGCCGGAGATATCGTGGGTCGATTTCAACGTACTCTTGCCAATCAAGATCAAGATAACCGAAAACCTCCGCCACAAATTCTCTGACCGAATGGCTTTCGCCCGTGGCCACAACATAATCGTCGGGCTTGTCCTGCTGGAGCATAAGCCAGTTTGCTTGGACATAATCGCCGGCAAAACCCCAGTCTCGTTTTGCCTCCAGATTGCCCAAAAAGAGTTTGTCCTGCAGCCCCAGTTTGATTCTCGTCGCCGCTCGTGTAATTTTTCGCGTAACAAATGTCTCGCCTCGCCTCGGCGATTCGTGATTAAACAAAATCCCGTTACACGCAAATAAACCGTAAGCTTCTCGATAATTCACTGTCTGCCAAAAGCTGTAAACCTTTGCACAACCATACGGACTTCGCGGATAAAAAGGCGTCCTTTCTGTTTGTGGAGTTTCGACAACCTTGCCGTACATTTCGCTGCTGGAGGCCTGATAAAACTTGGCCGGCTTATCGCTGGAACGGATCGCATCCAATAGCCGAAGTGTTCCAAGAGCATCCACATCAGCCGTGTAGATAGGCATATCAAAACTTACCCGAACATGGCTTTGTGCGCCTAAGTTATAGACCTCGTCCGGCTTAATCTCGTTAATAATTGTTGAGAGGTTATTGCCATCGGTCAAATCCCCATAAACCAGCCTGAGTCGTGGATGTTCGTGCGGGTCTTTATACAAATGGTCAATTCTGCCCGTATGAAACGACGAGCTTCGCCGCATGATACCCCAGAGCTGGTAACCTTTTTCCAGCAGCAGCTCTGCAAGATATGAACCATCCTGCCCGGTAATACCGGTAATCAATGCTTTTTTCATAATGTTCAGTCCTTTTTACGCTTTTCGTTATCAATAATTAGCTGCAACGATTCGGTCAGGCTTGTTTTCGGTTCCCAGCCGATAGTTTTTTTGATTCGCTCTATGTTTGGCACACGCCGCATCATGTCCTCAATAGGCCTTCCATAAGCAACCTCATAGGGCACAAATTGCTTTTTGCTTTTACTGCCGGTCATTTTGATAATTCTATCAGCCAGGCCTTCAATGGCAATCTCTTCGCTCGAACCGATATTATATACCTTACCTGCTGCCTGCTCGCGCTTCATCAGGCTGATAATCGCCTCTACGAGGTCGGCCACGTAACAAAAACATCGCGTTTGCTTGCCCGTCCCATATATCAGGACCGGCTCATTCCTCAACGCCCTTTGAACGAACCGCGGCACCACCATGCCGTACCGACCTGTTTGCCTCGGCCCGATTGTATTAAAGAACCTGCCGATTACCACGCCCAATCCATACTGTTGATAGAAAGCCAGACCTAAAAATTCGTCTATCGCCTTACTGCAGGCATACGACCACCGCGAAAGACTCGTGCTGCCGAGCACAACATCATCATCTTCACGAAATGGAACCGTTTCGCTTTTACCGTACACTTCGCTGCTTGAAGCGATAAGGATTTTTCTGCCGAATTTGTTGGCTACGTCCAGCACTATTTCAGTGCCGCCGATATTGGTTTCTATCGTATGTACCGGGTCCTCAGCTATCAGCCTGACACCAACAGCCGCCGCCAGATGAAAGACCGCTTCGCTCTGCTCCACCAGGGGCTCTATCAGTACAGTGTTACGGATGTCACCTTCAACAAACTCAAAGCCGGAATGTTCTTTGAAACTTTCGATATTTTCCAAGCTGCCGGTGCTGAGGTTATCGATAACGAGCACCTTATTACCATCTTTGAGCAGCCGCTCCGCCAGATGAGAGCCGATAAATCCCGCACCGCCTGTAATTAATACTGTCATATCAAACCCACTTAGAATTTTCTATTGTTATTTCTGCCTAATCACCATTTTGCAGAACATTAAAGCAATAATCAATAATCTATTTGGTTAGACTCCGTCCCCGTCGGCTGCGCATACAAACAAATACGGCCTCACTATCATACCCAAATTTTCTGTGTAAACCTTTTTCTTACGGTCATAGCCGCACCAATTGTATTGATGCTCACCTCTGATTGGCGTGGATTGACCGGCAGTCTTCTTACACCATAAGTATCGGCAAATAAAGAACATAGCTTTAGGTTATCGGGTTATCAGGTTATCAGGTTATTAGAATATAAGGTTAACTTTGTCTTTTTTTGGTATCCTGATTTCCTCTCAAGCGTACCACCCTCTGTCATCTGTCCTCTGTTATCCGTCTTTTGTTTTATGAAGAACTGAATTAGTTTGAACGCCGCCACCCAAAAAAGCACTAACAAAGCAAGCCAGAGACACAATAGCGGATAAAACATCTTTTCCGAAGTCAATATTTTCTTTGCCTTAAAGGGGAAGAAATTTACACAATAGGCGGTTTGTACCTCCTGCTTAGTCCGATTGAACTTCAGCAGCATCGGCTCTTCATTCATTACCTTCACAGAGCTAAAGTCGCGATTACCAGTTATGTGTCCGATAATATTTTCAAATCGCTTCCGCAAATGGGACTGCGACCAGTCCCAAACGTAATTATCAGCAATCACGTGATGATTAGGATTTTGGATGAACTCAAGATTGAAATTATATGCTACTGATGCCAACTGTATAACGCAGCTAATTGATATTAGTAATATGATTAAGATTTTTACCATAGTTTTCACCGGTCTGTCGAATAAAACCACCATCGGCAAAACTAAGAACGGCAGCATCGGCACTTGATATCTGATTGACCAGGCATAATCGCCGGCCCAGGCGGTGAAAAAGCTGTGGAACACAAGATTGCTTATAATCGCGGCTATAATGGCCAGGGCCACTACCTTATGACGCCGGCAAAAAACCCAGATACAGAACGGAAAAAGTAAAAGAACCGGATTGTAGAGGAATATGCTCTTTCCCGGGCTGAACAGCATCGCTGCCATAGTCGGCAAAGGTGAGCTTTCGAACAGCCCGTGGCTACCCAGCGACGTGGTTGTAGATAACCCATAGCCACTTTCAAAAACATTGCCAAACCGTACATAGTTATACCAACCCAGAAGCACAAGGAAACTGCCCGTTCCACAAACACCCGCTGCCAGCCATTTGCTTAGCTTTCTGGCCCGTAATGTTTTTTCTGATGTGAACATTTCGCCGCCGAGAGCTACCAGGTAGATGGGCAGAACTACAGAAGCCGATGACGGCCTGAATAAAAGACAAAGCCCCAGCACCACGCAAAATAGCCATACGTAAACGAAACGCTGTTGTTGATAATACTTAACCATTATCCATATTGCCAGGACCAACAGCAGGGTAATTTGTGTCTGTTCCTGTGTATTTACCGAGTAATGAAAGTGCATCGTAGCAAAACCCAGTACGGCCGCAGCGATAAGCGATGTCCTCACGCTGTAACCAAGTGAAAGCGTCAGGCGATAGAAAATCCAGACCGCTGCTGCCCCCATGCCGCCAAAAAGAATTACCGAGGCTAAAAACTGCGCTAACAAATCCGAGACTTCGGAATTGAGCGGCGTAACTTTCTCTAAGATGAAACCAAGCCCGGCGAAAGGCAGCAAACAAAGCGACTGCCCAAGGCCGGAAACTGCGTAGCGCTTTCCATCCACTCCAATTGCACAATTGCGTGTCTGGAAATTCTCTTCCAGCGAAAAAGTTCCACTGCGAAGAATTTGCCTGGAAACCGACCAGCGTATCTCTGTGTCACCGGGAAGGTTGCCGGGACTTGCCAGACTGTATAGAAAAAATAATGCCGTAAACAGCAACATCCCGCCGGTTAGTTTATATTTGGTTGTTCGAATCACCTTTTATTCAGAATCAAACATCTAAATAATTTGGTTAATTGGTGAATGGTTAATTGGTGAGTGGTTGTCAGGAAAGTGACTAAAGTGACAGCTTTGCTGTCATTCTGAACGCAGCGAAGCGAAGTGAAGAATCTCTTTTTCGTTGACCAGATCCTTCGGTTTCACCTCAGAGCCTGCCCTGAGCTTGCCGAAGGGATGACACTTACGTGTCACTTTAGGCACTCCAAACTTACCTATGGCACAAGTTAGTTCACTTATTCCACTCACCACTCACTATTTAACGACACCATTATCGCGAGCATCCAGCATCCCTTTTTGAGTTATTATGTTCTACCTCTCTTCGCTCTTACCTGGGCCGTAGTACGAGCTGTATGTCTTTTCGGTTTCCCAAACGGTAACACAATGCAGAGCCGCCTGGCCGAATTTGCCCACGAGTTTATTCCATGCGAAAGCTGCAATATTTTCGACGGTGGGATTGGTTCTGCTGAAATGGCTAACGTCGGCATTCAAATTCTTATGGTCAACGAGTTTTATCAGCTCATCGTCAACTACTTTTTCAAAATCACTGATATGGAAACCATTTTTACGCGCCGGCATTTTTATCGTAACCTCAACGATATAATTGTGGCCATGACCGGAGGGATTTGCGCATTTCCCGAAAACCTCGAGATTCTGCTCCTCAGAGAAATCGTCGTTCCAGAGCTTATGCATTGCTGCAAATTCGAATTTCTCACTAAAATAAACCATCTCCAAATCTTTCGAATCTATAACTACCTTCCTGAAAGGATTCAGCTTCAGGCTCAATTTGCTCAATTGGGCCGGTCCAAACTTATCGGCCAATCTGCTCCAGGCCGATTTGAGAAGTTCAGTCACTGCAAAGAAACCAATGTGTTCGGCCCGACGAAAATCTTTTTTTATTCGCTCGGTAAAAACCGGCACTACGAATTCGCGAACGTTCTTGTCAATATCAGCTACATTAACGACGAATCCCGTGGCCGGTTCAACCTCCCCAGCCACTTCGACAGATAATTCTAAGAAAATTGATAGTCCTTCACCCGCCGGCTTAGAAACAAACGAGTTGAACCCCTCATTTTCTTCCGGCAGGAAAGGATTAATCGAAAACCGCACCTGCCTGGCCAGCTTATGCATAAACAAAATCCCTTTTACTTGTTGCCGTTATGCATTTACCTGTTGCCGTTATGCATCAGGCTCAAGACTTCATTTCGGCTTCTCGGGTCTCTCTTAAATATCCCGCGAAGTGCCGATGTTACCATTACCGAGCCGGGCTTCTTTATGCCACGGATGGTCATACAGCTATGCGAAGCTTCCAGAACAATTGCGACGCCCTGCGGCTTTAAGCTGTTCATTATGAAATCAGCTATCTGGTACGTAAGCCTTTCCTGCGTCTGGAGTTGCCGGGCAAAACAGTCCACAATGCGAGCTAATTTGCTGACACCAAGCACCGTTCCCGAAGGCAAATAGGCAACATGGGCTGAACCGATAAACGGCATTAGATGATGCTCGCAGATACTGTAAAATGGTACGTCACGCAGCAGAACGATTTCGTCGTAGTTTTCGGCAAAGACGCTGCGAAGATGTTTTTTAGGGTCCTCGTGCATCCCGCCTAAAAGTTCGGCGTACATCCTTGCCACCCGGTCAGGCGTCCTCTTTAAGCCCTCGCGCTCGGGGTCTTCACCAACCGCTAAGATTATTTCCTTAACCGCTTTTCTAATTCTCTCGGTATCTATTGTCTTGTTTTTTTTGGCCATTTCTTTGACTCGCAACTATAAATATTCCCAACTGGTATCTAATTTGCTTCTTTAATTCTGCTCGTTTAGGTCAGGTTTTCTGTGTTGTTAAATTCATAAGATAAGTAGTAAGTAACCGCACGCCAAATCCGGTTGAGCCTTCCGCTGAAAATTCCGTGGGCTTGCTGAATATATCCATACCGGCAATATCCAGATGTGCCCATTTTGCATCACCGACAAATTGCCTCAAAAAGGCTGCTGCGGTGCAGGCTCCGCCCCATTTACTGCCGATGTTCTTCAGGTCGGCTATCTTGCTCTTCATCTCTTTTGCGTACTCCTCGCTGCTCGGCATTGGCCAGACCTTCTCACCGCTGTCCTCTGAGGCTTTTTGCAGTTGCCTTATTAGTTTCTCATCGTTGCCCATCAGACCGGCCATATATTTGCCAAGAGCAACCATACAGGCGCCCGTCAATGTTGCTATGTCAATGATAATATCACATTTTTGTTTGACGGCATAGCTAAGACCATCGCACAGTATCATCCTGCCTTCGGCGTCGGTATTTTGCACCTCAACGGTTTTGCCGCTTAAGGTTGTAATAATGTCACCGGGTCGATAACTCGTTCCGCTCGGCAAGTTCTCCGCCGACGGAATTATCCCATAAACATTGACCGGCAGTTCCATTTCCGCTACAGCCTTCATCGTTGCCAATACCGCAATACCGCCGCTTTTGTCTAACTTCATCTGGTCCATATTGGCAGCCGGCTTAATGCTTATCCCGCCGGAATCGAAAGTTATCGCTTTGCCCACCAGAGCGACTGTCGGCTGACCCCCGCTGCTTCGTTTGCGAAGCAAAACGGCGGGGGTGGTTTTGCCGGTGGGTTTATATTTCAAAACAATAAATCTTGGTTTGTTTTGTGAACCTGAACCGACTGCGAGCACTCCGCCCATACCCTTCGCTGCTAACTGCTTTTCGTCAAAAACTGTACAGCTTAATCTCTTCGAGTCACGAGCCATTTCTTTTGCGGCGGCGGCCAACGTAGCTGGATTGATTACATTGGCCGGGCGATTTGCCAATGTTCGGGCATAGCTTTGTGCCTTGCCGATGGCAATCCCGCTCGAAATTCCTTTGTTTATTTTTTTCAATTTCGCCGAGTCTGAATCAATCAACTCAACTTTAAGCGAATCCGCCCGTCCGTTTTCGCTTTCAGTAACAAACTCATCATAGCAGTAGCTTCCGAAATATGCCCCTTCCGCTACGGCCCTGCCCATTGCGGACAAATCGAATCGTCCGCCGAATGCTTTGTGCAGCGCCAGGCTGATAGTTTCTATTTTCATTTCCACCGACTTTTTTGCCGCGTTGGATGCTGCTTTGCGGAGCGTATCCAGCGTTGCTTTTTTCTTCTCACCAAGGCCGACCAGCAAAACTCTTTTGGCTCCAATGCTGTCGTTTCCATAAACAACGGCGTTCGTCCCCTCTTTTGCCTTGAAATCGCCTAATTTAATCAGCCGCTCGATTGCACCATCGAGCTTGCTGTTAAGCTCTCTGTTCAATCTGTCTAACTCTTTGACATCTGAAAACAGCCCCACTGCAAGCAAATCAGTCCGGCATTTTGTCGGGTCCACCGTCCGTGTTTTTAATTCGACATCAATAATATTTTTCATTTTGTCTGACCTTTATTTTCCTTTTTTTACTTTAGCTTGTTTTTTGCTCGATACCGCAGATAGCTTTCGATAAATCCGATGAGTTCTCCATCTAACACCGCATCCACGTTGCCGGTCTGAAAGTTTGTTCGATGGTCCTTGACCATTTGATAAGGCTGCAAGACGTAGCTTCGGATTTGATTGCCCCAGGCGATTTCGCCTTTGTCGCTGTATAGTTTTGCAAGCTCAGCATCGCGTTTTTGCCGCTCGAGCATATACAGTTTAGCCTTGAGCACTTTCATCGCCTGTGCCCTGTTCTTATGCTGGCTTCTTTCGTTCTGGCACTGCACTACGACACCAGTCGGCTCGTGTGTGATTCGCACCGCCGAGCTGGTCTTGTTTACGTGCTGCCCCCCGGCGCCGCGGGCACGATAAAAATCAATCCTCAGTTCATCCTCATTTATTTCAACGTCGATATCGTCATCGAATTCCGGCACGCAGTCCACCGCCGCAAAACTCGTATGCCGCCGTTTGTTAGCATCAAATGGGCTGATTCTAACGAGCCGATGCACGCCGGTCTCGCACGAGAGCTTGCCGAATGCAAAGGGCCCGCTGACTCGCAGCGTTATCGACCGAATTCCCGCCTCCTCTCCCGGCGTAATATCAAGCTCCTGGAATTTATATTTGTTTGCCTCAAAATACCGCGTGTACATTCTAAGCAGCATATTTGCCCAATCGCAGCTCTCTGTTCCTCCCGCCCCGGCGTGAATACTAAAATAGCAGTTCTTCATATCTTCGGGTCTGGATAATAAGCTGGCTAATTCGATTTGTTCGCACCTTTTGACAAGTGCACTCAGGTCATTTTCTAACTGTCTGAGCTCTTCATCGTCAGATTCGGAAGCTGCTAATTCAAACAGCTCCTGAAGGTCTTGAGCCTCGCGTTGAATTTCTTCCACCGGCTCAATTACTGATTTTAGTGCGCTCAATTGAGAGACCACGGACTGAGCTGTATCGGGATTGTCCCAGAATCCCTCTTTGGACATCCGGGCTTCCAGCTTTTGCAGTTGGGATTTCTTGTTGGACAAGTCAAAGCCAGTCCCGGATTTTCACAACCCGAGCCGACAACTCTGATATTGCTGATTTTAATTCTGTTGCTTCCATAACATTGATTACTAACCTTTGATTACCTGCTATTGCTCTGTCACATCTGATTTGAAGAATTGTCATTCCGAGCGGAGCGCAGCGGAGTCGAAGAATCTTTTTTAATAGACCCCTCGACTTCGCTCGGGGTGACAACCTTCTGTAAAATAGCAATCCATCAATATAGCTGTGATTGCCTGCTGCTGACTCCCTGTCCTTATACCATATCGAAATGAGTTATGCAACACCCTCTATAACAATTACGGAGGGGCAGGAGCGTGTGAAATAAGATTTGACAAGCGATAAACGCACGTGTTATGTTACAGAACAATAAACAGGTGCTTTGTTGCCTTGTGAAGCAGTAAAGCCCGTAACGGGTTCAACGACAACAAAGAATCTGATAGGATACGCAACCTGTAGAATTTTTGGATAAAATGTTCACATTAACATCGAAGGAGAATAGATTATGAAATATGCAGCGGTATTCGGAGCACTGGTTATTTTTATGGCTGGTTGCGGTCTGACCCGAACAGCTTCGGTCGAGACCCAAAGAGAATCGCAAACTAAGAAGGTGCTGATAGTAACCGGCATCGACCATCCTGCTCATGAATGGCAAAAGACGGCTCCGGCGCTGGCTGAGGTTCTACGCGAAGATATACGAATGAAGGTGGATGTGGTAGAACAGCCGGAATTCTTAGGGACGGACAAAGTGCACGACTACGATGTGGTTGTGGTTCACTTTATGAGTTGGGAAAGACCCACACCTGGCCGAGATGCCCGCGCGAACCTGCAGAAATTCGTCAATGGCGGCAAGGGCCTGTTTGTTCTGCATTTCGGCTGTGGCGCTTTTCGGGACTGGCCGGAATATCGCAATCTCGCGGGACGTATCTGGGACCCAAACCTCAGGGCGCACGACCCCAGAGGGCCTTTCCGCGTGGACATTGTCGATAAGGAACATCCCATTACGCGGGGGATGCTCTCTTTCCAGACCGAGGATGAGCTATACACCTGTCTTGCAGGCGACAGGCCGATTGACTTGCTCGCAACCGCCCGTTCCAAGGTGGATGGCAAGGACTACCCGATGGCGTTTGTGTTTAAATACGGCAGAGGTCGGGTGTTTCATTGCGCTTTGGGCCACGACGTAAAAGCGATTGAGAATCCACCTGCTGCCGAGCTTTTGCGGCGAGGTTGCGCCTGGACAGCAAGGTTAGCGCCGGTCTCAGCAGCCGTGAACTAATCGACTACTAAAAGATTCAGATTGGCGAGTAGTGAATTAGCCGATTAGCTATTTACAGAGACAATAGAATCATTAACCGTAATGAGTAGAAGGAGAAACTGTAATGAAAGTCGGATTCAATATGTTATTGTGGACTACACATGTTACCGAAGAGGAATTTTTCCTGTTGGAAACGCTCAAGAAGGTCGGTTATGACGGTGTCGAGATTCCTCTTTTCGAGGGCAAAGTCGCACACTTTGAAAAGGTCGGTAAAGCGATTAAGGATAACGGTCTTTCCTGCACATCTGTAATGGTCATCCCGGACGAGGAGCACAACCCTGTTAGTGCCGACACCGACCACCGTAAGGGAGCTGCTGAACACCTCAAGTGGGCGATTGACTGCTCGGCGGCGTTGGATTCCGAGGTTTTATGTGGGCCTTTCTATCAGCCTTTGGGTGTGTTTACGGGCCAGGCACCAACTAAGGAAGAAAAGCAGCGGGCCGCCAAGGTGCACCGCAAGGCAGCCGAGCTTGCCGCCAAAGTAAATCTTGCTCTGGCTGTGGAATACCTTAATCGCTTTGAATGCTATTTTCTCAATATAATGGCCGACGCGGCAGATTATGTCCGGCTTGTTGACCATCCCAACTTCGGTATACTTTATGATACTTTCCACGCCAACATCGAAGAAAAGGACCCTGTCGGCTGTATTGGTCCGCACATCGAGATGATTAAGCATGTGCACATCAGCGAAAACGACCGCGGCACGCCGGGCAAAGGCCACATTGACTGGCCGGGCACCTTCAAGGCACTGCGCTCAGGCGGTTACGACAAATGGCTGGTAATTGAGGCGTTTGGACGGGCCCTGCCGGACCTGGCTGCCGCTACGCGTGTCTGGCGGGATTTCTTCCCAGACCGCGAGCAGGTCTATACGGACGGTTTGAAGTTTGTTAAAGAACAATGGCAAGCCGCCGGCTAAGTTGATTAATTGGTGAGTGGTTAATTGCCGGGCTGAATACTCACTACTTACTTTAATCGTGAGGGATTCCTATCCCGCACCGGCAGAACTTTGGTTAGTGCTATTGTGATGCAGGTTCAGGTTCCTGTTATGTATTTGCAAAGGAGAAATTATTATGCGTACGATTTACCTGTACGGGCAACCCCGTGTGGTTGCCCTGAGAGCAGGCACGCAGGCCTGCCCCTACCTCGTTTGGATTCTGTTGTTTGGCCTTTTTGGGCTTATTGCAAACGGGGCTATCGCGGAAGAAGCCGGTTTTAAGCCAATCTTCGACGGCAAAACACTCGACGGCTGGAAAGCGCCGGATATGAGCTACTGGTTGGTCCAGGACGGTGCAATCACTGCTCGCTCCACGTCGCAGAATCCGGTGAAAACGAACCAATTCCTTGTATGGCAATTGGGCGAGCTGGACGACTTCGAGCTGAAGCTGAAGTATCGCATCAGCGGAACACCGGCGGCCAACTCCGGCATTCAGATTCGCAGTCGCGTCGAAGAGGATGGCCACGCCGCTGGCTACCAGGCTGATATCGACCTGGCCGGTCAATATGCCGGCGCGCTTTATGACGAGCAAGGCCGTGGGATGCTGGCAGAGCGGGGGCAAAAAACCATCATCGGCTCCGACGGCAGCAAAACAAGCACATCACTCGGAGATTCGGACAGCTTGTTTGCAAATGTTAAAAAGGACGACTGGAACGACTATCACATCATTGCCCGCGGCGGTCATATCATTCTTAAGCTCAATGGTAAAGTTACTGCTGAGGTAATTGATAACGACCGGAAACAGCGAGAGCTTTGGGGTGTGCTGGCGTTACAGTTGCACGCGGGGCCGCCGATGATTGTGCAATTTAAGGACATTCACCTTCAACGGTTGAAATTGCAGGAGAGGAAAAAGATAGTTTTGGTAGCCGGCCCGCGCAGCCACGGTTACGGCGCCCACGAGCACAACGCCGGCTGCTTACTGCTGGCAAAATCACTGAACGAGAGTATGCCCGGCGTTTATGCCACGGCATACCTTAACGGCTGGCCAAAAGAACCGACCGCCTTCGATAATGCCGATGCGATTGCAATTTACTGTGACGGCGGCGGAGGGCACGTCGTTATGCAGCACCTTGAGCAAGTGGACAAATTAGCCAAAAAGGGCGTAGGCATAGCCACTCTCCACTATGCGGTCGAGGTGCCCAAGGGTAAGCCTGGTGATTATATGCTTAGCTGGACCGGCGGGTACTACGAGACGTACTGGTCGGTCAATCCACACTGGAAGGCTGAATTTAAGACACTTCCCAAACATCCCATCACCCGCGGCGTCAGGCCTTTTGCGATAGATGATGAATGGTACTATCACATGCGCTTCGTCGAGAATATGGAAAATGTAACGCCGATCCTGACCGCGATTCCACCGGATAGCACTCGCAGGAAAGGGAACGATGCTCACGGCGCCAATCCGCACGTTCGTGCGCGCATGGGCATGCCGGAGCATGTCGCCTGGGCGTATGAAAGGCCCCCGCGTCTTCTTGTCGAAGACAAGAGCGGGGGCGGACGAGGCTTCGGCTTCACCGGCGGACACTGGCACTACAACTGGGCGCATAACGATTTTCGAAAACTTGTGCTAAACGCATTGGTCTGGATTGCCGGGGCCGAGGTGCCGCCTGATGGTGTGCCGTCAAAGACCCCGTCCATCGAGGAGCTTGAAGCGAACCAGGACTATCCGAAGTCAAAGAGCTGGAATCGAGAAAAAATCCGGAAGATGATTGAGCAATGGAATCGGCCGTAACAGGAAGACCCATTTTGCAAATATCGGCACCGACACACTGCCGGCCCATCCTCAAAACAAGGCCGAAAAAAACAGTAGCTTAGCTTCCTCATTGTGTGTCTTCGGGTTTTACTTTTATCGTAATCTCACCAACTTTAACTGTACCAGCGGTAAACTTCCATATTTCAACATCCCAGGCCTCGAGATAAAGTTTCAATTCTTCCCAGCCAGTGCCGCCCTGGATTGTATTAACACCATTCTCCCAGTAAAGATTCATTTCTTTCAGCATATCCTCATCGCCGCCACTCTTGTTTAACGAGGCATTTAATATTGCCGGAAAGTTGGCTCTTGCCTTGATTGTCACGCAGCCTTCGTAGCACGGGAAGTCTGTAGTGGCGTTCCTGCCGATATCTCCGCAGGGTACCTGTTCCAGCTTGATTTTGTAGTCCCCGCACTTCTCCAGTTGTACAAAATGACCCACTTCCATAGACACAGGAAACGTGCAGATGTCAACCGGTTCGTACTCGTACTTTACCTCCTTGTTCATCTCCTCTGGCTTGGTGACGGCATAGACAACCCCAACCACAGCCAGACCTATCAATACTACTCTGTAAGCGTTTTTCATCTCTCTTCTCCTTCACAAATATCCGAATCATTTAATACAGAACGCTACTAACTTATCTACAACCCTGATATGGAACAAGACTTCCCTCCTTGGAATATGAAATACCAAAGATGACTTCTCTAATATTAGACTCTTACCGATTAGAAAATATTACAGTTTTTTTAAAAAGTTATGAAATGTATTGATACGAGGCTTTAAGTCTGCCATAGGCATGATATTTACATATTATAACAAGTTTTCAACCAAATTCAACCAAAAACGCTGACAAGTAAAAAAATCAAAAAATGAAAAAATTTTATGTATTGACGGAAATAGTATATATGCCTTTAATTATTTCGCTTACAGGAGAACATTATGAGAAAGCTATTATTAATCTCAATTATGGTCGTTGCAGGATGTAATCAATACCGTGGCGATAAATCTTCTGTCAGAGACGAGGCGACGAAAACTCCGCCCGCATCCGGCATCGTTTACAGGAATCCTCGCGTGTATAACGTAGACTATTCTTTTGAGATGACTCCCGACCCGAACATTATAGACCGAACTAAAGACCTTAAGGTGTGGATACCCATGCCACGAGAATGGGATTCTCAAAAGGCGGTGAAGATTATTTCCGTCCAGCCGGAACCGCACGCCCGATACGTCGATCCCGAATATGGAAACCCAATGCTCTTCTGGGATTTCGGCAAAGGACCAGAGCAGTCTTACTACAAGGTGGACATCAAATTCCGTCTGGAATCGTATGACGTCAGCGTGGAGGTTGACCCGAACCGGGTAGGTTCCTACGACAAAACGAGCAAGGAGTATGCCCTCTATACCCGAAGCACCCATACTATCCATATCACGCCGAAGATAAGAGAACTGGCCCGGGAGGCAGTAGGCGATGAAACCAATCCGTATCTGCAGGCCCAGCGTATCGTCAAATTCGTCAGAAAGAAAATGCGCTTCAAGCGTCTCGACTTCGAGCGAGGCAGAGGAATCGACTGCCTGCTGGCCTATCCGGTCGTTGATGAGAAAACAGGACAGGAGTATTATGAGGGCTGCTGCAACCAGTTTGCGACTCTGATGGTGGCTTTGTGCCGTGGGGTTGGCATACCTGCAAGGTGCGTTTTCGGATACGTCGGCTGGAATCCGTGGATCGAGCCGAACGATGTAAAGGCACAGTTCCCGTTCGAGACGAAACTGTCACCGGACGGCTTGGCCGCGGGGCAATGCTATGGTGGACTCGTGCCTCATATGTGGAGCGAGTTCTTTATTCCCAACTATGGCTGGATTCCCGCCGATGCCAACTATGGCAGGATCGGACACCAACGCAATCGAACATGGCTCATGAGCAAAGGGCGCGATATCCTGCTTGGGCCGGGTGCTCCGCCGCAAGACGGTGAGGGTTATGGCGCGCAATGGGTCGCCCTGCACGACGGGAGAGCAGACACGCTGTTCAACGGGGTGGAGAACATCGCCAAAATACGGACGATCAAGGTCACGATCCTACACCATTCGGAACCATTCCCCGCCGATGGACTGGCAGATTATCTGGAGAATCTTTTTCCCTCAGAGGAAGCAGAGAACGATCTTAGGCATTGGCGTCAAAAAGCCTTGCGTTGGCCCTCTTACTTGGCACGAAGTTCCATGCCCGACGCTTTGAATGTGGAGCAATTCTACAAAGATTATCCACAGGCCAAAGAAGCCAGGGAAGCTTTCGTCTGCCACATGCTGCGCAGACACTTGGGCGATGAAACGTTCTTTCAGCTTGTCAAGACGTATGTAGACCTGCGACAGAAATCCGGCCAGGCCGTACCGACAAGCCGCTTCCAGGAACTCGCTGAAGATATTTCCGGACAATCATTGGGCTGGTTCTTTAGCCAATGGGTACGTACTATCGAACTGCCCCGGCTCAAATTTGACGGGGTCTCAGCCAGGAAAGATAAAGACGGCTGGCACGTTCAAGGACGTCTTTTACAGTCAGGCGACTCTATCTTCCGGCTGCCGATTGAACTTGCTATTGATACGAAAAACGGAAGAGAAAAACAGAGACTCTGGATGGACAGCGAGGCTGTCGATTTCGATTTTCGTACACGAGATGAGCCCCGAAAACTTGTAGTCGATCCTGACTATGAGATTCTCAAGGTTCAAAGGATGGCTCCACGGTTTTGGTGGTTTTGGGATATGTACCCGAAAGTCATTATAGTCTATGGAACCTCAGGGGAGACCGAGGCGAACAAGACTGCCGTTGAACGTTTCAATAGCGACTATCTTGGCTTAGACCATGGGATCATCAAGGCCGATACCGACGTGAATGACACCGATCTGAAGGCCAAGTGCGTCTTTCTTATTGGCAGGCCAGAAACCAACAGGGTCGTTCAACAGTTCAAAGACCGTTTTCCTGTGAAATTCGACGGCAGCAAGTTCACCTGGCAGGGTGTAATGTATGACAAACCAACACAGGGAGTAGCCCAGATTATTGGAAATCCCAATCACGCCCAAGGTCTAATGATCATGTATGCTAGCCTGAGCCCGGAGGCGACGCTGAAGTTCTGCGATTTGTACTTGTATGATGCGGATAGGTCTTACATCATTTTCGATGGTGACAAGCAGTTAACTACGGGCGATTGGGAAGATGTGGACAGTAACTTGTATTGGAATTTCGATACTCATTAATCCATTCAATTGACGACGAATTAACAATGAGAAGTCACTTGTTAATTATGCTTTCAGGAGAACATTATGAGAAGGTTATTGTTAATCTCAATTATGGTCGTTGCGGGATGTAATTTATATTCCGGTGATAAATCATTTGCCGAGGAGAAGGTAACAGTAGTTCGGGTAAAGACGGAAGCGGCTGATTACGAAAACTGGCCGATTCTAAAACGCTACGACCAGGACCATCTTGGCCGAATTGCCCTTCCCTTGGGTGGCATCGGCACAGGAACCGTTTCTTTGGGCGGGCGGGGCGACCTTCGAGACTGGGAGATTATGAACCGTCCGGCCAAAGGGTTTGTGCCGCTAATGGGACGTTCAGGTCCATTCTTTGCACTTTTTACTAAAACAGTCGATGGACAAACTGTAACCAGAGCAATTGAAGGGCCGATTGAGCTCTCGGATTACGAAGACAGCCACGGCAGTTCGGTGCCCAACCACGGCCTGCCGCGTTTTCGCAAGTGTTCGTTCGCTGCCGCCTATCCTTTTGGACAGGTAATGCTTTCTGATCCGGACGTGCCGGTGGACGTGCTCATCAAGGCTTTCAACCCGCTTATACCCGGCGACACCGAGGCCAGCGGCATACCCATAGCTGTCCTGCGGTATATGCTTCACAATAAAACTGACAAGTCGGTAACCGCCTCTGTCTGCGGTAGCATGCCCAACTTCATTGGCATTGACGGTTCGGGTAATACCAAGGATTGGAAAGGCGACCTTGTAGCTGTCGGCGGCAAGGCCAACCACAATCATTTCCGCAAAGGCCAAAATGTGCAGGGTATCTTTATGGATTCCGAGGGGGTGGCCCCGAGAGCGGAGCAGTGGGGCACGATAGCGCTGACCACCCCCCGCCGTTTTGCTTCGCAAAGCGAAAAAGCGGGGGCCCAGACCGGCGTTAGTTACCGCACGGCTTGGATTCGACAGGCCTGGGGCAGCTCCGTGCTCGATTTTTGGGATGACCTCAGCGATGATGGGAAACTTCAAAAGCGCGAAGCTACAGGCGAAGATACGCCAATGGCCTCGCTTGCCGTCGAAGTGGAACTGCCGCCACGAGGGATAGAGGAAGTAACATTTTTACTCACCTGGCATTTTCCGAACCGTCAGACCTGGACTCCAAAAGGCAACGAGCAGGACCGTATCGGCAACTACTATACCACACAATACAGCGATGCCTGGGATGTAGCTGAGAAGGTTGCGCCACAGCTTGCAAAGCTGGAGGAGGCAACGGTCAGCTTTGTACGTACCTTCCTGCAGAGCAATCTGCCTGAGGTAGTAAAAGAGGCGGCGCTTTTCAATATCAGCACGCTGCGAACCCAAACCTGCTTTCGCACGGATGACGGACGGTTCTACGGCTGGGAAGGTTGCAGCAACAGAAGAGGCTGCTGTCACGGCTCGTGCACCCACGTCTGGAATTACGAGCAGGCTGCGGCTTTTCTCTTCGGAAATCTGGCCTGCTCGATGCGCAAGGTCGAGTTCGCCCACGCTACGGATGAGAATGGCCTGATGAGCTTTCGTGTCAGTCTGCCGCTCGAGCATGCTCAGGATTTTGGCAAGGCCGCAGCCGATGGCCAGATGGGGTGCATTATGAAGATGTACCGCGACTGGCAGCTATCCGGAGACGACCAGATGCTAAAGAACCTTTGGCCGCACGTAAAAAGGGCGCTTGAATTCTGCTGGATTGAGGGCGGCTGGGACGCCGACCGCGACGGCGTGATGGAAGGCTGTCAGCACAACACGATGGATGTGGAGTACTATGGCCCCAATCCGCAGATGGGTGTGTGGTATTTAGGTGCATTGCGGGCAGCGGAAGAGATGGCCCGTTATCTTGGTGAGGATGATTTCGCCGCCACCTGCCGGGACCTCTTCAAGCGGGGCAGTGTTTGGATAGATAACAATCTTTTCAATGGCCGGTACTACGAGCACCAGATTCGCCCGCCAAAGGATAAGTCGCAGATAGCACCCAGTCTGCTCATCGGAATGGGAGCAAAAGACCCAACCAAACCTGATTATCAGCTCGGCTCGGCCTGCCTTGTTGACCAGCTTGTAGGCCAGTATATGGCTCACGTGTGCGACCTTGGATACCTGCTCAAGCCGGCCAATGTCCGCAAAACGCTGCTGGCCATTATGAAGTACAATCTCAGGAAGGGCCTGTACGGACATTTCAACTGTATGAGGAGCTTTGCTTTGGGAGATGAGTCGGTACTGCTAATGGCCAGCTATCCAAAGGACCGTCCGAAGAATCCTTTTCCATACTTCACCGAGGTGATGACGGGCTTCGAGTACACCGCGGCTGTGGGTATGCTGTACGAAGGCCAGGTGGACGACGGGCTTGAGTGCATCAGGAACATCCGCGACAGATACGATGGCCGCAAGCGCAGCCCCTTCGACGAGGCTGAGTGCGGCCACCACTATGCCCGCGCTATGGCCAGTTGGGCGGCTGTGCTTGCAATGACCGGGTTTGGTTATTCCGGTGTCGAAAAAACAATGACTTTTGCCGCTCAGGATGGCAGCTTCTTCTGGTCAAATGGTTATGCCTGGGGAACCTGTTCTCTCAAAAAGACTCGGAAAGACATTAAAGTTGAGCTGTCGGTTTTACATGGCCAATTGCCTCTTTCGAAGTTTATCCTCCGTAATTTCGGTGATATACAATTTGAAAAGACCCTGCTAATCAAAGCGGGGCAGAAGGTTAAATTTAGCGTCCCGCAAGGTGAGTAGTGAGTGGAAAGTGACTAAAATGACACCTTTGCTGTCACTTTAGGCACTCCAAACTTTAGTTCACTTATTAAGCGTGGGAAAACCAATTTATTCTAATAAGGCGGGTTCAAAATGGTACCATCAATTACAAGACGCCAGTTCCTGAAGGCTTCCACGGCCGGCTCACTGTCGATGGCATCGCTGGGCTGTTCAACGTTGCCGTCGATCTCATCCGACCGTCCACAGGCAGGTGACTACCAAATCTACTTTGGCGATTTGCACAACCACAATGAGGTTGGTTATGCGCGGGGTTCACTCGAAAGGGCTTTTGAAATTGCACAAGAACATCTCGATTTCTTTGCCTTCACGCCCCATGGCTACTGGCATGATATTGGACACTACGAGAACAATATCGAGAAAAAATGGCTCGATGGATTTGAGGTTACAAAAAAACGCTGGCCGGAAGTCCTGCAGATGGTACGCAAGTACGACCGGCCAGGCAAGTATGTTACCATACCCGGCTTTGAGTGGCATTCTACCAGTCTCGGCGATTACCATATCCTCTTTCCGACTCTTGAAGGCGAGTATGTCCGGTTCGACGACCTGCGCCAGTTCCAGCGCTTTGCAAAACAGCGCGGCGCGATTATGGTCCCTCACCATCCGGCCAATCGCCTCGGCCACCGCGGCGCAAACCTCAAATGGCTTGACCCTGAGGTCTCGCCCGTCATCGAGATATTTTCCGAATGGGGCAATGCTGAACATGACCGTGCTTCCTCTCCCTATATTCGGCACACCGAAGGCGGACGCTGGACCCGAAACACGCTCCATCATTTTCTTGAACAGGGTTATCGCCTTGGTGTCATTGCCAGCACGGACGACCATCTTGGTTTTCCCGGTGGCTACCGCGAAGGCTTAGCGGCTGTGCTCGCTGCCGAGCTGACGCGAGAGGCGATTTTCGATGCCATTCGGAATCGGCGAACCTACGCTGTTACCGGCGACCGTATCGCTTTGGATTTTCAAATAAACGGTCGGCTTATGGGCAGTGAATTACCTTATACCCGACCCCGAGAGCTGGCCGTTACCGTTACCGGATGGGACCAGCTCGACAGGGTAGAAATCCTGAAGAATAACCGCGTACTTCACCGAGACTTTCCGATGGACCGGATTCCCACCGCCGGAAGCTGGAAAGAGCCTGTCCTGCTGCGGTTCGAATACGGCTGGGGTCCCTGGCCCGCCCTGGATATGACGCGAGTCTGTGACTGGGATATTAATATAACTTTGGAGAGAGGCTTATTGGAAAACGTTCAGACCTGCTTTCAGTCCGGTCCACTCGATGAAGCCCGCCGAGACAAGATACTTGAGCGCTCCGGCAAACATCTTCGTGTGCAGTCCTTCACTGCCCTGCGTCAGCAATTCGAGGATATTTCCACCAAGGCCGTAGTTTTGAAAATACGTGGCGGCCCTGATACTCGCGTTAAAATTACCCTGCATAAGCCGACCAACGTATCCTTATCACAAACGTTCAGCCAGTTGGCACAAAGTGGAGAAATGCTTTTCACCGGTGATTTTCCAAAAGAGTCGGCGATGGTTCATCGGCTGGTTTTCCACGACCACTATTATACATCTTACAACGTCTCGGATACTGATGATGGTAAAGCTCTGAACTGGTATTATCTACGCGCGACCCAGGCCAACGACCAGGTTGCCTGGTCCAGCCCAATTTGGATTGGGCCACGCACCGGTGGCTCCACAACGTGATGCCTTATTTGGCAGTTTTAGTATTCGGAAAATGTTCTTATATCTTCGGTGGTGGCCGGGACGATTCGGATTGCCTGGCCACCGCTCGGGGGCATATCGGCATTAAGCAGAACAGAAAAATCTACAATATAACGGTTGATCTGTACGTGTGGGCGTGTCCCGTCATCGGGGCCGGTGTCTGAATAAATATGCGCTAAGTACTGTTTGCCCTTTTCCAAGAAGGTAAGCGGGATTTTCAACTTCCGGCGGTTTATGCCATTCATACTGCCCACGTACCATTCGTCGCCTCTCTTACGGGCGATAGTAATATACTCACCGATTTTCCCGTGAATAACACGAGTATCATCCCAGACCGTCGGCAGGTGGTCGAAGAACTCAATCTCCGGCTCGCCCCGGTAATATGACGGTCTATCGTACCAGAATAAAAACTGCCACGGACTATAAAACACTACCGAGGCCGCAAGCTGATGAGCGTGTGTTGTTTTAATGCGATTGCTGTAATAGCAGACGGTGTAATCTCCTGCCCCGGCGAGCATTCGGGTAAAGGGAAGGATTAGGTTTTCGTCCGCCGTGGGCATGCACTCATTACCTCTAATACCCTCCTGAGTCATAAGGTTTGGGTATGTTCGGCTGTATCCTGTCGGTCGGTATTCATCGTGAACATCAACCATAAGGTGATGTTTAGCCGCCTTGCGGACCGCTTCGTGCAGCCATTTGGTCCACTGCTGCGAGCCGACCTGCACAAAACCATACTTGACTCCCTTGACGCCCCAGCTTTCGTAAAGCGGCAGGATGTCATCAAGCTGACGCTCCAGCGCCCTGCGATTTACATAAAGTAAAACTCCGATGTCCTGCTTCTTGGCATAATCTATAACTGCATGCAAATCCAGAGGGCCTTTCGAGCGTTTCGGATCCACGGATATAGTAGTAGCATCAGAATTGTCGTTGTACTCATGGCCGTACCAGCCCGCGTCAAATTCGACGTATTGCAGGTTGTGCTCGACGGCAAAATCGACACATGCTTTGCCGCCATTAGTGGTTAAGGTAACTTCGCGTATCACCTTGCCCGGCTTAATCCAGGAGACATCATCGATAGCACAAGGCTCGTTTAAGTTCATAATAAGGTAATTGCGTTCGAGTAGCTGGCCCGGGCTATCACCGATAAGAATCACTCTCCACGGTGTAGTGTATGGCGTACCGGCTTTAACTTCACTGCCTAACGAGCTTACGAGGGTGTTGGGTTTGCTCACGTCGGGTGAAAGGCGCATTCGTGCATAGTCAACCAATCGTGCCTCAGCCACCGACACAAAAAGTCCGTTGTTAATCTCAATTGTGAGCGGTCTCTCACAATTGTTTTTAACCTTGCTCAGCGCCACCTTACTATATTGGCCCTGGGCCGAATATACGGCCCAGGCCGTATGATTGCCGGTGAAACGAAACTGCGTTTTTTCCACTGAGATAGTGAAGCTTTTAAGGGAATTTTGTTCCGGCAGGGTATAGCAAAACGCCGCACCTTCATTGTAAGCGCGGAACGTCAGTCGAAGCTGCCGATTGTGTCGGTTGCGTTCCTTTAACTCCACAACAAGCTGATTATAGTGGTCGCGAATGGTTTTTCGCTCTCCATAAACGGGTGAGTATATGCTGTTATTACTGCTGCTGGTGACAAAAGTGATATTGAAGCGGGTCTCCAGGGCTGGTGCATCTTTAAGAGCAAGTCCCAGATGTGAATCGACAACGATGGGTCGGCTTTTGTACACTACGCGGTAAACCGGACAGCCGCGTTGGTCCCCAATGTCCTTGACATCAAATATAACAGCTATATTTCCATCCGGTGACTTTACTATATGCTCCGCTTGAATAGCCCCCGCGTCGATGAAGTTGAGTAACACAAGTGTCAGAGAGACGTAAAGGATATGATGGGGCAATATAGAGCTTTTCAAATGTCGATAATTTGTTTGATTGTGCATAATTGTCCTCCTGTCCAGAATATCCCGCTCGCACCTGCGGTTACGCGAGTGCAGGCGGTAATTGAGCCGACTATTGATTCAAGGTTGCAATTATACTGGTTGCGTTAAAAAATGAGTGGATAAAAATAGGCTGGAATAAAGAACCGCTCTTTTCGTACGCATAACCTAAACATATACCTAACACAAATAATGCCGGCCAGTGTCCGGTATCTGCATGTGTGGCTGCGAATAACCCGGAACTTATCGCAATTGCCAGCCACGCTTTTCCTGATCCCCGACGAGTATCGAGCATCGAGTATCGAGCATCGAGTATCGAGCATCGAGCATCGAGGTATGAGCGTATCGTTGTTTGGAAAAGACCTCGAAACAGCATCTCCTCGAACAAAGACGCTATTACAACAGCAACGACAAAAATCATTATTCGAAGCGGCAATTGCGGATATTCCGTAATCAGTTTTATTTGCTGATGTTGTTGGATTTGATATTCCTGGCCCCAAATCTGCTCGCCGAAGAACATCGTTAGTATTATCGCTGCCGTTATGAGCGGCCAGACTGCGAGCAAATTCACAAAAGCGGCGAAAAAATCCTTTACAATCGTTTTCACGTTTAGCCCGAAACCCTTTAATCGTCGGGCAAAGTGGATTCTGGCCAGAAAGATAATTACCACTATTGCCGTCAGCTCACTGATGCAGAGAATCAGATTGTCCAAAAAATTGCTCTGCCAGCCCTGCAAATCACCAAACACTCTGTGAGTGATTGATGCTATCAGCGAAACAGTCCCGAAGCAGATAAACAGCGGCACGAAGGGCAGATAAACAGGCATATTATTTCGTCGGGGCACGGAATCGGCTAAAGCCTTTCTGCCCAGAGATGTTTTGAGCAGCCAGCGGGCAAATAATATAAGCCCAGCCAGACAAATAAGATGCGTTACAGTTATGGTCTCGGTGAATTTCATTTATTATTTTCCATTGACTATTGACAATTGACATACTAAAGTGCCTAAAGTGGCAGCTTTGCTGTCATTCTGAACGCAGCGCAGCGAAGTGAAGAATCTCTTTTTCGTTGGCCAGATCCTTCGGCTTCGCCTCAGGATGACACGTAAGTGTAAAGTGCCTAAAGTGCAGTTTTCGTTTAAGGTTGTCGATGCTCGTATCGATGCTTGTCATAGAAGCTTGAAGGGACCCCACCTTGCGGGAACCCAAACTCGCTTCTACTCGAGCATCCAATATCGAGCTTCCAGTTTCGATACCAGCTTCGACACCGACAAATAAGCTTCTACAACTGGGCAACTTTAGCTCACTTTATCTCATTGTAGGCACTTTCAATAGTAAATAGTCAATAGTAAATAGTCAATAGATTATGGACATATTTCACATAGAAGGGCCGGTTCGGCTTTCCGGCAGTGTTACTATAAACGGCTCAAAAAACGCTTCTCTGCCGATAATGGCTGCTACCATTTTGGCCCCCGGCAAATCGTCTCTTAAATCAGTGCCGCATCTTTCTGATATTTCGGTATGTGGCAAGTTGCTTCAACAAATGGGCTGCAAGCTCACGCGAGAGCCGGACGGTGATTTGTGCATAGACTCGACGGTAATTGATAATCCGGTGGGCGACTATGAGATTGTCCGCAGGATGCGAGCTGGTATTTGCATACTCGGTCCGCTGCTCGCCCGCTGTGGCAGAGCGGAGGTTTCAATGCCCGGTGGATGTGCAATTGGTGACAGACCGGTCAACCTTCACCTCAGGGGCCTGCAGGAGCTTGGAGCACAAATCCATCTTAAAAACGGCTATATCATCGCCGAAGCGCCGAATGGTTTGAGAGGCAAAGATATTTTTATGGGTGGGCCGTTCGGCTCGACCGTGCTCGGCACAGCGAATGTGCTAATGGCTGCAACATTAGCGAAAGGTCGTACTGTTATCGAATCGGCGGCATGTGAGCCGGAAATAACGGATTTGGCTAACTGTTTGAACAAAATGGGCGCGAGAATAACAGGTATTGGCTCGCCTCGATTGATTATCGAAGGGGTTAGACAGTTGCAGCCGGTTGAGTTTGAGGTAATTCCGGACAGGATCGAGGCCGGAACTTTTATGGCCGCCGCCGCCATCACAGCAAGCGAGCTGCGGCTGAAAAATTGTCGGCTCGATGATATGATGGCCGTCATTGACAGGTTAAGGAATATCGGCGTAACGGTTGATGCCGAAGGTGATGGTTGTCTCGTTGCCCGCAAAGGCCCCATCAGACCTGCCGATATTACCACTCAGCCGTATCCCGGTTTCCCCACCGATTTGCAGGCTCAGTTTATGGCTCTCTTGTCACTTACCGATGGCAATAGCGTCATAATCGAAAAAGTCTTTCCCGACAGGTTTATGCACGTTGCAGAATTGAACCGTATGGCAGCAAATTTGCGCAAGGAAGGGCCGGTTGTTATTGTGGCCGGCGTAAAAAAACTAATAGCTGCTCCGGTGATGGCCTCGGACCTGCGGGCATCGGCAGCGCTGGTTTTAGCCGGGTTGGCTGCTGAGGGAACTACCATTGTCAGCAGGGTCTATCACATCGACCGCGGCTATGAAAGAATCGAAGAAAGACTGAATCCCCTCGGCGCAAAAATTATGCGGCAAAGTATTTAAATCGGATAATTGCTCCCCGCTTTTGCGGGGACGAGTTTACCCCTGCAAAAGCAGGGGCAGGCACAAGCTTCGGGGGCTTGTTTGGGAAAGAATAGTTGAAAGGCTTGAAAGATGACCCAGCACCCAAAAAGGCACTTCACTGTGCGCTCCGTTTTTGGTGCTGGGCTGATTTTAATTATTATCGCTGTGGTGGCCATTAATCTCTTCGCTGACCGTGCTGTAAGGGTCGGAATTGAGAGTTCAGCGACTAAAACCTTAAATGTCGCGGTGACCGTAAGTAACGTTGACCTTTCGATTATGGCCGGAAAGCTCGCCTTGCAAAATCTTTTGATTAACAATCCGCCGGGCTACCAGCACGACAAGCTGCTCCAATTGAAAAACGCTGAAATCGAAATTGATGTAAAGTCACTTTTAAGCGATGTCGTTAATATAAGAGAAATCAAACTTGACGGGGTAAATGTCGTTCTTGAACAGCGGGGCGTCTCGAGCAATAACCTCCAGGATGTAATAACCTCAATACGCAGTGCTTCAAAAGAAGGCGAAGGGAAAAGTCTGCATGTGGACAATCTTGAGATGTCGAATATCACGGTTCAGATGAAGCTGCTGCCGGATACCGCTCAAGACGATACCATCACACTGGAGCTATCTCCTATCCGGATGACCAATTTAGGTCGTGATAATAAGATGGATATGGCTGATTTGTCGGGCGAGATCGTATTGGCTATTGCAAATCGCGTCGTCGAACAGGGCGTCGGTGTCCTGCCAAAAGATATAATCACTACGTTGACTCCGTCTCTGGATAAAACGATAGACCTGAGCACAAGAATCATCGAGAGTACGGAAGATATCGGCAAGGAAATTACCGAAGGTATAAAAAGCCTGCTAAAGCCCAAAAAAGAAGAATAATCTCGTGCTGCGTAGCGCGCTAATACGCAGAGTAGAATTTTTCACTGCCGAATCCGGCAAATTGTGTTAAGTAAAGCTTTTTTTTTGTGGTATGTCGGTCGGTCAGTTTATATATTGCTTAATGCGAGGTGAAATTTGAATTATTATGTTGTCTCAAAATGAAAGGACGGTTGATACGAAAACTCTGCCGTCTGAAACACCGTAAATTTGTTGAATTAAGAGGAGTTTAGCCATGCGTAAATTATGTTTTGTTTTGATAATTGTATTATTACTCTTTTCTCGAGGAGCGTTTCCGAAAATGACCCCGACAGGCAATCCCAAGGACTTTAAGGTAAAGACGTGCCTGCATTCTGTCAGCTATGCCGGTTTTTGGCGAGGGCAGGCCAGGCTGAGTGTCGATGAGTTTTTAGAAAAAGCCAAGCAGCTTGGATTTGACGGCGTGATGTTGGTGGCTAAGAGGCCCCACGTTTCACCTCTGGATTACGATGCTGCTGCTCGAAAGGCCCTGCGACGCAAAATCGAAAAGCTCGGCCTCGAATTGGTCTGCCTGGCCGGATATACGGATTTTACGGCGGGGGTTGATAAATCCGGGATTCCTAATGTGGAAATCCAGGCCTGTTACGTCGCAGAATTGGCCAAATTGGCGAGTGATTTGGGGACTGATATGGTGCGGATATTCACCGGCTACGAACGTCCCGATATACCTTTTGACAAACAATATGCTTTGGTTGTCGAAGGATTAAAGCTTGCAGGGCAAAAGGCAGCCCAGTACGGCGTTACCCTTGCCGTGCAAAATCACCACGATATCGCAGTTCACCACGATATGATGTACTGGCTTCTCAGGGAAGTCAATCTGCCGAATGTCAAAGCTGCTTTTGACGCCTGGTCGCCAACGCTGGAGGGCCTGAACTCAGGGGAAATCAGGGCCGCCATTTTGAAGATGAAGCCGTTTATTGTTCACACCACCGCCGCCGATTATGTGCGCCTGCCTCGGTATCATTATGACAGCACCTTAACCAACTTTCAAGAGCAAGAGACTTTAATTCGGGCGGTCCCGATAGGAGAAGGCTTTATTGATTACGAAACATTCTTCAATACGCTAAGGGAAATCGGCTATCAGGGATATATCGCATACGAGATGTGTGAGGTTTTAGAGGGCGGAGGTGACATCGAGAATCTGGACAGAACGGCCAAAAAATTCCTTGAATATATGAAAAGGTTCGAGAGATAAAAAAGCAGTGAAAATGTTGCCAATTTTTTACGATTTTCGTAACACCTTGACGATGAAACACTTATGAAATAGGCATTTCCACGAATTGGCAGATAATGAGACTTCGGATTGTAGGCAGGTTGTAGCCGTCAACTCACGAAAATGGGCTGATTTTAGGGATCCCTGTCACTGTTCAACAGCTTCCGTTTGCGGCAGTTTTTCTCGCCACTCCTCAGCCTTTTTCGGTTTGCCCCGGGCTTCATAGAGTTCGATCAGGTTGTTCAATGAGATAGCGTGTGTATGGGTGGGTGTCACCCAGTTTGTTCCGGCGGCCTTCAACCGCCTGAATTAGCAGTGGTTCTGCCTTGTCGTAGTGACCGTACTCTTTGTACAACACGCCAAATACGTTCGTGGTCTCTAACGTGTCCTGATACTTTTCACCTAACTTGCGTTTCCTGCCCTCCGAAGCTGGAATAGTCGGTTTGGAAGTCTGGATAACTAACCAGAATCATCCCCTTAACTTGGTAAGTGTAAACAATTAGTGCAACCGGCCAGGAATCAGGCAAATTCCAAAATCCATACACTACCTGAATATAAGCTTGGAGGAGGGCGAATAAAACAATCGAAAAATATTAATTTTAAGCGTTCGAATCGGTTTTATTAATCCTTGACGGGCGCATTCCGACTGATTGTTCGTGCTTCTTTTTTCCTCTCGGAATTAATTCGAATTTCCGATTGCAACGTCATCGATGAAAGCCGCACCTTGCCCTACATATGCTAATCCGTATGTTATCTTTGTCGCTCCCTGTGGGACCTCGGCCAAAATATAATATTCTTGCCACTGATCCGAAGTAATCGTTTGTTGTTGGAATATATTGGGAGCATTTCTCGCATCTATCGAAAGCCATAGGTAGGCAATCCCTTCAGTGATACGAGCTGCTGCAGAAAACTGTATCTTTTCTCCCTTGAAATCGGACACTTTTATACATTGCGAGATACCACCAAAGGGCTCACCGAAAGGTCTACCCGGGACTCTCATTATCATGCAACATGTCTTGCCTTTATACGGTTGATCATGTAAACCTATGGTTTGAAATTCGAGACGTGATTGACCAGTCTGGGCTATCCAGTCTTTTGGTTTTCCATTTTGGAGTTCTTCAAAGTCAAGATTGGAGGGGGCTGGAAGTCGTTCGACAGCTCCTCGGAGAATGCCTTCTTTTACAAAGCGTGCACTCGTTGTTGATTCAATGAACAGTATGGCGTCGTAGGCCCAGGGAAGCAGGCAAGATATGGTGCCTGTTTTACGCGGTGCATTGAAATATTTGGAGACAGCTCCTTTTGGCAGGGAGCGAAGATCGATAATAGCCATATCAAGCCCCGCTTCAGCGAGAAGAGCTTCAACAGATCCCTTTGGTGCGGCTGGGCCTTGATCTGTATCGTCAGGTAAAAATCCTTCCGAATTTCGATTGCTAAGCAAGCCAAAGACCAACATGTCTTTGCCAAAGGTCCGGCGCAGGTAGTCACCCATACACCCGGAGCCGGGTGTTGCCATAACGTGAGGATTGGCTGCCCACAGAATTATCTTTGCTCCTTTTTCGTAATCCACAATCCAGCGAACATTCTCGGCCATACCTTTGTCGCGAAAATCAGTAGCTTTTGATCTATTTGACATGAGGCTCCAAAACTCAATATACTGCAAGAGGACTCTGGCGTGCTGAATAGCCAGGCTCCATTGTTTATGTTCCAGAATTTTCTGCTCAGAGGGATTTTTTTGGTCAATGACGGATTGTTTATTCTCCAAATAAGTTATCAGACATTCGATTTCTTCTTTGGCACTGTATTTTTCCTCCTTTGGGCTTTGCCTGAATTGGCCTGCAGTCCATGGATTCATTATAACCGACAGCAGCTTGTCGTAGTCGTTGGTTCCCTTTATTTTTCTCAGATAATTATAGACTGCTTTGGCCGAACCGCCAGCGACCCTGACATCAAAGCCATAGAATTTTACTTTCTTTTCATGAGTAGAATTATACTGACGCATCCACTTTATCATGGCAAGAATTTCTTCTGTATTCCATGCGGCATAAACCAATGCCCCCAGAGCTCTTTCAGGGTCGCCTTCGCCGGTAAGTAGATAATCATTTAACTCGAGAGCACCGGGGAAAGTAGCTTCTATAGCAAAGACAGTAAAATCCATTTCTGTTACCAAAAACTCAACCATCCTATGCTTGGCCCGAGAGAAACTACCGTTACAATGTGCGGCTTCTCCGAGGGCGACTATACGTGCATCTCCGATTATTGCCTTGAGAGGCTGCATGTCATTGAAGCCCGAACCTGCTTCAACGGAATTGAGATGGACGGCATTTTCTTTGAGCCACGTATGTAATTCGGCGGCCTCTTCTGTTGAGAGCTTCGGTGGCTCGGAAAGGGACGATATCAAGAATCTGACATGTTCCATACGCAAGCCCAAGAGCCACAAAAGTACTGATATTAGACCGACGAGTAAAAAGCCGGTTATGAGTAATCTTCTAATCTTCATGACTATCCTTTTCTATCCGAGTGATGGTAAACTCATAAATGCTGTTTTCTTTCGATAGCCGGCAATTTTACCTAAGTCCTTATAAATCAGCAAGGACGGAATTATCGGAAGTGACAGGTGTTTGGGATGGTTGTTCCTTCGCTCCGTACTTGCGAGGGAGGTCGCAACGTTCATTGAATCCTTGTTCTTCTCATCCTCTCCAGGGGCGTTGTCTGTTCAATTTGCCTGATAATATGTCCCTGGCGATAATTACATCCTCTCTGACCTGAAAATCAAACATTCCGGCACAGATGAAATCGGCTCCGTTTTCAAAGGCATACTTAAAGCCGTCTCTCGGATGGATGGCGCCTGCAGCCATAACCTTATAAGCTATCCAGGGCTTTTCCACCTTTTTCATAAATTCAGCGGTTTTTTCCGGTGTCTTTGACCAGATATTGTCATTCTCCGGCTGTCCATCAGCGGACCAGTAATTATGACTGTGGAGGGTTTTCATGTAGAAATCGACGTCTATTCCCGCTTCTTCGCACGCCATGGGCACTTCCACGCTGTGTCCACCAATACCTGCAAGGACGCCGTTTTGCTTGATGAATTCGACTGCCCGTGCGAGAAGGTCCACAAGGCCGTTTTCGACAAATTCGTCTGCGATACCGCCGTGCACGAAAACTCCGACAGCTCCCTTATCTATGGCCATGTTTGCCTCACCTGTCGGGTCTTCTGGAGTCATTTTGACCTGGGCGATCCACTGCAGCTTGCCGCCTCTGTCGTTCCAGTATTTGTTCATAATCCTTGTGCAGTGGTCGTCGAGCCGCAGTATCGCGGTATTGATTCCACATTCTTCGCATATCTCGAAGGTCTCCATCACTTTCTCGTCGGTGAAATACTGTCTCAGCAGGGAAGATACGTAAATCAGGTCCCTGCTGTGGGCAAATCCGCTGATAAGATTGCCGCCGGGAAACATTCTGCTGATTTTGACATTACCGATCCTGCCCATTGGCAGACCTTTAATGGAGTCTCCGGGCGCACTCGCCCCGTCCCGTCTTTGCCGCAAGGCATCCGCCGCAAGGCGTCCCTTTCGGGACTGCGGACGACGGGCGGGGCTCGCAGCCGGCTTTTTTGTTAGTGCTGCTAATAAAGCCTTCTCTTCAAAACTTAAAGCTAATGCGGCACCTGTGGATGCAGCGGCGGATTTCTTCAAAAAACTGCGGCGATTTAACTCTTCTGACATAATTTTTCTCTCTTTTTGCTTGAATCAATCAGATTGAGCACGAATCATTATATACAAATTTTTCCTTTTGTCCAGCCTGTAACCGCCGAAGTTCGGGGATTGTGCGATACAGTGTGAAATCTATATGGCCGACTTTGTTTATTCCGCAGTTGTCTTTTTGCCGTGTGCCTCAATTGCACGTTCCATCAGGCCGTACTTGTTCCCGCCGAGATAGTGCAATGTGTGAAACCTTTCCGGAATCCATTTGCCGTCAAAGAAATCTGTATCGGCTACCGCTCGGATGACCTCACAAACCAGCAAGTCGTGCGTTTGCATCTTAAATGTTTCCACTACGCGACACTCCAAATGCGCGGCACACTCCTCTATCAACGGCGGTTCGACCATCTTGGCGGGGATTGGTGTCAGACCACTTTCTTTGAGCTTGTCCCCAAGGGACTTGTCGGTGTTCCTGCCGGTCACCGTCCCTACAAAATGAGTTTGTTCGAGAAGCTCTTCGCCGGGGACATTGATAACCAGCTCGCGATTTTGCTTTATCAGCTCATACGAATACCTGATATGATTTATAACCAGCAGTACGAGGCAGGGGTCGGCATTATTTACAGGCGTCTGCCAGCTAAAGGTCATCACGTTTGCATTTTCCATAGTGCCGGATGTTACCAGAACGACGCAGCCCGGCTCAACCAGCCATTTTGCCTTACTCAATTCTAGTTCTTTTTTCATTGACGCACTCCTTGCATACAGGAAGGATAAAAGCTGGGAAAGAATAGGCCAGCCTGGGTCACGAAACTATAGACAAATGTAACGAATTAAGCCAGGACTTTTTCGAACAGCGCATAAGCGGCAAGCAATCCGCGTATTACGTCTGTCACAGTCACTATTCTAAGGAGCTTTTTTCCGTCGTCGATCACCCGGAGGCAGCTTATCTTCATCTCATACAGCATTTTCACGGCATCATGGAAGCTGCAGTCGGGCGGGACATGGGTTATGTCTCGCTTCATAATACGGCTGATGGGTTGTCGTATGATTGGCTCCTTTAGGTCAACATAAAACAGCCCGGTGCGAAATACCTCAGCCTGCGGCTCGCATTGATTCTCGCGAAACGGAAGATGACGCAGAACGGCCCGGTCGGAGATTATCACAACCAGGTTTTTGCTTGTCCACAATTGGCACGTGTCTGAATTTCCCCCTCTGCATAACCTCCATTACCTTGGCCAAGTCGTTTCGCTCCTCCAAACAAGCCACTTGCTCTGTCATATCATGTCCTGTATCGGCGTCTCAGGTGATACGGACTTGGGGTTTTCGGTGACGATTTTTACCAGAGGCTGTTTTAATGCCTTTAGGTCTGAATCTTCCTCGCTAACTTTTCCCAAATACGGAGATATCTTTCGAAACACATCCCTCTGAGAAATGATGCCCACGAAGTATTGCTGTAACCGTTCACAAGTTCATCTGACAAAGAAGGTGCTAAATTATCGGACATATGTTATTGCTCAGTTCCCTTTTTCTCCATGCCGACACTTGGCGGCATCGGCTCTGGATTAGCCTGGGATTTCTCGCTCAGTTCGTAGGCTGTGAGTAACGCACGCATCACGTCGTTTACGGTTAGTATTCCCACACAGTTTTCTTCCTCGTCAACCACCGGGAGGCAGCTTATCTTCTTCTCGTCCAACATCTTTACAGCATTAAAGAAGCTGTAGCTAGGCACGGCATGAATTATATCCCGTGTCATGACGTTCGCGAGAGGCAAACTGAGGTTCTTGTCCTTCAGGTCAACCATAAACAGTCTGTTGCGAAATCCCTTGTCCTCCGGCTGCTTTTGCTCGAGTGGATGGGAAAGATGGCTCAGGATATCCCGATCGGAGACGATTCCCACCAGTCTCCTTTGCCTATCCACTATCGGCAGGTGTCTGAATTTTCCCTCCTTCATGACCTCAATTGCCTTGGATAGGGTGTCTTGTTTTTCTAAGCAAACCGGCCGTTCAGTCATAACATCCTGTACCGTTTTGAAACTTGAAGAGAACAAAGTCGCCACACTGCCGTGGCCCTCCCCACAGCTCAGATCAATGAGCCGCAGCCTCTTTCGCGCTTTTACCTCTCCCGTCACCTCGAATAGCTGCTGTATCCTGTTGAGCCTGATAAGGAGATTCAAGATGTCCGTGCTCGTGACAATACCCACTATGTCCCCATTAGCGAGAACGGGCACCATATCAATGTGATTATCGATCATTGTGAGAAGCACGTCCAACATAGGCGTCTCAGGCGACACGGATAGAGGTTTCCTGGTGACGATTCGTATCAGCGGTTCTTTTAGCAACTTTCTGTCTACGTCTTCCTCGCCGACTTTACCCAAAAATGGGGACATTAGTCGGGACAGATCTCTCCCTGAAACGATACCCACGAAGAACGGCTTAGCTCCTTCTTCGGTCGGAGGATCCATTACAGGGACGTGTCGGACTTTGTTATCTCTCATGAACTTGAGACACGTCTCTATTTTATCGTCCAACGTCAGTGTCTTGATATCTTTCTTCATCACGTCCTTGGCAACACGCACTAATCGGAAAAAGATATCTTCTCCGGCAAACATATCGTCTATGATGTCAATGAACCTAAGTTGTCCGTTTACTGTGCCGCTGCCAGCCCCGATATCCTTTTTGTATGTTTCGATAAGCGCGGTTAGGCTCTCAAAATAGTCAGTCTGGTCTTCGTTGAGCTCCGTTCTTGCGGTCAGTTCATCTGCTACTTTAAGGACCTTGTCATAATTCGCCTGGTCCCTAACAGGGCGCAGAGGCCACAATTTGACCAAGTTACTCCATTCGTCGGGAATAGTAATTTTGTCTGTTTTTGTTCCCATAACTTATTCCTTTGCTTTGTTCTATGTGAGTCATTATAATGCTCATAAACGCAATTTGCGTAAGGTAGCTTATGCCCACTGTCAACCGAACAATGTCTCTACTGATGATATCAGATATGGCATAGCTTATATCACTTTCTCCCGCTTGGCGTCCGGCTTGGTGGGAGTCTTCACTGGCCAGGATAACGATGTTCCATACCAAAAATCGGTCGTCGCATAGCCAAATTACCCTATCGGCACAGCGTATGAACAGCTTTAACGAATAATTACCTGAACGCTCCCTCGCAAGAATCCTTTAAGTCCCCCCCGATTTTAAGCGTTTCTGGGGCGCTCTTGAAACTTCGGTATTGATTTATCCCAATAGAATCTGTTTAATGCTGGGAAACACATCTCGCAAATTTACTGAGGCCAAAAAAAGTAAGGTCTAACTTGCGCTTTTTCTCAACTTTCCATCTCCATGATTCGTGAAACCTGCTCACAACATGCTCAATGGATGCCTGCGGTTCTTCAGTGGAAGCTCAACCGGCGCATTCAACCGGTGTGATTCATATACCGCCAATATCATCTCCAGAGCCGCCCGCCCGTCATACATGCTGCCTTTCGGTTGTGTGCTCGTTTCGACGGCCTGAATCAAGTCGAGCGCAATCAGGCGATTGCCAAAACGGTGGTTAGGGTCACTAAGCGTTTCCGGTTTGTCAATCCCTGTGCTGGAAATCTGCTTCCACCGGGCCTTGCTGCGCCCAGGTTGCCAGGATGGGTCTTCGACAAACCAGATTTCCGGCAGAGCACCGGTCGTCATCGTTAGTATTCCCTTTGTTCCAAAAACCTGCAGCCCGAAGCGTTTCGATGCTCCGTGTCTGGCACGCTGCGTTGAGAAATAGCCCATTGTTGTTCCTCCAAAACGATACATCGCATGAATCTCGTCCCCAGCCAGCGGACCGATGCCTTCGGCTCCATCACGCACCTCGTTCTTAGTAACAGGCTTTCGACCATCCTTCACGTTTGCGAAACACCATTGCGCATCACCGGCAAAGAAACGAATCAGATCCATGATGTGTGTACCGAGTACCATTAGGTCCTCACTGCCGCCTCGTCGGTCTTCTTTGCCCCGTCCGCGCAGTTCAAGTATATCTCCTAATGTTCCATCGCCGATAAGTTGCTGCACGTGTTGCAGCGCCGGACTGTAGCGAGTCTGATGAGCAATAGCCAGTTTCAAATTTCGCTTTTCAAGGGCAGCGACCATTTCGTCAGCCTGCTCAAGTGTCTGGCACATAGGTTTTTCAAGAAAGACGTGACAGCCAGCCTCCGCACATGCCAGTACCATATCGCGATGGCAGTCCATCCAGCGAGGAGCTACGCTTACGATTTGCGGTCGTTCTTCTTCCAGCATCTGGTGATAATCAGCGTAGGCTCTCGGTGCTTTAAGTCGTTTTGCAGTTGCGGCCCGGCCTTTAGAATCTTGGTCTGCTACGGCCACCACCTCCGCCTGGTCTATATCATTCCAAACCACATCTAAACCGTGACCGTAGTTACCCCGGCCTGTCCTGCCTATTACCGCAACCTGATACTTCGAGCCCTTTGCGCCGGCCAGACGAGGCGCAGCCAATGCTGCCAAGCCTACAGCCGTGTTCTGTATAAATTCTCGACGTCTCATAGATTAACTCCCACTTCTCAGTCCAGGCATATTTGTAACTACTGTGTTCTAAAAGTTTATTTTTGCCTGACCCATGCTTCATTAAACTTTACATATTTGATTGTCTTATTCGGGGCATCTTTTCGGTCATTATGGTGGTAACTATAGACAATGTGCAGGGTGCCGTCACGACCCTGGATAATAGATGGATATGCACTGCTGGTCGCGATATTTCTGCTCCGCATGTCCAGCTCAAGGTGTCGGGTATATTCCCACGTTTTACCTTCATCGGTTGAAATCGAAGCCGCCAGACTGTGCCTGCCGTTTTCCGTATCATTATATGCCAGGACCCAGTGACCATTGCTCAGGGTGACAAGGTCGGCTCCCGAACCAGGATTAGGCAATTCGGAATCCCTCACCGGACTCCACGTCAGGCCCCTGTCACCGGAAGTGCTTATATGAAGACGTTTAGGTGCGGGGCCGTTGTCGCGCATATAGGCGACTAATGTTCCATCAGCTTTTTTTGCGATGCTGGGTTGTATGTTTCCCGCTCCTACTAACGGCTCACTGAACTGCCAGCTATTACCGCCGTCGTCTGTTATGGCCATTAACGAGAAGCTGAACCCATCCGAGTAAAGCGGAATGATGATTCGGTTATTATCGACGATAACAGCCTTATTCTTGGTCTGCCATCCCACGCGCCTAAAGTATGCATAACCCAGTTGCTGTTCTGTGGATCGGCCGGAGGCATCGAGGAGCTGACCTCTCCGCATCATATTCTCGCCCCGCGCCTTGGCCAGAATATCTGCCCCCCACGCTTTCCATCTGTCTAACATTTTGCGAGTTGCTTCCTCTGAAAGATTAGCACTATCAGATAGATATTTTCCGTATTCTTCAACTTGTCTTTCAATAGATTTGACAAAGCGGTCGCCGGGCTGTATGCCTCGCTCGGCCGGGTCACCGGGTTTGACATGTAGAACTTCCTGCCACGACCATTTCGGCGGTCCGTCCTGCTTCATATAGTCTTCGCTAATCCGGTATTTTGGCAGGGAAGTCTCCCACTGGTTTGCTATCACCGTGTACCACATCAGCCATAGCCGGTTTTGAGGATCGAGGAACAGAATCGGATTGGTATCTGGAAATCCGGGGACATCTGCCATCACGAACGGCTTGCTCCACTTTTGCTTACCGGCTCGGAGCCGCGCTCCCATAATTGCTACGTCATCTGCCTGGCGCTCGCCGGAACCTTGAAACCACCCTGCCAGAAGATCGCCGTTTGGCAGCTCAACTATCGTCGAGCCGTGTACATGCTGCTTGACAAGAGGGAATATCTCAATGGCCTGGTAAATAACCTTTTCATCTCCGGCCGGACTATTTACCGATGCGAAAGATGCGTCCGCATAAACCGCTGCAAGTAGCAAGTATAGAAACAACGCCGAAAATTGCTTGCCCGCGCCTCGACTGAGCTTGCCGAAGTCTGAAATTCTCTCGGTTTCTTTCATCTTAGCTCCCTTCGTGTAGAATTTCCCTTTAACAGATTTAACCATATTCAAAAGCCTCCAAATTTTTATTCTGTTAATGAAATCGCTTAACAAATATAACACACAAAGGCGCTGTTTTGTTACTTTTTCTTGCAAAATGGGCGAAAGAAATCATCATCTTCTTCTGTTAGAAGTGTATGCTAATTTGGCAGGATACCGAAAGCCGTTGGGGTCGGATATATCCTCTATGTCAACCCACTCAACTGTAAAGATAATGTTGTCTTGGCCATTGCTGGATTTGAGAAAGGCTACTGATACCACCAAGCATAAGAGTACCAGGAGCGGGGATTACATATAGCGTATGATCTCAGCAATTGGCATACCTAAAAAAGAGCAATGGGCCGGGTTGGATTCGAACCAACGTAGGCTTACGCCAACGGGTTTACAGCCCGTCCCCTTTAGCCGCTCGGGCACCGACCCATTTCATACTTGTGTATGCTTTGTAGATTAAAAAATAAAAATTAACAATAGTCAAGAATCAATTTTAATCGGTTTAATCCAGTTCCATTGGGAAATAGTTTTTGGCGTTATTGAAGCTGATATCCTCGACCATTTTTCCCAGCATGTCCAAGTCGTTCGGCAGCAGGCCTGCTTCGACATCGCCGCCGAGCATATTGCACAGTATTCTGCGGAAATATTCATGTCTCGGATACGACAGAAAGCTCCGCGAATCCGTCAGCATGCCGACGAATCGGCTCAGCAGGCCCATATTCGAGAGCACATTCATTTGCTCTTCCATACCGTCCTTTTGGTCGAGGAACCACCACGCCGAGCCATATTGTATCTTGCCGGGCACTGAGCCGTCCTGAAAGTTGCCGACCATAGTCGCACACAATGCATTGTCTCTCGGATTAAGGTTGTAGAGAATCGTTTTGGGTAGTGTGTTGTTCATGTCCAGCCGGTCGAGAAATTTTGAGAGCGGCCTTGCAATTCCCAAATCACCTATCGAATCGCATCCGATATCCGGACCTATAGCTTTGAACATCCGCATACTGTTATTTCTAAGCGCCCCTAAGTGGAGCTGCTGCACCCAGCCTGATTCATAGTCTATCAGGGCGAATTCGAACATCATCGCTGATTTGAATTTGAGGCGCTGTAACAAATCCAAATCTTTGCCTGACCTTATCCTGTCGAATATCTTTTCGATTTCTTTTTCGGTATAATCCTCGGCGTAAGCGGTATCTAAGCCATGGTCGGAGAGCCGACAGCCGTTTTCATGAAAATAGCCGTGGCGTTTACGGATTGCTTCGATATACAAGTGGAAGCTGGCTATTTCCATATCGCAGATTGCTTCGAGCTTGTCGATAAATACGTTCAGGTCTGTAATATCATCAACGGCCATAGCCTTGTCCGGCCGAAAGGCCGTGTGAACTTTGATTTCAAAGCCATCGGCCCGAATTTTCTTGTGATGCTCTAACGAATCGAGCAGCCCTTCGGTCGTGCAGACTAACTTGACGTTGGCTTTGCGCATTATGTTGCGGACGCTAAATTCCGGCGTCCTTAACATCTCGCTACAGGTCTCGTAAATTTCCTTAGCGGTCTCAGGGCTTAATAGTTTGTCTTTTACGCCGAAGGCATTTTTCAGCTCCAGATGCGTCCAGTGATAGAGCGGATTTCGGATACAGTATGGAACGGTTTGCGCCCATTTCTCGAACTTTTCATAATCGTTTGCATCGCCGGTGATATGTTTTTCCGCTATCCCGTTAGCTCTCATTGCCCGCCATTTGTAATGGTCGCCGTAGAGCCAGGCCTGCGTAAGGTTCTCGAAGCGATGGTCGGCGGCGATTTGGTCGGCCGGCAGGTGGCAGTGATAGTCATAGATAGGCATCTTCTTTGCGTGCTCATGGTAGAGAATCTTGGCGGTTTCGCTCTGCAATAAGAAATCTTCCGTTAGGAATTGTTTGGCCATTTGTTCTCCTGGTGATTATTGGTTATCGCTGCTTATAATTACTCTGCTTTGTTTTGGTCATCCTGGCCGGATGGCTTCTTAAGCTCTGGTTTTTTGAACTGTGCCATTTTTTGTGCCCAGTCGGCAATCTCGCTCTTGGTCTTCTTAAGGCGTTGTGATTCTTGTTTTGGCTGCTCCTTCTCTTCCTCACAGACCTTACGCATCCAATATGCGTATGCTATCCATCCGATTATCAGGGCCGGTACGGCTATTAGCATAAAGATTTTATACATAGTATATTTCCTCTATATTATTAACCGATTATCCCCATAATTCTGGCCAATTTGGTATCACCTGAAATAATACCCGAATCGCTCGGCAAGGTCAACATATAGCGTATAATACCAATTGCATTTAATTACTGCGCTCCTTGTGTTTAGCACAAAAGGGTGGCAGCCTCGAGCGCAGCGTCCCGCCTGAGTTTGTCGAAGGCTTGGGGATGGCTCGCTGCCCTTTATATAAAGCGCAGCTTTTAATTACAATTGGTATAACGTTTAGTGAATCATAAATCTAACTGCGAAAACGGCTCTTGGAAGTTTTGCCAACAACAGGTTATGATTTGGAGAACAAGTCGAAGCGGCGGTTTTTCCACCTCGGCCGGTCCAGTTAGTGTGGGTGAATTCGTTGGTAGGAGTCCTGGGGCTTTTCGAGAGCTGCGCCACTTAAGTACTCAAAATCCTTTTAAGGCCTCTGACAAGGCGGCCGATGCCCTCGGTGGCGGTTTCTTTCTGAAGCGCTCCATAGGCAACCCGCAGGTAGCATTTATCCTCCATCCCGAAGGTCATCCCCGGGATTACAGCTACTTTGTGCTCCTCAATCAACTGTTTTACAAGTTTCATTGGGTCCAGGTCTTCGTGCACCCGCAGCAGAAAATAGAACGCCCCATCGGCGCGCGGGACGGTTACTAAATTTCTGATACTGTTCAATTCATTCAGGAACATTTCACGAATCTCGATAGTCATCTGCAGCTTTTGTCGGCAGTAGTCCGCCCCGGCCCGCATTGCTCCGACCGCCGCCCACTGCGAGATTACCGGCGGACAAATTAAAATCGTGTCCTGAATCTTCCTGATGGGCATATATAGATGCTCCGGTATGACCATCCAGCCGATGCGCCAGCTTGCAAAGCCGTAGGCCTTGGAGAGGGAAAACAGCGAGATAGTATATTCGCCGCAGCCGGCAATCGAGCCGGGCGAAAAGTGCCTGACGCCATCGTAAGTAAAATACTCGTATGCCTCATCGCTGATGTGGTATATGCCGTTACGCCGGCATAGTTCATTGACCCGTCGAAGGTCAGCTTCGCGATATATCGCCCCGGTCGGATTGTTCGGTGAGATAGTGACAATGGCGCGCGTTCGCTCGGTAATCGCCGCGGCAATCGCATCTGCCTGCAATTGGTAATCGTCATTGGTCGGTACACAGACGGCTTTACAGTCGGCGATGGCGACAGCCATTTCGTGATTGAAGTAGTAGGGCAGTTGGATAATAATCTCATCGCCGGGGTCGGTAATGGCGAGAATCGCATTGACAAAGCCCATATTAGCGCCGGCGGTTACGACTATTCGGCTATCTTTTATGGAAATATTATTTTCTGTTGTAAGTTTTGTTTGAATCGCTTCGATTAGTTCGGGAATGCCTTGCACCAGTCTGTACTTGTGATTTTCCGCATCGGCCAGAAATGTTTCGATAGCCCCGATAGCTTCCGGCGGCGGGCCATAATAGGCAACACCCTGGCCGAGCGAAATTGTGCCGGGATTAGCACGGATCAGCTCGCCGACCACAGGGATAATCGGCGACTGCACAGACTGCATCCGGAAACTGTTGTACATCAATTACTGTCCCCACCGTTAAGCGATGTAAGTTGAAGCTGCGGTTTTTCCGCCTCGGCCGGTCCAGTTCGTATGGAAGAATTCGCCGCGCGGCTTATCAACCCGTTCGTAAGTATGGGCGCCGAAATAATCGCGCTGGGCCTGTAATAAATTAGCTGGCAGACGCTCGTGGCGATAGCCGTCATAGAAGGCCAGGGCCGAGCTCGTAGCCGGCATCGGAATACCCATCTCGACAGCCGTGGTAACAACACGTCGCCAGGCGGGTTGCGCTTTTTCGACAGCATCCTTAAAGAACGGGTCGAGAAGCAGGTTTGTCAAGTTTGGATTTTTATCGAAGGCCTCCTTTATTTTACCCAAAAAGACCGAACGGATTATGCAGCCGCCTCGCCACATCAAGGCGATACCGCCGTAATTTAAATTCCAGTTGTGCTCTATGGCCGCGGCACGCATAAGTTGATAGCCCTGGGCGTAGCTAACGATTTTCGCGGCGTAAAGGGCCTGTCGCAAACCGTTAATGAGATACTTTTTATCTGGGGCAAACTTTGACTTCGGGCCTGTTAGGACTTTGGATGCCGCAGCACGCTCTTCTTTTAATGCTGACAGGCAGCGAGCGAAAACAGCCTCACCGATTAGCGTTAAAGGCTGCCCGAGGTTTAGAGACTCGATTGCCGTCCATTTGCCGGTCCCCTTCTGGCCGGCCGTGTCGAGGATAAGGTCGATGACCTCATTGCCGTCCTCGTCTTTATAGGAAAGGATGTCCCGAGTGATTTCGATAAGGTACGAGTTAAGTTCGCCTTCGTTCCATTCGGCTAAACACTCGTGCATTTCCTCGTTGGTCATTCCAAGGCCTTCGCCCATCATCTGGTAGGTCTCACATATCATCTGCATATCGCCGTATTCGATACCGTTGTGTACCATTTTTACGAAGTGCCCGGCCCCGTTCTCGCCGACCCATTCACAGCACGGCTCGCCGTCGTCCGTCTTTGCGCAAATAGCCTGGAATATGGGCTTGATGTGCTCCCAGGCCGGCGGTGAGCCGCCCGGCATAATTGACGGACCTCGCAGCGCGCCCTCTTCGCCGCCGGATACGCCCGTGCCGATATAGAGTTTGCCCTTGCTCTCGACGTACGCAGTGCGCCGCATAGTGTCGGGGAAGTGCGAATTACCACCGTCGATGATGATGTCACCGTCTTCGAGATGAGGTAGCAGCTTTTCAATGAAGGCATCGACCGCTGCACCGGCTTTGACCATCAGCATAATCTTGCGGGGCGTCTTTAAGTTCTCGACAAACTCTTCGATGGAATGACAGCCGATGATATTCTTGCCCTTGGCTCGACCCTCGATAAATTTATCCACCTTCGATACGGTACGATTGAAGCAGGCCACTGTAAAACCCTTGCTTTCCATATTCAGGATAAGGTTCTCACCCATTACTGCCAGGCCGATAAGGCCGATATCTGCTTTTGCCATTTCTTGTTACTCCTTAAAACAGTCGTATTTCATATTAAAAGTGCCTAAAGTGAGCTAAAGTTAATTCCAAACTTTAGGCACTTCAAACTTTAGGCACTTTAGTTCACTTGATATTGTTTCGTATTTCGTGCTCTGTATTTTGTATTTGATTTATTGCTTCGGAATCATCGGTATATATCCGTTGGACAATCGGTGCAGAACTTCGCCGGCGTGTTGCACGACCAGAACGCCCTGGTCCTCTTTGTTTTCATAGTCAGCTATATTTATATCATCTGGATTCATATAACCGAGATTTACCTTTTTGCAGCGCTGTTTGTCAATGCCGGTGGCAAGTACCACATTAGCCCGCGGTTTTTCGACGCCGTCAATATAAGTACCTATGCCCTTCAAATGAGTGGAGTGGGCGATAATCCCTCTGGGTATCCCCTTGAACTTCTCCATGCGTTTGAGGAAATAATCGCGGGTATGATAACCAATTTTATCGAGCCATTTACCGTGGGTGTAGGATATCTCTGTAATATGCGGCGCATAAATAATCAATGTCCCGCCGTCGGCGAGTATCGGCTCAAGTTTATACATCACCTTGGCGGCCGTCCAGATGTCATCGTACATTTCCGGAGCGATACCAAGAATTGTGTTGTATGGTTTGTCTTTGTACGTGATGTGTACCTGCTCCGACAGGTCCGCCGCCTTTTCCCAGGCTTCAATCACCTCCCCAATAAAGATTCCCTTAAGTTCGTTCTCGAGCGCCACGATGGCGAAAAGTTTGTGCGGCATTTTTATAAGCGAGGCTGCCTTTTCAACAACTTCTCGTGTCGGCGTCCATTTGTTGCCGTTTATAACGGGGTTTGTTATCACGGCACTCAGCCAGTGAAAAAAATGAATAATATCGTCGCCTGCGATTCCGGGGAAGATATATTTATGCCCGCCGGAAAAACCGACAACCTCGTGTGGAAATACCGGGCCCAGGATGAAAAACTCGTCATATTCGAAAATCAGCTTGTTAATGGCCACATCAACTTCTTCACGAAACAGACCACCGCTTATTTCCTCGATTTCGTCGGCGGTGATTCGGCCGATGGAAGTGAACGTCCCGGCCTTTTCCCATTCGTGGTTGAAAAACTTTACCGATGCATATTTACTCTTGTGCTCATCCGGTTTCATACAAAGTCTGGTACAGATTTGTTCTTCGCTCAAAGGCTGGTGGGTCCCCAGCGCAACCAGACAATCGACAGCCTTTGCTTTTTGCACCAGGCAATCGTAAATGATTTTAAATATATCGCCTATAGGCCCCGAACGGGTATTGTCGGGAATTAGCAGCAGAATCCGTTTGTCTGTGTAGTCGTTTTGAGCAAAGAACTCGGCAATCGCCTCGCCGGCCTGACTATTGTCAACAGAACCATTTTTATTTTGTCGCTCAATTACCATTATTCTTGTCTCGTGAAGGCAATCTCGCTTCACGCTTCACTTTTTTTCCCACGGAGGCAATTCCGGCAGATATCCGTCAAATTCTGCTATTAATTTTTTCTCGTAGTTGCCGGCATATTCTTCGTTGATGAATTTATCAAAGGCCTCGTCGTGGAACCTCTTCCATGATTGGATTTCGTCGCCGGGATTAATCGGATAAAACAGGGCATTATTGACCTTGGCAGCCTTCATATCTCCCGGTGCATCGCCGACCATCAGAACGTGGTTCTTTTTGTATCTGCCCTTCGTGGCGTACTCAAGGTGCTGAGCTTTTGTTCCCATTTCCTGCCCGGCTATAACCTCTACGTATTTGGCGATGTCGTGTTCTTCCCACTCACGTGCAAGCGCCTCGCAGGGCGTTGCCGAGACAACGATTACATCAGCAAAAGGCTGGATTTTCTCCAGGCTTTCTCGCACAAACGGAAACGGCGGCATACCTTTGACGATTTCTCCGATTGCCCAGTTTACCCGCTCGCTCCAGGCAAGTGCATGTTCCAGCTCGCGCTTGGCCTCCGGGTCTATGGCTTGCTCAATCGCCTGCTTTAAACCATTGTTGCTCAGCAGGCTTTTAGGGTTATCGACCCACGCAAAGTAATGCGGATATTGCGGAACCTTGAAATTCCTGGCCCTGGTCATCGGATGTTTAGGCAGCAGCTCCGATATGATGCGCTTTGCGGTTTTGTGTCGGTTCGCACCGCGGGTCTTGGAAAACAAATCGGCAAAGTCCTTACATTCACGCGCCGCCTGAGCTACCGGCTGCAGGCCGAAATAGGCAATCAACCACGGACAGAAACATTCCCGCTGCTTGATTCCCATCGTATCGAAGGCACAGCCGTCAGAATCGATGCCTACGAAAAACTTGTATTTCGGTTTAAAATCCTTTAATGGTTGTGCCGGGTCAACATCAGCCATTTCGTTCTCCTAATAAATAATCATTCATCGATAATCAATCTTTCAGACCCCGCTAAAAGCCGAGAATCCACCGTCAACGGGGACAACAACGCCGGTAACAAATCTTGCTGCGTCGCTCAGCAGCCACATGACCGTTCCAATCAGCTCCTCTGGCTCACCGAATCTGCCCATCGGCGTATGGTCGATAATTATACTGCCGCGGTCGGTCAGCTCGCCGGTTTTTTCATCGCTCAGGAGGAACCGGTTTTGCTCGGTCAAAAAGAACCCCGGCGCAATCGCGTTTACGCGAATATCTTTGGAGTAGTTCTGACAAACGTGCACCGCTAACCATTGTGTAAAGTTGCTCACTGCTGCTTTGGCCGCCGAGTATGCGGGTATCTTGGTCAGAGGTCGAAAAGCATTCATGCTGGAAACATTCAATATTATACCGGCGCCGTTTTCAGCCATCTCTTTGCCGAAAACCTGCGTTGGTAGTAAAGTCCCAAGGAAATTCAGGTCGAAAACAAACCGAATGGCCTTGCTCGGCAAATCAAAAAAGGATAAATCCGGCGAAGTAGTGGCTTCTTTTTTATTCCCTCCGGCCCCGTTAATCAATATGTCGATTTTGCCTAATTCGGATGTGATTTTTTCTTTGGCCGCGACCAGACTGTCTTTGTCTAATACGTTGCATTTAACCGCAACAGCCCGGCCGCCGCTGGATTTGATTTCATCTGCGACCTTTTCTCCCGCTGTTTCGATTAAATCCATAACTGCGATTTTCGCGCCTGCCTCACCAAGCGCCTTGGCCATTGTACCGCAAAGAACACCTCCGCCTCCGGTAATTGCGATTACCTTACCTTTAATGTCGAAAAGTTTTTCCATTTCTATCCTTTCTCATGGATGTGGTTACTCATTCACACATTCACTCATCCACTCATTCACTCATTCACTCATCCACTCGTTCACTCATCCACGCATTCACTCTTATAATTTGTAGGGTGGGCTTTAGCCCACCAAAAAAACTACCCGTATCATCTCGGTGGGGCAAGCCCCACCCTACATATATTTTGGCAGTTTTTTCTCTAATGGTTTACGTTCGAATCTCATAAATACAGGCAAGCCGTCCTTATCAATTCTTATGGGTGCCTCGCCCTGTACCAGAGGCCGAACGTAATCACGCATCGCATTGGTGATATGATTGCCCTTGTCGTTTATGAACTCAGCCGGCACCTTCTTTTCCCCGTTGGCCACATCCCTCAGCTCCGCCAGGCCTGTCGTACATTTGTATTTTGGGCCTTCTTCTCTGACCAGAGTTACCATTTTGCCGTTCACACCTTCGGTCGCATGTTTTACCGCCATCTGTCCGCACATATAGGCCTCATTGACGTCGGTCAGAGAGGCAAAGTGCATAGCACTTCGCTGGTTGGTGCCGAGCTTATTGAAGCGGGCCTTTATCCCCACTTCCTTTTCTATCACGGCTTTAAGCATCTCGGCGACACCGCCAAGCTGAACGTGCCCGAAACTGTCTTTGCTGAATGCTCCCTTGTCCGCTGTTACATATTTGCCCTTATCATCTTTGAGCCCTTCGCCGGCGACGATAAATACTCTGCCTAAACGTTCCAATACATCTTTAACATCGCTGACGAGCTTATCGAATGAAAAGGGCGCTTCCGGCATATACACAAGGTGCGGTGCATCTTCCGGACATCGAGCGGCCAAACCCGTCGCCGCTGCTATCCAGCCTGCGTTCCGTCCCATTACCTCTAAAATTGTGCATGTATCTGTCGTATAAAGTGCCTCGGTATCTTTACCGGCCTCAGCCGCACAGGTTGCCACATATTTTGCCACGCTTGGATAACCCGGACAATGGTCGGTAAAGGCCAGGTCGTTATCGACCGTCTTAGGAATACCGATACAAACCAGTTCATAGCCGGCATCTGCGGCCAACTTGTTGACCTTATCGGCGGTATCCATCGAGTCATTACCCCCGGCATAGAAAAAGTAACGGATATTATGTGCCTTGAAAACATCGAGCACCCTCTCGAAATCCGCTTTTGATTCTTCGAGTGATTTTAGCTTATATCTGCATGAACCAATGGCTGCCGCGGGCGTTTGTTTTAGCGCCTCGATGGCCTCGGGCTTTTCCGCCGAGATATCGAATAAATCTTCTTTGAGCACGCCTAATATGCCGTTCGTTGCGCCTATGACGCTGCCGATTTTACCGGATTTCATCGCCTCCTGTATTACACCGCAGGCACTCGAGTTGATTACCGCCGTCGGCCCGCCGGACTGTGCTACAATAGCATTAGGTTTCGAGTCCATCGTAATTACTCCATTACGTTTTTCTTGAAATCTTGATTAAATCACCCATTTTTGGCAGAATATACAAAAGGCCGGCTGTGATTTCAACTGTTTTTAATTTCGGGCTTGCTCTGTAGATAAGACCATATGTCATTTCGACCGAAGCCCCCGTTCCACCGCAAGGTGTCCTGCGGATTGCTTTCACAAGAAAGCACGGGGGCGAAGTGGAGAAATCTATTTAAAAAAAGCTTCTCGGTTTACCTTATCGGATTCTTTGGCTCGCTCGAAATTACAATTACAATGTTTTCTATAAAGCATTTTGAACTTAAAACCAGGAATTAAGGCCTGGTAACTAACATTAAAAGGCCAATTTTATGTCTGAAAATGCGAACGATAAGTGCAGGAGAGTTCCCGACTTGCGGGATCCCAAGAGGGTTTCCGCCTTGCGGGATCTCAGGATTTCCTGTCGTCTCGAAATGCTGCCCGGCGAAAGGATTCTCGATAAGCTCACCAATGCGGCCAAATTCGGCTTTGACGCCGTCTCGCTGCCGGGCAGATTCTTAAATGATTACCTTGACGAGCTGCGCAGGTGCCTCGCTGATAGTCCTTTACCGCTTGTCTCAATGTCTCTGGGATTTTCAGGCTCACTGCTCAGCCCCCACGAAAAGGAACGAGAACAGTGTAGAGACAGTTTCCTGAAATTATTTGATATTTGTGCGGAATTGGGGGTGGCTTGCGTTAACGTCCCGCCGGTGCTCATTGAGGATAATCCAGACCGAATCACCGACCCGGGCCCGCACGCCTCGGTTGAACAGGCCCAGGATGCCCTGCTCATCGAGCAGTTACCCGCCTTAGGCGACCAGGCGAAGAAAAGGGGGCTGATGTTTCTGCTTGAACCGGTTAATCGATACGAGTCGGAATACCTTAACACCGTGCCTCACGCTGCTAAACTTTGTGAAACTTTGAACCATGACCATATCGGGCTTACCTGTGATTTCTTTCACATGCAGCTCGAAGAGCTAAGCATCCCGCAATCGCTCTCCAAAGCCGGCAGGTGGATAAAGCACGTGCACGTTGCCGAGAATACCCGTGTCGAGCCCGGCCCAGGCTCATTGAACTTTACGCCCGGCTTTCAAACGCTCAAAGAGATGGGATACAGCGGATATATCGAATTAGAGTGCCGCAGGCTCTCCGGCCCGGCAGAGAAAGTCCTCCCTAAATCCGTCGCATATCTCCGCAGACTGTGGAAGCAAGCCTGAAATATCAGAATCGGAAATTGAACGGGCGGTTCGCGACTTGTGCCACAGGTAACCGCCCCTGCATACTTTGAGATTTGTCAATGGCCACTTTGATTTTGCTGATGACCGCTCTTTACAAACCCGGCAATGATTAGTATCATAACCTACGGTAATGCCGATGTAGCTCAATGGTAGAGCACAGCTTTCGTAAAGCTGAGGTTGAGGGTTCGACTCCCTCCATCGGCTGTGGGTTTTGATATGAAAGAACACACTCTAATTAGGAGATAAATTATGGCTAAACACTCTTACCTCAAATTTATCATACTATTCATTTTGATAGCCGGATGTGATGAGTACTACAAGTACAGCATTGAAATGAAACCTTGCGAGGAAGGAATTGAACGAAAACTTATTTGGCCAGGCTATTTATTTCAAGATAAAAGGGAAAGTATCACCAAGTTATATGAAAAGCAGCTCGACCCCAACACATTTTGGGGCAGGTTCAATGAAAATCTCCCAAACGATGTCGGTGGAGCAGGATTTTATACTACTTTCAGTACAAATATGGGACAGGTGAATATCTACTCGGAGCGTTTTCGTGGCAATGACAATTTGAATGATACTCTGGAGAAAGCACAACTGCTCACAGATCGTATGGCCGACTTCCTAATCGGATGGCTGGAATACGAGCTTGGCGATGACCCTAATTTTGTTAACCTTAAGGCTTTTTGCGATGAGAACATCAGGCCCGACTTGAAGAACCTAATGATTTACTTTTGGTTGTCCTATGCCCTGGAAGAATACAGGACCGGTGCCTCTGAAGAGGTTGTAATGCGTGTGAAGCATTACATTATTGAACGAGGCTATCTTAGACCAAAAGAAATGCACTTTTTGACTGAAAGCTATGAGGATACTCGGAAACAAGGCCTTTGGCTATTTCGCCGGTTGGTGACGGATAAAATGGGTTATTCATTTCCCAAAATGGTAACTCAGCGCTTAGTATTTTTGTCGGATGTCAAGCAGGCAGAAGAATCAATCGCGCGGTATATTCGTACAACGGATTTCTTCAAGAGAGCATGGGAAGAAAAAAAACGTGAGGAGAATGACCCTAATGCCGAACCACCGAAGATAGATATGGATGATTTTATTATGCACGATATCGATTTGGATTTTTATATTGATATTGGGCTGGGGCCAGGTACCGGAATTGAGGTCAAGCTGGCTTGTAAGAATGAGCCATTTGACACCAACGGTAAGTGGGACGAGCAGGAAAGTCAGGTTGTTTGGCATGACGGATTCGCTACAGACGAAAGGTTGCCCACTTTCTTTTATGCCTCATGGAGTGACCCGAACGAGAAATATCAAGAAGAGCATTTTGGCCACGTGGTACTCAGCAATGAGGCTTTGGCTGAGTACTGTACGTGGAGAGAAAATCTTGATGGAGAAAAAGGCAAAGAATGGGACTCCTTTGTCTTAAGTCTGACTCCAAGTGAAGGCTTGGAAGAGCAGGTCAGCTCTTTCCGGTTTTCGGAGGATAGGCAAAAACAAAAAGAATCGGATGTGCGGGTGAGCGACTTGGTAGAAATTCCGCGTAGGCTAATATTAAGAGTTTTAAGAGCAAAGAAAGAAAAAGAGAACAGAAAAACACAAACAAATAAGACACAGTCAGATAAAGAAAAATAAGTGTGGTAGGGCCAGCGTGGTATTGTCAGGGATGCAATAATGTTGAATATGATTGGAAAATGAGTTTAAGGCTTTTTTGAAACTGACCTTGGACGGGTTGTGAATCTCCACGAAAAATACAATTCGCTTCAAAAAATACTCAGGGAGCTGGGTAAAGTCGTTGTGGCATACTCCGGTGGCGTGGACAGTACTTTTCTTCTCAAAGCGGCTGTCGATACACTTGGAGCTGAAAACGTCCTGGCCTGTATTAGTGCCGGAGTCGCCGAGCCTTCGAATCAGCTCGACCGTGCTCAAAAACTCGCCGGCCAGATAGGTGCCCGCCTTCAAGTCATTGATACCGATGAACTATCCGACCCAAACTTCACCGCCAATAAAGCCGACCGCTGTTTCCACTGTAAATCACATATTTGCAAAATCCTGTTGGACATCGCGAAAGAGCAGGGTTTTGACCACGTTATCTTCGGCACAAACTATAACGACCTCGACGACTTTCGCCCGGGCAACCGCGCAATGAAGGTTTTCGGTATCCGCTCACCGTTGGCCGAGGCTCAGCTTACAAAAGACGAAATTCGCCGGCTAAGCAGACAGCTAAACCTGTCCACCGCTGATTTACCTTCGTCTCCCTGTCTGGCCTCCCGTATAAGCTATGGCCTGGAAGTTACTGAGCAAAGACTAAAACAAATCGACCAGGCTGAAGAATTTCTGCGAAGTCTCGGTCTGGTGGAATTTCGCGTTCGACATCACGATACTATTGTTCGCATTGAAGTTAATCCGCAGGATATTGAGAAAATTACGACCGAGCCGCTTCGCTCACAAATAGTGCAGGAATTGAAGTCCCTCGGCTTCAAGTTCGTAACCGTTGATATGCAGGGATTCCGCTCCGGCTCACTGAACGAACCGCTCTCGGAAGACGAAAAGCGAAAGAGTCTTTAGACAAACAGGCTCAGGAATTTTAAAACCAAATTTACAATTTGAGGAGCAAGCTATGTATTACAGAAAAATTTCCATTGTGACAAAAGCATTTATACCATTAGCTGTTCTTTTAGGTTTATGGATGCTTTTCAATTTATGTTCCTGTCAGGACCTCGCAGGTGCCGATTCAAACCGGACCCGAGCGGACGCTCTGGAGTTGCGCGTGATGAGTTTCAATATCCGCTATGGCTCCGCTAATGATGGCGAAAATCACTGGAAAAACCGCCGCGAAATGGTTTTTGACGTTCTTCGCAACCATCGTCCCGATATTGTGGGTTTGCAGGAGGCTCTGGATTTCCAGATTGCCGAAATCCGCAAAGCTATTGCCAAATACGGCCGGATAGGCGTTGCCCGTGAAGACGGCAAAGCCGAAGGTGAATTCTCCGCCCTCCTCTATCGGCTCGACCGTTTTGACGTGGACGAATCAGGGACCTTCTGGTTTTCTAATACTCCGGAAGTCCCCGGCTCAAATCATTGGGGCAATGCCTGTGTCCGAATCTGCACCTGGGCAAGATTTGTCGAAAAGAAATCGGGTAAGGCTTTTTACGTCTTTAATCTTCATCTGGACCATGTTTCCCAGTCGTCCCGCGAAAAAAGTGCCGTCCTGTTGGCTCAGCGTGTTCAAAATAGGAAGCACAAAGACCCATTTGTCGTAACAGGTGATTTCAACGCCGGCGAAAGCAATCTGGTTGTAATGTATCTCAAAGGCAAGACCACACTCAGCGGAACAGATGGGCGCGAATCCGACAATCCTGTTCCAATGGTCGATACGTTTCGCGTGCTGCATCCGGATGCCAAAAACGTCAGAACCGCTCATGAGTTTAAGGGAAACCGCCAGGGCAATAAGATTGATTATATTTTTACCCCGCCTGGTGTAAAAGTTCTCGAAGCGGAAATCCTTTACGACAACGTCGATGGGCGTTACCCTTCCGACCACTTCCCGGTTACAGCTACGCTTCATCTGCCTGCAAATAGCAAATACTAAGGCAGGGGAGCTGCCAATTTCTTCTTGCATTTGTCTGAGCTCACGGTTAATTTAAGATTGAAGTAAAACAACAGGATGTTAGTTTTTACAAAACAAGGAAGTAGTGAGGATGGATATTATAAGCAGTTTCAGGGACAAAGCAAAGGGTAAGAATCTATCTGTTGTTTTACCGGAGGGCAGAGACGAGCGGGTAATTCAGGCTGCCCGCAGACTCAAAGACGAAGATATTGCACAGCCGATTGTGCTCGGAAAAACCTCCCAAATAGAAGCGGCGATTGAAAAGGCCGGCATCAATCTCGATGGCATTAAAACCATAAATCCGAAGCAGAGTGAAAAGCTCGACGCTTATGCGGAAAAATACAGCCGCCAAAGAGAAGGCATTTCTCCGGCCATAGCAAGACATATAGTCGTCAAGCCGTTGTTCTATGCAGGCATGATGGTGGCTTGCGGCGATGCCGATACTGCTGTTGGCGGTGTCGCCGGCGCAACCGCAACCCTTATTCAGGCCGGTGTCTTAACAGTAGGTTTGATTCCGGGAATTAAAACTCCTTCCAGCTATTTTCTTATGGTTATTCCCAATTTCCTCGGGGAAAAGGACAAGCCCTTCATTTATGCCGACTGTGCCGTTAATATTGACCCTACGGCCGAGCAATTGGCGGACATAGCTTTAGCTTCTGCTGTGAGTGCAAGGAGACTTTTGGGACAGGAACCTCGCGTGGCTCTGCTGTCATTCTCCACTCGCGGAAGTGCTTCCGGTCCGAGTGTGGACAAAATCAGGGAAGCTCTCAAGATAGCCCGGGCTCGGCAGCCCAGTTTGGCTATCGACGGCGAATTCCAGGCAGACGCTGCTATTGTTCCGAGAGTAGCCGCCAAGAAGGTTAAGGATGAAAGTGCCGTTGCAGGAAAGGCCAATGTCATCATCTTTCCTGACCTCAACTCAGGAAATATCGCTTACAAGCTCACACAGTATATGGCCAATGCCCAAGCCATCGGCCCTTTTCTGCAGGGATTTGCAAAACCCATAACGGACCTCTCGAGAGGTGCGACCGTTGATGATATAGTTGACACAGTAATACTGACTTTGGGCCAGTTATTGGAGAACAAAAATCAGGTGAGTAGTGAGTAGTGAGTGATGGGTAGTGAGTATTCAGCTCGCCAATTAACTACTCACTAATTAACCACTCACCAATTAACCACTCACCAATTAACCATCTTTTGAAAGGATTGTATCAACAATGAAAGTGCTCGTCATAAATGCAGGTAGCTCCTCGGTTAAGTACTACTTGTACCGGATGCCCCAGGCCGAGGTTATCGCCAATGGGCTCGTCGAAAAAATCGGAGAGCAAACATCTAAACTTTCTCACTTTTTTAGCGGCGAAACCTACACACTGTCAACAAAGGCCGAAGATGTCATAAAGGCAATGGAGCTAATACTGGAAACGCTTGCCGACAAAGAAGTGGGAGTTTTACAGCAGATATCCGAGATTGATGCCGTCGGCCACAGGGTCGTTCACGGAGGCGAAGAGTTTACCGGCTCTGTAATCATTGACGAAAAGGTAATTGCCTCCATCAAAAAATTTGCTGACCTTGCTCCATTACACAATCCGCCGAACCTTGCGGGTATCCTGGCTGCACAACGCCACCTCCCGAATCTAAAGCAGGTCGCCTGCTTCGATACCGCATTTCATGCCACCATCCCGAAAGTTGCCTATATGTATGCCCTGCCGTATGAGCTTTATGAAAAGTTCGGCATCCGCAGGTACGGCTTTCACGGAATCTCTCACAGATATGTTGCCCGCCGCGCCGCCGCCATAATGGGCAGAGGAAAATACGATATCAACGCCATCACCTGCCATCTTGGGAACGGCTGCTCTGTTACCGCCGTAAAACAGGGCAGGTCAATTGACACCTCTATGGGACTTACACCTTTGGAGGGCGTGCCGATGGGAACTCGTTCAGGCGACCTTGACCCGGCTATTCTTTTTTACCTCGCTGATAAAGGTTACGATATAAAAGAGCTGAAAAACCTTTGCAACAAGCAAAGCGGCCTGCTCGGCTTATCGGGCATCTCGAATGATATGAGAAACCTCGAAGAGTTCGCAGGAAAAGGCAATGAACGGGCAAAGCTTGCCATAGATGTTTTCTGCTACCGCATCAAAAAATACATTGGCACATACGCCGCTGTTTTGGATACTGTCGATGCTGTGGTCTTTACCGGGGGGATAGGGGAAAATAGTGTCCTTTTGCGTGAGAAAATATGCAACGCCGTTACCCAGATAGGCGTGCAGCTTGATTACGCAGCGAACCAGACTGCAATCGCAGAAGAAGCCGAAATAAATACCAAAGACAGTAAGGTTAAAGTTTTTGTCATTCCTACGAATGAACAGGCCGCTATTGCCAACGATACTTATGAGCTTACGAAGGACAAAAACCCCTTTGTGTCAAAGCAAAAACACCTCGCAAATCTCGTAAAAGAACAATCGAAAGCTCCACATGTTCAGGAAAGGCAATGATTTCTATTAAGGATTATAAGGGCGGTTCGCGCCCCCCTATAATCTGATTCTTGATTTTTTATCACGGCTGTATCCTGTAAGTTACTTCAATTGGCCTTGTTGTTTGACGTGCCGGGCAAGGGCGGCGGCACCTATTATGCCGGCGTCTTCGCCGAGAGTTGCAAAACATATATCAACCAGCTCTTTTTTCAAGGTCCAGATATGCTCGTTAAAGAAATCCTTTATACGGTTCAACAATACATCACCGGCGGCTATCATTCCGCCGGCAAAAACTATTCGCTTCGGTTCGGTGGTGTGCAGCATATTTATACAGGTAATTGCAAGTGCCTTGGCCGTCCCATCCGTTATCTCTTTGGCTAACTTGTCATCAGCGATTAAATGTTCGTAAACATCCTTGCTGGTTAAGTGGCCTTTTTCGTCTAACACTTTTTTAAGACTGGACTTTGCCCCGGCCTCGACCGCCTCCGTGGCTCTCCTTGCCGTCGAGTCGGCGGATGCGTATGCCTCCACGCAACCTCTTTGGCCGCAGTTGCATTTTCTGCCGTCCGGGTATATTATCATGTGCCCCAGCTCTGCTCCATTCTCATCGCATCCGTGCACCAACTCGCCATTACTGATAATTCCCCCACCTATTCCCGTGCCGAGCGTGAAAAAGACCATATCTTTGACACCCTTACCAGCCCCGACGGTATATTCGCCCCAGCAGGCAACGTTCGCATCGTTATCAAAGACAATCGGTGCCCCGAGCCTTTCATTGAGCATTCGGCAAATGGGGACGTTTTTGAATGTCGGCATATTGGTGGACTTTATTATTATGCCCTCGCTGTATTTGGCCGGTCCCGGAGTTCCTATCCCAACTGCGACGATGTCCTGCAGAGAAAGACCGGCCTCGACAAGAAGTTTCCTGGCGGTCTGGGCCATCTTGTCAATGACTACTTCCGGCCCCATATCTACTTTGGTTGCCACGGATGTCTTGCTGATAAGTATTAACTCGGAATCGAATAAGCCAATCTTGATATTCGTTCCACCTAAATCAATGCCGATAAACATTTCACTCATTTCTCACACCTCGTATTGTATAAGGGCTTAACCGGCTAATTAGTTCCTGTTGCAGATAGAGCATTTGTCATTCCCGCGGAAGCGGGAATCCAGTTTTTTCGCTCTGGACCCCTGCTTTCGCAGCGGTGACATCATCGATTTTTGTTTCCACAACAGATAACAATTAACTACTCACCAATTAACTACTCACCACTGACCTTAGTTTAATCTGGATAACCGTTAGGATATTTATTATGCCATTGCCAGGCACTAAAGACCATTTCTTCAAGCTCAGGCTTTTCGGTTTTCCAGCCTAATTCATTTTTGGCCTTTGTGGCATCGGATGTTAATACCGGCGCATCACCCGGTCGTCGGTCCGCGGCGACGACCTTAAAATCTTTACCGCTGATGCGCTTAACGGTTTCAATTACCTCTCTGACCGAAAAGCCTCTTCCGTTACCCAGGTTATAAACCAGCTCACGGCTTTTGTCCAGCTTGTTCAGCGCCAGCAGATGTGCTCTGCACAAATCATCGATGTGGATGTAGTCGCGAATACAGGTTCCGTCCGGCGTCTCGTAATCGGTTCCGTAGATTCCTATTTCACTGCGTTTGCCCATTGCCGTCAGGATGGCTAGCGGAATCAGGTGTGATTCAGGCCGATGGTCTTCACCAAGGGTGGCGTTGTTTCCCGCACCGCAGGCATTGAAATATCTTAGCGATGCAAAAGCAAGCTTTCCCGCCTTACTCTGGTAGGAACACATCCTTTCTGCTGACAACTTTGTTTCACCATAAGGATTAATTGGTATTGTCGGCGTCTCTTCTGTAATTGGTGCCTGTTTGGGAATCCCATAAACAGCCGCGCTGCTACTGAAAACAAACTTCTCCACGCCGGCTGCTTCCATCGCCGATAACAGATTCTGCGTACCGCAAAGGTTGTTGCGATAGTATTTAAGCGGCGCCCGAACTGATTCGGCAACTTCGATGAAGGCTGCAAAGTGCATTACCGCTTCGATATTATATTCCTTGAGCGTCGTAACAAGTAATTCGTAATCGGCCAAATCGCCTTCGACTAATTCGGTTTCTCCAACCGCAGCACTATGACCCGTACTGAGATTATCATAAACGACCGGCTCATACCCCCCCTTCTTGCTTTCGCAAGAAAGCGGGGGGGCTTTAAGCATCGCCGTCATATTGCTGCCGATATATCCTGCTCCACCGCAGACCAAAACTCTCATATCTCGTCACTCGTTGCTCGTTTAGAATCGATTTGTTGTTCAATACGTTTGAGAATTTCTGCCGCAAGCTGCCTGTCCTTGCCCAAATCTATCCAGGCCATTCCTGCTTTCTGCTCTGGGTTAAGTCTTAGATTCTGCAATGCTGAGTTGCTTTCTGAGAACATTTTGTATGCGCGTGCACTACTGCTGACGTGCTGCTCAGGTATCGATAATCTGTATTTCTGCACTTCGCAATTGATGCATAATCGGTTCCCGCTTTTCGGGGGTCCTTCTTCCTCTTCGCTCATGTTCAATTCCACAACTCTTCTAATACTGTGCAGGTTGCTTTCAAGCCAGTTGTCGGCGCCGACATTATCGCTCCGCCAGAATTCGAAGAATTGAGCCCCCGCCAATGGTCTGGTTCTTATAAAGCCCCGCCACTGGCGTGTATCGATACCCAGCGTTGCTGGGTCGGCATCAACTTTCTCGACAGTGAAATGCATTTTAGCTAATACATCTTCAGCCATTTCCATTGCTTGAAGCTTATCGATATTTTCCACGCAGATTGCTTTGACCGCCCCGTTTTGCTGAGGTTCGGCGCAGCTTGCCAATACAACCGCACATGTCATAAGCGCACAGGTGCATAAGGTACTTGTGTACTTGTGTTCTTGTTCTCTTATGCTCTTTTGCCCTTGTGCTCTTATTATGTCTTTTTGCATTTGTCATCCATTCATTTTTTGTTACTTCCGTAATTTAGGCGATTATATATCCAACATACTCAAACCTCAAGAGCCAATTGCTTTTTTTCAAGCTGCGCTTCATTGAACAGAGCCCCGACCGTAACGGAGGGGTAATTGCCCCCTTTTGATTAGTGCCGGATATGCGCCACTAACATCCTTGCCGAAAAAGTTTTGGTAGATTGTATTGGAATTTTTGTATAGAATTCCATCCTTAAATAACTTTTACCAGGAGAGTAATTGTTAGATTTGATACCTGCGTGTGATTTTATGAAAGTTTTAGTTGCGGAAAAGTGTGGATTTTGTCACGGCGTTAGAAACGCTATCAGCGTAGCGGAAAAAACACTCGCACTACAGAAGGGCGAAAGCCCTGTTTATAGTTTTGGCCCAATTATTCACAACAAAGACGAGGTTGAACGCTTGGCCAAAGTTGGGCTAAAGACGGTAGATGGTGTCCAACAAATTCATTCGGGGACGGTTCTTATCCGTTCTCATGGTGCTGCTCCTGAACAGATAGCTAAGCTCGAAGAAAAAGGACTAAATATTGTTGATGCAACTTGTATTTTGGTTAAAAGGGTCCAGCACATAGCTAAGGAGCTTGCCAACGATGGCTATGAAGTCGTAATTATTGGCGACGAGAACCATCCTGAGGTCCAGGCGGTTATGGGCTGTGCCACGGATGTTGTTGTCATTGGGGATGAAAATGATTTACATAAACTGCCCCAAAATGCCAGGCTGGGGATTGTTTGTCAGACTACGCAAAGTCCGGAGCACTTCGGCAGGGTGCTTGGTGCAATAGGACGGTACGGCTTTAGTGAGTTGAAAGTAATAAATACTTTGTGTAAGGAAGCAATAAAAAGACAGGAATCGGCTGTGCAATTATGCAGGCAGGTGGATATAATGTTCGTGCTCGGCGGCCTGGAAAGTGCCAATACACGCAGGCTGGCCGAGCTTTGTAAAAAACATAATAGACAAACGTTTCATTTGCAAAACTGGAATGAGCTTGATAAAAATATGCTTTCTGGTAAGAATACAGCCGGTGTTACAGCAGGAGCTTCGACGCCGGATTGGATAATAGCCGAGTTTGTGAAGAATTTAGAAACTTTTGATGCCGGTGGCTGAGGTAAAGCTTTCGAGAAAAGGAGAAATAAAATGGGTATGAAAAAATCTGGGGTGCGGATACTTGCGTGCGTACTGATGCTGGCAAGCGGGAGTTTGCTTCAGGCAAAGGAGGGAAAAAATACAAAAATATATACTGTATTCAATTCAGGCGTGGTTACGGGGGCAAGCTACTCAATTTATCACCCGAATGTAAAGATAATTGAAAATAAGCAAGTATTGGAAAAACTGAGAGAAAAATGCAAGGAAGTTGAATTTGTGGGTGAAACTCAGCCCCCTAAAGAGGCTATTAAAAATATAAAGGCTCAAAAAGAAAACATAGATGGGATACTCTGTCTTGGCACTCCCCCTGATGGCTTGATCTCGATAGGATTACCTATGGTAGCCGTCTTTCGATTGTGGGGGCAATGGTCTGATTTTTATGATCATAATACTTATAAGGGAAAGAAAGTCCTAATATCTTGTTTGCCTGTACTACCCGACAAGGATCTGTCTGTCTATTCATCCCGAATAGAAGATATAGCAGGAAAGATTAAGCTAATAGAGGCTATCTCGAAGATGAAAGGGTTAAGAGTGCTGGTTGTAACAGACAAACCTCCACTTGGCGTGTGGGAACCATATGATTTTCAGATTGAAACGAGCAGGGAAGAATATGAGAAGGTTTTTATTGATAACTTGAAAGAAACATTTGGGGCTTTCCTTGTACCAATTCCGCAGAAAGATTTGGTTGAAAAAATGCAGGTTCAAGATGAGGGGAAGGCAAAAGAAGTTACGAAAAAATGGATGGATGAAGCTTCGGGAATTCGAGGGACAAATGAAGCTCAAATACTGAGATCAGCAAAGCTATACCTAGCTATGAAAGAGCTGATGGTGGAACACAATTGTGGCGCAATAGCAACTGAAGGATATGGATCGTTCCCTGGCGGTTACTCTATTATGCCTAGTCAGGCTTTACCTTCCTCACAGCTTTGTACAGATGGTATAGTGGCTGTGGGCGAAACTTTGCTTAATTCTTTAATTACTCAACAGTTGGGATTCAATTTCACAGGCAGCACGGGTCAAAATGGTGATTATTTCATAGACATTTTTAATAACATAGCTATTATTGCTCACTGTGAAGCTCCGTTTAATCCTTATGGAGATGGAGAAAAAGTGCCTTACATAATAAGGAATTTGCCATTTTTTCGGGAAGAAAATACTGGTGGTGCTGTTGCTCAAGTAAACTATCCAATTGGGGTAACTGTAACCGTGGCAAAAATAGATATGAATAACAAAAAGATAGCTGTTTTTACCGGAGAGACTGTTTCTGGTGAAGAGCTTTTCCCGTATTGGAATGATTTACTATGCAGGACGAAAGTAGCTATTAAAACTGATGCAAAAGCGCTGCATGACAATCAGGATTGGAAATCTTTTGGTCATCATAAAGTAACGTTTTTTGGTGATTATAGACAGGAGTTTTTAGATTTAGCCAAACTTATTGGATTTGAGGCTGTAGAAATTGATATAAATAAATAGTAACCGTTCAGGGGATAATGTGTTGAATTCTGTCCGGTGGCCAGACAGGTTTGGCTATTTTATATCATTGCGAGCGAGGCAGTTCTGGCTGTACGAGTTGGCGAAAGACAATAAAGTACATATCCATCAAAGTTAAGGGCTGTAAATTCGGCAGGTGTGCGGTGAAGGTTGTCGAGCTTACCTCGAGAGGTCTGCGTGGTGTCCCGAGATCGGGACTGAGGCAATCGTGAGGTTTTCTGACCGCCACGCAGAAGTCAGCAGAGGGCATAGTACTCGCCGAAGGTGGAGAAGGCCCGAACGGTTCCCCTCGATGAGAGGGGTAAATGGAGTGGTTAGTAGGATACGCGACTCATGGACACAAAGCGGCGGAAAATCCAGTTGGAACTGGCCTTTATGGCAGAAGGTAGGGGTGAAGCCCCGATGGCTGCGGATAAAAGGACCGAAGCGTCCAAGGCGAAACGTCAACGCCGGATTCGATAATAGCCGAGTTTGTGAAGAATTTAGAAACTTTTGGTGCCGATGGCTGAGGTAAAGCTTTCGAGAAAAGGAGAAAAAGAATGAGTTTTAAAAAACCTGGCACTTGGGTAGTTGTGTGGGTGCTGATGCTGGCAGGCGGGAGTTTACTTCAGGCAAAAGAGGGGAAAAATACAAAAATATATACGGTATTTGCTTCGGGAGGTGTTCAACACTTTGAATCCGAACTTTTGAAACCTTTAACGAATGAAGAGCTTCTGCGTAAACTTCGAAGCGAGTGCGATGGAGTAGATTTCGTTGTTGGCTCATTTCCCCATCAAATAGAGCATATAAAAGAAAATTTTGACGGAGTTCTCACTTTTGGTCGTTTAAGAAGGTATTCGATAGCGTTGACCGGATTGCCTACAATAGTTGTATATAATTTCCCTGAATTTTTGCATATTCCCTATGGGTTTTTCTTAAGTAAAGGGAAGATTTTGATTGCTTGTTTAGATAGGGCAAATACCTGTTCGGCGTCTGTATCTTCATCAATGTTTGAAGATTTAGTAGAAAAAATCAAATTAATTCAAGTTCTAAAAAGGATGAAGGAATCAAGGATACTAGCTGTGACAGATGGGCCGCTCACGGATTTCTTCGAACGTGGAGATATACACAACGTTTACGACGGGGATATACGGCAAAAAAAAGACCGTCAGGATATTTTCCTCAATGCGGTGGAAGAATCATTAGGGGTAAAAGTTACAAAGATAGGAATCGAGGAAGTATCTTCCAATGAGCAAATTCAGAATATTTGGTCCAATGAAAATTATAAGAAAGCAGAAGAAATTGCGAAAATGTGGATTGCTGAAGCTAAGGGTATGAAAGATACTATCGAATCAGAGGTAGTAAAGGCAGCTAAGGTATATTTAGCTCTGGAAATATTAATGGAAAAATATAATGCGACGGCCATAACATTTCATCTCAGGTCACTTATCAAGAATCCGAGACCGGAGGATAAGGTTTGGCCGAGCCTGGGTGATTCAGAACTTCAAAAAAGAGGCGTCGTCGCCTGTTGTCAGGCGCACTTAAATGTAGTGCTTACCCACATGTTAGCGCAATATGCCTTCGGTAGGCCTTCTATGATGGGTGATATTACATACGAGCCCTTTAACGATGTAAGTATTGTTATGCACTGTGGAGCTCCGTGGAACCCTTATGGAGATGACAGAAGAGTTCCTTATATCATAAGAGACCATGCGGAGAGGAGCGTAAGAGGACATTCAAAGCCCGGAGCAGGTGCTTGTTCGGAAGTATTATTTCCAGCAAATGAACCCGTTACAATATGGAGGATTGATGTGCTAAGTAAAAAAATACTGGTTCATACCGGCACGACTGTTTCCGGTTACTCTCTTTATAAAGATTTTGGTTATTTAATGTGCAGGTCGAAATTAGTTGCTAAAGTTGATACGAAAAAGATACAAAAGCACGTTTATCAGGATAAATATGGAGTCCATAGAACAGTAACTTTTGGTGACCATAGAGAAAGCCTCAAAGATTTAGCCACCTTAATGGGATATGAAGTGATAGAAGAGGATAGATAGTTTGCTTTCGAGAAAGGAGAAAGAAAATGGGTATGAAAAAATCTAAGGTGTTGATACTCGCGTGCGTGCTGGTGCTGGCAAGCGGGAGTTTGCTTGAAGGCGAGGTGGGGGAAAACACAAAAATATATACTGTGTTTGTTAACCAGGGTTGTAGTTGTCCTGCTGGAGGAACGCCAGAAGGTCTTACAACGAATGAGGAAGTTCTGCATAGACTTCAAGACAAATGTAGTGGAGTAGATTTCATCGCGAGAGACATAACAAAACGCGATGTAAGCATTGGAGCAGTTCTTAATGAATTAGAGGCTTCAAAAGAAGGTTTGGACGGAGTGCTTATCCTTGGCGCTTTAGGGAATAGAGAATATAGATTAGCATTCACCGGATTACCTACAATATGTGTATATAATCTTTTTGAGTGGATGAATTTCCCCTATAAACTTTACGACACGGGAAAAGAAAATAGTATAAAAGTAGGGGGGCCTGAATACAAAGCCGGAAGAATCATAACTGCCCAGTTGGACAGAAGAAATGTCTGCGCCCCATCTATTTCCTCAGCTATGTTTGAGGACTTAGTAAACAAAATCAAAATAATTCAAGCTATAAAGAAGTTGAAAGAATCCAGGATATTGGTTGTAACACCTACTCGGTTTCTTGGTCAGGTAGATTACCAGGGGGATGCAAAAAAACATTTCCCGGAAGATTATAATGAGCGCTATACTCATGCACTGAAAGAGTCGCTTGGCGTAGAGCTTGTAAGAATAAAGCCTAAGGAATTCTACGAAGCTGTTAATAAAGTTGATGAAGAACAGGCGGAAGAGATTGCAAAAAAGTGGATTGATGAAGCTCAAGGCTTGAAAGATACTACAGAATCAGAGGTAATAAAAACTGCTAAGTCGTATCTGGCTTTTGAAGCATTACGAAAAAAGTATAATTGCAATGCAGTATCAACTCATATGAGGTCACTCACTGGAAGTGGAAAGGTAGAGGATATGTTCTGGCCGGGTTTAGGGCTTATGGAGTTTCAAAAACGAGGCATACAGGCTATCTGTCAAGAGTACGAAAATATAATGCTTGCTCATCTGCTGGGGTATTATCTTACTGGTAGGCCGAGTATGCTCGGCGACCTCATGATAGATACTTTTAACGATATAACTCTCCTTACACATTGTGGGGCTCCGATTAATCCTTATGGAGACGATAGAAGAATTCCTTATATTATATGGAGTCATGCACAGAGTCCTGTAAGAGGCACTCTAAAGCCGGGTTCAGGTACGGGTGCGCAAGTAAACTACCCTGCAGGTGAACCTGTTACAATATGGAAAGTCTATATACTTCACAAAAAAATAGGGCTTCATACCGGTAAAACTGCTGATGGTCATTCTCTCTATAAGGATTTTGATAGTATAATGTGCAGAACCAAGTTAGTTGTGAAAGTTGATGACGCAAAGAAGATACAGAAACATTCTTCTCCCGATGAATATGGAATTCACAGGGCGGGAACTTTGGGTGATCTTAGAGAAACAATCAAAGATTTGGCCACTCTAATTGGATACGAAGTTATCGAAGAGGATAGGTAGTCTGGCTTATTATAAGAATAAGAGTTTTGATGAAATGTTAGAGGTGTGTAGTTTGCATTTGCTGCGTGGGCAAATGTGTTTTTATGAATGATTAACCGAAAAGTTTACTGTTGTGTCCCGTACCAATTAGGCTTTGGCTAAAGCCTAATTGGTGCGGGATTGCACAGGGGCTTATTGGCGTAAATGTGGGGCGCCGATAAGTCAAAAGCAAGACTCCGCAGAGGGATTGGGATTTATGGTAGATAGAAATATAGTTAACAAATTGGGGTTATCGGAGGAGAAGCTTGACCAGCAGGTCAGCGAAATGTTTGGTGAGCAGGAAAATGAATTTTTGGAAGAGGCTTTACAGACCAAGGTCGATTCTCGTCTGCCGGGCACTATTCTTAAAGGGACTATCGTATCGCAAATAGGCAATGATGTTATCGTCGAGGTAGGTCTGAAAAGCGAAGGGATTGTCGATGCGAGTGAATTTGAGGAGCCCGACCAGATAGTACCGGGCAATGAGATCGAAGTGCTTCTTGAAGATACTGATTCTGAAAGCGGGCTTGTTTTGTTGAGCAAGCGCAAAGCCGACATAATCAGAGGCTGGGAAACTATTCTCAGTGCGAAAAAAGAGGGTGATGTTGTTAAAGGCAGGGTCATAAGGCGCATTAAGGGCGGTTTGCTTGTTGATATTGGAGTGCCTGTGTTTTTACCTGCCTCACAGGTTGACATAAGGAAGCCGGGCGATATCAGCAGGTTCATCGGCAAAGAAGTGGATTGTAAGATTCTCAAAATCGATGTTGAAGGTCGAAACATTGTCATATCGAGGCGAAAGCTTATAGAAGAAGAACGCCGCAGCAGTAAGGACAAGATTCTGACCGATATCGAGGTTGGTCAATTGCGAAAAGGTGTTGTGAAAAACATCGCTGACTTCGGTGTGTTCGTGGATTTGGGAGGTCTGGATGGTTTGTTGCATATTTCTGATTTGAGCTGGGGCAGAATATCACATCCCTCAGAAGTTGTTCAGCTTGACCAGGAAATAGAGTGCATTGTTGTTGGTGTGGATAAAGAGCACGAGAAGATTTCGTTGGGTCTGAAGCAGAAAACGTCCAGCCCCTGGGATGATGTTGAACAGCGTTATCCGCTCGGAGCCAGGGTCAAGGGTAAGGTTGTCAATGTGATGAATTATGGCGTGTTTGTTCGGCTTGAAGATGGAATTGAGGGGCTCGTGCATATCAGTGAAATGAGCTGGACAAGGCGGCTTGCACATCCGGGCGAGATAGTTAACCTCGGGGACGAAATAGAGGTGGTTGTCCTGAATGTTAACAGGGAAAAGCAGGAAATCTCGCTCGGAATCAAGCAGACCCAGACAAATCCATGGGCGATAGCTTCCCAGAAGTACCCTGCAGGAACGATTGTTACAGCCAAGGTGCGTAGTTTGACCAATTTCGGTGCCTTTGTCGAGATAGAGCCGGGCGTTGATGGTATGATTCACATTTCGGATTTAAGTTGGACCAGGAAACACAGCCATCCCGGTGAGGCCCTGCAAAAGGGACAGGAAATAAAATGCGTTGTCCTGGAAGTCAACGAAGAAAAGCGGCGGGTATCGCTGGGCATCAAACAGATCACTGAAGACCCCTGGATACGGGCTATACCGGAAAAATATATTCCCGGACATATTATTAAAGGCAAGGTGGCAAAGCTTACTAATTTTGGCGCGTTTGTCGAGCTTGAACCGGATTTGGAGGGACTATTGCACATATCTGAGCTTGCCGACCACAAAATTGATAAGCCTCAGGATATTGTTAAGGTCGGAGATGAAGTGGAAGTTAAGATTCTGAAGGTTGATACCGACGCCCGTAAAATCGGCTTGAGTTTGCGAAGGGTTCAGTGGGCTGCTGAAGAACAAGCAGCCGAGTCTGCCAAGCAGCGGGTACCGGCAGGGCCTGAGCGGGTTCTTTCTGATGCTGATGTGGACCGGCTTGCAAAACCGAAGGAGAAAACCGACCAGGGCAAAGACACTGATGCTGAGCCGAGCGAGGCGGAAAAGAAGGAAGGTGAAGCAGCCAAGGCCGAAGCCGGAGAGGCAAAAGTGGAAAGTAAATCCATTTTGAGAGTTTTCAAACGCAAAAAGGATGTGCGTTCAGAAGAACCCAAAAGCCCGGCAACCCAGGAGCCTGAACAAGCCCAGCTCGACCCTCAGGAAAGCACAGATGCCCAGGGCCAGGCCGACGATGATAGTAGTCCCAAGGAGAAAACCGAGGAAAAGTAAGCGATTAGAAATAGAAAATCTAAAGTTAAATGGTTAATTAGTTCCTGTTGCGGAAACAGTATTTGTCATTCCCGCGAAAGCGGGAATCCAGCTTTTTCGCTCTGTACCCCTGCTTTTGGGTCTGTTGAAAAAGTCGAGATTACTTCGTCATTACATTCCTCGCAATGCTGCAAAGTGCGTTTTCAAGTCATTGCGAGCGATTCGAAGAATCGCGCAGCAATCTCAAAACGTTCCTTTTGAACTTTGGCAACAGACCCTTTCGCTGGGGTGACATCGTCGATTTTCGTTTTGCGCAACAGATACTGATTGGTGAGTTGTTAATTGGTGTGTTGAATACTCAACACTCACTACTCACCACTCACTAATCAATACTCAACGATTGTCGGTGTTCGATTGGTGGTTATCGAAGGTGTTGTTCTGGGATAAAAAGGCTGTAGTAAGGGCAAAAAACATTGCTGAATCCGGGATTTTAAGTTTTTTCGCAAAGTGTTTGTAAGGCTCTGTAAATACAAAAGTTATGCGTTTTTGAATAAATTTAACTGAAATTTTATCACATTTTATGACATTTTTCTTGACGAGAATATAGCTGATTTGGTACAAATAATGTATGTAAAGCCGGAGAGTTTTAACGGAGTTTGACTTTCTGGCATAAAATATCTGCAGTTCCTGGGCAAACACCTAAGTGTTTTAGGTGAGGAACAGAGTTGGAGTGAGGATGATATCTCGGAGGTAGAGTTTCTAAACTTACAGCTCAAAGACGGCTTGCGCAAGGAGGTGGCCGTAAAGCCATGTCCTACAATAAAATTATTTTAAGCAAGCGCAGGGTTTGGTGAAGATTCTTTGTTGCTTGTGTAGAGGTTGTTTCAGACAAGCACAGCCAGGTGGTTAGTGTCTGTCTTTTTGCTTGTCGATAACAACAACAAACAAATAATGTTTTGGCTCGTTGCCAAAGCAAAATCTTTAGTCTTCTTACACAAAGAAGATTTATTAAAGGAGAAGTATTATGTGTAAACGATTATTTCTTTTAACCTCTTTTCTTGCGGTGCTGGCTCTGGTCGGCAGTGCTTCGGCTGCGCTGCCGGAAGGATGGCAGAGCCAGGATATAGGCACCACCGGCGGTAGCGCCGATGAGAGTGGCGGCATGTGGGTCATTAGCGCCGACGGAGCCGACGTTTGGGGTAGCGCGGATGAATTCCACTACGCGTACACGATGCTGTCCGGAGACGGTACGATAGTCGCACACGTTGTCGATAATGGCACCGGCTCAAACAACTGGGCCAAGGGTGGCGTGATGATTCGCCAAAGCCTTGAAGCCGGCTCGACGCATGCCTTAATGGCTGTAACCGGCAGCGAGGGTGGTGGCGGTGCCTTCCAGTATCGGCCTGCCGCAGACGGCGATTCAATCTCAGCGCATGACACCGCCGCTGGTATAGCGCCCGGGTATTGGGTGAAGTTAGAGCGAGTCGGGAATGCTATTAGCGGCTCTTATTCGCCCGACGGCGTCGAATGGACCCAGCAGGGTGATGCGCAGACGATTGAAATGACGGATCCTGTCTTGATTGGTCTGTTCGTTACCTCGCACGCGTCCGGCGAGTTGCGTTCATACGTATTCGACAACATGGATCTTGTCATCGCTGCTCCTGCTGCTGTGCTGCCGGAGGGATGGCAGAGCCAGGATATAGGCACCACCGGTGGTAGCGCTGCTGAAAGTGACGGAACATGGGCCATTAGCGCCGATGGAGCCGACATCTGGGGTAGCGCGGACGAATTCCACTACGCGTACGTGCCGCTGTCCGGAGATGGTACGATTATCGCACAGGTTATCAGTAACGGCGAGGGTTCAAACGGTTGGGCCAAGGGCGGCGTGATGATTCGTGAGACACTCGATCAGGGTTCCAAACACGCGATTATGGCACTGACAGGCGGCGAAGGCGGCGGCATGGC
>Ga0315552_1000014_pt1 | contig 110576 bp, 68 predicted proteins | sample SalMarSW160170MG_2_FD_203102 | JGI IMG/M metagenome (GOLD analysis project Ga0315552, IMG submission 203102) | Salt marsh sediment microbial communities from the Plum Island Ecosystem LTER, Massachusetts, United States - Salt Marsh Sediment SW1601-70 ...
GAGCTATCAGCAGAGCCGTGGTACCATTGGCCGTGGCCAGACAGCGCTTCGTTCCCATTAATTCCGCATACTTTTTTTCAAATTCTGTTACCTTTGTACCCCGGCCCCGATACCAATTTCCGCTGCGTAATACAGATAGAATAGATTCTTCGGCATCTCTGTCCCAGACCGGCCAACCGGGAAACGGTTTGGTTCTGACCGCCTTACCGCCGAGGATTGCTGCTTTACCTGCTTTTTTGCTTACGTTTGCGTACGCACCTATTCCCCCCGATGCCGCTGCGATGGTACCTGTTGACACAGCAGCCAAAAACTCTCGTCTGGTTAAATTGTTCTTATTCATTTTCCTAACTCCCTTCATTTTGTAGAAAAATTTCTTTTATGACGTTCGTTTGTTACGATTTTTCTTTTTTGTTTGTTTCCTGCCGGCCCTGGCATCCTGTTCGGCCATAAACTTCTTCAAAGCTTCCGGTGAATTACGGTTTTCCAATGCCTCTAATGCCGTGTCATTGGTGCTTTTCATCCACTTTAACAGTTCCTTCCGCATTTTGTCAAGCTCTTTTTTATATTTTGAGTCGTTGCTGAGGTTATGCAGCGCATCAGGGTCATTTGCCAAATCATAAAATTCCTCGACGACTCGATATTGGAAGAGCTTAACGCGGTCAGCAACCTTCGGGTCTGTTTTTGCAGCGGCCTGCATTGCCTTGAACGTCAAACCGGATTGGGATTCGTTTTTGAAAATCCGTTCGCCGTCAGACCACGGATTGAAAATGTATCCAAACCTGTGATTCTGTACGCAGCGCATCGGATAGCGGTTTCTTGCGGAAGTTTGGTGAAACTGAGTAAATACCTTATCACGACCAGTTTGTTGTTTGCCAAGAAGAACGGGTAGAAATGAAAAACCGTCCATCCCTTCGGGCTGAGGCAGTCCAGCCGCGTCAAGTGCGGTGGGCATAAAATCGATGCCGGATATAAAGTGTCGATTGTCCACAGTGCCGGGCTTGATTTTGCCCGGCCAAACGGCGATCCACGGTGTGCGTGTGCTATGAAGGTAGCAGTTTGTCTTGGCAAACGGCACAGCTATACCATTATCCGAGAGAAACATTATCAAAGTGTTTTCCGCCTGGCCTGATTCGCGCAGAGCGCTCATCACCGCTCCAACTGTGTCATCGCAGCGGCGGACTGAGCTATAGTACTGCGCTATTTCCTTACGTACGTCCAGAACGTCGGGCAGAAAACCGGGAACCTGTATTTCCTCACCTCGATACACCCTCGAAGGTTCCGGAATATCTTTGAGCGCCTGCTTAAACTTATTTCGTTCCTGCAAGCTGCCATGATACGGACGGTGTGGGTCGTGTGAATTGGCCATCAGAAAAAACGACTGGTTTTTATTTGCTGCCTGTTGGAAAAAGTCCCTGGCAAACTTATAGTAAAGTTTCGGGTCACGGCCGTGCCCTAATTCTCCAACATCCTTCACCATATCCCACTTGAATTTCTCTATAGGCGCCAGGTGCTTTACTTTGCCGAGAATGCCATTGAGGTAGCCGGCCTTATGGAGACTCTCCTGTAGGGTTGGCACATTAGTGTTAATCGGTTGAAAGCCCTCAGCCCCACTGCGGTGGGGATAACGGCCGGTCATCAATACTGAACGGCTGGGCTGGCAAACCGCTATGGTAATATGAGCATGGGCAAAACGCATACCCTCAGAAGCAAGACGGTCGATGTTGGGTGTAATATCCGGCGTCTGCCCACCGAAGCAGCCGGGCGAATCGCAATTCATATCATCGGCCGTTATAAGCAGAATATTCGGTCGCTTTTTCCTCTTGTCGGCCGCAAATACCTGCCCTTGTCCGGACACCAGCAGCACAGCTCCCAGCCCTGTTGCTTTTAAGAACTGCCGACGTGTGGGTTGATTTGTGCTCATTATGCTCCTTGTTTTTTTATGGGCCCGAGGCCCATCGTCGAGCGTGAGTTTTTAGAGTTCAGATTTTCTTTCTTTCGCGTATCACTTCCACATCGCCTTCTTTTTATCACCGCTTCACCCAGGCCAAGCGGTAGAAGCATTAAGGGATAACGGCCTCAAGGTTAACTTTTAGCTTTACCACCAATGGTAAGGGGGCGAGACGCGTACATCCATTTCGCTGAATTGCCGCCATTCATTGTGTCCGTCAAGAAAGACAATATTAGCCCCGGCTGGTCTGCCTCCATATCTCAGGTGGTTTGTGCGGTCGGGAATTTGCCACCTGGACCATGACCCACCGTGGACATCTGTAAAGGTGGCGGTCTTTGGGTCAGAAGTGCTGCTGAGGGTTGCGTCGGTAACCAGCTCAGTTGAGGTGGCTTGCTTATGTGTTAGTGTTTTCACCCATTCCTTTTTAGGCGTCCCCTCCGGGTGATATGACCTTCCATTAACGGTATCCATCATCCAGAAATAACTGGTAACTCGAAACTGGCTGCCTCGGTTAGTTGTAGGTTCCGCCACCGAATCCGTAGGGGTTCCCACCGGAACGTTTTGGCTGAACTGCCAGAAATGTGACATGTCTGGAGTTTTTGTTGGGTCGGAAGGACAATAGAAAGTGTGCTTGTCTCCACCAGTGGCGATAATATAATCGGTGGTACTGTAAGAGATGTCCCACAGCCAGCTTCCGCTTTCATTGAGCGGCAGCCGGTTGTCATTCTCTGAACCGTACAAATGCAAACTAATGCCGATTTGTTTGAGGTTATTAGAGCAGGTAACTTTCTTTGCCTGTTCCCTCGCCAATTGCAGTGCAGGCATCAATATCGCCATCAACAAAGCGATGACAGCAATTACCACCAGTAGTTCTATTAAGGTAAATCCTCTTTTTTTATCCATTGTAGTCCTGCACTTTCCATATTAGCGGATATGCAGACCAACAAGTAATCTTTTCAATCACGTCATAATGTCCATCCCTCACGATACGGCGGATTGATGAACTGATTCGCCTCGTCGCAGTTGGTAAATCGCATATTTATGCCGTCCCATTGAAGCTTACGTCCTAACATCTTTGTTGCAATAATCCCTAACTGGGCGATCTCCGTCAAAGGTCCCCCATAATTAAAATTTGAACCCGCTTGCGTATTGTTTTTAACAGCGTCGAGCCAGTCCTTGTGATGTCCCTTCACTCTGGGCAGCATTTTGGCCGGCTGCTTGTAGGCCTTCATCTTTGTCTCGGGGATTATCCTTGCCCCGCCGGCGCCATGTGAGCCGTACATAATCTTGCCTTTGTCCCCGATTACAATCGCCCCTGTGCCCGGCATCTTTCGTTCCTCTTCCAGTTCTTCCGGACGCGGAGGCTTCTCTACACCATCAAACCAGATTAGCTTAACAGGTCCCCGTTTGCTGTTCGCCGGGAACTCATAATTCACAATCGTGCCTGCAGGAAACGTATCGGCATGCTTTTTCGGGTCATATCCTTTGGCCTGGGCCTGAACGATAATCGGAGCTCCCAGATCCAGCGCCCAGAACACAGGGTCAACAACGTGGCAGACCCAATCGCCGATTGTTCCGGAACCGAACGGCATCCAGCCACGCCAGCTACCGGGTAAGTACATTGGATTATACCGCCGATATTGTGCCGGCCCTAACCAAAGGTCCCAATCCAGTTCGGACGGAATCTCACGCCTTTCCGTAAGTCTCGGCAGTTGACTAATCTTACTATAGTTCGAGCCGCAGGAAGCGTGCACCTCGCGAACGTTCCCTATCGCCCCATCCCAAATCCATTCACAGAAAACACGGATATGGTCAAACGAGTGTCCCTGATTGCCTAATTGCGTTATCACCTTGTGCTTGCGAGCGGCCTTCATAAGCTCGCGAATCTCATAGATAGAATGGGCCAGAGGTTTTTCGCAATACAGATGTTTTCCTCTCTTGATTGCTTCCATGCACGCCACCGCATGCGTATGGTCCGGCGTAGAAACCACCACCGCATCGATTTGGTTGTCCATCTCATCTAACATTTTGCGAAAATCGGTATAACGTTTGGCCTTAGGATAATCCTCGAATACCTTGCCGACCCTTCTCATATCCACATCGCAAAGCGCGACAATATTTTCTCCGCCGACGCCTTTCAGGTTGGCTTCGCCTCGTCCACCAATGCCGATACATGCAATATTGAGCTTGTCACTCGGAGCGGCAAAGGCCTTGCCACCCAGCACATTCTGAGGAACGATAGTAAACGCTGCTACTGCTACAGCCCTGTTCATAAAATCACGGCGTGAAATCTTCGTCCCTTCTTGTTGTTTTATCCTCTTGGATTGATTTTTGGCATCCATAAATGTCCTCCTGGAAAAGACCAAGCTGATTAACCGAGTAAAGCTGATTTTACTACACACTAAGCCTGCATACTATAATATTAACCAAATAGCAGATAAAATACAATCCCTTCCTGCATATATTATTGTCCAAAATCTTCGGAATGATAGTGAAAACCTAAAGAGCTTGCAATAGTACATGATAAGGTTATAATCCGGCAGTAATTTAGTGGATAAAAGTACACAGGAGCAGTTATGTAGATGTAAAACAAGGAGAATTAATAATGGATAAACAAGTAAGTATTATGCCGTGCCTTGATATGCAGAATGGTCGTGTGGTCAAGGGCGTTCATTTTGTGGATATTCGTGACGCGGGCGACCCGGTCGAATGTGCAAAGGCCTACTGTCAGGCTGGGGCGGACGAACTTGCTCTTTTGGACATAACGGCAACAGTCGAAAATCGGGGTACTATGCTTGATGTTGTCAAAAAGGTAGCTGAAGTCACAACGATTCCTTTTACTGTTGGCGGTGGTATTCGCGATGTTGCTTCGGCAGCGGCGGTAATAGAGGCGGGGGCTGATAAAGTATCTGTAAGCAGCGCCGCTTTCAGAAAACCGGATGTCATATCGCAGATGATTGCCGAATTCGGCCCCGAGAAGATAACGGTCGCTATAGATGTGGACCTGAACGAATCATTGCCGTCCGGCTACGAAGTCTATATCGATGGGGGTCGAACCGCTACCGGCGCCGACGCCATTGAGTGGGCTAAGAAAGTTGACGGTTTTGGAGTTCCTGTAATATTGCCTACGAGTAAGGCCGGAGACGGCGCCAAGACCGGATATGACCTTCCTGTTATCAAAGCAATGGCCGATGCCTGTTCAGCCGCAATTGTGGCCTCAGGAGGAGCCGGCAAACTGGAACATTTCTATGAGGCGGTAGAAGCTGGAGCAACAATTCTTCTTGCGGCTTCGGTGTTCCATTTCCATATCATCGATATAGGAGAATTGAAAGACTATCTGCGAAGTCGCGGTTTGAACGTGAAGTAATGCATCAGCCCCCAAGCCAATAACTGACTGTCTTTCATTGCGTCATTCTCACTATTGTCCCATCTGAGCCAAGCAGCAAGAGTTTGGGTTATGTATTGAGCTTTGCGTTACGCCTGTCAGTCGAAGACCCCTTCCAACAGGGGCAAGCGTACGTATCCATATTAACGGATTACAGGATAGCACCACGCCGGGGAGCACGAATTTTCGAGAACCCTTAAAAACAGCATCTACCAAAAGCACTCTGAATAAGACCAACAAAAACCAGCCAAACTACGAACGCACGTGGGAAATTAGGAATACCACATTTCATAGGTTTCATAACCATATCATCATTTCGACCGAAAAAAGCCGCAACCCTGAGCGAAAGGAATCTTGCCCTGAATTAGCCATAGCCCTTAGCGAAGTCGAAGGGGTAGCCGAAGGGTCGAAGGCCAAGCGAGCCCCGAAAAAATCGGGGTCAAAGTAGGCAATGTTTATTTTTCATAATCAAGCTATTTATGAAATGTAATGTATCCTGGGAGATTCTGCAGGTTGGCTTGACGGCCTTTTCTTGGCTGAGAAAACAAAAATATTTATTTTTTTTCAATTTCTCCAAAAAAAATTCAAGTGCGAATATTTCTCATTATCGGGGTTAAGCCGGGCAAATCATCAGAGATGGGAAAAAAGATTAAATGTCTCAAATCGGAGTCTGGGGAAGTGGAAAAAGAGTAAGAAGTCTTCAGTTTATGTCTTCCTTGCCTGTGTTAAACCGAGTTCTATTGTTGGGACTCGGGGACATTCAGAAAAGTTCAAGATTAAGAATCTAATCTGCCGATGGAGGGTATTAGACGAAATAAAAAAAAGGTGGCTCTGGAAAATGACCAATCCGGCCATATTAGCTTGAACTGATTTTGTCCATATTAGAGTTTCGCGCACAAGTCAGATGATATTGCGGGCATTGTCAGGGACGGCTAAGAAAGAAAAGGAAAGAGTCACAATTTAATACTGCCCCTGCGAAGCAGACGGCGAGTATCTCAAAAATAACAAACGAAAATTGGAATTAAAGGGATACACTCGCTTATATCTTCTCGGGGGCTTTTTTTGTATTCATTTTCCGTATTAGCATCTGGTCCCAGACCGCTTTCTGATAGTGAGGGACAATTATGTTCTGATAATGTTATGGACAAGCAGTCATTTTTAGTGTAACTATTTTGGATGATACTACCACATAAATGTCTTGCATGAGGGTTGACCGATGAAAAAAAGAAGTCCGCTGGTAAACACCACAGAGCAATTTCTGAAAGTTCTTTTAGTAGCATTCACTATTTTGTTGGCGTCCGTCTCGCAGGGGCAGGAATGGACACGGTTCCGCGGCCCCAACGGACAGGGTATCAGCCACGCCAAAAGCATCCCTGTTAAATGGACGGAAAAGGACTATAACTGGAAAGTGAACCTACCGGGAGGCGGCCACTCCTCTCCGGTGGTCTGGGGAGACAAGGTCTTTATAACCAGCGGTGACCAAAAAACCGACCACGGTTTCCTTCTAACTCTACGTGTTTCCGACGGCAAAATATTATGGCAAAAGCAATACTCGCTGACTCCATTCCGTCCGAACCCGCGCAACAGCTACGCCACTGCAACGCCGGTAGTGGATGCCGACCACGTTTATGCACTCTGGCCTACGCCTAAAGAGACGATTTTAGCGGCACTTGACCACGACGGCGGAGAAATATGGCAGCGCACCTTCGGCGGTGTGCATTGCCAGCACGGGGCAGGCGGCTCACCTATTGTTTTCGACGACATTGTGGTTTTTACTCACGAGCACGAGGATAGCAGCAAGGATGCACAGAGTGCCTGGATTGCAGTTGACCGTAAGACCGGCCAGACACGCTGGAAACTGGACCGGAAAACCAGCCCAAAAACATCCTACTCGACACCGTGCATTTACTCACCGCCAACAGATGAACGACAGTTGATTTTCACCAGTCTCGCTCATGGCATGACCGGTGTCGATCCTAAAACAGGTACGGTAGTATGGGAATTGAATACAGCATTCGTTAGTCGCGTAGTCAGCTCTCCTGTCATCGCAGGTGAACTTTTAATTGGCACTTGTGGAGACTTCTCCAGCGGCAAACGCCTAATCGCGATCCAACCTGGAACAACAGATAAATCCACCCAGCCTACTGAGGCATACAAGTTCGACGATAGTTCAATGCCATACGTTCCTACCTCTCTGGCTCAGGCAGGCTTGCTGTTTACGTTTCATGACAGGGGTTATGTATCCTGCCTGCGCAGCGCAACGGGCGAGCAGCTCTGGCGAGAGAAGCCCGCCAATCAATTCTATGGCTCACCGGTTTGGGTAAACAGCAAGCTCTACTGTATCACAATCAACGGCGACGTTATGGTAATCAAGGCCGCCCCCACCTACGAGCTGCTGGCAATCAATCCTTTGGGCGAAAAGAGCCACGCCACTCCTGCCGTTGCAGGCGGAAGAATGTACCTTCGCACCTATTCGCACCTTATCTCCATCGGATCAAAGAAAGAGTAGAACCCAGGGTGACTCCTGGTACGGCCTCTTCTGCCGAGCAAAAGAGAAGAATATATTGCTCATAAGGGGCGCGGAGATAACTCGTGATACACATCCGGGCCATTTCAATGCATTATTCCTGGAGGATATAAGCCTTCTGGATACAGAATAGTTTCTCGATATTCACACTACGTTGTATGAAAATATATTGATGAATAAATATCATCAGAGTTTTACTCTTATCTTTTTAGTTTTGTCAGGCGCAAGACTTCGGATGCCTTTGAGGGTTTTCATCTTATCGGTGCCCGGTTCGCCTATCTTGACCGTGTACTTGCCTTTCTTGAAGACCTCGGGCCTGTATGAAGTTCCGTTGATGCGAAGGGTATATATTATTTCATCGTTTGACTCGTCAATCACCTGCACGACTGGATATCTCATACCTCTGACTTGGATAGTTGGCAGATAAGCCACAGCCTCACGTCCGTAATTGGCCTCTTGTTTGATAGTCCTGGGCCAGCCGGGATATTGTTCGGCATTCGGTGACATAATATCCACATTTCTGGGCCAGCATTCGATTGTGATTTCTCTTGTCTTTTTATTGAATTTGACAATCCCGAAACCGGCCGCCCTGGTTGTCAGCGGGTCGTGATTTCTCTCGGGACTGGGATTGGCAACCGCGAGCATATTGATTTTGTTTCCCAGGCCATCAAGGAATTCGCCTAAGTATTCGGGTGCACCTGGTTCTCGGTTTTTGCCCGGCTCATGAGGTACCCACCAGCGTAAATAAAGATTGGCTATCGACGGCACGCAAACCGAATAGACCGCGTCGTTCCATTCGTCAATACCATGATGAATAAATGTACCGAGATGTTGGTCACCACAGATATGAATAGCAAATGCTTTACGCATTTCGTATAGGGCCTTGTTTCGTCCTGTTTGTGGCCAGCCGTTGCAGTCAAGGTCAACTAACAGCCTGTAGTCGTACTTTCCATGCATGTGTGCTCCTCCGCAAAAGACAGTTTGAGACAGCACCGCCTTCATATCGCAGTCGTGCCAGTCCGCAGCCCATTCCCGCAGAAACTTCAACTGACGTTCGCCTAATAACGTAGCACCGGGAACATCCAGGCTCTTCGGGTCATAACCAGGCTTCGTGACATGGTCGGGCCGTGGCCCCAGTTGGGGGGGAACAAGACCCTCCGGGCCTGACTTGAACTTCCTGTCCTCTATGATGGCGAAGCTTACCCTGCCTATTGTCAGAGAGGTGTAATACACACCTATACCCCGTTCTACCGGAGTAGGGTCATAAGGATCGGGAAGATGACTGGTTTGTGCCCGTTCAACCTCTTTGACATACTCGAGCGGCGCAGCATAACCTCCATCATGACCGTCACGAGTATTTGATACTTTCCCTCCCGCACCCCATAAATTGGACTGACCAACGTCATGGTCGTCAGGTATCGTAACCGTTGGGGTATTACGAATTATATCTCCAAAGTCCCTGCCGAATTTAAGCCAATAGGCATAATGACTGTTATGGTCATAGACCTGGTCTCCGGAGAAAAACAAAAGGTCGGGTTTCAGCTTCTTGAGGTTTTCAACAATGTCGATTTTTGGTATGTCGCCGCCGTGGCCAGGGTATATTGAGTTGCCCGTAAATGCTGCCACAACTATGGTGTCTTTATCGACCGGGTCTTTGCGGACGATTCCTGTGTAATATGCCTCCTTACCGTGGGCGATGCGATATTCAATATCTTTTGTAGAATCCCAGTTCTCAATCCGAAAGGTTGCCGTCCAGCCTTCCTCGATTACTTGCTTTTGCGCTATTTGTTTCCATCTTCCGTTTTGTTTGATTTCGAGCCGGACTATCCTGTCCTCACCTTCCTCCAGCGGATACAACTGGGCGGTCATCTTCATGATGTTGTTATGGACAGTGTACAAGGCAAAACAAATAACCCTGTCTCTTGACACTTCGGGGATCTTAAGAAGTTGAGCGTTAGCTGTACTCAATAGCAGAATGGTTATCAGAATCGTTGTAAGTACTTTTGCTTTTGTTGAGCTCATTTTTATTCCTTTCCTTCTTATATTACTCTTTCCCTTCATTTACAAAAGCAACGATAAATTATCAATCTTCAATCAGGTAAGGCTGTTCCGGTAGTCTGCGTATCCAAATATTGCGAAAGCGGAGAGGGTTGCCATGGTCTTGAATATGGATTCGCCCATCGCCGTGAGGAGTGTAACGGGCTTTTCTCTTGTGAGATGTGGTGCCCTCTATTTCAAGGTTATTATGAACAACAACGCCGTTGTGTAAAACCGTAATGCGGGCCTTGCGGATACACTTGCCGTTTTCATCGAATATCGGGCTAAGGAAGCTGATATCGTAGCTTTGCCATTCACCGGCTTTACGACAGGCATTGACCATCAGCGGATTCTGGCCGTAAATCGCCGCGGCCTGCCCATCGGCATAAGTCCTATTGGTTTTGTAGTTGTCATCTGTGTATGAATCAAGTACCTGCACTTCGTACCTGTCCATAAAGAAAACACCGCTGTTGCTGCGGTTTTGGTCGGTTATCTTAGGGTCAATACCTTCCGGTGTACACCACTCAATATGTAACTGACAATTACCGAATAACTTTTTAGTGCGAATTCCTCCTGTTTTTTTGATGACCTCCATATAGCCGTCTTCGACCTTCCATTTCACACTGCCCCCACCTTTTTCACTCTCCCATTCTGAGGTATCTTCACCGTCGAAAAGGACAATCGCATCAGACGGCGGCTGGCCAAACTCTTCGGGAGGTGTTATGACCGATGGATTCGGCCGCTCCTTGTCGTGTACGCTGTATTTTCTGATTTCCATTGCAGCGTAGCTGCTTACACCTAAAACTGTCGCCACCAAAAGCAAACAAGCAGCGGTCTTAATCGCTCTTGTTTTTTTGTTCATAATCGGCTCCTCTGATTCTGCTGTTACTCGAAATCTCCTCGATAATCTGGAACCCGGCTACGTTGCCGGATTTTAATAAAATATCATACCGGGATTATTCCCGAAAAACCACCTTATCTCTTCCCTCGTAATACCACGGTGCCTAAGTCCGAAGATGAGAGTATCCACGGAGGCTTGGACAGGCTTGACTAAATTTAAGAAAATATCACGTCCGTACAGGCGTGGAAATTTGCTTAAATTTCTTATATATCTTACAGAAGAATCTCTTCTTTATTCGGGTCGAACCGCGAGACCTTGCCCTGGCGCAAACCGAGCATACCCATTTGTAATGCCGTTTGCACATGGTACGCTAAATCCATTGGGCTTAGAGTCTGCTGCTGACGAGAACGGCAGCAGTCGAGGAACTTCTGCCAGTATCCAACAAAGTCTTCCCCATGCTCGATGGCAAAACGCTGCGGCTTTTTCTTGGAACCGTCGGCGGGCATAAAAACGATTTCGTTCTTTTCGATTGTAAGCGTGCCTTCCCATCCACGAATCACGGGAATCCGCTGTCCTGAACCGCGACTACCCGTACCTGGATGGTTATTAGCCTGTGTTCCGAGCACAGCCACGGTGAGCTTCTCAGGTTAATCTATGAGCATATTAAACGTATCGGGTATCTCACGGTCCTGATAGCGGAACTTGCCACCAGTTGCCACGACCATACTTGGCATACTAACTCCGAGCATGGACAGCACCGGCGTCAGACTATGCGGAAATAAATCGGTCGAAGGCCCGCCCGAATAATCCTCATACATCCGCCAGCGAAAGAATCGGCTGACATCGAAAGGACGCTTAGGCGCATCGCCGAGAAACCCCTCCCAGTCCAGCTCAGAACCGGGTCTGGCATCGGTATCATCAATTGGCATACCTCGCTCACCCCAATCGCCTACACGGAAATAGCCGCACTCGGCGTGGACCGGCTGGCCTATCAACCCGTCCGAAATCAGCTTCTTCATCTGCCACCACGCTGAATCGTACATTCCCTGAGTGCCGAGCTGAAAGACCTGTTCGCTTTTTTTCACTTCTGCCGCCAACCGCTTGGTCAGCTCGAACTGCCGCCAGTGTGTTACCGGTTTTTCACAGTAAACGTCTTTACCCGCCCGGACAGCATCAATAGCCTGATAGCCATGGTGATGATCCGGCGTGGCAATGCAGACGACATCAACGTTAGAGTCAGCCAGCAAATCATGGTAGTCCGTATAGCCTTTAGCATTATAACCTTCCACGACCTTCTGCATCCGTGGTCGATAAGCATCAGAGGCGGCGACAATGTCCACGTTTGCTCCCTGACTTTTAAGGTAATGCACGGCTTTAAGGTGGGCCTGGCTTCGGCCTCCGCAGCCGATGAAGCCAACACCAATACGCTCATTGGCACTCTTGCCGACAGTAAGTTTCGCAGACGTACCTGCAACTGTAACCGTCGCCGCGGCCACACCGGCCTGACGAATAAACTGCCGACGCGTCAGACTGTGAACTGTCATTTCCAGTGATTTTTGTTTGTCACGCATAGTTTTCTCCTCAATTCAGTTTACATTATTACTTAGTTTCTGTTGCGGAAACAGTGTTTGTCATTCCCGCGAAAGCGGGAATCCAGCTTTTTCGTTCTGGACCCCTGCTTACGCAGGGGTGACATCGTCGGTCTTTGTTTTCCGCGACAGATACTATTTATTTTTGACCCACCAATTATAAACCTTTTCGATTTGCTTATTTTCGACTTGATTGTCCCACACGGCCACGGCGTAGCGTAATACCAGCGGTTTATCTGATGTCACCTTCAACGGCTCTCTGTGCAGATTCAGCGTGGCTGAAAGGTAAGCAAAAGGCTTAGTCATCGTAAACCATAGTGCTGGATGACGCAAATTATCCGGATGGCCGAACATAGCAACCGTAACAGGTTTGCCGTTTGCCTCGGCGGTATAGACGCACCACCTTGCTCGCACGAGCCGTTCGTCACCCCGCACGACATCGCCGGTCCTGCCCTCGGCGTTGCGGAACTGACCACCAGTGTCCATCGATTCCAAAAAACGCATACCCAAACCAAAATAATGAGAACCCGTAAGTGTCACTGATTCTTTTCCAGACGGCACAGCAAGGGTTGATTGCCAATTTAAAAGCGTGGCTTTAGGGTCGTTCAGTGGGCAGACTTCGATTATACGGCTTTCTTTGAGTAACAACTCCTGACCGCTTGGATTTACCCAGTCGAGCTGTTCCGTAAAGCACGCGATAGGAACATCAACGTGTTTACCGATTCTTGTGACAGTAAAGTGCCGGTGCACTTGACGTCCTGGTGACTGCTGCTCCTCCCAGAAGTTTACACCACCTACAGCAACTGCGAACATCAATGCGTGATGGTGCAAGTGGTCGGCAGGAGCATCACGCAGAACGTTAACGCCACGCGGCGAGAATAACTGCTGCGCATACGGTTTGAAAGGCACGTCCCGGTAATGATATCGCATCAAAACACTATCGCCTGTGTAAACCGAAATGATATTTTCCTCCGTAGTAATCCGCATAGGGTTTTCCGCAAATGTCGTATCCGAAACAGCAAAAAAACCGATGGCCAACAAAAGAATAATGGTAATACTTTTGAACTTTTCCATAATCACTTCTCCTTCAGCAGCTTTTTAATAAACTTACTTTGGCCCATCTTTTCCGTCCCACTGATAATCCCACATGGCCATATATTCAGGGCCGGGTAAAAATTTGTCATTTGTTTCTTTTAGCTTTCGAGATAATATCTTCTCCAGTTTTTGCCGGATTTGCGCATACTTCGGATTATTACACAGATTTTCCAGTTGATATGGGTCTGTCTGATTATCATAAAGCAGCCACGAGCCGTTAATATCCCTAACATAGGTATAGCGTCGCGTGCGTACTCCACGATATTCCCGACCACCCCGCTGATAATTCCATTGATGAAATGGCACCGGGCACATTATCAAAGCCGCATCGTTATCCGGCGATTGTGTTCCTTTAATCACACCTGAGAAATCCTTGCCCTCAACCGATTTTGGAATTGTAATACCGCTCAAACCAAGCAGTGTCGGCATAATGTCAGGTGTGTTAATCGGCATATCAATCTTCCTGCCTGTTTTCCCGTGTACTGCAGGATAACGCACTAAGAACGGGACCCTGACCGATTCTTCCCATGGTTTTTGTTTTTTAGTCTGACTGTGAGAACGCAGCATATCACCGTGGTCGGAGGTAAAAACAAAAATAGTATTCTCTTCGATACCACATTCTCTTAAAGTCTCAAGAACATCTCCGATGCAGTCATCCAATGCTGCGATATGGGCATAATAACCGGCTAACTCTTCCCCGGCCTTTTTCTTTAACAACTCAGGGACATTGGGATGAAGGATAATTTTGTCTGCGGAGAACAACCTTCGATATTTATCCGGAGCCGTCTGATATGGGGCATGGGGCGGGCCCCACGACATAAACAGAACAAACGGAGTTTCGTTTGCATGCTGCCGAATGTATTTTTGGGCCTCGCGGGTCTGGGCGATGGCGTCATAACCGTCCCAGTATTGTTTGGCGTCTGTCTCGGCATAGTAAAGTGATTTGTTATAGTTATGGGTGCATTCACAGACCTTCCAAAACTTAAAGCCCTGCCTTCTTTCTTCGGGGATAAAGGCGTTCCTGCCCTCCTGGAGAGAAGTGTTTTTATCGTGTCCGTTCAAATGCCACTTGCCGATATATGCGGTTTCGTAACCGGCCTGGCTATATACCTTGCCGATAGTCATCGCACCGGGATTTAAGGGCTTATCATTGTAAAAGATACCATGTGTAAGCCAATACTGTCCGGTCATCAGGCTGGCACGATACGGGCTGCACACAGGACAACCCGACACAGCGTTGATAAAATTGATACTTTCCTTCGCGAGTTTGTCTAAGTATGGTGTTTGGGCATTAGGGTCGCCGAAATAACCGGTCGCCTGTGCTCGCCATTGGTCAGCGAAGATAAATACAATGTTCGGCTTCCGCGCGGACTTTGCGCCATGAAACTCTGCGCCTGCACATCCCGCTAAACCCGACCCTAAAAAAACCGAAGCTGCTCCAAGCCCGGCACTTAGCAAAAACTCTCTTCTTTTAATGTGTCCTTTTTTCATAAAACCTTCACACACAACACTTTCAACCATCTGACTGTTTGACGCCTGCAGACTACAGAATTTGGTTCTCTTAATACTCCTGCCGATTTACTACACCAGCTCTTTGAGATACTCGATACTTCGCTCAGCTTGTTCCACAGTACCACACTCAACGCTCAATACAATATCACGAGATGCACCTTTGCATATCTCGACCACCTTTTTCCAGTCGATAACGCCCTCGCCGCACGCGCAGCCAGCCGGCGTACCTGTTACCTTGCCGCGTTCGTCCTTCGATTGCTGCACCGAAATATCCTTAGCGTGCAGATGCACTAACCTATCCTTGACCTGCCCAAGCCACTCAATCGGGTCGTGACCACACAGGTAACTATTACCCGTATCGAAGTTGATTCCGATAGCCTGTGAATCAACCAGCTCATAAATTCTGTCCAGACCATCGGGGTGCTGGCTGTACTGCTGATGGGGCTCAATGCCTATCAAAATGCCGTGACTTTCGGCAACTGCTGACGATTCTTTCAGCACATACCGCATTAAAACATGGTCTTCTTCTTCCGTTGTCCAGGCCGGTTTCGGACCTTCGTCCGTGTTGACCACCGGAGCACCACATTCTGCTGCGAAACGAATCGCCTGTTTGAGGTATTCGGTACTTATCTCCGGCTTACAAAGCGGCGTATGCGACGACAAACCGGAAAGCTTAACGCCGGTTTTTTCACAGGCCCGCTTGACACGGTACGGGTCGTCCAGCAGTGAAACACTCTGGTAATAACCCGCCTCACTGAGCAGTTCCCGCCCCCAGTGAACCCACGGCTCAATATATTCATAGCCTAACTCCGCTGCCTTTTCCACACCCCACTCAAACGGCTTGTCGGCATGCCGTACGAACTCCATATTGACCCCGATATAAACATTTGACATTTTGCGACCTCCTTACTGGCCAATACTAATTAATGAGTAGTTTATTAAAAAATTTAACCAAATGCAACTCAGCGCTGCGCTTCTTTGGCAGCACGCATCACAAAGTCTCTTCGATTCTCTAAATAATCCCGCAGGTCAGAATCGTCCGGGACTACTGCCAGCGCTTTTTCGAGGGTTTCCAGCGCAAGATTATATTCCTTCCGCATAAAGTACGACCGAGCGAGCCTATCATATACATCAACCAGATTAAGATAAGCTGGGACTAATTCGGCATCGCACTCGATTGCTTTTTTCAGAGCCAAAATGGCTTTCTCAAACTGCTCCAACTCTTTGTAACAAAATCCCAGATTGGTCCATCCTGCTGCATTGGCGGGCTCAAGCTCCAGAAATTTTTGGTATTGTTCACTGGCTGCTTCGTAGCTACGCAAAAGAAGATACCGTTTCGCAAGGCGCGACCTCAGGATAGGTTTCCTCGGCATACGTTCGATAGCCGCCACCAGTGCCTTTATCTCAAGGTCCAATTCATCAAGACAGCTCTGGACATCCCGGTCCAGCGGATTAGCTTGTAGTGCCTTCTCAAATTCAGTGTTCATTATTTGCGGGTCACCTAATAGAATCCCCAGAAGACCCTGCAGGGCATGGCTTGTGCCCGTAAAGAACTGTTCCAAAGTCGCTTTGACCTGCTGCGATTCTTCCTCCGTATCGCCGAGGCTCACCAGATATGGCAAAACAGAGCTACGTTCCTTCGAAAGCCACTTCATAGCAGTTATCAAACATCCTTCCTCTTCCCGCTTTATTGCCGCTCCGAATTCCAGCCTGGGCCTGTCATCGGTATTGAGCGGCCCGGTGCCCCCTATCCTTCGCAGTCCGCCTTCATCAACTATAAAACAATCCAGAAAATCATAAACAGAATGAATATTGATTATAGCGAAGTCGGAAGATATGTCCGCACGCTCAACCAGTTTTCTGGCCCGCTGAAAATCAATTTGCAGGCCGGATACACTTCCTACCAAAACAGCATGCTTGTTGATGCAATTGTTTGCCATCCACAAACAGCAGTGCGGCATAACTTCCTGAAATGTCCTGAATATCAACTGAAGGTCTTCACCCCGCAGGTCAAGAGGAATCCAGCAGGACAGAATGCCGCCGTCTCTAAGCCGCTCTCGGCACTGCATAAAATGTTCGTATGTGTAAAGCGCTGAGCTTCCGGTAGTTCCAGGATAAGTCGAATCGTTCATTATGATGTCGAATTTCTCGTCGGTCAGCTTCACAAAATTCTTTCCGTCCATTATAATTTTCTTAAGCCGTGGATCTTTGTATGACCCATGGTTGATTTCTTTGAAGAACTTGCCGGCTTCAAAAACGCCCGGACAAATATCAACTATCCTGTAGTCTTCCACACCAAACGCCAGACCGACACCTGATGTCTCCCCGCTTCCGAAACCGATTTGCAGCACCTTTTGCGGGGCCTTGTGCATCAGCAGCGGGACATATCCCTGAAGTTTCTGGGTAGTTCGCAGCATCAAATCCATTCCCGCCACATCGACACCATCGACCGCAATGAGCCGGTCACCATCGGGCAGGTCGTGTACGGTCACAGTGCCCGTCGCATCGTCCTTGATGTAAATAACTTCGCTGGGATAATGGTAAGTATTCATCGTCTTCAAAAATACGTCGCGTTGGATGCTCAGCACACTAACAACAATGGCCACTACCGAAACCACCGCCGCACTCACACCGAGCACCATCCGGTGTTTCTCTGAAAAGAAAATGACCACAACTGCTAAAAAAAGCTGAATCGCAATAATCACAAGGAAGCTGTCTCGCAGCCCCAACAAAGGCACTATCACAAAGCCCGCTGCGAAAGAGCCTATCACACAGCCCATCGTATTGCATGCGTAAACCTCTCCTATTCTCTTGCCTGCTGCTTTCCAGGATGTAGCGCAGATTTTGACCGCGATGGGGAAAACCATACCCATAAGCACCGTCGGCACCAAAAGCACCACCGATGCGTCAATGAAATGAGCCGAAACTTCTTTCCAAAAAGGGCCCGCAAGCACTTTTTCAGTCAGTATAAGGTCAATGTACCAGAGCATTCCCAACAACAGCACTGACCCCAGCACCGAAAGCCCCACCAGAAACTCCACAACACCAAGCGCAAAAATACAGTTTTTGATTCTCGCTAAAAATACCCGACTGCAAAGATAGCTCCCCAGCGCGATTCCTAAAATAAAACAGGTCAGCATGCACGCGAAAGCATAAACGCTCGTCCCGAGAACAAACAGCAGCACCCTCGTCCACAAGACCTCCAGCGCCAGCGCACAAAATCCCGCCACCGATACCGCTGCTAAGACTATCGTTCGCTTCCCCCTGTTAGAAGGGGTCTTCGACCTGCCGGCCAGCTCTATAATAACTTCACCCTCAGCAGAGCTTCTCTCGGCCGGCTTAGGCTTACGCACCGAACGCTTATGCTTATACTTTTTCCCAACCTGTTTATCTGTGAACAGGGATAAGATGAATGAGAGAACTCCGACAAGAATATTCGCAGAAGCTGCCAGATAAACAGTATTGCTCACGCCAATAATCCTGATGAGCAAATAGCCCGAAAGGAAACTGCCCGCCACTGCGCCAAACGTATTGACTGCGTACAAAAGTCCTGCGCTTTTTCCGATACCGGCTTCGGATGTTTCTTTTTTATCCGGTGAATTCGCCCAGAGCTTGCTCAGAACCGGCAGCGTCCCACCCATCAGAGCTGTCGGAACCAGTAACATAACTATAGACATAGCGAATCGAACAAAACTTAACGGATAAAAGCTCGGATGAAAGCTCTGGAAAAACCAGCGATAAAATAGGTCCGTCGTTGCGAGGATAGTCGGGAAAGCAAACGCATATATTCCTATTCCCACCTCCAGAAAAGCGTACAGTTTCAGCGGTCGAGAGCTTCTATCGGCGATTCTCCCGAACAGCCAGCTCCCACCGGCCAAACCCAGCATAAAAGCAGTTAAAACCGTACTGACCGCGAAGACCGTATTGCCGAAAACAACACCGAAAGCTCTCGTCCAGGTTACCTCGTAAACCAGACCTGCCGCCCCTGAGACCAAAAACAGCGGCAGAACCGCTTTCCTCACCACCGGAATTCCCCCTTGCGTCTGGGCAATTGTTTTCACTTTTGCAGACTCACGTGTTAAAAAAATATTTTATGTACTTTGAGACTGATTTAATTGTCGGTTAATTGGTGAGTGGTTAATTAGTTAATTTGTGAGTTGAATACTCACCACTCACCATTTCACGAGCATAGATTGTTAGGGTCGATACACTATTTCTTAAATCTCCACAGGTCTATCGTTACATCCTCAGGAGCCAACCATTCGGAATGCCAGTCAAGAAACAGTACATTACTGCCTCTTCTATGTCGAGCTCTCGCAATCCGCCTGCCAGTTGTGATATCTTGACTATCGGAGGTAGGCAGATGCCCCGGGGTCCACACATCGCAACGATTGTTTCCCTCGTCGTCGGCTTTTCTAATTATATGTCGCCACGAACCATCCTCATTATCGGCAAGGTAAATTGTACGTGCTCGGTTGGTGCAGGTGGTTAACTTGGTCGGTATTAATATCTCGTAGCCCTGCATGTCATTTTTATCCTCGAAATCCCAGCCGTTGACAACATAGCAAACAGTTTGCTCTTTATCGGGGTAACTGGGACAGCGATATATATCTACTGTACGGTAATCGTTGCCGATAGGCTTCTGGGCTAAAAGGGGCATAAAAAGCTGGTACCAGGCCCCGCCTGTCCCGCCTGCCTTGCCCCTTGGAACGAACAATTCATACTCCTCGGCATAGAAATTGGCTGCCAGACCTATCTGACGCATATTACTTCTGCACTTGACATTCTTGGCCTGCTTTTTTGCACGTTGTAGTGCAGGCATTAATATCGCCATTAATAACGCAATGATAGCAATCACCACTAAAAGTTCTATCAAGGTGAATCCTCTTCGTTTATGCTTGCTCATAAACTACCCTTCGTGCAAAAAGTTCTAAAAATACAATAACATTATATATTTTCTAAATTGTGAATCAACGAAAAAATACTATCACGGTGACTCCACAAAAGAGCAGAGGGTGTGAGCGACTGTTTAAAATCAATTGTTTATTGTTATTCTTATGGGTGCATCTTGGTTTCGGGCTCTTTGCTCTTCTGGACAATCTCTTCAGCTTGCCTGCGTAGGTCTTCGTCTTTCGAGACAGCGAGCAGCTTATTCATTGCTGTCTTAGCCCCGTCGGGGTGATTTTCAAGAATTGCACCGGCGATCCTTATCGCAGCCATCGCTGCTTCCGCCTTAACTGTTTCGACCTGAAGAAATGGCTCGACAATGGACAGCGCTCCAGGGTCGCTGACGTTCGCTAAACCTGAGAGCACAAGTTTTTGCTCCGCCGGTCCCTGGGCCTGATGCATCGCCTGCCGACACATCTTCAGCGTTTTCTCAACCGGACGCTCCTCGGCTGGTAGAGCCAACAAGCGAACAAAGCCTCGAAGCGATAGCAGCCGATGTATTTGGTTTTGCGTGTTACTGTAAATTTCCAGCAGAACTTCTGCCGCCGTCGCATTAGGCCATTTAGCCAATGCGCGAACAGCCGTATCCCGCATAGCAGGATCCGTCTCTTTTGAGGCCTTCTCCAGTGTTCCCAGTGCATTATTGTTTGCGATACCGCCAAGCACTCGCAGCAGCGAACATCTGACAGCCACACGCTTCTCACCGTGTAGCTTAGCCAATACAGCATCGGCCTGCTTACTCGTCTCGCTAATCTTGCGCGAAACCATTACGACAGCTCGCTCAGCTTCTCTGCGACTACTGTCATCTTCCAGCTTCACAAGAAGTTTTACCAGCGACGGCAAATCTTTCTCACCTGCAAGCCTGCTCAAAGCCTTAAACGCTGCTTTGCGGACCTTCTTATCCGGGTTTACCGCCTCGCCTAACAGGGCCGGAACCGCACCAACCGCATTGCGCTCGAACAGTACCTGAATTAATTGAGAGCGCACACTCGGCTGCGAATGCTGCATCCTTTTTACTATCGCATCATCAACTCCGCTGCCGCGAAGCAGCTTCAGACTATTTATCGCTGTACTTTTTTCCTCGGAACTGACACCTTCTGTAGCGGCCTTGACCAGGTACCCTACAGAAGAAGCGTCACCAAGTTTTCCAACGGCCTGTAATACTGCTTTTCTGACCTCGGTATCAGCGCTCTCGGCCGCTTTTGTTATCGCAGGCAGTGCAGCAACATCACCGCGGTCGGCAAGAGCACCAATAAGAAGCACCTGTTCGCCAGGTGGCGTTTTTGTCAATTCACCTGCAAACAGTTCGGTAACACCCTGTCCCTTCATCGTCCGAACGCAGCTTCTGGCTGTCGTTCGCACCATACGGTTTTCATCTCGCAGAGCTGCAATCACTAACGGCACCGTCTCCTGCCCGCCGGCGTCTGCCAAACCCTTGATGGCCGCACTTCGAATAATCGCAGCTTCGTCTTTGTCGGCCAATTCCTTGTAGATTACGGTCGCCTGCTTTGATTTACCCTCAGCCACGAGGTCTTCGGCGCATCGCAGGTACGCATCCGTCGCTGCGAATCGTAACTCCGAATCACCTTTGGCTCTGGTTTCGACCAATATTTTTCTCGCCTGAATACCGCCAATTTTTCCCAGCGCCGCAACCGCAGCCTCGCCAACTTCCCTTTCTGCTCCAAATACAAGCTTACCAATTGCCTCGACGCTTTGGGTATCACGTCGGTCACCCAACAGATTTATAATGCGAATCTGTACTTTCGGCGAAACCTTATCCAGCGCATCGCGCAGTGCCTTGCCGGCCTCCGGGCTCGGGTTCTGCCCGATTGCATAGCAGGCTATATCCGCAGTCTCCTCGTCCTTCAGCAGTTTAGCGATTGCAGGCACCGAATCAGCCGTACCGATAAACCAAAGCTGCCTGCATATGAACGACTTACATTCTAACGTGGCTTCAGAAAGTAATTCAGCCAATTGAAGCTCGATGTATTTACGTTGTTCGGGCTGGTTTTGTGATTCCCGGATGAGTTTTTCCACGGCGATAAGCGGCTCTCTGCTCATCCCATGTTCGTAGTTAACAATCGCCGCTAATTTCTTATCAATCTCCGATTTGTTAATGACAGTCCCTGTAGCGCCCCCTACCGCCGAATTCATGCACAACCATACCAGTAATAGAGCAGCAAGTGCCTTTGCGGAAATTCTCATGGTATCATTCTTCGGCTATTAGTTAGATTTGCTTTTATTCTCAAAATAAACAGGGCCGCCCCATTTGCCTGTCACCACAATATCAAGGTCTCCATCATTATTAAAATCACCTACACAACAGGCCTCACTGCGAAAGTGCCCAACACAGTGCGCAACAAATCTCACCGGATTTTGCATTCTTGCACTAACGGAATACCCCCGGCACCATCCCAGCCACAAGCAGAGCAAGGCCAATAAAATAGCTACGATACATGTAATTGTGTATATTCATCTCCTGTTCTTCCTTATTTCATTTCTTATTAGTTCTAAATCCGGATATCAGAGATGCCACGGTCTTCGCATCGGCCTTGATATCATTTTGTCGGCCTCAGGGTCGTCCACAAAACGTTCGGTTTCAGAGTTCCATCGCAGGTTGCGTCCGAGCCGCAGGCAGATATTGGCGACGTGGCAGGTAGTTGTCGAGCGGTGAGCAACCTCTGCCGAAGCGATGGTCGTGGCCCGCGTTTTCACACAATCCAGGAAATTCCGATGATGACCTTGCCAGTTCGCCGAATCGGTCCACTGCTGTTTTTCGAATTTTCTGTTTGCCAGCAGCGACTTAGGCCGGGCATCGACATTACCGCCGTCATCGACATACACCCAGCCTTCTGTGCCCTCGAACTTAACTGATAGTTGTGTATTTAAGTTTGGCCAAATATCCGGCGTCTTCTTGTCGTACATTATCAACCTGACACCATCGGCATATCTGGCCTCGACATGCAGGGCTATGGGGACGTTACAAAATCCTTTCTTGGGGAATTTAGCTGTGCCTTCATACTCAACAGGCCCGGTCATTTCACTATTGTTTGCCCTCTGGGCAAGGTCATTGCAGTGGCAGCCCCAATCGGTTATCATCCCGCCGCTGTAGTCGAAATGGTTTTTCCAAAGATTGCGGACGAAGCTCGAATTGTAAGGTATGTACGGTGTCGGCCCCAGCCACATATCATAGTCAAAACCTTCGGGGACCGGTTCAGGCGTCAGTACACTTGAGCTTTGTCCTGCCCTTACATAGCTGTGAAGAGTATGCAGCTTACCGAGCATACCGACGCGGGCGGTATTGACTGCGAACGCAAAACTCCTCATGCTTCGTCTCTGCGTACCGCACTGATAAACGGTTCCGTATCGCTTCATAGTATCAGCTACTACTCGGCCCTCGGCAACAGTCAGTGACATCGGTTTTTCGCAGTAGATGTCTTTGCCGGCCTTCGCTGCGTAAATCGAAGTCAGCGCATGCCAGCGGTCTCCCGTCGCACTCAGTACCGCATCAATATCGTCACGCCTCAGAAGCTCGCGAAAATCATTATAGGCAGCACAATCCTTGTTCCCATAGTTCTCATCAGCCACAGCCTTGGCCTTGTTGCGCCGCTCCGTATCCACATCGCAGACGGCAATGAACTGCACGTCCGCACACGTCATGAAATTACGCATATCACGGGTGCCCTGCCCGCCAAAGCCGATACCTCCCATTGTGATTCGTTCGCTCGGCGGCACAGAGCCGTCCTTACCCAGCGCCGATGATGGAATAATGTACGGCACAGCCACCATCGCACTCAGAGCAGCGGTACTGCGCCTAAGTAACTGCCTTCGGGTAATCTGCCTCATAGAACCTGCCTCCAAATGATTCTCAATTTGTCCAGCACCAATTTCGGACGACAAATTTGTGCTGAGCAGATTTTATCATTGAACAGCCTATGATTCAACGCCTACTGCATTAGGTTCCTCGATTGTTGGTGCAGCAGTCTCGTCAGGCTTTATAGTATTGGGGTCCTCAACCTCGACTTCTTCTTTGGGTTTCTCTTCGTCCTCGATTAAATCTGAAAGTTCCTTAATCAGATTCTTCGCCTTCCACTCAGCTATTTCATAAACCCATCCCTGATGTTTCTTGGTGAATTTTATCGCACTCTCCCGGGCAAGCAGTTTAGCTTCTTTCTTTTTCAACTCTTCTTCTGATTCGACCTCGTCACCTTTCAATACAGGTGTTTTATCCGTAAACTCTGCTTCACAAACAGCATACGTCTTATCGTCCTTTTGAGCTATCTTTAGAGTATAAACAGTCGAGTCCTTCAGTCTGCAAATAAATTGTTTGTCAAAGGTCAAATCGCCAGAACTTTTTGTAACGTCATCGCATCTTAAACTCGTTAAAGCAGTAAAGACGCTATCACCATCATTAGTCTTAAACTTTTTGCCTGCGGGAATATTCTCAAGTATAACGCCTTTGCCGTCATCTGTTGTTTTCAGCGTATATTCACCACCCGCAGTACTAACCGTTACGGACACAATATCCTCGCGCTTCACGGAAATAAGCTCCTGCTCAATATAACTCATCGCTGTACCTCCGAGCCACGGCATACTTGGTGCCACATAGACCGTGTCGCTCGAAGCCAATCTAACATAAGTACCCTGCCCAAGCTCTTTAGATTTTCCTCCAACAACACCTGTCAGCAACGAGGAATCAGATTTGAAAAATTTAACTAAGGTATTGGCCTTTTCCTCCGTTAGCCCAAGGTCTTCGTGGTTTGCCGCGTTGTCTGTAACAAACTGTGAGGTCTGAATCTCCAGGATCTTAGTAATCAAATTATTTATTTCACTTGCTTTAGCGGGATAATTGTCCTTATTGGCTACAACAAAACGCCCTTGCTGACGCTTGAGCGTCACCGCATCTTCACCGGTCCCTACAACGATACTATCTATACCAGCCGGGTCGAGTCCCTGGATAAGATAAGCCGGCCTGTCCACATCGGTCTTCGGCCTGCTTGAAACACGGGACTGAATTACTGCCCATATCACCATTAAAACCGCAACAATACCTAACACCGTAAGTTTTTTATCGCTCATCTATATAACTCCTGTTTTTTTACGCATCACTCGCGTGGCTGATATAATGTCTCTTCCTTACACTCCGACGTACACCCAACACTATAGCAATTACCAGAATAACCGCCGGTGCCATCAGCATATTAAAACCCCTAAGAATATTACCTAAATGTTCGATTCGTTCACGTCTTGTCAATTTCACCTCATTCAATTGACGCTGTGCCCGGCGTTGTTTCAATTCGAGATCTCGCTGCTTCTGCAGTATCGAACTGCCGATAACCTCTTCCTGGCCTCTCTTGGCAGAAGCCAGAATAGATTGCAGCTCGCTCTGGAAGCCCGCAATTTGCGCGTTAATCTTCGCCACTTCTTCGCGAGTTTCCTCCTCAGCCTGCCTTTCAATCTCGTCAACAACAACAAATGGCCGCTTAAAGTTCCCTCTCGACCTGATTGAAACCAAATCACCGGACCCACTCAAATCATCAATAGCGTTTAACACTAAAGCACTGTTATCACCAACAACAATCTTACCAAAGAAGGAGCTCTGGTATGCTATCGCATCGCTTATGAAGTCAACATCCGCAAAAACTACCACCGCACAATCCTCCTGGGCTTCTGTAAGGCCTTTTATCTGCTTTTTTATCTTCTTAACATCATTAGGGTCTTTGGTTTCGTCCGAAGACTCCTCGTCGGCCTCAACCTCAATCTCAATACCATCGGGGAAACTGCTCTTAAAACGGCCGGTTATAAGATAACCCATCGCAACCGGCTTATCACCCTCGACAAATTTACGCATAAGATTTGATGGGTCTAATATCATCAGTTCATATGCATTGCTTATCGAAAAGCTATTGCCCCTGTCAGTTGTTCTAACAAGTGGTGTTCGTCTTACCTCATCTACCTCATTCGGGTCCGCAATTTCTCTAAGCACACCTGAAAAAAGAATCCTGACTTGGTTAAGCTGGGCTGTAACAACATTGTCCGTGTCAAAGCACTTTCCTTCCGGCGTCAGATTAAGGTAACCGATTATCCTCTCTGGCCTCTGATTGGCACGGATGGAAGCCATCGCCGCCAGATTTCTATCACCGGCAAAAGTGTTCACAGGCATCTCAATGCCCCAGGTCTTCAGAAGAACGTTCAGCTCCGAGCTGCGTGAAACTTGCATCCCCATCTGCATCATCCTCTGGTCCGGCTTATCCGCAAAGCAATAGGGGTCAACGAATGCTATCATTCTGCCGCCTTTCAGCACAAACTGGTCTATTGCAAACAACGTCTGCTCCGACAGGTCTTTTGGGTGGATAACCAGAAGAATGTCAATATCGTTAATGTCATTGGCATCTGTGGGGACACTGACAACCTCGTACTGTTTTCGCAACTGTTCGACAAAAGTCCAGGGCCCCTTCGGTTGCTGACCCTGCCTGAGCATCATTTCAGCCATATATCCGCTTACGTCATCTCCCATTACATCGAGCGAGCTTAATACACCTATTTTACGTTTCTGTCGGGTAATTGCGGTATCTATCAGGTAGCTTATATCATACTCAACAAAATTCTCTCGGTCCGGTGAAAAGAACGGTATAGCCTTTTCAACTCCAAATTGTGTCTGCAACACTAAACCGAAGAAAAAGTTTTCCTCCTGAGTTATAGGGAATCGATTCAAGCCGTACCTCAATGCCTGCACCTCATCGTCGGAGAAAGGCCGCGGGTCGATTACTTCCAGCTCAACCATACCTTTGGACACTGCGACGTATTCTTCCAGCAGGGCTTTGACAAATTGGTAATAGTTATTGAAATACCGAATCTGGTCCGGTCCTTTCAGCGCAGCGGTCTTTGCGTAGTAGAGTTTAGCTTTAATCGGCTGGTTAAGTTTACTTAAAATCGATTTTGTTCCGTCTGAAAGCGTATAAAGCTTCTGGTCCGTAACATCAAACTTCAACCCCTTTCCAATATTCTGGCAAATACTGATCGCAGAGAAAATAATCACCAAAACAAGGACCGTTCCAATAATTGCCCGTATCGTTCGGTTTACCCACTTGGAAGGACCCCACCTTGCGGGAACCCAAGTTTGCTGTTTTTGTGCCATATTTATATTTCCTTAAAACGTCTCCCCTCTTAGAATTTCTATTGCGTGTATTATCTCGCTTTCCTTTCGTCCAAAACAATACTGCACGCGGCAATCCACCCAATAATCAACAATATAAAGTAAGAAAGGTCTTCAAACTTTAGTACACCTCTCTGGATTGACTCGAAGTGTGCCTGGAAGCTCATATTTTCTATCGCTGAGACCAAACCAGCCGGTAAGAACGTCGAAATGTAATTTAGTGTCGTCGGCATACCTGCAAAAACAAGCACCGCACAGGCAACCACAGACAGGACAAAACTTATTACCTGGTTCTTACTGACCGCCGAAAAGAAACAGCCGATAGCAAGAAATCCACCCGCCATCAGGAAGCTGCCTAAGTAACCGGTAATTATCAAACCGATATCCGGCTCACCAAGGTAACAGACCGTAACCGCCATAGGGAAGGTCAACGCCAATGCAATCCCAAGGAATAGCCACGCCGCAAAGAACTTCCCTAAAACCGCCTGGGTTATTGTAATCGGCAAAGTAAACAGCAGCTCAATCGAACCGACCTTGCGCTCTTCAGCCCAGAGACGCATCGCTGTCGATGGCACCATAAAAACAAACAGCAGCGGCAAATTCATAAAAAACGCCCGCATATCTGCCTGCCGCATCTCATAAAAGCCCTGCTTGAACGTCAGATACCCCGAGAAAAATAAAAAAATCACAAGAAACACATATGCAAGAGGGGTAGTAAAATAACTCTTCAGTTCCCTCTTGAACACCGCCAAAAAACTATTCATTTTTTAACTCCTCGTTTTTTCGATCAAAATCTTCTGCAAAATCGAGGTTAGGCATACTTTGAAAAGAAAAAAATGTCTTTTAATTTTTTCTTTTCAAACAATAAGTTGTTCTGAAATAAATAGCTATCTGATTATTTAAGAAAATCAAAAACCTGATTTTATTAAATAATATATGCCTAACCTCAATTTTGCTTAACTCTCGGTCAATTAATTAACTACTCACTACTAACTACTCACCAATTCACTTCTTACCATTTCTGGTAATCCTTCGAAATACTGCATCAAGTCCGCACTGGTACTTCTCCTTCAACTGGCCAGGCGTTGAATCTACCAGTATTCGGCCTTTGGCAATGATTATCGTCCTCGAGCAAACAGCCTCCACTTCTTCAAGAATGTGAGTCGAGATGATAATACACTTGTTTTTTGCCATCTTGTTTATGAGTTTTCTGACCTCATGTTTTTGATTGGGGTCCAGCCCATCGGTGGGTTCGTCAAGAATAAGTACATCCGGGTCGTGAATTAACGCCTGAGCTAATCCCACACGCCGTTTATATCCTTTCGATAATGTCTCAATCGTCTGATGATATACCGACTCAATCGAACACATCGGGACAATCCGGTCAAGTGCCTGCTTGCATTTCTTACCCTTAATCTGTCTGGCATCGCAAACAAAGTTCAAAAAGCTCCCAACCGTCATCTCGTTATATGCCGGCACGTTCTCCGCCAAATATCCAATCGACCGCCTGACCTCGATAGGATTCTTCAAAATATCATACCCAAGTATATTAGCTGTCCCGCTGTCAGGCCGCAGAAAACACGCCAACATTCTCATCGCTGTGCTCTTGCCGGCCCCGTTAGGCCCAAGAAGACCCAAAACCTGACCCTTTTCAACACTGAACGATATGCCGTCAACAGCGACAACCGGGCCGAAACTACGTCGAAGTTCTTTGACCTCTATCATATTTACCCCGTTAGAAATATTATTTTGAAATATCGTTTTTTTTACTAATATCGTCTCTTAACTCCCGTTAGATTAAAATTTCCAACGGGGTCCCATCTCCACAAAAACAAATCAAATTACACCCCCCAACCTGATTTCCCTTATGGGGTTTGTATAAATTTACCCAAAATCTCTTGACAGTCAATACCCTTGATAAGATTATTTTGTTCGGAGCATTTAACAAGAAGAAGGATTAGGATTTATGAGTCAAGTTGCTAAAGTAAAATTTATAGATTATAACAGCAGCATAGCCAGGGCCCTTGACCTTATTGGTGCCCCACCTCGGCTGCCCCGGCAAGGTCTTATCATTATCAAGCCAAACCTGACAAATTCTTCACCACCGCCGGTTACAACGAGTGTCATCGCTGCCGAAGCGATATACAACTACTGCAAAGCCCACACAAAGGCTGAAATCGTAATAGGTGAAGGCTGTGGAACCGGAAGAACTCCGGACGTTTTCGATACGCTTGGATACACAGACCTGAGCAATAGATACGGCATAAAACTAATCGACTTCAACGAAGCCGAAACCACTGTGCTCAAAAATGATAATGCCCTGCAATTAAAGCAGTTCTTTATGCCGAAGATCGTTCAGCGGGCGTTCGTAATTTCACTGCCCGTCCTTAAAGACCACAGCTTCACCAAAACCACGATTGCGATGAAAAATATGTTTGGCATCGCTCCGGGCAGGTTCTATTCGGGCTCCTGGAACAAATCAAAGCTCCACAGCCCATCAACGGACAAGTCCGTTGTGGATGTATGCTTATTTAAAAAGCCCGACCTCTCGGTAGTTGACGCCTCCGTCGCCCTGAAGGGAATGCACCTTGCCGGAAGGCACAAGAACATAGCTCTTATCCCGGCTGGCTTAGACCCCGTCGCCGTCGATACCCTCGGCAGTAAACTACTTGGCCACAACCCCAAAAAGTTGGAATATCTGACACTGACCAACGGCCGGCTCGGCTCTATGGACAACATCGAAATATTAAACGGTTAATCAACTCTCAATTACCAATTAACAATGGGGCTTATACCGAATCAATCGATATAAGCCCCGAATTGACGCAAATCCGTTGCCCTCTCGTTTGTCATTGCGAGTCCTCCAAAGGCGGACGCGGCAATCTTAAACTTTGAAAGCTTCGTATCAACCGCGCAATTTTAATTACCGACTAAATCCCGGCTTACGGTGCCAGCTCCGGCGGCGGAGGATACAGCCGAATATCATCGAAGTACATCATACCTGAACCGCCAGCCTGCGGGTTGTTCTTATTGCCTAAGCCGAGGGCAATAGTATTGACATTGGCAAGGTTCACACCCTGGTCCGCAAAGGCCTGCAAATCGATATTCCATTCAGTCCAGGTTTCTACCTGTGCTGCATTAGGATTATCATTAGTGACAATCGCATTACCGTTGAGAGCAACATACAACGTCTCAGCAGCGTTAGCAGCATCGCCTATGAACCAAATTGTCAGTGTGGTGACACCTCTCTCGGTCCAGTCACGCGGATAAGTTAATGTCAAAGTCGCTTCAGAGTACCCAATACTGTTGTCGTAGGAAAACGGCATCGACTGCCTGCCACCATGAACGATAGTTTGCTCGGCAAAAGGAGGATTTTCATAACCAACGACGGAGCCATTTGTCGGGATGCCATATCCGTCTATCCACGCGTTAAATATCCTGTTGCTCTCGGGGTCATCGGGATTAAGGTCATTGTAGCTCTCGAAATCGTCCACGACAAGGAAGTTGGCTGTCGTAAAGCTCCAGACATTGCCTACCCATGGACTGTCGGGATTGACATTGTTAACCTCATCAACACGCCAGTAGTAAGTGATATCCCATTCAAGTTTTCCGGGATTATAGGTCTCAGAACCAAGGTTCAAACTGCCTTTGTATTCAGGTGAACCTGTATCGGCATTTTTCACGGCATCTCTATCAGTGCTGAAGTATAGCTCATGTGAAGCGGCATAGACTCCCGGTGACCAGTTAAGAATCGCTGTTTGCTTTACATCCGAATCACCATCAGCAGGGGATGCAGCAAAGGCTTTCTCCGCCAGATATGGCGTCGCACCAATGTAATTCGCACTAATCACTGTCATGGCCCCGACTCCGGGACCACTCCAGGAAACCATTATACTATCGCCCATCGTACTTCCCTTCATCAGAGCCTCGATGTAATATCTCTCGCCGGCCACAAGGCTCTGCGGCTGCGACTCCGCCTCGCCTGCGGTGCTGGCGATCATGACCGCATTCGCTGGATCCTCATCGGGGCTCAAGCGTATCTGTCCCTCATTCTCGGCTTCAATCAAGAACGTATAGTTGCCCGTGTCCGGGGCGAACAGCCAGCCGCGAAGTCGGCTGCCAAATTGCTCGGCCCAGTCCACAGGAGCCTGGAAGTACGACACAAACTCCGACCCGTCAGGACTGTCGGGATAGCGCTCATTACCCGTCAAGTTGGATACATTTGAACCACTAATATCGAACCACCACTCACGGATGATTTTACCCGGGCCGGCTGCTACCGTCTTGAAGCTCCAGACATCGCCCTGTCGTTCTGTCCCGTCCATCTCGACCTCGTTGACCCGGAAGTAGTAGCTGGTCTCCGCCATAAGCAGTCCCGGATTATACGTCGTCTCTTGCTGGATACCTTTATCGGTGTCACCGGTACCGTCGGTCACCGCAGCCTCATCGGTGCCGAAGAACAGATGGTGCTTCAGCGGCATTATAGAATGGCCTGCGCCCCAGCTTAGCTGCGTGTCTATCATCACATAGCTGGCGCTGTCAGCCGGGCTGGGGCCCCAAGCGTTCAGCGAGCGGGCCACAAAGCTCCATAGGTCACCCGTAATGACAGTGCCATCGGCCTCTACCCCATCTATCCGCCAGTAGTACCTCGTCCCCGACTCAATGGGTTCCAGGTGCCAGTAAACCATATAAGCCTGCTCACTCACTTGAACCAGAGCGTCAGGACTTGTGCCGAAATACACGCGCTGGAGCACCGCCGTATCTCCAGCCGTCCACATAAGCAGCGGCTCAGCCACGTCTTCGGCGCCATCAGCCGGGTCGGGGTCTCTGGCCTTCTGGAAAAATTGGGTCAGCGCGTCACTCTCTATATCCACGAAGTTTATTTTGCAGTTTTCGGAGCCAGGCCCCGGCTTGATGGTTAAACGGCCGTCGCTCAGCTCCACCGTCACGTTGAACTCGTCAAAATCAAAGGGGGGTTCGGGCGGATACGGATCAGGGTCGGTTAGCAGCACACCTTCGACATCAAAGTTATTGGTCTGGTCCCCGTAATCTGGGTCACCACAAACCATAAAGATATTGTAAGTGCCGTTGGGCAATTCGATCTCCCACATCCTGTCTCCTGCCTGCTGGAGGTGGTTCAGTGTGTCGTAACGCTGATCGGGAGCATTTCCGCTGTTGCGGTCGCGCGCACCGCTCCTTATGTCTTGGTCCCACCCGTAGCTCCAGCCGTTGTCGTGCTCAACAAAGGGTTCGCCATATTCGGGCAGATACCCCTCTGGTATTGGTGCCCCGGATGACTGGAAATTAATCTTTATCTCGCTGGCACCGACGACTCCCACAGTCAGGCCAAAGCCCAACACTAAAACTAAAAGAATCAATTTTCTACACATAATAGTCCTCCTTAAAAAAAGTTAAAATTTCCATTCTTTGACCACACACCAAAATAAGCGTTCTCGCAAAAGCGGGATACGAATTTCTCATTGAAATGTGCAAAATCTCCCCTCCGAGGCACAAAGTCGCCGTTACAACTAACTCTGTGCCCTGCATAATAGCTCCTCCTTTATTTGGAACAGCCTAAAGATTCCACATAGACAACCAATTATATTTATACCAGATTTGCTATCTTAACGTCAAGAATAAAATATAGTTAGGATGTTTTGATAATGTTCCTGGAGCAGCCGAGGGTGCTTTGAAGGGAGCTTTAGTTCCGACCCATCGCTGCAAAGTGCATATCAGCAAAATCCATAAACTGCTGCCAGTCATATTGAGTAAGGTTATGGCCGCCGGAACGAATGTGATAACCAATGGCACCTTTCTGAACGGGCTGATCGAGGCTGGGCATCGCCTTCACACCCAGTCCCTTGACACCCAGCAAATGATAAACGGGAGCCGCATTTTTGCACGCCAAGAACTCACCTCGCGGGTCGGCCCACAAGTCCTTATCAGCACTGGTTACATAAACCGGACGCGGTGCAATCAGTGCAATGAGCATGTGCTGGTCAACAGGCAGGTCGTCTTCTTTTCCATTGTACTTCTTGAAATTCCCACAGAACCAGTGTGGAAAGCTCTTATTGATACGCTCGACAGTCTCTCCGAATCGCCGGCGACTCAGCGCCGCCCCGCCGCAGCCGGAGTTGTTGGAAATCACAAAGGCAAAACGCTCGTCCTGTGCACCTGCCCACAGGGCTGTCTTGCCCAAGCGTGAGTGCCCTAACACAGCAACACGCTTGTTATCAATATCATCGTCGGTCTCAAAGTAGTCCATAGAGCGGCTCAAGCCCCACGCCCAGGCGCCTATAGAACCCCAGGCATCGGGCGCGCGTTCGCCATCGATTAGTTTATCAAAGACAGGGTGTACGCCATTTTTAAAACCATCGTGAAAGTCCGGGTCGATGTCACCATAGTAAATCGTTGCCAGGCCGTAGCCGCGTTTGAGTATCTTTTCAACCGGAAATCTCGCACGGCCGCGACCACGCGATTCTTCATTAGCGAGGTTCTTCACTACCCCCTTGCTTCCCGGGCGCATCCAGCTTTCTGAGAGCTTGATAGCAGGGTCAGGGTGGATGGTATGGTTGCCGCCAAAGTTCAGGATAACAAAAATGGGAACAGGCGTTTTGACCGCATTGGGCAGATAGATAAGTATGTCCATCTTCGGCCCATCTTTTTTGCCGGTAAAGTTCACGGTTACCTGCTTGCGAGTGGCCAAACCGGCCAGTGCCTTTCGCTCCAGGTCAAAGACCTTGAAGGCCATATTCTTCGGCTTACCTATTGGCGCACGACCATAGACATATTTTCGGAAAATCTCGAGTATTTCCGGCCGACGTTTGGTCCGCCATGTTTCGGCGTTGGTTACCTTCGTTCCATCGGAGAGAACTAATGGATCGGGCAAAGTGTATTTCGGGACTCTTTGCTCGGAATAGTTGGTCTCGGAGCGTTGTTTCATAAGTTCCTCGACTAATTCAGGTGAGGCCTTCCAGCCGCTGTCTGCGGAGTTACTGAGCCCAAAGACCTCAGCAGGAAAAAAAATGGTACTGAAGACGGTCAAAAACGTTACGAGTAATTTATTGTTGAACATATAAAAACCTCCAAATCCTGACTAATTGTTTGATTATATTCAATCGTATCCCAGGTGGTCAATAGCCAAACCAGGATTTTCAAAAAAGAAAAATGGACCTTGCCTGTCTCGGCGCGGCCGAGCAATGACGGTCGGGCCAAAACCTAATCATATTCAGGAGCAGTACAAAATAGCCACTCGGCTGCCATAATTGCGAAATCTATGAAGTCAACCTTACAATCCTTATTAAGGTCGGAGAAGGGATACGGATGCTCCGAATCTCCGCAATACGGCAATGGATTAACCGTCAGGTCATAAAGTATCGGTGAGGGACCCCGCTCTGCGGGAAGCCAGGCCTGCTGGTCTGCACTTTGAAAAGTAACTTTCATTTCCAGATATCTTCCGTTCGGAGTATTTAGGAGCGCCGAACTGTTTTTGACCTCTTCCCATACTGACCATCTACGCCGGTCATTAGAGCTCCTCGCTTTAACAGTTAAAGATGTTCCTGTCGGCTCATAGCTGTTCCAGGATATCAGGCCCCATTGTGAATCAAAAACTTTAGTATTGTGAACAACCGTCCATGAGCCGGTTTTTGTCGTGAACGTTCTCGATATTAGTCCAGTCATATCACTGTAGCCGTAGTGCCTGGTGCCGGCAATTCTTTTCGAAAGGTCAATCAGATTAGTTTGAGGGTCTATCCTGTTAATATACTCGTCGCCGTTATCCACTACCCAAACCTTGCCGTCAGCATCAACCACCACGCCCGTAGGGGTATTTCCGACAGGAATGGTTTGCAGCTTGACACCATCATTGCTCCAACGAGTTACAGTGCACGGCTGGGAGTCTGCAGTCCAGACATCACCGTCATCTGTACAGGCAACCCCTCTTGATTCATACGCGCCGGGCTTAGTCCAGTCGAGCGTGCCGGTTTGTATGTTAATCCTGGAAAGTTTAACTTCCGTCCATCCACTAACAAAAAGATGCCCGAACCTGTCTAAACCCAAGCCATAAACGAAATGTCCTAAATTAACAACGGAAAGTGAATCATCTACAGGGTCCAATCTCAACACATAGCCTCCACTGTGGCCGGAAGACCAGAGAATACCATTCTCATCCACGACAGCCCCATAAGCGGTATGATTGAACGACGAAACGTCGATTGTCTTTAATATTTGCCCGTCCGAGCCACGTATATAATAATACTTCATACTGCCGAAACAGCCGGCCCAGATATTGCTGGATTTATCCACAGCAATTCCTCGCGGCCCAACCTCCCAGGAATCGTTCGTATAGGCTCCCTGATACTGACCTGGTATGTAGGTCCCTTCACCTCCCGGAATTAGTACCACCTCATAAATAACGCATTCATCGCTGGCCCAGGGCAGGATTTCATCATCAGTAATCCGGCCATCCCCATCAAGGTCGCGGGATGTTTCAATAATGCCATTCCAGTTGCGATCCATATATTGTCCGTTTTCCAGTAGTCCGATTTTAACCACAGTACCAGTATAGCGATTGCCAACCCAGCAATTGCCGAACAGATCTACAGTGGTTCTCGAGGGATCGCCATTTGAGCGCGGCCCTGTGCGATATCGGCCTAATTCCCTGCCGGTCTTTGTATCCACTTTGGAAACTGTCCCTTCGTTGGAGTTGGGTACCCAAATGAACGGCAAAGTAGTTGACTCGATTGAAAGCTGGAGCTGGTCGGGAACCGTTTCATACTCGAGGCTAATAAGTGTCCCTTTATCAAAATCCTCATTTATAGTATATATCCGGCCTCGGCCAGATGGAGGGAGGGAGACTGCAAATGTCGTTACCGCTTTGACCATGTCATCTTTACTCGCATCGCTTGAAGAAACTGCCGTGATCAGCTCTTCCAGCACACTGCCATCAGGTATGTTAGGTTCGGGTGTAATTTCCAGTATCAGTTTCAAAAAGCCGCCGGAAGGCAGAACAGGGCTGCTCCATCCGGCGCCTGTTACTGCGTCGGTAATATCGGCCTGACTCAAAGTATCAAAGTAACTTACGTTCCAATTTTCATTCCACCCGGAGCAGGTAATTATAAAACGGTCAGACGCAAACCTTTGGTTCTCCAGCTTTATATCGTAAATGGCGACCATCCCCTCACCAATTGTCTGGTTTTTCGTCTGCAAGGTTAAATCATTATAAACATCATCGCCGGCATACAGGAGCTCATCGTCTGTGCGAATCTGCAAGTCCGGCTGAACATATTGACTCGAATCAACAACGATTACGTTGTCGAAAACAGCTCTGCACTGTACACCGTCCCTGCGTGACGTAACAGCCAAACCGATATAAACGGTCTGGGGCATGTCGATGGTCGCCGGGTTACGGCCTTGCGGGTCGGGAGAGACAAACTCATCGTTGGGCTGGGCGACCCAATTAATGCCATCCACCGAATAATAACCTGTGAATGTGCTGCCTTGACGCACAATTCTAATCCAGCAGGGCAAAGTGATTTTGCCCGGCCTGGTACTTGATGAATTCGTGGATTGACCGACAAATTGGCGGTGCAGAAAAGTTGTACCACCAGAAGGCGTCAGCGCCATAAAAGCATGTTTGGAATTGGCCTCAAGTGTCTGGCGAATCATCAAGCCGGCCTTGGCCCAGTCATTGGTATTTTCTATGCTCACAATGCGTGCCGTTATTACACTATCGCCCAGCACGGTCATACACACGTAGCAGAAAGCATCTGAGCTGTACCAGATATCTGCACCGTCTCCGGCAACAATCCATTCGTTGTTTTCTTCAAAAGCAATCCCGGCTATACTCTGGAACCCGATATCATGCAGAGACCATCCCGTGGGCAGTTGAGCTGATGCTTTGCCGGCAAAGGTCAGCACCAAAACAAATAAAACCAGGCAAGTCAATTGTCCATACATAGATAGTTTCATCTGAGAAACCTCATCTGCCTGCACCTGTGTTTGCCTCGACACCTGTACCCGCGTTTTCTGTGCGGGCAGCACAGGTGCGGGCACAGGTGACGCAGGCATAGGTGTTTTTCAGCTTTGCCGCTATTATTTGCATGGCTTTATGAGACAACTCCTCGGATAAATAAAGATGTTCTTGCGCAGCAGAGTGAGAACGCACATCCGTTGGCAAGCTTAAATATACCAGTTTATCGCCCTATTAGTCAAACCTCTTTCACGAAACGACACGAGTGTATCGTGGTGTTTTATCTAAATCTGCATAAATTCAGACAGAATCCCCGGAATCACAATTTGCACCAAGTCTGCTAAAAAAACAAGTGGAGACAGATAGTCCCTGAGTGCACGAAAAATCCTAATAAAGAATTGGTTACTTAGGACAAATCCCGATAGTTCTCAAACATACGGTCAACAGGAAAAATCATTCCGCATGTCTTTTTGTAACTTGTACTCAACGCTATCGACAAGGGCCTGCCATGATGCCTCGATGATGTTCTCGGAGCAGCCGACGGTGCCCCAGATAGAGTTTTTGTCCCGCGACTCAATTATTACACGCACACGGGCAGCAGTTCCGGCAACGGGATTGACTACCCGAACCTTGTAATCAATCAGGTGAATATCCTTAATACCGGGATAAAAATTCTCCAGCGACCTTCGCAAAGCTGCATCAAGTGCATTGACCGGGCCGTCACCCTCGCCTACAACATGTTCGGTTACGCCGTCCGGCCGAACGAGTTTGACCGTTGCCTCGGTAACCATATCGCCAGTAGCGCGTTTCTCAACAATTGTATGATACTTCACAAGCTCAAAAGACGGCTTATATGTACCCATAATCTTTTTGACAAGCAGATCAAAACTGGCGTTTGCGGCCTCGAATTGATAGCCCTGGTTCTCAAGTTCCTGAACACGGGTGAGTATCTTTCGAGCTAATTTTTTATCCTCGGCTATCTCTGCCTTTTCCAGCTCAGCCAAGACCGTTGATTTGCCGCTTAGTTCAGATATAAGAAACCGCCTTTCGTTCCCGACAAGTTCCGGTGCAATGTGCTCATAAGCGTGTTTGCTTTTCCGCAAGCCGTCCACATGCAGGCCGCCCTTGTGGGCAAAAGCGCTTTCGCCGACATACGGCATATTCATCACCGGTGTTAGATTGCCTACTTCAAAAACGTAGCGAGATACCTCGGTCAGGGTCTGGATTTTTTCCGGGCTAAGAACATCGAAGCCCATCTTAAATGCAAGGTTTGGTATGACCACGCACAAATTTGCGTTTCCGCACCGTTCGCCCAGGCCGTTAATTGTGCCCTGGACGTGTCGGGCACCGGCTCGAACGGCAGCGAGACAGTTGGCTGTGGCGCAGCCGGTATCATTGTGAGTATGAATTCCAATTACCGCCGTGCTGGACTGCTCGCAGACGGTCTTCGTGATTTTGTACACTTCGTCGGTTAGAGAGCCGCCGTTAGTATCGCAAAGCACAAGCACATCGGCACCAGCCTGGGCAGCAGCAGCTAAAACCTTCATCGCATATTCCGGATTTTTCTTGTAGCCGTCGTAGAAGTGTTCGGCGTCGAAAATAGTCTCCAGGCCATGCTTTTTAAGATACTCGACAGACTCAGCGCAAATAGTAAGGTTCTCATCGAGTGAACAGCCCAGGACGTCCGTTACGTGCATGTCCCAGGCTTTGCCAACCAAAGTAGCAACCTGCGCTTTGCAGGCAAGCATTGCGTTCAGCGAGAGGTCATCCGAGACGTTGTAATCGGCTCTGCGAGTGGTTCCGAACGCTACAACTTTTGAATTTTTTAAACCCAGTTTGGCAGCTTCGGCAAAAAATTGCATCTCCTTTGGATTGGAAACAGCATATCCGCCTTCAATATATTCGAGGCCAAGCTCGTCGAGGCATTTAGCGATTGCAAGCTTGTCTTCCAGCGAGAAACTGACGCCCTCGGCCTGCATACCATCGCGAAGGGTAGTATCGTAAAGCTTTATTTTTTCCATTCGTTCGTATCTCGTATTTGGACTATTGGTCTATAACACAATAAATGCTTGGTGGTTACTGGAGGTTGCTCCAAACCACTAAATTAGATGTTACAAAATACTATCATAAATTAGAAATTTTGCGCTCCATACACCCGCGCATTTCCGTGTTTCATTTTATCGGAGTAATATCGGAATGTAAAGGATGAAAAGTCAGCAATCAAAAAGATGACGATGAAATAAGCACCAAAAAATATGTTCAAAATTTATTGTAAAATCCTTGTAATCGTGTCGATAGTTAAATAAAATAAAGGGTTTGTGTAAATATAGATAAGTAGCTTAGTGTATTGGATGTAACAAATATGATTTTGACACAAATATTGCAACCAAACTGCGTTAAAGTGCCGGTAGAAAACAAAGACAAGGAAGCAGTGATAACCGAACTTGTGGATTTGCTCGATGCGAACGGATTATTGTTAGACAGAGATGTGGCCCTGGACGCGGTCCTGACACGTGAACGAACACGAAGCACCGGAACGGGCGCTGGAATAGCCATCCCTCACGGAAAATGCAATGCCGTTAAGAAACTGGTCATGGTGATTGGAATCGCACATGAGCCGATCGAGTTTGAAAGTGTCGATGGAAAACCGGTAAAAATTCTCATTCTTCTGGTCTCGCCGGCTGACCAGACCGGCCCACATATTCAGGCATTGGCCAGCATAAGCAGACTAATGCTGAATGAAGAATTCAAACAAAAGCTTGAACAAGCCGCCTCCGCTGATGAGGTTTACGAGCTTCTGAGCGATACAGAGAACAAATAGTTGTTTGCAGGCAGGTTGTAGTGCATATATAGAGCACTAATTCGTTGTTTCCCAGAGGATGAGGCCCATTTCATAAGGATTAACCAGGTCATCGTGCATAGGCAAAACTCTTACGGCCACGCCGTGTCGGCCTGTGTTCCTACAAGGCATCGAGCCAACAAACCAATGTTCGCCTTGCTGCTCGGACGCTTCCTTATAATCCATTCTCACAGCGGAGCCTCGCCTGATATTACCCCAGGTATCAACAGGACCATGATAAAGCTCAACTGAAATATCATCTGGGCTAATCCTGCCGAGCTTAACCAAGGCCCTGACGCACAACTGTGAGCCAACTTTTAATTGGGGCTGTTGGGGATTTAGCTGTTCGTTACCATTACCATTGTGAACTTCCATTACCACATCTTTGACGGCGAACTCAGGCCAGGCTTCTCTTATCTGGGCCTTCCACTTTGAAAACTCCCTGGCTCTGCTGCAATCTGCCTCAGTTAGATAGCTGTATTTTGCCAGAGCGGGATTGTAGAACCTTCGCGTATATTCGGCTACCATTCTATGCGTATTGAACCGTGGCGCTATCCACTTGATAGAATTTTTTACTCTGCGTATCCAGGCTCGGGGCAAATTGTCAGCCGAGCGGGTGTAAAACAGTGGAATAGCTTCATTTTCCAAAATATTATAAATAGCCCGTGACTCAAATATATCTCGATAATTCTCATCCTTATAGCTCTGGCCTGCGCCAATGGCCCAGCCCCCCTCAGGTGTGTACCCCTCGCACCACCAGCCGTCTAAAGTGCTCATATTCAGTCCACCATTGACTGCTACTTTCATACCACTTGTGCCGCTGGCCTCCATCGGTCTTTTTGGGTTGTTAAGCCAGAGGTCAACACCGCAAAGCAATACCCTTGCCATATCAATATCGTAGTTTTCCAAAAATATTAAGCGCCGTTTGACATTGTACTGGTCGGCAAAGTGAACAATCTGACGTATAATGTCCTTGCCTTCCGAGTCCCTTGGATGAGCCTTACCTGCAAAAATAATCTGTATAGGCCGTTCGGAATCGGTAAGCAGCTTTGTAAGCCGCTTCGGGTCTTTAAGCAGCAGATTGCCCCTTTTATAGCCGGCAAATCTTCTGGCAAAACCGATGGTTAGTACCTCAGGGTCAAGAATCTCCTCGGCGCGGTTCAATTCGGTATGGTAAGTACCTCGGCGTTCCATTTGAGCCTTAAGTTGGTTGCGTACAAAAACAATTAACTGCTCTTTACATCGTTGATGTATTTGCCAGAATTCCTCATCAGGAATTTGCTCGACGTTATTCCAGAGTTGCTTATCCATAGTTTCATCAGCCCAATTCGGACCAAGATACCTTTCATATAAAGAGTTCATCTCACCTGACAACCAGTTTTTGATGTGAATACCGTTCGTAATCGGTATTATAGGGACCTCATCGAGAGGAAGTCCCGGCCAAATGCTGCCCCATATCCCACGTGATATTTGACTATGCAATTTACTTACGCCATTCGTATAACCGCTCAAGCGTAAGGCCAAAATTGTCATTTTAAATGTCTCACTATCATCGTCAGGAAGTATCCTTCCCAATGACAAAAACCGCTCTTTATTTATGCCAAGCTTTGGGAAATAACCACCGAAATATTTATCCATCAACGCCACATGAAATTCATCAAGCCCGGCTTTAACAGAGGTATGCATTGTAAAAATGTTGCCGGCTTTTGTTGTTTCCATAGCCTCATCAAAAGTCATATTTTTGGCGGTTCGCAATTCACAGATTCTCTCTAATGCCATAAAAGCGGCGTGCCCTTCGTTCATATGGCAGACTGTTGGTGTGATATCCATCGCGGACAGAGCCTTTAAGCCGCCAATTCCCAACATAATCTCCTGGCGAATTCGCAACTCGCGGTCGCCGCCATAAAGACTACTGGTAATCATACGGTCAGCAGGGGAATTGGAAGGTACGTTTGTGTCCAGCAGATATAACTTCACCCTGCCAACGGAAACACACCAAACTTGTGCCACTACACATCTGCCCGGATACTCAACGCTGATTGTTAAAGGCTGACCGCTTTCTTTGCGAACAAGCTCTATTGGCATACTATAAAAATCATTTTCTATATATTCCTCCCGCTGGTCACCTTCGACACTCAAAAACTGGCGGAAATAACCCTTCTGATACAAAAGACCGACGCCCACCAATGGAACACCGAGGTCAGAAGCACTTTTTAGGTGGTCTCCTGCCAGGACTCCTAAGCCACCTGCATAAATAGGCAAACATTCATGAATGCCAAACTCTGCACTAAAATAGGCAATAATTGGTTTTGGTGATTTTGAACAAACCTTGTCGTACCAGGTCGGTCTATTAAGATATGATTTGAGCTTTTCGGCAGCGTTCTGTAACTGGCCCAAAAAGCCCTGATTTTCAGCCAGTTTGTCCAATTTTTCCTGCGAAATAGTGCCAAGCAGTTTGACCGGATTGTGGCTGTAAGCCGACCATAAATCACTATCAACACGTTTGAATAATTCTGCAAACTCAGGGTTCCAGCACCAAAACATATTCTTAGCAATAACCTCAAGGTTCTTTATAGGCTCGGACAACGCCGGCAAAACGTTGAAGCTTCTGACACCTGGCATTCTTAGTTCTCCACAATGTAACTCTATAAAAGCCCTAAAAATTTAGGTCAAATAGGGATCCTCCATTAGTTTCCGTTTAATTTTAATCGACAAATATATTGACTGTCTTAACCCGAAAAAAAAAGCAAATGGTAAGTTTGTCAAATTTGAAATGTCCGATATATCCCCCACTTTATGGAAAAAACAAAAAAAAGGCCTGAACAAACAGGCCTTTTATCTTAGTTGCGTGGCCCTCCTCCACGGGTGCCGTAAGAAAGCGTTCGAAAAGAACCCATTACTTCCAAGTGGGCAATCGTTGCTTGTGTCCGAAAGTCCTATCAGGTAGGCTTTTCCGATCCATCAAGGCCTGATTTCCCTGAGTACGGGTATCGGTTCTTTCAAACACCTGCTTCCTATACGAACACCGCAGGGGTTAGCCCGCAACATTATTTTTACCAGATTCCAAACGAAAAGTCAATAAAATATCAACAAAATTCAGGCGAATAATTAAAATCTTCAGCCTTTCTCTTTATTGATTTTTCGGCTTTTAGGGCGTTTTTTCTAAAGTTAAATTCACAGACAAAAAAAACAAAATTTAAATTCTGCCGTCTCTGTACGCAAACCAGCCAATAAACGACAAATTCCTGCTCTGTAATATGTGATTTGCACAGTTGTCATAGCGAGAATACGCTTAAGCAAATACCATTTGAAACATTGACCTTTTGGATAATAACCTATTGAATACCGAACTATTGGATAATAACATATTGAATACCGAACTATTGGATAATAACATATTGAATACCGAACTATTGGACAATAAATTGTTGAATACATCAGATGCACGTAGTACTTTTCATTAATGAAAAGTACCACGTCCTTAGAGGGTGTGTGAAAAGCTTAGAATCATTTTGTTGTTACCCCGAGCCCATTCGACTTCGCTCAGGGTAAATTGCGTCGAGGGGTCTATTAAAACAGATTCCTCGACTCCGCTGCGCTCCGCTCGGAATGACAAAACGGGCTTTTCACACACGCTCTTAGTAAATAAAAAATCATTTACGTTCATAGAGCGTAGAGCAAGGACAATCATTTTAGCTATCACGGCGTACTACAAACGACAATTTCTGCGGGATAGAAAGCTTTTAGACCTGGTTTTTGGGTGTTGGCGCTACCGTCCTTACAAGGTTCGCAGCACAGCTCCCAAAGACTTAGCAAGGCCCTCTACTATATCAGTCTCAAAATTGTCAACTCTCTGGTGGGTCAATGTGCCGTCTTCGTCTCTAAAGCGCAGAGAAAGTGTAACACTTTTTTTGCCGGATCCAATGCCCTTGCCATGGTATATGCCGACAAATTGAACCTCTTCAAGCTCGATGGATGCCTTGTTTTTGACCACCTCAATAATATCAGCCCAACGGATATTCTCGTCCACGATAATCGAAAGGTCTCGCTGTATCGCCGGGAATCTTGGTAGAGGCTTGACTTTTATGGCGCCACTTTGCAGAGTCAAAAGCTGTCCAAATTCCAACTCTGCAGCACAGGGTGAAAGTTCTTTGAAATCAAATTTTTCTTTCACCGCTTGTGAAACAATCCCTGCGGTACCGATTGTTTTAGAGTTCACAATGATTTGGGCACCAGTCTGCGCCCAGAGAAGGTCCGCAGGAGCAAACACAATTTGTGCATCTCTATCAATACTTTTTACGAGCCCTTCAATCACGCCGCGCAGGTCTCTGAAATCACTGTCACAGACCAGAGCCAGTTTAGTCTTCTGAATCGGCAGCTCACCGCCCTGTCCATGGGTCGGCACAAAAGTGTTCGCAATCTCAAATATCCTGCACGGCAAGTTCTTGGCGTTAAGGTTTGTCTTGAAAACTCCCAGCAAAGAGCCGATAAGGGTTTGGCGAAGAAGATTCGCACTTTTTCTGGTTACGTCTTTTACCGCCAAATATTCCTTAACACCTGTCTTTGTGAAAAGTTCTGCAACAGAATTGTCAACAAAGCCAACGTTTATCGTTTCATAAAAGCCACAGCCGTTAAGATACATTCCGAGCGATTCGACCAACTTCTGACGTGTATCGACCGGCACTACTTCGATTTTAATTTTCTGTTCCGTTGGTACTTTGTTGTAGCCATATACACGTGCGACTTCTTCAATTAAATCAACTTCACGGTAAACGTCACTGCGCCACAAAGGTACCGAGCAAACTATCAAATCATCCTTGCTTTGCGGCTTGAAACTTAAGGCAGAGAGAATTCTCAGCACTTCTTCGCAAGGTACCTCGATACCGAGCAATCTGCTTAAGCGTGAAAGCCGCAGCGTTACCTCTTTCTGTTCCGGCTTTTTGGGATAAATATCAACCACACCCATAGCTACTTTACCGCCTGCTACTTGAGTTATCAATTGTGCAGTACGCTTCGAAGCCCAGTCCACCATCTCGATATCGACAGTACGTTCGAATCGAAAGGCGGCCTCCGAAGGCAGTGCGAGTCTGCGGGACGTTGTGCGGACACTGACAGGGTCAAAGTAGGCATCCTCCAGAAGAATTGTGGTGGTCGTTTCGCTGACCTCGGTATCCAGTCCACCCATAACGCCTGCTACGGCCACAGGCCCTCGTGTATCGGCGATAACCAGCATATCAGTATTAAGATCGCACTGCGTACCATCGATGCTGGTCAGACGTTCGCCGGAAATGGCTTTCCTGACTATTATTTTGCCATCAGCAATCTTAGCGTAATCGAAGGCATGTGGCGGCTGGCCGGTCTCCATCATTGCGTAGTTCGTTGCATCAACCACATTATTAACACCGCGGAGCCCGACAGCTTCAAGTCGTTTTCTGAGCCAATCCGGCGATGGGGCAACTTTGACGCCGTCAATAATCCGGGCGGTATATCGGCCGCACAAATCCGGCTCAACAATTTCGACACCGGCGAATTCCGTAACGTCTTTGTCCAGCTCGTCCAGTTCAACCACGGGCATCTTTAGCTCTTTGCCGGTCGCAGCAGTCAGCTCACGGGCAATACCGATATAGCCCAAGCAATCACCGCGGTTGCTGGTTATTTCAACGTCGATTACAACATCGTTATCGTGATGTTCTATCCCCTCACACGGAAATCCTAAATCACTCAGTACCTCAGCGATTTGGTCGGCACCAAGACCGGTTTCGATATAATCCTTTAACCAATTCAGTAAAATATTCATAAAAAAGCACCGTCAAGAAATTACAAAGCAAGATCAGGTACCACATTCCGAATTAAGCGATACCTTACCCACAAGAATCGGAACTGTCAATGGTCTGATTTTAGATTTCATGCGTTATCCTCCCGCATTGTCATTCCTGCCCCGCATGGTATGCGGAATAAACTCCAGCAGGAATCCACAAGAATTGGGTTTGAATTGGGTTTGTTTTTTTGGGGCCGGAAGGCGGTTTTATTTTCATAATCCTTTGTGGCAAATAAGGTTGCGTTCATTTTAGCCTTTTTAGAAATTGGGTTTGAATTGGGTTTGTTTATTCGGACTGAAAAATCATCTTTTTTTCTGTAATCCTTTGTTATAAGTGAGGTTACGTTCATTTTGGCTTTTTGGAAATTGGCTTTGATTGGGTTTGAATTGGGTTTGTTTTCACCAAGTGTCCAATCGCTTATATTTTCATAATCAATTGTTAATAATGAGTTTACGTTCATTTGACTTCTAAGAAAATTGGGTTTGTTTTGCATAAAAAGGATTGATTTGTAGAGGGTTCTCGACAGATGTAGAGGGCCGAGGACAGATGACAGACGACAGATGACAGACTACAGAATACAAATGATTGATTATAAGTTTTTGTTGCATAAGGAGTTATATTGTAGTTTGAAATCCTAAATCCTAAGCCCTAAATCCTAAACAAATACAAATTACACAAATTTAAATGTTCAAAACGGTTCCCTGTCTAAGGCATGCAGGGATTCGGGCCGGCTGGCTCTAAGTACTTGCTGCGCTGCAGCTTACGACATGCAATCTGAAATGTCATCTATCGCCTACTGGCGGTTTATGTTTGCTTGCTGGCAAACATGTAGGTATTTTAACATATTTTCAAACATTAGTCAACAAAAAAACGGCTAAAAAAAACAATTTTTTTGGTAATACTGAGCGCAGCCGAAGGACCTCAATCTTGTTTTGCCGCCCTGAGCATCGCCGAAGGGTCTATCCCTAAAAAAGTACCTTTTTGGGTCATCCCGCCAGTTTATGCCGTTATGTTTAACCCCCTGCACTGTCGGGGGTTCCTGACTTGTCGGGGAAATACGAAATCTGCAAGAGAGTTATCGTTGCCGAGTTTTTATATGAAGAACTTCAGAGACAGATGCTGACTTCGGGTGTAAAATATAAGCATCATAATTATAGTTTTATGGTGGATTGAGTAAGGAGACTAAAGGAATATGACCAGGAACATACAACAAACGCTTTTTACTCTCGAAAGCATGCCACAAAAAGTTTTAGTAGGTCGTGGCCGAACAACTGAGAGACTGAAGAGATTGGACCTCCAGGGTGAGTTGAGGGAAAAAGTTTTGCCATATTGCCGACTTGATTATGGGGACGTGTGGGAGGATACTATTAGGGGACATAAAGTCGCTGTTCTTGACGCCAGCAAAATTGAGGATATAAGAAAACTTGTAGGAGAGAAAAAAGCCAAACTTATAATAAATGATCCTCCCTATAATGTTGTGGTCGGAAATGCGAATACTAACAATCTACCGAAAACTTCGATCAAAAATTACATAGAATTCTCGCGTGAGTGGGTGGCCAACAGCCTTGCTATAATGGAAGAACATTGTCATCTCTATGTCTGGATTGGTGCGGATTATAAAGATAACTTCCAACCGCTTCCAGATTTCATGATAATGATGAGACAGTTCCGAGAGCTCAAGGCTCGCAATTTCATAACTATGCGCAATCAAAGAGGATACGGAACTCAAGAGAACTGGATGTGGGTTCGTCAAGAGTTACTTCATTACACACGTGGAAAACCTGAATTTAGAGTTGTTTACACAGATATACCAAAAATCCTAAGAGGTTATTACAAAATAGTGAACGGAAAGAATACAGAGAATCTAGAAAGAAGTAAATCAGATACTATTAGACCTGGCAATGTTTGGGTCGATGTTCAACAAGTCTTTTATCGTATGGAAGAAAATGTGCCTGGGTGCTGTGCTCAAAAACCTTTGAAAGCAATTGAAAAGAGAGCTTAAAATGTTTATTAAAGAGTGGATTGAACTTACATTACATGAATTGGCGGATGAGATATTAACAGCTAAAAGCCAAGAAGAAATTCAAAAAATACTTTTTAAGTATGCTGAGGAAATATTCTTAGCGCAAAAGTAAGAATAGTAATGATAGGGTATAAAAACATAAACTTTGAGACTTCATCATACTTACCCTTAATTTGGATAACTCCTTATTCTCAAGGAGTGTTAGATTTAGTTAACAGAAACAAAACCGCAAAATTTTATATCCAGGAAGATTGTATAAAAGAAGCATTAAGCTATTTCAACTTCAACCGCGATTGGTTCCGAGACCCTGTTGTAAGACTTAAGCAATTAGCAAAAACTTTACCTGATTGGCAGATAAAATCACTTTCTTTTCCAAGCACAGCATTTCAGATTTTATTAGGAGGAAAAATTTGGCCTTCGAGTATGTACTTAAATTTTGTAAGACATACAACTTTTTTATATGCCGATTTGGTTGACAATATTGATTTCAGGTCTGATCCTCGAAATGGGTTATACGAACTTGCTGAAAAAATAGATGAGAGGTTTAAGTTTTTGAAGGCAATGATAAGTAACCATCTCTCAAGTGAATATTTCGAGATCAATTTTAAAAATATTATCCCTTACTGGGGTCGCTTTTATGTTCCTAAGATTCCAACTAAGAGTTTAAGGGTTATTAGTTGGAAAGATCCACAATCTTTCATAAAGGGACCTGCGAAAATTAGAGACTTATACCATTATGAAAGTATGATTAAATCTAATATAAAGTTTGGGATGATGATTGTAGCTAACACTGGCTTTGCTGGGCATATTAAAAACAGCAGAAAAGACATGCCTATTGAAATTGTTTGTTCGTCAAGCAAGCAAAACGATATTTATCTTGACCAAGAATTTTAAACGACGCATAGGGGAAGAGTTGAATATCAGATTAGTTTTTCCCTTTTAATGAGTATGAATATATCCTCATGTTCCTTCTTGACAAGGGTGTAATTCAATTTGGCGAATACGAGAAGCTGCGGGAAAGCTATGTTTCAACAAACAAATATTTGGAACTTTATGGTCTTGCGCCCCGAATATTTGGACAGGTTTGGGGAGAACAACACATAATGGATATAGATGATAGATTCAAGAACGCAGACAAATCTCTCGACCCGAATTACGAAGGCCAATATGATCTTTGGATTGAAGGTGCGAGAATTGAGGTTAAAGCATCGCGCGCAATTAATAAAAAGAAACGCGGAAATTTAGTTTCAAAGGCACTCATATACGATTCACCAGAGCCGTTCTGGATGAACTTCCAGCAGTTGAAGCTCGATGTTTGTGATGTGTTCGTTTTCATAGGTGTGTGGGTTGATCAGATTATTTACTGGGTGCTATCAAACGAAGACGCGAAATCAAGTGAGTATTTAAGCCATCAGCACAGAGGTGGAATTGAATATCAGATAGGGGTAACTGACAAAAACATTTCAGACTTTGATGTATTCCGTACAAACGCATCAGATATAGTTGGAAAGGTCATTTCTATCTGTAAGACTCGATAGTGCTCAAGTACGGATGTATTTCGAAAAGGGCCACGAGGCACGAACGACAGGCGACGAAAATCGTTTAGAGATTGTATTCCTTGATTTTACGGTAGAGAGTTCTTTCGCCGATGCCGAGGATTTTTGCTGCCTTTTCTCGGTTGCCCTGGGTCTTGGCTAATGTGTCTATGATGGCCTGCATTTAAGGTTCTGCTCTGCGATAATATCAGGTTTTGTTTTTAGCAGTCAGCAAATCCACCGCCTTTTTAATGTTCTCAGCCGTTGAGATTAAGAACAGCTCATCGCCTTCATTGATGACCTGCTTGCCCCTGGGAATTGAAAATTCTTCAGTTTGCTGATTATATACCGCAATGAAAACACACTGGGATGGGAAGTGGCGACTTCCCACAATGTCCTGAACGCTCTTACCGGCAACTTTTGCATGCTCAGGCACAATAATCATGAAGATATTCGCTTTGCCTCCGCCTATGGTGGTTATTCTTCGCACCGTAGGATTCTCGATATCCATCATTATCTGGCTGACCATCAGGTCGGTTACACGAACAATCGAGTTTACGCCTGCAACTCTATAAGCATGTTTATACGCAGGGTCTCTCATCCTGACTATAATCTGGGGCACCTCAAAACTTTTAGCCAATATTGCGCAAGCAAGGTTATCGGCGTCGTTGCCCGTTGCGGCAACTACTACATCAGCCTTTCCGATGCCGGCTTCATTCAATGTTTCGATGCTCGTGGCGCTACCCCTGAGCGCAACAACCCCTGTTTCCGTATACAGCTTGTCACAGATTTCCTTGTTCTGCTCAATCAAAACTACATCATGCTTGTTATCCAATAATCTGCGAACAATTCCTCCCCCAACCATCCCGCCACCAGCGACTATAATATACATTTTTACTGCCTCCAATAAAGCTGGTAACTGGTGATTGGTAACTGGTGAGTGATAATTGCTTACCATTTAACCAATTAACCATTTAACCAATTAACCATTTAACTAATTCTCCAGGCCTTCCTTGAAAACAAAAGCAATACCGGCAATATTTCCAGTCTTCCCGCCAGCATTCCAAAAATATATGTTAATTTCACAATAGGGTGAATACTTATTATATCCTGGCCCGAGATATAACATGGGCCGATATTGCCCATCGAGGAAAACATCCCCGAAAACGACTGCCAGGGACTTTGATTTGAAAACAGAGCTGTAATCACTCCGCCAACCAGTAATAATGCCATCCAGGTAAAAAATAAAGCAGCTATCCGATGCACTTCGTCTTCGGGCAACATTTTCCTGTCAATAATCAGTCCTGTAGATGCCTTGCTGGAGGTTCTCAGCTTGAAAATCTCCCTGAACATCAGCCGATTAAGTATGGCGATGCGCAAAACCTTAAAGCCGCCACCCGTTGAGCCAACACAGGCGCCAATAACCATCATAACCAGGAACAATTGCTTAGCCGCGGCACCGAAGAAATCAGAGCCAATATTCTTTGTCGCAAAACCGGTCGTTGTGAGAATAGAAATCACCTGGAATATTCCATGCCGGAATGAGCGCTCAAATTCGCCGAGGTCAATAGCGGTACCACGTGTGAAGAAGGCTCCAAGAGCACCTGTCCGGTAGAGACGCTCGACCATAATGACAGTTATAAAAACAGCTATGAGTCGCCACCAGTATCGAATCTCAATGTTGTCCCAGAGTGCCTTAAAGTCTCTCGTCAAGAGACGGTAATGGACCAGAAAGTTGATTCCGCCCAACATCATTATGAATGCCAGAGTATATTCTATCAGCCTGTAATTGGGATGGGTTGCGTAGAATGCTATGCTGTCGTCATGAGGTGAAAAGCCGCCCGTGGACAAAGCGGATAGGGCGTGGCAAACGGCATCGAAAACCGGCATCCTTTCGACGGCAAGAACGGCCGCAGATAATAACGTAAATATCGCATATATCGCCCAGATTATCCTGAGTGTATGGAACAATCCCGGCGCAGGCCTGCGGGAAGAAATCTTGTGACCCTCAGCCCCGAAGATATGATGGGCCCCGCCGGCCTGAAAGGTCAGCACCAAGAAAAAGGAAAGTATGCCTATACCACCCAGCCACTGAGTAAGCGCCCGCCAGAAAAGTATGCTCCTCGGCATATCGTCCAGCCCGGAAAAAATTGTGATACCGGTGGTAGTAAAACCACTCATAGCTTCAAAATAGGCATCGAGGTAATTGGAACGAACTGCAATTACGAAAGGCAACGCTCCCACCGCTGAGACAACGAGCCAGCTGAGGGCACATATAAGCATAGAACCGGTGGGATTAAGAGCTGCCGGCTTAAACCTGTGACGCAAAATCATTCCGAGCGAAAATGAGATTAGAGCCGCTATGGCAAAAGCGGTCGCAGTAACCCAGCCGTCACCCATTCGTCCCCAGTAAATAAGAACGATTATCAGCGGGAACAAAAGAACCAGGCCTAATACCTCCAGCAGATTCCCAATAAAATGGAATATGCAACTGATTCGTCGAAATCCTTTTCTCATTCGCATCTCCATAGTTTATCAAAAACCGCTGTCGGCCTGATTTCTTAATTATATTGACAGTGGGGACTATTGCAAGCAATTTAACAGGCCAATATCACAGCCGACCGGCACAAAAGATTTGTAATGGTCGAATTTGGACTTTTGTTTTTTGGGTTTTTCTTTATAATGGGGGCAACTAATCCGAGTTAACCAATTTAAAGATTTGTCTATAGTAAGATGCTTCCAATAATTATGTTAGATTGTTAGGCTCAGAACACGGTATTGGTTATATAAATAAATACGTGGGGCAGCGTACAATGGACGATATCGAGCGATTTGAACAACTTATCAATAGCGGCTATTGCTGCATATCTATCGTCACCCATGAAGAACGCTACGCACTTGAAATCATACGCCAGGCGGCACTTGGGCAAAAGCGTGGTATGTGGATATGGTCTGTCGCCGGCGGCGTCAGAGAGGGCCTTCTAGCCGACAGCCCTTTCATAGCTGATACTGAAACTCCCGCCACCGGACTTCGTCATCTTACCGATGTAAAGGAAGGTTCTATTTGTGTAACCCTCGACCTTGCTGAACATCTCAAGGGAGGCCTGACGTTGCGGGCTCTGCGTGACCTTATTGACTGTTTGGAGAAGAACGGCAGCACACTCGTGATGATTGACAGCGAAGACAAACTGCCAGAAGTCGTAAAATCTTATGCAAGGCCTTTTGAAATTTCTTTTCCAAACCAAAGAGAGCTTTTAGAAATCGTTCGTAAAACAGTACAGCGTTTTCACCGCGAAAGACCTATTGAGGTTGGCATATCGAAAAAAGGGCTGGACACCATTGTACGTAACCTTCGTGGCCTGACCCGCCGTCAGGCCGAACGCATTATTATCGATACCGTCGCCGATGACAGGCGCTTCGACGACAATGATATAAATATCGTAATTGCAAGCAAACGACGGATTATTCAACGGGGTGGTTTGCTGGAGTATATCCAGATACCACTTGACCTGAGCGAAATCGGTGGTATGAGGCGACTGAAGAAATGGCTCAACCAGCGTAAAGACGCATTTAGCTCCAAAGCCACGAAGTTCGGTCTTGAAGCACCCAAAGGCGTACTTATGCTTGGCGTCCAGGGTGCCGGAAAAAGTCTCTGTGCCAAGGCCATTGCAACCGCCTGGCACCAGCCGCTATTGAGATTGGACCCCGGCGCTCTATTCAACAGCTACATTGGCGAATCTGAGCGCAACCTCCGAGAAGCGCTACGTCAAAGCGAAATGATGTCACCAGTAGTTCTTTGGATTGATGAGATCGAAAAGGGTTTTGCCTCGGCTGCCAGTCAAAGTACCGATGGGGGCCTGTCCAAAAGGATGTTCGGCACCCTGCTGACCTGGATGCAGGAGCACGAAGCACCAGTATTCGTCGTAGCTACTGCCAATGACATCGAGGCCTTGCCACCTGAACTTCTGCGCAAAGGCCGATTCGACGAGATATTCTTTGTTGACCTGCCCAACCTGGATGTGCGAAAAGAAATATTTGCCATCCATCTAAAGAAACGCAAACGAGACCCGAAGAAGTTCGAGTTGAAGACATTGGCCGAGGCATCTAAAGGTTATAGCGGCTCTGAAATTGAGCAGGCCATCTTGTCCGCTCTGCATGAGGCATATACCGAAAAAACCGATCTAAACACAGAAAGGATTCTTTCGGCCTTGAGGTCTTCACCGCCGCTTTCAGTAACATTAGCCGAAAGAGTCCAGTGCCTGCGGGCCTGGGCCGAGGGCAGATGCGTCCCCGCTGATTGAAATACAGACCAGAAAGCTTTAGGCTTTTATCTTTTTGCCCTTCTCCTTATAATAGGTTCTGATGTTATGCAAAATTGAGGTTAGGCATACTTTGAAAAAGACTTAATAAGCCCACTAATTAATTGAGCTTAAATGATTTAAGGGTATCTGTTATGGCAAAACGGAATTTATTTTTCTTATCGGCTTTTGGCTTAAGTGCAAGCCTGTTACTTGCCGGCTGTGTGGAACGTAAGCTGACAATCAACACCAAGCCGCAGGAAGCTTTGGTCGTATTGAACGATGAGGAGATAGGCACCTCACCTGTTACGGTCTCGTTTGAATGGTACGGCGATTATTGGGTTAGAATAAGCAAACAAGGCTACGAAACCCTCGACACCCACTGCAAGTTAAAAGGGCCGTGGTATGACGGATTTCCGTTTGATTTTTTCTCGCAAATAATCAGCCCGGACAGAATCGTCGATTCATACGAATGGACGTTCGAGCTTGAACCCAAAAAGCAAATAAGCCGAGAAGAGTTAATCCAGAACGCCGAGAAATTGAAGGAGCAGCTTGAATAACAGGTTATGGTGGATGTTAAACTCTTGCTTTTTAGCCAGCCAGAAGATATAATAAATTTGTAAGAAACAATGATGTAAATGTTTATTCCTCACTCCAAAACAGCGAGGTATTACTATGAAATTAAAGACAATTATACATAAAGCGGAGGAAGGGGGCTATTGGGCGGAAATACCAGCCATTCCCGGCTGCGTTACTCAGGGCGATTCATTTGAAGAGCTTTTGAAGAACATTTATGAAGCGGCGGAAGCCTGTTTGTCTGTGGATACACTAACAAACCTTTAAAATAGGGGGCTGTATGGCTATTCTAAAACTGGACAAACATGATGAGGACAAGGAAATCGAATTTGAATTGGATTATCTTACGTCTTTAACAACCAGCCAGCGTTTTGAAATGATGTTCAGAAAAACCCGGGAGATGTTGAGATTGCTTAAGAAAGATGGACACAGAAAAACTACTGAAATTATTAAAAGAAAACCAGATTAAACCCGCATTTCCCAGGTAAACAGTGACAAACGAACTAAGTTTTGATAGTATAGAGCTTATGGAGACCACTCAAGCCAGTTTAGACCATCTGACATGGGAGAACCCAATGGGTGAAAGATGCAAGGATGCTCTTAGGCTCGATTTTAACCGAAAACTGAAGGTCGAATTTCATGGAACCAAAGTCACCAGCGATGTGGTGAAGTTCTATAACAAGCGTGGCACGGCTGAGCAATAGATCAAGGAAGGTAAATATGCCTTAAACTGGACACGACTTTCATGCCATGGTTTCGTTGATAATCAGGTTCGGCTCCAACTATTTGCCCTGGCTTATAACCTTGGCAATTTCCTGAGACGTTTGGCTTTACCAAAGAGAGTAAAGGAATGGTCACTGCGAACACTCAGAGTAAAACTGATTAAGATCGGAGCTAAAGTTGTCAAGCACGCTCGATATGTAACCTTTCAGATGGCGGAGGTGCTGGTTTCAAAAAGATTGTTTCAGTAAATCCTTGAACGTATCCATCGATTGAAGCCTGTGCCCATTGGGTATGGTTAATGCCAAGAATTGCTGAAAAACTTGGATTTATGAAGATGCGAGCGTTCGAGGTCTGTACAAAAGCTGAGATTAGCAAAAAGTCGAGGCACATAAAACCATGTTTTCGTGCAATTTTTTAACAAAGTGGCGTCGAAAGAGTGAATTCTTAATTGTTCATGGTGGATTTGATAAGATTATTGGTGATGTAAGGAGAAAATTATGCTTGCTAACCGTGTAAATGGGAAATGTCAGTCAACATAACAATGCTGTTTAGGAGAATATACATGTCTAACTCAAATACTATTAATCGCCTACTTAGGATTTCTGAGAACGAGCCAAGGTTTAAGAAAAGGGTAGCATGTCTTTGGGTGTTGCAGTATGTTGGCATCATCGTTTTCACCTTTGCTATGTTGTCAGAGGACGGAACATTCTTTGGCACCCAGATATCTGTTGATAGAGTTATCTGGCTAATCATATTGCTTGCTGGCGCGACTGCGATGTTCGTGGGCTACTATGAACGCAAGATGATTCAGGTTGTCAGGACAATAAAGGATAGAGCAATATGGACTGTTGATAAATAATTAACTTGGCCTCTACGAAGCCTTGGACCAGCAGGAAAATGCCGAGGATTAGCGAGCTAAGCTGCCGTAAAGAGAAAGCGTCGAAGAGTGATGTAGTACCTCCAATGGCCAAGTTGTAAAATGCCAAAATTCTTCGAAAAGTCACCTCTTTCAAGAGCTGGAAAACACCCTAATTTTCAGGTGACATCTTGTCACCATTTTGTCACTACAAATGTTAATTATGCCTATATCGAATTATAGTATTAGCACTATGAAAGTTATGAGGAATCGTATAGCTCTAAAAAGGATGACCAAACATGATGACTGCTACGTAGATGCACCACCCCAGGAAAGAATTGCTTTTATATGGGAACTCACCGTTAAATATATACCCGCACGATAATATCCTCATAGATCACAAAAGATTCTCACGGTACCAATCTATAGCCATTCGCAAACCTTGCTTAAACGATACTTTTGTTTTGTAGCCGATTAGTTTCTGGGCCAAAGTTATGTCTGCGAGGGAGTGTTTTACGTCGCCGGGACGCGGGTCGGTGTAATTCGGCTTGATATTTTTTCCAACCAGTTCGTTAATCAGAGCAATAATCGCATTTACAGTTACAGCTTCGCCGCAGGCAATGTTTAGAACTTCGCCTTTAGTCTGTTTAGCCCTTGCGGCAAGTAAATTGGCCTCAACTACGTTGTCAATGTATGTAAAATCCCGGCTCTGCTCGCCGTCACCATAAATAGTGGGTGGTTTATCCTTCAATATAGCTGTAACAAAAGCCGGTATAGCGGCTGCATATTGACTTGCCGGGTCCTGGTGTGGGCCGAAGACATTGAAATACCGCAGTGAAATAGTCTCAAGACCAAAGACCTCATAGAAAACCGAGCAGTAATATTCGCCAACCAGCTTAGCGACCGCATAAGGTGAAAGCGGCATAGGCGTCATCGTCTCGACCTTCGGCCAGGGCAAAGCCCTGGACTGGATCAAGCCCGCCTTTGGCGGGGTCGGCGTATCGCCGTAAGCTGAGGAGCTTGCGGCAAAGACAAATCGCTTTACGCCAGCATCGCGGGCAGCTAAAAGAAGTGTGAAGGTCGCATCGACGCAGTGCCTATGCGTAGCGGCTGGGTCGTCAACGCTGCGCGGGACCGACGGCAATGCGCCCTGGTGCAAAACGACATCGATATTTTTCATAGCCGATTGGGCGACCTCCGCATCGCCCATATCGGCCTGGATAAAATCGATTTTGTCTATAACAGAGGCAAGGTTGCTCTTTTTGCCCGTGAGCAGATTGTCAACAACTCTTACAAAATAGCCTTGTGAGATGAGTTCTTTGCAGATATTCGAACCGATAAAACCGGCTCCGCCGGTAACCAAAAATTTCTCCATAAAATACGCCTCTCACAAAAAGCCCACATACAAGTTTAAGAACACCCCCAAACAAGTTTGAGGGTGCCACCCTGATACTCTGTAACAACTCAAATGACAGGTGTCATTGCGAGCCCTTCGCTTTGCTCAAGGATAAACTCTGCGAAGCAATCTCTATTGTTTGATGCCACGAGATTGCCACTGCCTTTAAAAAGGCCTCGCAATGACAACTCTGCAAATCACTTGTTACAGAGTACTAATATTATAATAACTCAAAGCTTAATAGTATTCACTATTTAGTATCTGTTGAGGAAAACAAAAACTGACTATGTCACCCCTGTACCTGCTTTCGCAGGTGTAAACTTGTCCCCGCGGAAGCGGGGAGCAGGGGTCCAGAGCGAAAAAGCTGGATTCCCGCTTCCGCGGGAATGACAAATACTGTTTCCGCAACAAGAACTATTTAACGGAGTCTGCAACATTTAGGGATTTAGGTTAGGCCGGCGGCAAGTGCTGCCTTTCTGGCCTTCTTGGCCTTCTTCTCATATTTCCGGTACGACTTGTATTGCTCGTGGAAATATCCTCCCTTCATAGACCTTACGGCAAAGAGCACACAGCCGATTATTTTAGCATTTACCTCTTCGAATTCTCGAATAGTTCTCTGGGCAGCGCCCCTGCTTGTAACGGCGGCGTTGAATACCAGGATTGTTGTATCCACGAGTCGTGCCAATACTTTGGCGTCACTTACCAGCAGGACGGGCGGCCCATCAATTATAATGTGGTCGTAGTTCTTACGCTGTTCTGCGAGCAATCCTTCCATCCGTGGGTTGCCGAGCAGTTCCGCCGGATTAGCAGGCAACGGCCCACAATCGATTATGTCAAGGCCCTCTATGCCGCCGGGCCTTATAGCTTCGTGGTAACCGCACTGGTTCATCAGCACACTGCTCAATCCAAAATCAAAGCCCTCGGCTCCAAGTTTATCTTCGAGCTCATCGGTCAGTATCTTTGGAAACAGTCTTTGTAAATTAGGCTGTCTGAAATTGGCATCTATCAGCAGCACTTTTTTATCCGCTGCAACAAAAGTGGTTGCAAGATTAACCGCCACGGAAGTCTTGCCGTCCCCTGCCATACCGCTGCTTACAAGCAAAGTCTTCAAAGACTCCGCCGTGCCGGATAGCTTCAAGTTTGCCCGACATCGCCTGTAGGACTCGCTTATAACAGAGTAAGGCGCCTTGCGAACCGCGTGACAAAGCTCAATGCGGCGAACCTGACCATCTTCAGATGCATCAGGGATAACACCCAAAAGGGGAATATGCAGATACTTGGCGACATCGCTCGGTGTCCGCACCAGGTCGTTAGCTAATTCAACAAGGAAGGCAAATCCTACACCAAGCATAAAGCCCAACATCGTTCCACCTGGGAACCAAAGGTACCACTGGCGGGAGAACACCATTTCCAGCGGTATCGGAGCAAGTCCAACAGCCTGAACTTTAGGTGTCTCCGGGGCATCGTGCATCATCTTCAATTTCTCAACCTGCTCTTTGATTGAGTCAAGCATTGCCACTCGCTCATCTCTTATCTTCAGCCGCTGTTCATACTGGACACGGGCTTTATCAAGCTCTTCTTTCTTGGCTTCAGCTTCCTCTCGCAGTTGTTCCAACTGCTCGAATCTTTCCTGCAATACATGCAAGCCATCGCGTGCATTTTCGAGATTCGCCCTGCGGGTCTGTTCTGCGATTTCAGCTTTCCTGAGCTCTCTTCTTTTCCTGATTTCTTCTATCTGCTCCCGTATTCGGCGCACATCTCTGTGATTTTCACCAAACTTTGTGAGTCTGCCTGAGAGCTGGGCCTCCTGAAAGACAAGCTGCTGAGCAAGTGTAATCATAACGGGGTCTCTCTCTATCACATATTCAATCTGCTCAGTAATAGGCCCTGTCGCCAAATCCTTAAGATTTGCTATGTCGGCGCTAAGCTGTCTTATCGCTAATTCAAGGCTGTTTTTCTCAAGCTCCAAATTGTTCAACTTTAGTGTTATTGTGTGCTGGAAATTACGCCCCACAGGCATAGCAAGGTCGGTTATGCCCCATCTTTCGCGGACATCATCCAGTCCATTGTCGGCATCATTCAACTCTGCTTGAACTCGGCGCTGCCGCTCTTCGAGCATTACCAGCTCGGCGTTTACCTTTCCTCTTTCTACGGTTCCCTGCCTGGCAAGAAACAAACGCACCATTTCGTTCACTATGTCCGCTGCTTCTCTGCCATCACGGCAGGTCATCGAGACCTCAACAAACTCAGCATCTCTGTGGGCGTAAGCACGAAAATACCTGTCCAAATACTTGACGGCTTTTCTAATGCTCCCGTCCCTGCGCTCAAACCACCTGGTCTTTTTAACTACGTCGCTCTCAAGCAAATCCTGCAGAGTTCTCTGCTGTTTTATGAGATTAGCTATTGACTGGCGATAACCGTATAGAATATCCTTTTGCACCTGAGGCGCAGTGATGTCCATAGGGTCTGTTTCTACCGGTGAAAGGACCTGGATATAGGTTGTGGCGGTATATCTTGGAAGATATTTCTGTAAAAGATACCATCCGGCGCTGCCGGCCGTCACCCCCAATATGGTCAGAAAAATTATCAGCAATATGTGCCTGCGCAATATCCCCAGAGCCTCTTTCGGCGTCATCGAGGCAGGCGCCAGGAGCCTCGGCCCAGCCGGCCCTGTTATTCTATTTGATGCTATCCCGCCTTGCGGGGTCCCTGCTATTGGTCTTGCTTCGGCCATCCTGTTCTCTACCCGGAATCTACCAATAAAGCAAATCTTGTATTACGCACAACTATAATTCCTCCCCCCAAGGCATCACGGCGAAAGCCGCTCAATAGCCTTGTTTATTCGCTGCTCAGCTTTCTGCGACAATCTGTCCGCCCCTATTTCCAACGCCTGTTTATAAGCAGCGAGCGCCTCATCTTTTGCCCCGAGCTCTTCTTTTATCATTCCTTTATGCTCATACACCTCCGAAGGTACGAGAATATCATTCTGCTGATATTGCTGCAACGCGGCTGCCAAAAATTCGGCAGCCTGCGAATTATCACCTCTTTTATGCAGTACATAAGCATAAGTATCCAGAATGCCGGGATTATTCGGCTGCGCATCAAGTGCGCGTTTGGAATATCGGAGGGCTTCCGAGAGCCCTTCATTATTTTCAGCAAGCAAATATGCTAAATCGTTTAGAATACTGGTATTATTCGGCATTTTGGTCAGCAGACTTTTGTAAACTGTAATAGCGGTCCTGAGATAATTTTTATCGGAGCTTTTCTTATAGGCGAGAATCAAAATGGAGGCTTTTTTCCGTATATAATTAACCCTGTGTGCACTGCCAGCCTCAGCCAGCTTAATGCATTTATCAACGTATTCTATGGCTTTGTCATACTCTTTGTTAATCTCCGCCAAGTTAAACATAGCGAAATTGGCAGCGAGTGAATCAGGGTTGGTTTCGAGCTTTTGCCTGCAATACTTCAGTACTTCATCAGGTCCAAGCATCAAGAACATTCTCAGCAGAACCTCAGAGGCAAGCGTCTCATTTTCTCCCGCTTTATCAACAGATTTTCGACAATATTCTACTGCGGTTGTTCTATCGCCGAGCTTCAACTTCGCCTGAGCCATTCGCAAATATGCTATGGGCGCAATACTGGTATCAACATATTTACTGCACTCTTCAAAGACCTTGTCCAGCTTCCGAGGGTCCCAATTTGCTGTGTTTGGTTCTCCTGCCCCCAAGAGAAGTGCTTTCAAATACCCATCGAACGCTGTAACGTACAGAACATCTTGTACTTCATTTCTTTCATCCTTGGTCAGATGTGCTTGATGCCTGAGCAGACAAGCTTTTTTATATAATTGCTCGGCTTTGTCGAATTCACCTCTCTTAACAGCAAATGCACCCGCTTGATTAAGCCACCGTACGTTGTCTGGAAATTGCTCAAGTGTGTCTTTGTAGAATCTCTTCAATGCTTCTTCTCTGTCGAGCTGTGAGTAAATGCGTTCAAGCAATAACCTGGCTTCAGGAGGAGCACCAGGTGCGTTTATTGTAACCTCAAGCTCCGTGATAGCATCCTCATATCGCCCGGCGCCCATATAAGCCTTGGCCAGAGAAATCCGGGTAACAGGCTCATCTGACAATAATTTGCTTTCTCTAAAGTCGCTGATTGCCTTGCCATAATCTGCGAGGAAGAAATTAATCTCACCTCTTAATCGCCATGCCGCTGCGTTGTTCTGATTGGTCTGGAGATTTTTATTCGTTAGCTCCAATGCTTTTTCCAGTTGCCCCTGCCTCATTAGCAGCCAGGCCTGAAGCAAGAGTATTCTTTTTTCATTAGGATACTTTTCCTTAAAGCTCTGTAATTTGTATTCAGCTTCCTTGATAAGGCCGACTCTGAGAAAAGCCTCAATTTGAATAAGATTGTTTTCTTCGGCCTCATCAAGCGCTACAAGCTCCTCGGAATATTTCTTTACTGCCTCTCTGTCGTTGGTTTTTTCAGCAACAAGCAACAGGCCTTGGAGGACAACGCTATCTTTAGTGCCCTCTTTGTATAACTGCTCCAGGACCCTCCTGGCATCGTCGTATTGGCCTCGCTGAAAATAATGGTCCCAAAGTAATTTCTCGTCTTGCGATTCCTGTAGTAGTGCCTTAGCCTTTTCATTCTGCCCCCTGGCACGAAAGTATTGTGCATAGTGATAGAGCATTAGCTTGTCGCGGGGGTTTATTTTCTTAGCCTGCTCGAAAGCAGAAACAGCAATACCAAACAGCGCCTCCTTAAGCTGCGGATTGGTTTCTTTCACAGCCACATTCGTTGCCAGTTGCCCGAGCAGCAAAGCATTGTCCATATTAGGGGCGGCCCTTTGCAGGTCCTGGCGAATCGCGACCGCCCTCAACGGCTCTGTTGGGGCTATATACTCAGCGTACAGGCCAAGTAACGCCAAATCACCGGGATTCAGTGCGATTGCCCTTTCCAAAGCAGTCCTGACCTCGACTATCTGGGCCGAAGAGACACTATCACCGAGCTTTTGATTTCGACGGTATAACACGTTCGCCGATGCTTTTGCAACGATTCCATCGAGAGGATTCAAAGATGCGGCTTTTCGAATGTCCTCCATAGATGCATGCTCGTTTCCAAGAGAAGCATTGATATCGCTTCTGAGCATATAAGCATATGAAAATACAGGTCTTTGTTTCAAACATTCGTCGATTTTTGCCAATGCATCTTCGAACTCACCTTTAGCCATAGCCAGGCGGGTTGCAAAAATCAGGCCCTGACAATTATCGAGGTTTTCACGGTGGGTCGTCTCCGTGATTTGTTCTGCCAGCTCCCAATCTTTCGTCGCAAGTGCTATATCCAAAAGATGGCTCGCAGCAAATTTCATTTGCTCAAAAGCCGGGCCTTCGGATATACGCTGTTGCGAAGTTCCGATTTCAATGGCCCTGTTTAACTGGCGAGTTGCTTTTTCCGGCTCGTTGTACCCTCGATAAAATATTCCAAGCTGCGTGGCGCGGCGAATCGGGTCAGCGATACTCGATAGCACCTGCTCTTCTATTTCCTTGCGCCTTTCTTGCGAAATCTTTGCCGGGTCAGGCTCGGAGAGCATCTGCTTATAAACCAGCACTGCCGCATTATCCGGAAAATATTCCAAAAATCTACCGACTAAACTTTCAGCCCGGCTCGCCTGGCCTTGCGATATGTAATTTCGGCAAACACCAATGACAGAAGCTTGGTCAACAGAATTTGGCTCTATCACCAGGAGTTTTCCCAACAGTTCTGCTTCAAGCTGTTGGTAGCTTTTCAATTCTTCTGTCAAGAGCTGGATATCGGCTGTCAATTCTACAGGCTCCTTTTCTTCGGATCCGGTTTGCTGCAGAATAAGGCCCGAACTCTCCCGTATCTCCTTTTGCGCCATCGTCAGTTGAATTTGCCGAATCCTGGCCTGTGCCAGAACCAGCCTGAGCTTAATTGTATTAGGGTCATCCTCAGCTTTGTTTGCCAATTCCTTCTCAGCGTCATCAAACTGCTTTGCGCCAATATAAGTCTTGATGCGAAGCTCCTGGCTTCTCTCATTGGGACCGAAATACTCTTCAAAAGCATTGATGGTCTGTATGGCGTCCGACCACTGATTGAACTCCAAAATAACATCAACATAATCCAAATGCGCTTCGGGTTTGTTCTGGCCAATTCCTGAATTGAGCGCACTTATCAGAAATTCTCTGACCGCCCCAACTTCATAAGTGTTCTTAAAAATCTTCGCGAGAGTGTACGAAAGCTGTGCAAATTGTGGTTCACTGGGCCAGGGTGGTTCAGGTGGTTTAAGTGCTTTAAGTTTCTCGTAAGCTGCATATAACTTTCTGATGGCGTCTTCTCTATTGCCCTTTGCAAGCTCAAGCATTCCTCTCCATTTAATAACCAGCGGCTCTTCACCACTGCCGGAAATCTGCTCGATTTCGTGCACAGCCTGCTCAGCACCCCTCAGCAAAAGGTCGGTTTGCGTTTGGCTCTGCGGCTCATAAGGGACCCCGCCTTGAGGGAACCGCTCAAGTATCTGCTCGATGTAGCAATTTGCGAGAAAAGCATACAGAATAAATCGGTTATTTATCTTAGCCTGATGTCGTGGACCGGGTGCATCCTGCGCATCCGGCAAAGTCAATGCGTTCTTTGCTGTTTCTATTGCTTTTTCTACCTGCTGCTTTTGCCTATAAATAGCAAACCTGTGATAGTGCAAATTAGCCGCATTTATTGCATAAGCTACATTATTCTCGTCCAATCTAATCGCCTGTTCAATGGCTTCAATAGCCTTATCAAGACTTTCGGGTACCACTCGAGGACCTGAATATGCCGAATAGACCGAATAGAATTGAGAAATTGCAGCAAACACCTCTGCACTGGAGCCAAAGTTGCGCACAAGCGACAAATACTCCGGTTCGAGTGCTCGAATCCGCTCATTCACCAGCTCAGGGCTGCTGCTTTTAGCAAGCATAAGCTTCAGTGCCAGAAGATTAATGTGTGCCTTTGGCTCGGTCCCTGCAATCCGAACTGCCTGCTCCAAAAGCGCCGTTGCCTGCTTTGTAGCCTTGTCTCTTTCCTCAAGGTTACCTCGTGAAGCGAAAATTTCCCCTTTAGTAACAGCCGCCCTCGCCAAATACCAATAGACATCGATATTATTTGGCTCGAACTCCTGGACCTTCTTCAAATCATCGACTGCCTGAGCAAGCGATTCGTCCCTGTTAGTTACTGCTCCCAGAGATGCCATTTCAAGAACAGCTCTGCCGCTGAGCAGATATAAATACGGCCCCAGTGACTGCCCAGAAGTCTCTTTTTGTTCTGTTTCAAAGACATCCCATTTGGCCGTATCTTCCATAAGCAGCTCCGCATTCTCTGCCACTTTCAAAAATTCTGACGCCTGCTTGTGCACCTCTTGCCAAATTCGACTCGCATTACCGACAGACATTAGACGTGCACCGCTATCAGCCATTATGTAAAAGTACTTCAACCGGCCGTAACGAGCTTTCACGTTGTTCGGATCTATCCTTATTATTTCGTCCCAGCATCCTAATACAAAGGGCCATTCCTTAATTTCAAGGTACATATCCACCATTTTGAAAAGCACTTCTTCTCTGAGCGTGTTGGTCTTTGCACTGGCATACGCACTGCGAAAACTGCTTTGGGCCCTGTCATAGTTTTGTTGTTTTATTTGTTCATCCGTCGCCTGACGTGCTGCTGTTAGAGCGGCCTCGGCGTCTTTGATAAATTCTTCCGGGTCTCCGCCCAAAAGCAGAATTGCTAAAATGGCCACCAAGGCAACAACTACAAAAATCACCGAGCCTAACAGTGCAACTTTTTTGTTTAACCTCCTGTTTGACATAAATTAACCTCATATATTGGTGAGTGGTTAATTGGTGAGTGGTTAATTGGTGAGTGGTTAATTGGCTAATTGGTGAGCAGTCAACTCACCACTCACTACTCACTACTCACTTTTTTGTTTTCGCGTACCGCGCTTTACTCTTCCCAGTCAGGCCAGTGCTTTGTTTCTAAAATAGGCAAAATCACTGCCAAAAGCTTTTCACCCGCTTTAACTGCCTGCTCTTTGTTTGGTGGAATCAATGTCTGGTTAAAAACCAGCTCAACCTTGCAAAAATACGAAGATTTGCGGAAAAGGTTCTTATTCAAAGCTATTCGAGCTTCCTCTCTGGAAGCCGCATAATCTTCATCGACCTTAAATAAGTACAAAACCGGGAATTTTCCACCCCTGGTGCCGAGATTGGCTTTTGTACTGCCAAAAACAAGATGTTTTCCCCGGATTTTTTTATCAAACCCGGCATTGTTGTTTATTTCCAACGTTACACTATCGGATGCCAATCTCTGAAAACCTCCGCCCGTATAGCATTCTTCCGGCACGTGCGGCACCCTGTCAGGGAGCTGGTAATAAGTAATAAACAACATAAATTTCTCAACAGCACTATTAACTGCCGCATCGGTGTCTTTTAGAATCCACTGAATGTAATCTTGGGTCCCTAATTCCTTGACTATTTCCTCATTCTCTATTTTGAGCTTTGATATTACTTTGTAAGAAGCTAAATCATTTTCGTCCAAAAGGTCCAAAGATTTCTTCAACGGCAGTGGTTCCTTATTTAAATACACGCCGAAGCTTTTTATAGCTATCGACATGCCGCCCCCAGCCGTTGCAAGCACTGCTGCACATATCAAAAAGGCCGGCTGTAAATAAACTCGTATTTTATATCTCATAATCTGTGTTAATCTTTTTTAACCTGTGTAATCTGTGTTTTCACATCACATATCATCCTGCTGCGGCTTCGGCCTTCCGGGCTGCGTCGGACTTCGCCCCGATGAGCGAACCACAATATCCTCTTCAATAAACAAACTCGACATAAACCACGCAAGAAAACCATATAAGCCAAATGCCAACGGCAGCATCGCCAATCCGAGCGCGTCATGATAGATGCCCTGAGTGTACTTGGGATGTATCAACACATAAATAAATCCGGTAACCGTAACTCGAACAATATTACAGAATATCGCGATGGGTATCGTGCTGACCAACAGGACAAGTCGCTGCCATACGGGACGATAGTGCAAATACGCCATAGCAACGCCCAAAGCCAAGAAGGCCATCAGAAGGCGCATTCCACTGCAGGCCTCGGCCACATTAAGCGAAGGCTCCAGCCGTTGACCTTTATAAATCACATCTATCACCACGCCGCTGACAGTGGCCTCCATTCCGCTGACTAAATTAAGCAATGCAGTTGCTACGGCAGCAGCAAGATGACGCATCGGCATAGTCAGACTAACATAGTATCTGCGCGGCAACGGTACGGCAAAAATTAAAAAAGCGATTGGCAGCCACGTATATTTGACCAAACGCCACCCACCCAAAAACAATACAACCGCGCCAAGGGTCGCTATCATGCCAATGGGCCGAAAGTACCCGTATTGGAGTTGAACGATGTTAAAAGGATAGAACAAAATCCCGCAAATCAGAAAAAACAAGCTGAGATAATTTGGCTTCAGCTCGTCATTCTGAGCGGAGCAAAGTATTTCTTTCTTGTGCTGGTTGATGAAGTATAAACTGAATATTGGGATTAGAAAACCGTGCGACCAACTGCTATCAGTGAGCCATCTGTGGACGATTGTCTGAATCTCATTGTGAAAAAGATAGCAAAACAGTGTTCCTATTATCAATATTTTGATGTAATTATGCAGCCCGAGCTCGCGCCACTGTTGTTTCTGATGCGGAGTACTTATTTGTTGTGTTTGGGTTCCCATTTTGCAACTCTTTGCGAAATCAGGTCCCTCTGCAATAGAAGAGGTGATTTTGTCCACCATAGTATAAACTAACAGCTAAAAACCAAAAAGCAGAACTGTGGAGCTTCACCATTCTACGGTTTTCGCTCTACACCTTTATTAGAGCCAACCGGGGAAAGGCCTGCTTGTGTAGAAATCTCTATCCGCAAAATTACGGTCGTAAACAAAACCAAACCCGTAAGTGGCCCTGAACGCATTTCGCAGAATTGCGCGCCATCTGGAGGTTGGGTGTGTGCCGACATTGATTAAATCATTCGGCTTTATAAAGAAGTCCGGCTGCTCACCGCTGGTGATCTTATCCAAATCCACCATTACTATTTCTTCTTTCTTCCTGCCGATCCTTCGTACCACTTCACAGCGCCTCGGCCAGGCCAATGGTCCCAAACCGCCCGCAGCAGCGATAGCCATCTTCAAAGTCATTGGTCGGCCCGTAATAGGAATGTACCCAGTACGGTTGACATTACCCATTATGCAAAATTCGCCAATAATATCAACAGGTACATGAATTGTATCGCCGGGCTTTATCACGATATTATATCGGCTGTCACCTGCAAGCAGCTTGTCGGCCGGAATCCTTATAAGGCGCGCCCCGGCACCGGGCTCACGTTCCAAATCCGGCGGCGCCTGCTCAAATGGTTTCTCTCCAGCTTCAACTTTAATATCCGGTCTTACCGGCACTATCGATTTGGATGGCTGTGGCGCACCGACTTGAACAGGAACCCATTTGCCGTTCCGGAAAATCCACTCAATATGACCTGTTTGTTCTTTTTCTTCTGTCGGCTTCGGTGAAACGGTTTGATCAGCAACTGAAATCCACTTGCCGTTCTGGAAAATCCACTTAATACGCCCAGCTTCCTCTCTATCCAACGGCTCACTTATCGGCTTCGGTGCAACCGGTACGGGTGACGATGCCAGTGTGTCCCGAGGATTTATTCGCTCATCTGCCCTCTCTTCGACACGAACCAGCTCCCTGAACGTCTCCAGTGCGTTTTCGACATTTACTTGCCCATTTAACCATCTTTGTTCACGTTCACGATGAGAGCGCTCATCCAATGTTTTCAATATGTCTTTGACACTTACCGGCTCATCCGTCGTCTCTGGAGCAGCCAACATAGTGGATGATTTCCTTGTACCCTGGGTATCCATCCGTCTGGGTGTGCGATTGCTCGGCCATTCAAAAGCCTTCGGTATTCCAGCCTCTTCCCAATCCCTTACCATCTCAGACGAAGATATAACCACTTTACTTTCAGGCCATTGATATTCTCCACGAGGCCGAACCGCGGCACGCCGAGGCTGTATATTGCGCGACGTCATGGTAGTCTCAGGCTCAATAACCTCCAGCTCAAGCCCTTCAAAACCCTGTTTAAAGGGCTCATATCCTCTTTTCCTTTCGTCCCCAACAAAACGTGAAACATAAATATAGCTTACGTTAAACTGTCTTGGTCCACCTGCTGTCGCAAGCGCATCGGTCAGCCTGAAATCATATCTTGGAATAGAGTACCTGCCCGGAAGAGGCACACCGTCACCTAATATCGAAAACGCCCGCTGCTGGGAGCCGGCTAAAGCGACGATAACCGACGGGTTCTTCAATATGCTCGGAGAAAGAATTCGCTTTATCTCTTCTTCAAGTTGTGTTTCTGTCAATCCCGCAGCTTTTACTACGCCGACTTCCGGTATGGATATCCTGCCGGTTTCGGTAACAACATAATTATTTACAAATTGAATACCCTCTTGAAGTAGTTCGAAGATAGCTACGCTGATAATATCACCTGCCCTGAACGCGTAATCAGACTCCATCGCTACAGTATCTATGGCCAGCGGCTCTTCGGCATCATCCCAGGCCACCGGCTTCTCCTCAGCCACCCCCAACGAATCCAAAATTACATTGACCGCAGGAACAGGACGGAATCTGCCTACCTGTGTTGGGTCAAAAAATTTATTGCCACAACCGGATGAAAGAGACAAAAAAAATAGTAGAATGCAGAAGACAGAAGTCGGAAGTCGCAAGTCAGAAGTATGACTTCTGTCCCCTGTCCTCTGACTTCTGTCCCCTGTCCTCTGACTTCTGTCCATAGCAGCAAACTTCCAAAAATATCGAGCTTTTCTCTGTCCTAAACCCCTGAACCACAAAAAACACACCTTAACTCGATGAAATTATCGGTTTAATGCCTTGCTCGCTTAACTTTTTTTAACTCTTGTAACGTTTGTTCAGAGCCGCCTCCTTATTCGGGGCCGATAATCCTTGCTATACCAATATAGACAAAAAGACCGTTCCGATAGAAAATTTTTGTGAACACCGATGAAAATTATGTCACGCACCAATTGAGCTTTGGCTCACGCCTAATTAGTGCGGGATGAGATTTTCTGGTTCGGGCTTATCGTCAGGAAAGTATCCTGTGCTAACATATCGCTGGTGTTGTCGTAATCTACAGTTATTTGTTTTTAAATTTTGTTAACTTTTTTTGTAATTTTCCGATAGAATAAGCGTTATATATATCGTAAGCACAGTCTAAGATTTGTAAGAAACTAATTTACTGGCGTTAACTTATGGAGGCCTAAAAGAATGTTTAATTCAAAATGTTTGAGAAACGCTGCTGTGGTGGGATTATTGGTTCTGCTTGTTCTTGCCACAGGACTGCAGGCGCAAAGTTCGGCAAAGCCCGCAGGCGACCAGTTGTTGAAGATGATACCGGCCGAGAGTTTGTTTTGCATACGGATGAATAATTTTGAATATACTTTAAGTCAAATAGACCAGTTCTTAGCCGGTGTCTCACCTATGCCTATGGGGCTGGCGATACTGGCTCGGGCGCAATTAGCCAACGTGTTAGGCAGTCCGGAGCTAAACGGCGTAAATATGAATGGTAGTTTTGTGATATTTGGCGCAATTCCATCCGGCGAACCGGCACAAACCAATCCAATTTCAGAGCTGTTCATTGGTGCACTTGTTTCAGTTACAGATTATAGACAGCTTATCAGCGGTAATCCCAACTGCAGCCAGCCGGATGAGAAAGGCGTTTCAAAAATCACAAGCAACGGGACACCCATAATGCTGCTCACGCAGGCCGGCAATTACGCACTTATAAGCTGGGCCAATGATTATGAAAAGCTTCTCATAATGGCAAAAGCGATTTCAGCCGCCAAAGAAGCGGGACTTGCAAGTGCCCTCGATGCTGCTGAGGCAAAACTGGCCATGACCGAACCAGTCTGGGCGTACGGTAATGTGCAACAGGCCTCCAAGACTTTCGGTAACATAGTGTCTGGCAAAATTGAAGAGTTCAAAACAAACATGAAAAACATCAAAGCCAAAGACCCGAACACACCACCTATGATGAACATAGAGAATATAATGAATATGTATGCCGGCATTCTTGAGACGTTGATGAAAGAAACACAATACCTGAGTATAGCGATCAACCCAAAACCCAATGTTTTGAATATTACCAAAACCATCTCCGCTGTCCCCGGGACGGATATGGCAAATATGTTTGTCACAGATACCTCAGCGAACCAAGAGAACAAGCTTTTAGGGTATCTGGAAGATGGGGCGATGATGAATTTCGGATTCAAAATAAACACACCCTTCTGGAAAGAACTCAACGTCAAGAGTATCGATTTGCTTGCCGTTATGGCCGGTGAGAGTATGACCACCAAGGATATCGACAGGATGAAAGCTCTTGCAGCAGATGTGACTGACTGTGTTGGTGGGCCGATAGCGTGTTCAGCTTCGATAGATACCAAGACCAAGCCGCCCTTTGTAGCTAAGTATGTTACAGCGGTCAAGGATAAGGAAAAATTCAACCGGCTCATTGACGAAGCTATGCAGATGATGAACACCAGCGGTATTATGGATTTTTATAAAGACATGGGATTAGAAACCGGCTTTACGATACAGCGGGGCGTTGACCGTTATAAAGACGTCTCAATAGATTCGGCGAAGTTCACGATGAAATCAACGGATGCCAGCTCACCGCAGGGACAAATGATAAATGTTATGTACGGCGGCGGATTTGATTACCGATGGGGTATGGTTGATGGGCTGTGGGTTTGTACCATCGGCAGCAATGCAAACTCGGCGATACGCGAGCTGATTGACCAGGTAAAAGCCGGCGGCCCAAAGCAAATTGGCGATGAAATGAAGGCAGCTTTGACGTTACTGCCGGAAGCGGATAAAGCTGATTTCGTGGTGACATATAATTTTCTGCGATTGTTCAAGATGGTTGGAGCAATCATGCCTATACCGATGCCAATGCTACAAATGGATATTCCCACCAAGAGCAATATCGTATTTGCAGGTAAGGCCGGCAATGGAAAATTAGCTGTGGATATTGCGCTGCCAAAAGAGCATTTGATGGAAATTATGGGGGTCTTTCAAATGATGCAACAGCAACAACAACAGCAAAAGATGCAGATGCAGCAGCAGCAACAACAAAAGACGCCGATGCAATAGAAGAGTAAGATAATCAACTAAAGATAAGAAAAGTCAGTGCTCTGTCAAGGCTCAAATGATGGTTTGTCATTCCCGCGAAAGCGGGAATCCAGACTTATTGATGGTACTGGTTTCCGCATCAAAGCCTGCCCTGCCTGTCCCGTACCAAATAGGCTCCTGCCGTTATTTGTTGCGGGAAGCAAAGCCGAATGGGTGCGGAACGACAAATCTTCAGATTACAAGTAACAGAGTACTACTTTAAGCGTTTTAAAGTGTGATAATCTATTTTAACAAGTCGCTTCTGTGAATCGCCCCGGGCATCAGTTCTAAATATCTCTATCCTGACAGGAACACGAACGCCCTCTTTTTCAACTTCGGTATAGTCATAACCGCGGACCGCTAAAAAATCTTCTCCACTCATATAGTCAAACAAAATCATATCGACTAAAGAGTTGTCCCTGTCCTGATAGAAAACCGCTTTAGACAAAGGACGAGCGGGTTCGAGTTCAACTCCGACAACAGGTCTGCTTCGTCTGGTAATTGGGTAATACCATTGTCCCTGGATTTTGAGCTCAGTGGTCTCTTTGGAAAACTCAGCCGACGCATCTAAAAAACGTGCCGGTATTGTTATAACACTCAATATCATTTCCGCAAAATGATTACTGCCTATTACAACCGGCAAAGCATTACTTTGCCCTCCATCCCGCAATACATCGAATTTCCCATTCGATAACTGCCAGACAAACCTGCCCTGCGGCTCCCGGGCTGAAATCTGGATAGAATTCGACCAGGGATAAACCACGTGATGCTGTTCAGTCAGGTGGAAACTGCCATCAGGCTGATAAAAAGTAACTACACAATCAAGCTGCAGCTCTCTGTTTCCCGTCCAGGCGTTCCAGCCGCCGGCTGCTTCAATCGCTCTAACCACATAATCAGGTGGAACAGAAATTGTTTTAAGGTCCGGCCCAGAAACTAACACCTCTACTACATCTTCTTCCTGTTTCCGCTGACACCCTGTGAAGATGAAAGCGGCCACAAGAACAAACGTAACACTTTTCTTATTCATTTCTGTACTCCAGCTCTTTAATTCAAATTAGTGAGTGGTTAATTGGTTAATTGGCTAATTGGCTACTCACCACTCACTACTCACCTATATCTTGTATTCAGACTTTACGCCTCACTTTTCACATCGCACTTCAAATTTGCAAGCTGCTCCATCAAAGCATACCTTTGGGTAGCGTCACTGCTGGCAAGTTTAATTAAAGCCGCCGCCGCTTCAGGCTTGGATTGTTTTAGAGTGCGAAAACGATTTTCACCGTAAGCATACTCCTCAAAATCAATCGTAGGAGCCTTAGAGTCGAGCTGCAATGGATTTTTGCCCTGCTCTTTAAGGCGTGGGTCGAATCTATACAACGGCCAATGACCACAGGCAACGGCCTTCTTCTGTTCCTGATAGCCCGCGGTCATATTGATGCCGTGGGCGATACAGTGGGCATAAGCAATTATAAGAGAAGGCCCGGCATAGGCTTCAGCCTCGACAAAGGCCTTTACCGTGTGGTTCGTATTCGCTCCCATCGCAACCTTGGCAACATAAATGTTTCCATAGGTCATAGCCAGAAGTCCGAGGTCTTTCTTGGGCGTAGGCTTTCCCCCTGCGGCAAATTTGGCGACCGCCGCCCTCGGTGTAGATTTGGACATCTGCCCGCCGGTATTTGAATATACTTCCGTATCCAAAACAAGCAGATTAACATTGGCCCCGCTGGCCAGAACGTGGTCCAGCCCACCATATCCAATGTCATAAGCCCACCCATCACCGCCAAGGCCCCAAACGGATTTACGCACAAGGTAGTCGGCAATGCCTACTAACTGCTTACAATCTGCGCAGTCGCTCTTTTTGCATTGCTCTTTGAGTTTATCCACCCGAGCTCGCTGCTGTTCAATAGCATCCTGGGCCGGGTCATCCGCCAATGTGACCGTCCGGATTTCTCCCGCCAGGTTCGCATCAATACAGCCCTTCTCTGCTGCTTTGTCCAACAGCGTAAGGGCACGTTCTTTAAATTTGTCAACGGTCAATCGCATACCCATCGCAAACTCAGCGGTGTCCTCGAACAGACTATTACTCCATGTCGGCCCCCTGCCGTCCGACCTCTTTGTATAAGGTGTCGTGGGCAGGTTGCCGCCGTAAATCGACGAGCAGCCGGTTGCATTCCCAATATACGCCCTGTCTCCGAATAATTGTGTCAACAGTTTAACATAAGCCGTCTCTCCGCAACCGGCGCAGGCGCCGGAATATTCAAATAAAGGCTCTATCAATTGGCTGCCTTTAACGGAAGCGGCTTTGAAGAGATTGCGGTCGGTATTCGGAATCGCCAGGAAATATTCATAATTTTCACGCTCAATGGCGCGAAGAGGTTCCTGCAGTGTCATGTTGATTGCCTTTCGGCCTGTGGGTTTTTTGTCCTTGTCTTTCTCCTGTGCAGGACAGGCCATAACACATGCACCACAACCGGTGCAGTCCTCCGGAGCCACCTGAACCGTAAATTTCAGACCGGCAAATTCCCTACCTTTGGCATCGGCACTCTTGAATGTTGACGGGGCATCTTTGAGATACTTCGCGTCGTAAGCCTTAATTCTTATAGCTGCGTGCGGACAAAGCAAAGAGCATGTCCCGCACTGAATGCAAGTTTCAGGCTCCCACATCGGAATATTAATAGCAACATTGCGCTTTTCAAATTTCGTCGTGCCGGTCGGAAACTTGCCGTCAACCGGCATCTTGCTCACGGGCAGCTTATCACCACGAAGTGCTATAAGTTCTGCGGTAACCTCCTTGACAAAATCAGGAGCATCTTCCGGAACAGCCGGCCGCATCTTTATCTTACTGGTTACCTTGTCCGGAAAGGTAACTTCATAGACTTTATCAAGGGCGCCGTCCACGGCTGCATAGTTCATTTCAACAACTTTCTGGCCCTTCCTGCCGTAAGTCTTTTGGATGGAATCTTTGATAGCTTCGACAGCCGTGTCAATTGGAATAATATTGCTGATTTTGAAAAAGGCGGTTTGCATAATCACGTTGATTCGCGCACCTAAGCCGAGCTCGGCAGCAAGCCCAATCGCATCAATAACATAAAACTTCAGATTCTTGTCAATTATCTGTTTCTGCACCTCCTGCGGCAAAGTGTCCCACACCTCGTCCTTGCCGTGGCTACTGGTCAGCAGAAAGGTCCCTCCTTGACGCGCAGCGGATAGCATATCATATTTTTCCAGAAAACTTGGATTATGACACGCAATAAAATCAGCTTTGCTTACAAGGTAAGGCCTTTGGATAAGCTGCTCGCCAAACCGCAGATGTGACGTGGTCATTGCACCGGCTTTTCTGGAATCGTACACAAAGTAAGCCTGGGCGTAATTATCCGTTAGCTCACCGATAATCTTTATAGAGTTTTTATTCGCACCCACTGTTCCGTCCGCACCAAGTCCATAAAACATCCCAGATAAAAGTCGTCTTCCGGCAATCTCAAAAGATTCATCAACCTCAAGGCTGGTATTCGTTACATCGTCAATAATACCCACTGTAAAACCATTTTTGGGCTTTGCAGCATCGAGATTATCAAAAACAGCCTTCACCATAGCAGGGGTAAAATCCTTTGAGCCCAGTCCGTATCGTCCGCCGACAATAAGTGGATATTTCTTGAAAGCTGTTCTACCGGCATACATAGCTTCACCAATAGCAGTGCGAACGTCCAGGTATAATGGCTCACCGATAGAACCAGGCTCCTTCGTTCTGTCCAATACTGCTATTTTTTTGACGGTTTTAGGCAAGGCGGCTATAAAATACTCGGTGCTGAACGGCCGATAGAGTCGCACTTTTACCAGGCCTACTTCTTCGCCTTTAGAGGCCAAGTATTCAACTGTCTCGTGAGCTGTTTCGGCGCCTGAGCCCATCATAATAATAACCTTCTCGGCATCCGCCGCTCCGACATAATCGAACAAATTATATCGCCTTCCTATCAGGTCAGCGAACTTATCCATTGTATCCTGAACAATCTTCGGCGCAGCTAAATAATATTTGTTCACCGTCTCTCTGCCCTGGAAGTACACATCCGGGTTTTGCGCTGTGCCGGAAATCATTGGCCGGTCAGGTGTAAGCGCCCTGGCTTTATGCCGGGCAACTAATTCGTCATCGATTATCGCTCGCATATCATCGAATGTTAATTCCTCAACCTTCTGAACCTCATGGCTGATTCTAAAGCCGTCAAAGAAATGCAGGAAAGGTATCTGCGAGGCCAAGGTCGCCTGTTGAGCTATTAGTGCTAAATCCATAACCTCCTGAATGCTGCCAGAACATAGCATTGCAAAGCCGGTCTCCCGACAGGTCATCACATCAGAATGGTCGCCGAATATCGAAAGTGCCTGACAGGCCAATGAACGAGCTGAGATGTGAAAAACGGTAGGCAGCAGTTCGCCTGCGATTTTATACATACTGGGAATCATTAGCAAAAGCCCCTGTGAGGCCGTAAATGTTGTTGTTAAGGCACCAGTTGCCAATGCACCGTGCACGGCTGCGGCTGCACCACCTTCTGACTGCATCTCTGTAACCGAAGGAACCGTGCCCCAGATATTGGGCTGGCCTTTGGCTGTCCTCTCATCAGCGAGCTCGCCCATAGATGAGCTTGGAGTAATGGGATATATTGCAATAACTTCGTTTGTAGCGTGGGCCACGTAGGCCGCCGCCGTATTACCGTCAATCGTAACCATTTTGCGTTTCTTCATAGTTTCTCCATTTCTGTAAAGTAAGAACCATAAACAAGTTAGCTCAATAACGCCCCTCTCAGCAGGTTATCTAAGCACCCTACGGGGCTTTCCACACAGCCCGGTAATCTGCCGTGTACAGGCAAAAGAAAATAAATAATATCGGTCTGGTGCCCAGTACTCGGCACACCCGAAAGACATCCTTATACACCTTTGCGCTGAATTAAGCAATATAAAATTCCGGCAAGATTTAATGGGAATCACACAAAGAAGGTCCGCTTTGCAATTTGACGAAAAGTGGGGGCTGGCAAACACCGTCGAAAATTGCTCAACCGACAATTTTTATAAAATTCTCTTGCTTTATTCGAGAAATTCGGCTATAATATTATTCAAGAAAACATTGCGGTATTTCTATATAAGATTGTTAAGAAAAATTCATTTTTGGGAGGAGTGAGCGATGAAAAAGCTATGCTCAAGTGCGCTAGTCTTACTTTTGCTTGTTTCAGTCTTTACTCAGAACAGTGTAGCCGGGAACCAAATTTTTGAAGAGGGTCTGCCCAGAGTAGGCCAGAAGTACGTTCCGGGTGAGATCATCGTCAAATTCAAGCCCAACATTTCGGAGACGGAGATATCCGCTTTAAATGCAGTTCAAGGCGCTTATACTATCTACACCAGTTCACCCGCCGGTTTCAAAATAATAAGGATTCCAAGCGATAGTATAGTCGACGAAATGGTTGATATTTATCAGGCAAACGCCAGCGTCGAGTATGCTGAGGCAAACTACATTGCTTATGCCATGGCGCGCCCAAATGATGACCTATATTACCTTCAGTGGCACCTATATAATCAAACCTACGGCGGTATTCAAATGCAATCAGCCTGGAGTCTCTCTACCGGCTCAGGAGTAATCGTGGCAATTCTTGACACGGGTGTCACCGCTAAATCTCGCTACGAACAAGATCCCACAGGGCCCACACGGTTCTACCAGCGAGCTCCAGATTTAGATGAAACGGACTTTGTGAACGGTTATGACTTTGTTAACCGAGATCGATACCCTGATGATGATTCAAATCCCGGGCACGGAACTCATATAGCAGGTATTATCGCTCAAAGTACTTATAACGAAATCGGAGTAGCCGGTATAGCTTATAATGCCTCTTTAATGCCCGTAAAGGTATTGAACAGCAGGGGAGTTGGAACTTATGCTGATATTGCAGAAGGTATTGTCTGGGCAACAAACAATGGCGCACACGTGATTAACCTGGGCCTGGGAGGTTCTGAGCCCTCAAAAACTTTAGAGAATGCGGTAGCTTATGCTTACAATTACGGCGCAACGGTAATAGCCGCTGCAGGTAATGACGGCGTAGGAGGTGTGTGTTACCCTGCCGCCTATGATGATTATGTTATTGCTGTCGGCGCCACCCGTTACGACGAAACTTTAACATATTACTCCAACTACGGACTAAGTCTGGATTTAGTAGCTCCGGGCGGTGACCTTAATGTTGACCAGAACGGAGATGGCTATAGTGATGGGATTTTACAGCAGACCTATCAGAAAAACGGTACCAGCGAAATATTCTGGGGTTACTGCTATATGGAGGGAACTTCAATGGCTGCCGCGCATGTCTCCGGAGTTGCAGCCTTGCTTATAGCCAATGGAATTGCCAACACACCCGATGGAGTCAGAGAGGCTTTAGAATTCACCGCAGAGGATAAGGGAATGGCAGGCTGGGACGTAGAATACGGCTGGGGGATAGTAAATGCTTTTGCTGCTCTTCAACAGAAACCCTCTCCAGGGCCAGGACCCGAACCAGGGCCAGGACCAGGACCAGGGCCGACTATGCCTCTTACAGCAAACTTTACAGCAGAACCGAAAATCGGTCCTAAGCCGCTGACCGTACGATTCACCGACCAGTCCACCGGAAATATCACCAGTTGGTTATGGGATTTTGGTGATGGAACTACATCTATCGATAAGAATCCTGTTCATGTATTTAATGGCTATTCTTCTTACAACGTAAGCTTAACAGTAACAGGTCCAAGTGGCTCGAAAACTACAACAAAAGATAGCTTTATCCAGGGCTTTTTACCTTCAATTCCTGTAGCGGACTTTGAAAAAGAACCGATTCAGAATAATACCCCCATGACCGTGCAATTCATTGATAAATCCTCCTGTAGTGCAACCTGTATCAGCCGCGGGAATGGTATGTTACTTGGTTCAATGGAATCCGCAGATTACGGAGGCATCACAACCTGGTTGTGGGGCTTCGGGGACGGAAAAACATCAACCGAGAGAAATCCGGCTCACAGGTATACAAATCCTGGTACATACACTGTAACCTTGAAGGTAATAGGTCCAGCCGGTTCGGATACCGAAACCAAGCAGAACTACGTGACTCTGACGATGCCTTCGGTACCCGTGGCCGACTTTATGGGAAAACCGAGAACCGGCGACGGCCCTCTGGTTGTGCAATTCACTGATACCTCCTCTGGATATATCCAGAGCCGGTCGTGGAACTTCGGTGATGGAACAACTTCAACTGAACTGAATCCAGCTCACACGTACATGCACAGAAACATCGGTAGTTACACAGTCAGTTTAACAGCAACAGGCATGGGCGGCACAGATACTGAAACCAAGACCGATTACATCCAATTGAGCACTCCACCGATACACATCAATATTGGCATGTCGAGGAAGACTGTCTTCGGTAATTGGGAAGCAGCAACGGCAGTGATTACGGTTACACAGAATAAACCTTCCGGACAACCTATCGGCGGAGCGACCATACAGGGAACCTGGAGTGGAAATTATACCGGAAATGTTTCCGGCCGAACAGATGGAAACGGCAGAACCAGCTTCGAGACTTATTTGATAGATAGAAGACGAACCGTCACGTTCACTATTAATAAAGTGATAATAGACAACAAAGAGTGTGATTTTGCCGGAGAATTCAGAGATTCAATATAAATTGTTAAGAAGATAAAAGACCTCGTGTAACAAAATCCCTCGATTCTGGGACAGAAAGCTCCAGCTTATCGAGGGATTTTGTTTTACTCTGATACCACTGTCTGATAGCATCAAAAGAGCAAAAAGGCTAAAAGGAGTGCTTTATCGGTCATCCTGGATTCGCCACACATTGTTTCGTATCAAATATTCTATTCGGGACACATTTTATATTCCACGCTCTACGACTATTCATTGCTCAAGACCGAAAAACTCAAGCCATTGTTTGGTTTCGCCGTCAGTTAATCCCTGCCGTTTTGCCGTGGGTTCTTTGATTGTTTTTTTCCGGCTTAATTGTTTCTGGATATTATTCCAGAAAATCTCCGACTTTACTGATATTGCTTTTCTGGCCCGGGCCGCTTTTCGCAATCTTCGGTCGCTGCTGACAATCGTTAATCTTCTCGGCGCTGTATTTGCACCTATTTTATCCTCGATTACCGTGTCGGCGTCCGTACCTAAGCCGGCAAAAAAAACCTCCAGATTGCTTATATTATCAAATCCGCTTTTGTCTCGGGGGCCGGTTCCATCAAAAATAATTTCGCCCTTCTGGCCGGTCAGCTTCAAATATCTGCCTATAACGTAACATAATTGAACATCGCTGATTGACTGAAAATCTTCAAACATTTTTTGAATCGACCGCAGCAGATTGTGACCATCAATAATAATCATCTCACGGGTCGTTTAGAGCAAATCATTCTTTGCACTTTTCTATGAGAGCGGCGATGCTTTCAACAAACGCTTCGGCTTCAGGAATCAAGGGTCGAACTTGTGATTCCCAAAACTTATAAAATCCATATAGTCGCCTTCTTGACGCCGCTCAAAAAGGTCATTAAAAATTTTAGCCTTTTCTTTAGAAACTTTTCCTGCCTTGACACAATGGCGATTAAAGAGACTCCGTATTCCTGCATGTTTAGAGGAGGACAAACCCTCCTGGATGAGAAGAGCCGAGACAGCGTAGAAGCAGGCATAATAAAGCCGGTTGACGCAGGGGTTCCAACGTTGGGCCTGTGCTAAAATACGTGCATCTTCGAGTGTTCCGCGTGCCCTCTGTAGGCGGTATAATACTAACTGTTCGTTTGCTTTTGTCATAATACAATTCCATCAAGCTCGACATTTTGATGAAACGGCATACTTCTCCAGAGAGGACTATTCCATTCCTCGCGGTTACATATAATGGAGCAGAGGACTTCATCACACACCCATTCAATTTCATAGAGGCGGTGACGAATTCTGTTAATACGCTCGTCATCAAGTTGGCCATCAAGTAAAATAAGGAAATCCCAATCTGACTGTTCACTTGAATCATGGCGGGAGCGAGACCCATAAAGAATGATTTCAGCCTTTGGCTCTATTTCGCGGATAGCTTGTTTAACCTTTTCTAATAATTCTTCACGGTTCATGTTAAAAGATACTATACCATTGATATAAAAAATCATTCATATTTTTTTATATTTTTGACTATTCATCGGTGAATCTTATGGAAAAGCTTATTTCGTCGTCTTGTCTCCCAAACGAGCAACTCATCGCCAACAAGGCAGTTTATGCGTTGTTCAATCTCTGCAATTCTTAATGAGAATTGATGTATCCGCCGCCCAAAGTGAAACCAGATAACTCCCAGGATAGAAAACGCTATGATTAGAATTAAAATACTTACGATAGTATACTTCTCGACCTTGAAAAACCCATAGACCACTACAGCACCAGTTAGGCCAATACAAGTAAACCGTCGGTTGATTCGCTGAAGCAACTCGGTTCGTAGGATTTCGTATTTTTTTACAAGTATGTCGATTTTCAGTTTATCAAAAAATTCCTGATTATGACTGACTGTGTCATTGCTCATATCTTATCTCGCCGCCGACGATTGTTTTTTCGACCTTGCCTTTGACCTTCCAGCCGTGATATGGACAGTTTCTGCTCTTGGAACGGAATGTACTTACATCAATTTCATACTCTGCGTTCGGGTCGATAATAGTAACGTCGGCCTGTTTGCCTACCCCAAGTGTGCCCTTGTCAACACCAATTATCTTCGCCGGCCTTTCAGTCATCAAGCTAATCAAGCCGGGCCAGCCCAGAACACCAGGCTTAATAAGAGCCTTGACATAAAGACCCAAAGCACATTCCAGGGATGCTATACCGAAAGGAGCAGCTAAAAACTCCAGCTCCTTTTCGCTTTGCAGATGCGGGGCGTGGTCCGTTGCCAAAGCATCAACCAGCCCATCGGCAATCGCCCGCTTTAGAGCCTCAATATCTTTTTCCGTCCGTAAAGGGGGATTCACCTTATAGTTGGTGTCGTATTCGGCGCAGCACTCCTCAGTCAAAAGCAAATGATGCGGCGTTACCTCGCAGGTAATCGGCAGAGAATCTTCCTTCGCAGCCCTTATCAGATCTATCGCTCCCGCAGTAGATATGTGCTGGGCATGATAACGAATCCGCCCGGGGCGGATCTTTTTGATAAGCTGAATATCCCGCCACAGCATCGCCTCTTCAGCCAATGGGTCCAATCCCGGCAGACCCAATATCGTCGAATAGTAACCGGAGTTCATCACGCCATTGCCGGCAAAACCGTCATCCTGACAATGCTGAGCCACAACCACATCGAACATAGCCGCATATTTCAAAGCCCGCAGCATAACCGCAGGGTCCTGCACCCCCCTGCCGTCATCGGTAAAACCAATGGCCCCGGCGTCAGCCATAAATCCCATCTCCGCAAGCTCAACACCCTGCAGTCCTTTCGTGATGGCCCCCATCGTGTAAACATGAGTTTTCCGTCTCTGTCTGCCCTTTCTATGGATGTATTCGACATCGGTTTCATTTTCTATGACAGGATTGGTATTCGGCATACAGACAACTGAAGTAAAGCCCGCCGCCACCGCCGCTTCTGAGCCGCTTGCTATTGTTTCTTCTTCTTCATCGCCCGGCTCACGAAAGTGAACGTGAATATCAATCAGACCCGGCACAACTAATTTACCGACCGCATCGATGACCTTACAGTCTTGGGTCTTGAGTCTTGGGTCTTGAGTCTTTTCTCCGATCTCTGCGATTTTCTCATCGACGATAAGCACATCGCATTTTTTATCGACGCCGTTCGCAGGGTCTATGACCCGACCATTTTTGATTAAAAGTCCGGAATTCATTGTTCTGCAATTCCCGTTGAAGAGGGAATCCATCTTTATCACTACTCAATATGTGTTTCAACCTAAACTTGTCATAATTTTGTACAATAAGGAAAAACCTTATATCCCGCGCCAATCTATTATCATCTTTCCACTTTTATCCTTATCGAACCCGATTATGATTACTTTTTCTCAACGATAGGGGGCTCCGACCTCAGAGCATCACGATATAATCTGGCAATTATTCCCCGACCATATTCACCTTCATTAAGATATTCTTGTAGTATTGTTCGAGTTATATCGCCATTTACGCGTAACACATACTGTATTCTGAGATATAATTTCTCAGGTATTTCTTTCTTCTCAGTCAAAGTTATATCTATAATCCGTTTGATAACATCTTTGGTTTTATTGGGAATATTAAAAAGACCCTTTTCAACTGTTGCAAATCGTACTTCCTGAACTTCATCTTCTGACAGATGGATAAGCAATCGGGTGATTTTGGGATTCGTTATTGTATCACCCCATATCCAGTAATATCCGGCAACCTCGGCGGCTTTAATTCGCACCTTGGGGTTCTTATCTTGAGCGCAAGCCTGAATTCCAGAAATAAACGTATCATCAAACAACATACAAGTATTAACTGAGCAAATACGTTCAAGCTCCATAAGTCTCAATGAACTTGTACCTGTTAAAAGGATTTGTTTTATTTGTCCCAGTTTATCTCCGAAATCTTTTTTAACTTTTTCAATATCTTCCGGATTTGTCTCACCTACACCTGTACTATAGACACCACTGCTTTTACCCTCAATCACCCTCATAACATTCTGTGCCTGTTGTCTTTCTGTAGAGTCATTACTATTCAGGTAAGGCTTAAGTAAATTAACGAATTCCTCTCGTTGGGTCTGCACTACTAATATTCCCCATGCAATCCGACCAACCCCATAACCTTGCATAGCAAGCTCAACAAGACGCTCCAACACTTCCGGCGACTTGGGATTAGCAACCGTAAGACCGTAATAAAAAGCGTTGTACTTCACATCAGGTTCAAAGCTTGCACAGTAAAGAATATCTACAGCACTCTGTACAGAGGGCCTCTTGTTCCAGATAAATTTACTCCCAATCGTTCTGATTATATCGTCTTTCTTCGCAGATGTTCTGCGAAAGCCTTTGCGGACAATTTCAAGTATTTCCTCACTGGATACCGTATTAAAAGCGTGATTTTTCACTGCCCACAATTCGTCAAGTTCCTCACCTGCCTGAACATCATCTGGGAAAAAAGAAGATGGCGATGAAGTGTCAACCGTTTCTCGAATCCTTACTTGTTCTTTCTGAGCTATTGCTTTTTTAGCTGCTCGCCTGTCGGAAAACTTTTTCATCGCCTCATCACGTTTTTCCCATTGTTCTTTCTTCCGTTCCATTGTCCGTTGAAGCTGAACGTACTGAGCAGCCGCCATCACTTCGCCAAACGTTGCTTTGCTTCCGCTGGGCAATTCAACCTCTTTTGCCAGATGTGGCCCAAGCTGTCCCATAAATCCCCACATCCCCTTCGAGCGATCTATTTGTACGCCAGAGTTCTGGTAAAGATTAAAGATGAAGTTATCCTTTTGTGAAATCAGTTGTTTAACTTCTTCAAAAACCGGCACAAGATGCTCAGGCGGCTCGTGTCGGCTGTTTGACCAACTATTGACAAAGGGAATATAACCAACAACAGTCGTCGTATTCGGCTTTATCTCAGCTTGTCCTTCCGTCCAGCCGGGGACGCTGTCAGCAGCAAACATAGCCAAATAAACTTTGCCCTCCGGCAGACCATACATAGTTGTCTTGCCTTTCGGCATTCGGTTGCCGCCTATCATATTTTGCATAAATGCACCGCCCCAACCGGCAAAACCCAGAATCGGGTCAGCACGTGTAGGCGAGCTACTGATAACAAGCAGAGTCTCATCATTCGGGGCATCCTCATTTATCTGCAAAACGCCGATACCCAACGGACGAAGCACAATATTAGGCGAATTTTCAGCAGAAACACGAACATGCTCAGCAATGCCGTGCAGTTGTATCTCCTTTCCATTTTTTTCAAAGATGCCCTTAAATTCTTCAACATCCTTCCAGGACTGGGCAACCAAACGGTACTCGCCCACCGGCACCTTTTCAAAAGAGAAACAACCCAAGTCATCGGTAACCATAAAATAAATCTCTTTCTGCTGGTTACCTTCTTTCGTTAAGAACGCATCCGTAAATAATCGAAATGTCTCCTTACAGACAGGAATACCGCTGCTCTGTTCACACAGAATTACAACCACTCCGGTTACAGGCTTGTCTTTAGCGTCAATTACCTTGCCCGTAATCGTCCCGGCATCAGACTTGGAAAGTAACGAGCTTTCAGCGAAACATATCTGGACTACGATGAAAATTAAAACTGCTGATAATGGTACCCGCTTTTGCATTTTTCGTTTTAATCCTTGAGTTTTTCTGCTGCTGCTTGATTGACGAGGAACAGCACCGCCATCCTCACAGCCAGACCGTTGGTTACCTGCTCTAAGATAACACTGTTCCGGCCGTCGGCTACTTCACTTTCCATCTCCAGCCCTCTGTTAATCGGCCCGGGGTGCATAACCAAAATATCAGGCTTGGCCCTTTTCATACGCTCGACAGTCAGTCCGAAATAATGCGAGTATTCCCGTATCGAAGGAAATGGATTGCCGCCGAGCCGCTCAAACTGAATCCGAAGCATATTTATCACATCGACCTTTTCGATAACCTCATCAAGGCTATAGCTAACTTTAACCGGCAATCTTTCTACCTGTGTCGGCATAAGTGTCGGCGGGCCAACAAATATTACCTCGGCGCCGAGTTTTGTCATCGCCCACATATCGCTGCGGGCAACGCGAGAGTGCGCTATATCGCCGACTATCGCTATCTTCAAACCTTCAAGAGTGCCTTTTATTTTGCGAATGGTATAAACATCCAGTAGTCCCTGTGTTGGATGCTCACAGAAGCCGTCACCGGCATTGACCACGCAGGCGTTGATATTCCTGCTCAGAAACTTCGGCACACCGCCGGCTCCGTGCCGAATCACTACAATATCAATCCCCATTGCTTCCAGATTCCTGGCCGTATCCAAAAAGGTCTCGCCTTTACTGACGGAGCTGGTCTTCTTGGTAAATTCGATAATATCAGCGCTCAATCGATTCGCGGCCAAGGCAAAGCTGTTTCGCGTCCGGGTGCTGTCCTCAAAAAACAAGTTCACTACAACCTTACCGCGCAAAGGCGGGGCCTTTTTGACCGACCGGGTGCTTATTTGCTCAAAACCTTTTGCTGTGTCAAGAATGTACGTAATCTCTTCGGCACTAAGCTCCCGCAAACCGAGCAAATGTTTGCGATGCCACTTGAATTGTTTACTTTTTCTTTTTAACGCCATAGTTTCGTATAAACCCGAAATCCTAATATCGAAATTCAAAACAAAATGTTCCTAAATCCAAAATTCGAATATCAAAATCCGAAACAATATCGAAACCTGTCCTGAGCAATGTCGAAGGATTCAAATTATAAAATGACCAAAACGTTTTGAATTTTGGATTTTTTTTATCATTTGAATTTGTTTCGTATTTCGAATTTCGTGCTTCGGGCTTTCCATAGCTTCGTTATTCTAAATTCGATATTCAATATTCATAATTCGTCTTAACTCTTACTCGATGACAACTTCGTCTTTCCCATCCGATTCGACAAGGTTGACCTGGACTAATTTACCGGGTGCGGCATCTGCTTTGTAACCGGCGTAATCAGCCTGTATCGGTAACTCCCTGCCGAGGCGGTCAACGAGGACCGCTAACCTTATCGCCCTGGGCCTGCCCAAATCTATGAGGGCATCCATCGCTGCCCGCGCTGAACGGCCGGTATACAGAACATCATCAACCAAAATAATGATTTTATCATCTATATCGAATCCGATTTCCGTGGTGCGAACCAGCGGCTGGGCAGTGCCCTGCGGCGAATTCAAATCGTCACGGTAAAGTGTTATATCCAGAGTGCCACACGGAACATCTTTGCCGAGCTGCCGTGACAATCGGCCCGATAATCTCTGGGCAAGGACCTCCCCCCTGCTGCGAATACCGATTACTGCAATATCCATCTCAGCCGGGGTCTCAGAAAGAATGCGACCTGCCAAATCCTTGAGAATCTTCTCAATTTGTCCGGAATCCAAAATTACCTTCATAATTGCACCTGTGCCTGCGTAACCTGTGCAGGCAACCACAGGTGCAGGCAGCAAACCAAATAATAACAAAACACTCTGAATATTGGATTGAGTATAGCAACTGCAGCTAATAAAGGCAAGATTTCTCAAGAAGTTTTCAAAAACCAACCTTTTAACACTAAAAACCACATTATTACAGGAATCTGCCGGATAATTTACTTGAAAACAATGGCGTTTTATGGTATCATAGTATTAAGAATTTACGGACAGAAAAGTACCAGCTAAGGAGGTCGGCTTATCGGGGGAGCAACCTTGTTCCTGCTGGTTTTTTTGCGCCCCCTCCGGAGTTATGAAGTGATACAAACAGCTAAAAAAACATTTGTGTTGAGCCTGATAACATGCACGGCAGCATTGTTAAGCGCCGGCACTACCGCCAGAGCCCAGGAGCCACAGAACACCAAAACTCTCCAGCCGCAGGGATTAGAATATGCCGGAATTTACGCCTTACGACGAATAGAACCTAATCTGACAGGCGACGGTGTAAAATTCGCTGTTATCAGCCGCAGCATTACATATATCGACGATGAGCCGCAAAACGATTACCGACCCGGTATCGAACATAACTGCTTCAAAGCCGGTAGTCTCAGCTTTTACGACCAGGGACAACCGCCCGCAGGCATTTCACCTCATTCGACAGCCATCTGCTCTATACTACTCGGCGAGTACCCCGACGCTTTTTATCCGCAAATAGGACAATTTTACTATCAAGGCGCAGCACCGCAGGCCCAGGCTGATATCTACGAATTCTGGCATTTCTTAACCAATTATGTATTCGAGCACTCACCACCGGATGCGGATATTATAACAATCGGTAACGGCATTCAATTTGAAGACTGGTGGACAAATGGTATTGAATCATTGGCTGAGCACTACGGCCTTATTATCGTCGCTGCCATAGGTAACGGCAACGATGCTCATGACCCTGTTCTGTATCCGGGCGCCGGTTCAAACACCATCGGTGTTGGTGTAATCGACTCGGTAAAAACCGAAGACCTTACAACCAACCTGGAACATTTTGCCTTGGCCTATCCGGAGCATTCGACTTTCGGCCCGACAGGCGATGCGCGTTGCAAACCCGACATCGTCGCTCCCGGCAATTGCTTGGCTGCAAACGATGACAAACCAAACAGCTACGAGCCAACCGGTAACTGGTCGAGCTTCTCGACCCCGATAGTCGCAGGAACGATCGGCCTTCTCGTTCAAAAAGCCAAACAGGAACCGACCTTAAGTCCGGCTATCTCACCCGAAGGCGGAAATTGCGTAATCAAAGCAATTTTGCTAAATTCCGCAGTCAAGCTGCCCTACTGGCACAAGGGTCTGCTCCAAACCGACGATGACCACTTCGCTCCTCTGGACTACATTCAGGGGACAGGTATGTTAAACGCAGTCGGGGCCTACAATCATTTAATCGCCGGGCCAATTAAGCCCGGTGACATTCCAACAACCGGCTGGGACTTAAACCAGCTCGATAATACCCAGAGGCTCCAGAATGTGTACAAAATCACCCTAACCGAACCAGCCGATAAATTTATTACCGCCACAGTCATCTGGAACAAACACTACAAAAGCACATATCCTTTTGAATCGGCCCCTGAAAGAGACAGCAATCTCCGCCTCGAACTCTGGGCTGTTGACCCAGATAACTCCAGCAACGATTATCTGCTCGATTACAGCGACAGCAATGTTGACAATGTTGAGCACATTTACGTCCCTGCAGACCCCAACTATACCAACTACGAAATTGTTCTGTCCATGAACGATACTGACGACCCAAGAGAAATAGCCCTAATCCAGCGCTACGGCCTGGCCTGGAACATCAGCGATAAACAAGAAAGGGACAGTATCTTTTGGTACGACCTCAATGCCGATGGCGTTGTTAACGAATCAGACTTTACTATTCTGCTCAACAACATCTTAAACAGCAAAAAATCACCGGAAAGTTATCTACTCGGTGACATCAATGCTGACGGTACAATCGACATCAACGATTTCAAAATCCTTATAGAGCAAAATAATCGCAAGGCCGATTGGTACACAAAATAAGAAGTAAGAAGATAGCTCCGAATAACTTGCGCGTAACAGACAATCACATTCAACACCGAAACGAATGTGTTTTTTATGGAGGAATGGGGAATCAAAAAGACAATTCCAATGAATTTTGTTCTTGCCGTTATTTTTCTAACGGCTCTTTCTCCGACAGCTTTTGCTCAGGAGCCCTGGAAATTCATCGTTACCTGCGACAGCCGGGGTAACTTCTATGGAATCAATCCGTTTATCCTCAGTGAGCTTGTTATCGAGATAAAAAGCCAGGGTGTCGATCTTGTCCTGTTTCCCGGCGACCTGGTTTCCGGATACCAGGCAATCGCCCCAGACGAATTCGAATCTTATCTCAGAACCTGGGTAGAAATAATGGAACCGGTTTATGATGCCGGCATTACCGTCTATGTCGGCCGGGGTAACCACGAGCTTGGTGATGTATGGAGCCACTATCCTTATCCCGGTACGAGCCCCGACCCGAATGATAATAACATGCTGCGCTGGATTAACGTCTTCGGCAGCGATTCTAATCCCAAACTAAAGCTGCCCAACAACGGCCCTGCAGATGAGAAATCTATGACGTATTCTGTTACGCATAAAAATTCTTTTATTGTCATGCTCGACCAATATGCCGGTATCAGGCATGATTTTCACCATAAAGTCAACCAGGAGTGGCTGAATGCTCAACTGGCATCAAACACCAAACCGCATATTTTCATCGTCGGCCACGAACCTGCTTTTAGAGCTTTGCATTCCGACTGCCTCGACTACTATCCTGCCCAACGTGATGCGTTTTGGACCAGTATCAAAAATGCCGGCGGACATACATATTTTTGCGGCCACGACCACTTCTACGACCACGCATGCATCGATGATGGTGATGGTAATCCCAATAACGACATTCACCAGTACATCATTGGAGCCGCCGGGGCGCCGCTTTATACCTGGTCGCCGTCTTACGATGGAAATAACAGCGACTATATTGTGGAACAATGGCACCACGCCGAACGGTACGGTTACGTCCTAATTGAGATTGATGAGCTTGAGGTAACTCTGACCTGGATAGAACGCCACACTAATAATTTGATTGTTCCGGGTATATATGAGCCTAATGAAGTATGGAGTTACACGATTACTCCGAAACCTATTGTACTCTCACCAAACGGCGGCGAGAATCTCACAGCAGCAGGCAACCATACAATCACCTGGAAAGTAATTGAAGACACCCAAACAAACTATGTGTTAATCGAGTATTCGCTCGATAATGGCCAAACCTGGCAAGAGCTCGGCCAGTCGCGGAATACTGGCTGGTACGAGTGGGACCCCGTTCCGCTAACCAATTCAGAAGAGTGTCTCATTCGTATTAGTGATTTAAACAATAAACTCGCCAGTGACACAAGCGACAAGGCGTTTACAATATCCCAATGCCGGACAAAACTCAAAGCAGACCTTAATGGCGATTGCTATGTTGACTTCCTGGATTTTATAATATTAGCCGACAATTGGCTCAAATGTACAAATCTCTATGACCCCACCTGCAATGAGTAGCAATAGGCTCTTACTAATTTGCCAATAAAACATACTGTTCTGCCACAGCCTCGATTAATGCTTGTCATTCCTGCGAAAGCAGGAATCCAGCCCCTCTCATTTAGGATAATGTATGGTTTTTCCAGAAGCTACTATTGGTATTAGAAAATTAAAACCCGACAAAAACTATGCAATATGCGATACACAATATACAAAAAAATATATTTTCTCTTGACGCCCTTCTCTGGATTATATATGTTTGGGTGACTTTGAGGAGGCACAAAAAGTGAACATTTGGCTTTGCATTATTATTGTCCCTATGGTCTTTTACTGTGCTCGTATATTTACGAGGACGTTCACTGTCCAATTTAAATTTAACCCAGCCAGAAAGCAGCGTTGTTTTCTGCGATTTCTTTTGATATTTCCCTAATGGGACGAAAGGATGGTGTAAAATGAAATGGTTTCAGAAAAAATTCATTAATCTCATTTTTATATGTATAGTTGTTGGGGTCTTATCGCCGGTATCTTATGCAAAGACTCCGAGCGACAGATGCATATTGATAAAGGCTCAAGTCGCGGACCGGGACGATATCAATAAACTCGCAGATATGGGCCTCGATATTTGGGAGTTTCAGCAGGATGGTCTTATTATCAGGGTAACGGACGATGAAAGAAACCAGGTCAAAGAAAGCGGCTTTACTATTGAGACAATCACTGAGGATGTTTATGAATATACGGAAAAAATTAGACAAGAACAGATTTCTCTCTTTGCAGAGCCTACACCTTCTAAATATCATTCCCACGATGAAGTTATTACCGAACTGATAGCTCTCGAGGATTCAGGAGTTGCTCAGACTCATATTATAGGCGGTACTCACGAAGGCCGAGACATCTGGGCAGTAAAAATCAGCGACAATCCTTCCGATGACGAGAATGAGCCTGGAGCAATTTTTTTGGGCTGTCATCATGCCCGGGAGTGGATATCTGTAGAAGTCCCGCTCTATATCGCGCAATATTTAGCCAATAACTACGACGGTGATGCAGAAGTCAAACATCTGGTTGATAACTGCGAAATATGGATAGTACCGGTAGTCAATCCGGACGGCTATGAATACAGCCGTACCGGCGACCGGATGTGGCGAAAAAACAGGAGAGACAACGGCGACGGTACGTTTGGCGTCGATTTGAACAGAAACTACGATTCCATGTGGGGCACTGTAGATGCACCCGCAACAACGTCAGCAATAACCTACCGAGGTCCAAGCCCTTTTTCCGAACCGGAGACACAGGCTGTAAGAGACCTTGTTCTTACATATGATTTTCGTATTCTAATGAGCTACCACAGCTTTTGGCAAGCGATATATTATCCGTGGGGGTATACTTGGGAACCTCCACCTGACGGACCTATGTTTAGAGATATGACTTCCAGTATGATAGAATTAATATACCATACCAGCGGAGCAACTTATACGAACTGGTTGGATATGCCTGATACATATTTGGTCAGCGGTGACACAGGAGACTGGAGCTATGGAGAGCTTGGTATTTATTCATTCGGTATTGAACTGCGGCCTGTTACATTTAGCCAGGGCGGATTCGTACTTCCGGAGAATCAAATAATACCGACCTGCACGGAGAATTTGCCGGTTGCTCTATACCTTATATCATATGCCGCTGCCGACTATGGAATCGAAAATCTGACTACGGGCCAGACATACAGTAATATTCAGCTTGCCATAAATGACGCAAATGATGGCAATGAGATAGTAGTCAATCCTGGAGTGTATCACGAAAGTGTCTCTCTCATAGATAAAAATCTGACAATCAGGTCAACAGACCCCAATGACCCGGCCGTTGTAGAATCTACTGTTATTAATATTGAGGATCTTTATCAAGGCTCGGTTTTAACTCTGTCCGGCAATAGAGATAGAGTCTATGTACTTGATGGGCTTACCATAACTGGTGGGCAGGTAAGTATCTCGTGCTGTAATATAACCCCGATAATCAGAAACTGCATTGTTGGAAGCAATGGCCCCAACGCGATTGAGTTTTGGGAAGACTATGAGCCACCAACAATCATTGATTGTGCTATTTTAGGACAAGTAGTAGAATTGAACGACCCAACTCTGATAGCTTACTGGCAACTGGACGAGACAGAAGGCGACATAGCTAAGGATAGTGTCGGAGATAACGATGGCACGCTCTTTGGCGAACCACTCTGGCAGCCTGCTGGCGGCCAGATAGCCGGCGCTCTGGAATTAGATGGGATTGATGATTATGTCGAGACAGACTTCGTTTTAAACCCAGCCGATGGCCCATTCAGTGTATTTGTCTGGGTTAAAGGAGGCGCTCCAGGACAAGCTGTTTTGTCGCAAATTGGTGGTGCGAATTGGCTCTGCACAGATTCGTCAGGAGGTAACTTAATGATCGGGCTAAAGGGTACTGGCCGGGGCGCCACCATATTGCTGTCACAAGCATTCATCACCGATGGCAACTGGCACCGGATAGGTCTTGTATGGGACGGCTCACAAAGAACGCTTTACGTTGATGACATCGCCGTGGCTCAAGACGCGCAGCCTGATTTGGAAGCCTCAGAAAACAGTCTATACATTGGCACCGGCAAGGCTATGGAGCCAGGAACCTTCTGGTCCGGCCTGATTGACGATGTCCGCATCTACAACCGGGCAGTGACTCCATAGGAATTTGAGGCAATTGCACAATAGTCATTTGACTATCGCATTACCGAATCAATGTGTTCTATGTATTAAACGGTCATAGTCATTTGACTATTGCATTACCGAATCAACGTGTTCTATGTATTAAACGGTCATAGTCATTTGACTATTGCATTACCGAATCAACGTGTTCTATGTCTTAAACGGTCATAGTCATTTGACTATTAGTCTAAAAACTTTCTAAGCTGCAACCCTCGCCGAGCACAAAATTTGGGTAATCCGTGCCTAAACCTGCGTAATCTGCGGTTAAAATTATTCTTTCAATCCTCCTTAATTTCTGATAAAAGTGCAACACGCAATACGATTGTAGTACTCTGCAATATCTACTTTGGCCGGGTGGCAGCCTCAAGCGCAGCTTGGGGATGGTTCGGAGCTTGTAGGATGGGTTTTAGCTCATCAAGAGATTGCTATGAAATTGATTGTAAGAAAATCACGGTTAAGAGGAACGGTCGTAATTCCAGGCTCTAAATCGCACACTATACGTGCCGTCGCAATCGCCTCTTTAGCAGTCGGTGAAAGTCACATTCGTAATCCTTTGGACTCAAGCGACACGCAGGCAGCGGTGGCATGCTACCGAGCGTTAGGCGCCAGGATTGACACATCCGACCCTAAACTCTGGAAGGTAACCGGCACAGGCGGCGAAATTAGCGCTCCGTCTGAAATTATCGACGTCGGCAATTCCGGCACAACGCTGCGTATCGCAATAGGCTCGGCCGCTCTGGCCCAGCCCGGCCGGACCACAACCTTCACCGGTGATGAGCAAATCCAGACCCGCCCTGTCGGGCCGCTAATAGACGCCCTCAGTGAACTCGGCGCAAAATGCACAAGTCTCAAAAACAACGGCAAGGTCCCCGTTGAGATAACCGGCAAACTGACAGGCGGAAGAACCGCAATCGCCGCAACCACCAGTCAATACCTGTCCAGCCTGCTTCTATGCACGCCTTTGGGCACTAAAGATACCCAGATAGACGTTACTTTGCTCAATGAGCCGGGTTATGTGCAAATGACACTCGACTGGCTCGATAAACAGCAGATTAAATATAACAACCAACAGATGCGCCAATTCAAAATCAAAGGCAATCAGAGCTATAAGGCCTTCGATGCCACAATCCCTGCCGACTTTTCCAGTGCCACGTTTTTCCTTTGCGCCGCCGCTATGTCCGCAGAGGAGGTAACCTTGCTTGGGCTGGATTTTGCAGATAGTCAGCCGGACAAAGCGGTGGTCGATTACCTAAAAGCGATGGGGGCCGATATTAGTATTGACCCGAATTCAGTAACGGTTAAAGCTGCAAACCTCAAAGGCGCCGAGCTTGATATGAACAAAACTCCCGATGCGCTGCCCGCTATGGCCGTTACCGCCGCTTTTGCCGAAGGCTCAACCAAACTGCTGAACGTCCCCCAGGCACGAAGCAAAGAGACCGACAGAATCAAATGTATGGCCGAAGAGCTGAAAAAATTGGACGTGGATGTTGAAGAATTACCCGACGGCCTTATAATACGGCACAGCAGAGCCAAACCGGCTGAACTGCACGGCTGGGCCGACCACCGAATCGTGATGGCATTGTCCTTGGCGGGCTTGAACTTAGACGCTCAATGCACCATTGATACCGCCGAGGCAATCAGCGTTACGTTTCCCAATTATGTGGAATTGATGAAGGGTATCAATGCAAATATGGAATTAACAGGTTAATGAATATTACTTAGTTATGTCATTCCAGCGGAAGCGGGAATCTATACTCTAACGATTATTCACTAATCCCTATTCACGAAATACCAACGACTAATTTTAGGAGATTAACAAAAAATGATTGGTTGTCACATTGGACGTTGTTTTCAGGTAACGGTAGCCGGCGGCTCTTATCAGGAAGGCCTAACCTCCGTTCTCCAGGGCGTCCCGCCCGGACTCCTCTTAACTGAGCAGGAAATCTACGGGGACCTGCTTCTTAGAAAGCCCGGAGCCGACGAATTGAGCAGCCCGCGAAAAGAGCCTGACCTTCCGATTATCTATTCCGGCCTGAACGCAGCCGATACGATTGAAAATGCTGGGAACAAAAACCACACCAACGGCACACCGCTGGCGATTCTGATTCCGAACCTCGACCGCCATTTTATTCATATCAAGCAATACCAGGACACGAATCGCACACCACGTCCGGGTCATGCATCCTACGCTTCTTTCATAAAATACGGCCCGGATGATGATGCCATCGGCGCCGGTATTTTCAGTGGACGCTACACCTCGACCATCGTAGCCGCCGGATACGTCGCCAAAAAAGTCCTGAAGAAATGTGGTATCGAAGTGTTTTCCTATGTAAAGGAAATCGCCGGCGTCCGATGTCCTGACGTCGCCGCTGACAAGGCCTTTAAGTACACCAACGATTACAAAAAAATGCGACACGACCTCGACCCGTTTTATCAGGAGGTTTATGTCAAAGGTCGTATAAATATGGATATGAGATTTCTGGAAAAGACCAGAATATTAGCCGAGATTGAACAGGAAATTAACGCTATCCGCGATAAGGCTCCAAAGCTCTCTGCCGCTGCGGTTCGGGACAAATACGGCGTACATCCAATAGTAAACTGTCCTGACACCGATACCGCCCAGGCTATGGTCGATGCCTGTAACCGCATCGCCGCCACAGGCGATTCAGTCGGCGGCGTAGTTGAGGTAGTTGTAATCGGTGTTCCAATCGGCCTCGGCGAGCCGGTCTTCTACAAGCTCGATGGGGAACTGGGTAAGATGCTCGGTATCGGTGCGGTAAAAGGTGTCGAGGTCGGTGCCGGCTTTGCTGTCAAAGATATGACCGGGTCCGAGAATAACGACCAGATGCGAGCCGAAAATGGCAAAGTTATTTTCGAGTCGAATAACGCCGGCGGTATTACAGGAGGCCTTTCCACTGGCCAACCAATCGTAGTCAGACTTACGGTCAAGCCTACACCAACAATCGACAAACCACAGAAGACAATTGACAAATATACCCTCGAGAACAAAGAGCTGGCTGCTATTACCAGGCGTGACGCAACAATTGTGGCTCGAATATGGCCGGTTGCTGAGAATTACACAGCTATGGTGATACTTGACCACCTTTTCGCGCACTATGGCTACCAGACGCTAAAGACCAAATGAAGATGTCCAGTCACTCCAGAGGCTCCTCAGCGCGCGGCTCGTTTATTCTTATGGTGGGTCGGCTCTTTCTTCAGTTGACCAGGCCGTCCCGTTGTGGGACGGATCGCGTGCCATGACACGGAAACGTTGCCCTTGTCCGCTTCTGCCTAATAGGACAGTATAGAACGGATCTGTCTGCCAGCCGCTACTGAAACGCGAGTCAGTGGTGCACTCGAAGAAATACTCAACAATCCCGCCGCTATCATCCGTAGCTACTGTAGCTGTCATCACAGCCCAGTTATCCCAAATGCCTCCACCGTTATTGATTTCACGGGGTGTCCCGTCAAAACCATTCGGGTCCACAGTGGGGTCCCACTCCATCGGATTCGGCGTCGGAGCAGTCATATCCACAGGCACAAAAGTTCTGACAGAAACTGTCTCCGACCAATCGGTTTCGTTCCTATTAGAAGATTTGTCCCTGGCTTTAACCCTGTATGAGTATACTGTATTGGGGTCAAGGTTGGGGTCTGTATAATTCGGGTCATCCTGCCAACCGCTGTCGTGCCCGTCGCCAGCTGTGTTCTCGAAATAGTACTCCACGTCACTTGCATCGTAGGCGGTCGTAGCTGTCATCGAAACTGAAGTCATAGAATCAGCACTAATGGTTTCTATGTAAGGAGCAGGTGCTGGCGGTGTACTGTCTCTGCCCGCATAGCGGACCGGCGACCATCTTGTTTCGTTGCCTATTTCATCCCGTGTCTTTACTTTGTAGCCGTATCGAACATTGGGTGTAAGGCCACCGTCGGTATATGTCGGGCTCTTCTGCCAGCCGCTATCATGCCTACTGTCACTGATGTTTTCGAAGTAATATTCCACGTCCCAGCCCCAGGCATCGGAGGCGGTCTCAGCAGTCATACTGATTGATCCTGATGTGACTATATTAGGCTCTGTCTCCCATCTACTTGGGTTAGGTAACGGTGCACTCGTATCTTCGACGAGCCAGCAGTCTGCCAATAAAGCTATATCTCTCATATCAACATACGTATCTGATGTAATGTCTGCACCCTGACACCAGTTATTCGCTTGTGAACAACCCTCTCCAAGCCATCTATCAGCGAGTATCGCAAAATCATGGAAGTTAATAATGCCATCCAGGACAAGGTCACACAATCTGCACGGTTCTACTTTCGGATGATGGAAGCCTATATCAACACGACCCGTATCGGATATTTCGTCAGTTCTGGTTGTGTATCCCAACAAATTAATATGGCTTGCGTAATCACTACCGGCATCGACATAGGGACTGTTCCTCGACTGGCCGGCCTTGGTCTGACTGAGATAGTAATCTCCGAGTGGTCCTTTGGTGAATAGTGGGTCTTTACTTATGTTTCCATCGCCCCAGTTGAGCGTACAACCATCGTCAACCCAAAAAGCAGATTGTTCATCCTTGATGCCGCTGTAAGAAATGGTAAGCGTTGCGCACCTTTGGTCAAATTCGAAACCGCCTCTAACTGCAACTGCATCACCTTTCAAGCCATAATTTTCCCAGAAGATGCTGTCGGTAATTACGCAGTCGCTCTCGTAAGAATTGAACAGTCCGCCACCGAAGCCGGTGTTGTTGGGTTCGCCGAAACTGCCTGTAGCTGCATTGCCGACAAATGTACAGTTGGAGACAATCGAATTTGTATACCAGTTGGCCGAGACACCACCACCGTCTCTGCCGGCCGCATTGTTTAAAATCAAATTGTTGATTAATGAGACACCGTTTACATCGCGCAGATACACACCGCCCCCGGAAAAATCAGCTATATTGCCGCTGATGTTGCAATCCTGGATGTTCATACCTCCCAACCAGCAATATAAGCCGGCACCGTCGGTCAGAATAAAATCATCATTGGGATCGTTGACGTCGCCAATTGCCCTGTTATTGGTAACCTTACTGCCTATTATATTGATTAAGCCATCAACACCAATGAACCCACCACCTCGAAGTGCTGTATTGGACGCAATATTGCAGTCGATAATTGTCACATCCGTATTATCAATATATATTCCACCGCCGGAATCAGCATCATTGTCAACAAAGTTGCAGTCAACAAACACAACCGCTGCGCTGCTCTCGGCACATACACCACCCCCATATCCGCTATAGGGATCAAGGCGATGATTTGGATCAGTTACTCCTGGCGGAAGTCCGGAAGCAATGTTATCTTCAAATGTGCAATCTGTGAAAGTTATCGCAGAATCAGCCGCACAATATACACCCGCCCCGTAAGTTGGCAACTGATAGGAAACCATGGGCTCTATATTCCTGCCGGCTACTCCCGCTCCGCCAATTCCACTCATCCCGCCTTCAGTACGGTTCCCTCTGATTTCACAGTTAATAAAAGTAACTTTACTTCCGATATCGCAGAACGCCCCACCTCCATATCCGGAGTACCATCGGTAGTCACCTATATAGGAGGTCAGATTGGGCTCACCATAAAGTTCCCCGAAGTTAGGTGCAAAGTCCCATCTAAAGGATTTCCACAAATCACCATTTACAAACTCGGAGTCCAGACTATTGGGGTCAAAATAAATTGCCCGAGACCTGCTGTAGTTTCCTCCGTAGTTAGCTGAGCCGGTGGCGCTGTCACCACCGTTACCGGCGTTGCCGCCGCGGGCTGTGTTGTTCTCGATTATGCAGTTTATAAACTTGGGATTGCTGTCTGGGGCGCACCATATAGCGCCGCCGCGTGCCCAGCCGCCCCAGCCGCCCCGGCCCGCATTTAGAGCGTCAGTCGCATTCTCGCCGTTTCCTCCATTGCCTCCCTCAACTAAATTGTTTCTTAATATACAGTTCTTAATAATGGGGGAGGCCCCTTTATCTATTAATATTGCACCACCTTGTCCGGGTGTACCATCCTCACCGTTAGGATGATTGGCATTCCTGTCACCGTCAGCACCGTCACTCCAGTGTCCACCGCAGTTCTGTATCGTTATACCATTTAGGACCGTCTTGGAATCTGTGTTGGATGCAAATGCAACACCAATGTAATTCCAATCATTAGTACCTATATAACCGTCAATAATCGTCGCCGCCACACTATTGCGGTCATCCGGATTTCTCGATGTGATAGTAACAGCCTTGTCCACCCAAAGTGCGATGCCCATATTTTCACCCGTAAGGGGGTTTGAGACTCCACCACCGAAATATGTGCCGGGGTCAACCACAATCGTATCGCCTTCTTTGGCATTATTAACCGCCTCCTGAATTGTCGGGTAGTTACCGGGCACAGTGACCGTCTTGCCAAGGTACTTTACAAACTCAACGGTAATAGTCTTGTTCGAATCCATTGTCACGGTATTAGTATGAGCATCAGTACGGTCATTATCAGTGCCTACCCATTTGACCCGATAGCCCGGCTCCACCGTCGCCCACAGCTTAACCACAGTGAACTTTTCGAAGGAACCGCCGCTTGGCTCGACCGTGCCGTTCTCACCGACGATATTAATAATTAACCGATACTCACCCTCACCGATAGGATAATGTAAGCCTATATCGACCTGCCCGGTGTCAGCGACACCATCGGAGCGAGTGGTAAACTCTTCGAGGCCAAGAGCAACCACCGAATTACTTCCAGCATCAACGCACGGGCTCTCCATCTCCTGCCCTGCCGCAGTTTGACTAAGGCTGTGGTGTGACGCGACAAAGAGTGGGTCAGCATCAATATTACCATCAAGCCAGTTGAGGATGCGTCCCGGCTCGATATAGACAGATTTCGGACCACGCCCACCCTGAATGTCGCAATACGATACTGTAAGGGTGGCAGGTCTGTCTAAATAGAACGGCTCATTATCGCTGCCTATCGATATCTGGCTGCCGTTGAGACCTGTGTTGTTCCAAAGGATACTATCGATAAGAATCGTTCGGCTTTGATAAGAGCAGGACAATCCACCTCCTCTTCCGTGCCTGGCATTGTCTGGGTCATCCGCCCGGTTATTAACAATTGTACAGTTGGAGATTGTTGGTGTAGTAAGCCAGTAGGAGACGATGCCGCCACCGTCCAGAACAGACGAGTTTCCTTTGACCAGACAGTTTCTAAGCGTCGGGATGCTGGGGTCACCGCCGAAATAAACTCCACCGCCAGAGCCGGAAGACGAATTGCCCGTTATGAAGCAGTTTTCAATTTGAGCCTCAGAAGACCAGCAGAACATTCCACCGCCGCCCCCGAAGGGCTTTTCAGAACCGAAGGCAATAAGGAACGCTTGAGAAACAGGCATAAACCAGCGCGTCTTGGCTCTATTACCCATGATGCTGCAGCCTTTAATCACCGGTGCCCCACTACTCCAGTACATCCCTCCGCCATGCTCAGCGACATTATTAATGATGACCGAGTCGGAAATCAATAACTCTGCGTTCTCGCCGTGCCAGTACAGACCGCCTCCAAACGACGATTCATTATTACTAAAGTAACTTCTGTCGATCGTTACCTCACTGCCGTTATACCAGATTCCGTTGTCCCAGTCCCATATTCCCCCACCGTATAATGCACCTCCGGAGCTGTAAGTCCCAATAGTCGAATTGCCGATGAAGTCGCTGCCGCTGATCTCGAGTGAACAATCGGACACACAGAACAATCCACCACCGTCGCCTGTGGAGAAGTTATCGACATAGTTAGAGTCAATAATCTCCACCGTGCAGAAATCGTTAAAGTACTGACCCCCTCCACTTCCACTGGCCCCGGCCTTGTTCCCAATGACCTTGCAGCGATTAACTACAGCCTCGCACCCAGTTTGATAATATTCGCCGCCGCCGTCTAAGCCGCTGTCGTCATATTGTCTTGAAGCGTTGTTACTTATCGTACAGTTGGTAAGCTCTACTTTGCAGTCGTAGTCGTAGTAATTAGCACCTCCATAGTTCGAGGTGAAACTGGTCATGACTAAACCATCCATACCATCAGCGCCGGCTGCTCCGCCAGCGCCTCCGTCACCTCCGTCACCGGGACCTACATTTACTCCATTTGGCTCATTCGGTTCGCCCGGAGCAACTCCGACGCCGGGTGCAACAGGAATAAGCCCCGGTGGAGGGCCGCCTGAGCCGCCGTCGCCGCCCACGCCGCCGTCGCCACCTGCGGCATCACCGTCACCGTCACCGCCTATGCCGCCGTCGCCACCGTCACCACCACCATAAGTATAAGTCCGGACAATAGTTTTAGTTGCGCTGTCACTAATTATGGTATCTGAGATTTCAGCCTCGCAGTTTTCTCCGAAGAATACGGCACCTGCCCAAGACCTTACGCCGTTTACACCCATATTGCCGCCAATACCACCGTCACCGCCGACGCCACCTCCGCTGCTCGCACCTGCTGCACCAGCTGCACCGGCCGGCTCTCCGTCACCGCCGTCGGCGCCGTCGGCACCCGGTGCACCTAAGCCACCGTTGCCACCGTCACCGCCGTCACCGCCGTAGTTACCAAGTCCCTGCTGAGTCGAACAGTTCAGAATCTCACAGTATCGTATCGTTGGACGGCAATTTGGGCCGAAATATATCGCGCCACCTAACGCTTCTCCGCCCTCGCCGCCTTTTCCACCGTCGCCGCCTCTTCCGCCGGCGCCGCCTGGTCCACCATCGCCGCCGTTTCCGCCTGCGCCGCCTGCTCCTTGAGCACCATCGTTTAAGCCCTCGCCGCCATTTTGGCCCCCCTGACCGGCCTGACCGGCCTGGCCTCCCTGACCATCCTGACCGTCCTGACCTGCCCCGCCATAACCACCGTCGCCGCCTATGGCCTGACAGTTAATAATTTTGCAATTCAGGATGATTGGATTACTATCGCCATCGAAATACATCGCCCCGCCGTAGCCGACACCTCCATCGCCACCGGGAGCGCCGGGAGCACCAGGAAAACCGTCCGCACCAGGCTCACCCGGCAGGCCATCTTCGCCATCCTGACCGGGAAAACCATCTGCCACTGCTTCTGCTATAGCATTGGGATCTTCCGGATCAGGCTGTTCAGGCCTGTTGGGGTCGTTCGGTGCCCAATGGTCCGGGTTCGTAGGGTCGGGTACAGGAGGATCCCCTGGAGGGTCAAGTGGATCCAGAGGATCCATCGGATCAGGAGCAGGATCAGGAGCCGGATAGATGAAAGCATTGTTCTCACCGTTCCGACCTCGAGCGACAACGTTTTCGATGACCAGATGAGCCAGAGTTGGACTGCTGCTGTTAAGGCAGGTTATTGCTCCACCGAGGGCGCCCCCGCCGGGGACACCAACGCCATCGATTAGTGGCATACTACCGGGATCACCCGGGCCTCTAATAGTGAAGCCATCAACGACGGAGTCGTGGCCTTCACCATTTTGGAAGATAAAGGCAGAACCGCCGGAAATTGATATAATTGTCTCAGCAACAGAGCAGGGATCATCTGGATGTTCACTGGCGATGGTAATCGCCTTACCCATAAAATCATAGCCGCCGGGATAAGTGCCGGCCGATACTACGATCTTGTCGCCGTGGTCGTAGGCAGCATTGATTGCCTGACCGATGTTCTGATATTGTCCCGGAACGTGAAGACTCTTTGGCTGTCGGAACAGGACAGTAACTTCCTTGTTGGAGTCCATCGTTACAGTATTTGTATTAGACCAGGATGTATCATCATCGGTCCCGGACCATCGGTCAACAATGTAGGTTAGGTCAGGTGCTGCTATAAGTGTTACCACTGTACCATCGGGATAATATTCACCTCTCCTATGATGGGGAAAGATTGCTCCGCGACCGCTGATTACTTCGGTACGCAACTGATAAAGAGGAATCTTTTCAAATTCAATCGTAACTTTGGCATCGGCAACAATGGTGACGGCATTGCGGGGCTCCCTCGATGAATCATCATCGGTTCCGGTCCACCCCTTGATTCGATAACCAGGTTCAGGATGTGCTGTGAGCAGCACTACTTCGTATTCCCGATAGACACCACTGCCGGGTTCGACATAGCCCTTGGCAAGGTTCGGGTCAACGGTCCCACTTTCATCTACCACAGTAACATCCAACTGAACGAGCCGCGCCGGCAAAGCCGGATAGTGAGCACCTATATCAACGACACCTTCATCACCAACACCGTCAGTTCTTGTCGTATAGGTATCTATCTTCAGACCAATATCCGTATCCGGGTCACCGGCATCCACACAAGGACTGTCAATTAGTAGCTGTCCAGCCGCACTTTGTCTTAGATAGTAATTGCCCAACGGGCCTTTCGTAAAAAACGGGTCTGAATGAATATTGCCTACACCTTTATCATCATCCTCGATGCAGGAATACGTAGCGGAACTGTTGTACAGGTCGTCACCGTTACCCCACAGGATGCAGTTCGTAATTACCGGCGAAGAATCATGAAGGGCAAAGATACCACCATCTTTTGGAGCATTGGGGTCGTCAACAACAATAGTGCAATTGGTAATAGTCGGCGATGAATACTCCAGGTCAATTCCGCCGCCCTTGTAAAGCGCTGAATTGTTCGTAATTATACAATTGAAGATAGTCGGGTTCGCGTAATAGCACGCTATCCCCCCGCCGACGTTATCTGCAAAATTATTGCTGATAAGACAGTCTGCAATCCTCGGCGACGACTGCTCACAATTCACTCCGCCGCCTATACCGGTGTTTGACGAGGTTTGGTTGTCGATAATCGTGCAGTTTTCGATTGTCGGCGAACCGTCTTTACAATCGATTCCGGCACCATAATAGTTTGCAAAATTATTGCTGATAATACAGTCCGTAATCCTCGGCGATGCTCCGTCACACCGAATGCCACCTCCATAATCGGCATTACCCCAGCCGATAGTAAAACCCTTCAGAACAGCATCAGGTCCTTCACCGCTTTGGAATGTTACTACAGAATCCTCTTCCAATATGCCTAAAATAATTGTGTCTTCAGGGCTGATGTTCGGGTCGTTCGGATCGCTGATATCGCCGCTGCGAAGCGTTATCGCTTTGCCTTTAAAGTCAATGGTCTCAAGGAAAAGGGCGTTGGCTTCGGCTATCAGTTCATCTCCGTCATTTGCATCGTCTATAGCTTCCTGGATGGTGGAGTAAAGATTAGCAGGGTCACTTGGGTCGTCTTTGCTGTTGAGAACTTTTCCTGCTTTTCCGCTTGGAATTAACGTCAATGCATTATACAGATTAATACGTCCGCCTGACAGACAAAGTCGGGGCGATGATAATACCGGGTCAACCGTCTTTAAAAGAATGCCCTTTACAGTGCTGTGTGCCAGCGTTGGATACTCTGCCCAAATCAGTGCACAAGCACCTGATGCAAATGGAGCGGATAATGATGTCCCGCTTAAGGTCTCGTAATTCGTCGACACATTAAAAACGAGCATTGCAAAATTTTGTTTTGTTGGAGACGTACTCAGAATCTCCGTGCCCGGCTCAGCAATGTCAACAGAAGTCTCTCCAAAATTGGAGAAATCCGACCTCTGGTCATCGGCGTCCGTTGACATTACAGCAATGATGTTGTCTAAGTTAAAGCTTGCAGGATAGACAGGATTCACGTCATTATCGCTGCCATAATCGTTACCTGCCGCAGCCACGAAAAGCACCCCGGCATCCCCGGCGTCTCTGATAGCATCATAAAGAGATTGCGAATGAAAGTTACCACCCCACGATGCGTTTATAATCTTGGCACCATTATCAACGGCATACCCAATTGCTTCAACCGCTTCACTAATAAATACCTCAGGCTCAACATTATAATCATCAGCGAAGACTTTCAGGGCCATCATCTTGACGTTCCAACAGACGCCGACAACGCCCCTACCATTATTACCGACTGCGCCGATGATTCCCGCTACATGGGTGCCGTGAAAGTGATTATCAATGGGGTCGCTGTCATCATCATCCGGGTCTCTTGCGACAGCACCGGCAAAATCATAACCATAAATATCATCTATATAGCCGTTGTTGTCGTCGTCAACATCCGGCGAACCTCTCATCTCTTCACTGTTCACCCACATGTTATCCGCAAGGTCAGGATGGGTATAGTCAACGCCTGTGTCGGTAATTGCTACGACAATATCAGGCTCGCCGGTCTGAATATCCCAGGCCTCAGGTGCATCAATGTCGGCACCCTCTGTTCCTCCGGTTTGGCCGGTGTTGTTCATCCCCCATAAATCGGAAAACATAGGGTCGTTGGGAACTGCAAGCAGCTTGTACTTGTAGTTCGGCTCGGCGTACAAAACATTAGCCGACTGGTTGAACTCGATACAGGCATCCGCAACACTCATGCCTTCAGGAAGCTTTACAACAGCCAGGCCTGGCGCTATCTCGTCATATTCCCTATCTACTACTGACCCGCTAAAGATATAATTCGAAATCGAATTCCTCATTGCCTGAGATGTCAAAGGCCCAATTGGTTTTAGAAGCCCCTCCGGCACCTGGGCTCCTGCTTCCACCTCTGCAAAACGAACAAGCAATTCGCCTTGCTTATAGGCTGTGAAATCATCTTCCGATAAGTTGTAAAATCTTATATCGGGTAAATCAACTGCCCGTGCAAAACCAGCTACGGACAGTAAAATCAATACGCTAATCAGAATTTGCCGCTTCATTATTCCGTTTCTAAACTGCCTTTCATCATTCCTTAAACTGTAAATACCTCAAGATACCCCACGAGCTAAAACGTTATAAATCAGGCCTTGCAAAAATGTGGAAACTGTCACAAATGCCCCAGCAACCACCACAAGGCTATAATTCGCCCTCCATTGCGGCAATTGCCTCAGCATCGCGTTCCTCCTGCAGAATGATAGTCGGTTTCACCAATATCAGCAATATCTTATGGTCTCTGATTTCGCTGCGGTTACTAAACAATCTGCCAAGGATAGGTATCTTGCTCAATACCGGGACACCAGCCTCCTTTTCAATCTCTGCTGTTATCTTCTGACCACCTAACAGTAATGTCCCGCCATCGGGCACGCTCACACGAGTCATAACACTCGATGTCTCTGTCTCAGGAACAGTTGCTTCGTACTGCTGAACCTCCCCTTGTGCTCCTACGGGCCCTTCAACCTGATGCGTTCTCAGTCTCAGTAAGTCTGTCAGTTGAGTCATTATATACAACAACACGTGTTTCTTGTCCTTAGATATAGTCGGAGTAATACCCAGACTGCTGCCGACTGATATATAGCCTATGTTTTGCTGCGTACCGGTTGTCGTACCGGCAGTACCGACCCCGGTCGCCTGTGTGACGGCAGTCGTCGTGGGAGGAAGCGCATACGAAATCAAATCTTGAACAGAGAATGTCGCCGACTCTCCGCTCATAACCGTACCTTTCGGCGCAGTCAAAGACTTGGAGTCCGAATGAGCCTGAACAGCTCGCAGAAGGAATGCTACCTGCAAATCGTCAAGTATCGTACCATAACCTCCACTAATTACGGCTGGAGTGGCAAGGCTTCCTTCTACGGAAAGGCCACCCAGGCTTCCCTGGACCTTTGTTGAGGTATCCGGTGTAGTAGCAACTGCTGAGCCTTGTTCAAAACTAAGCTGGCCCCATTTGCCGCCAAGGTTGACCGAGAAATCTACATCCAGACCGACATCTTTAAGGAAATTCTCACTTACCACTAAGAATACGGCCTCGATGGCAACCTGGTTCCCGAGCGCCTTACGAAGCGCATCTAACAGCTTTTCGATTTCTTGATGAACCTCAACGGTTTGCATCACGGCAAGTTTCCTTGGCTGTTGGCGTGGGTAAGGCGTTATTGTTCCCTCTCCTACATCACTGGTCTCAAACCAGCTATCCGGCTCGATGGTTTCTTGAATAAGATATCTCAAATCTTCGGCTATATAACCGCCCATGCCGCCCATCATGCCGCCCATGCCACCCATCATGCCCATGCCGCCCATGCCGCCCATCATGCCGCCCATGCCGCCCATGCCGCCCATGCCGCCGCCGTAGCCGCCCATGCCGCCGCCGTAGCCGCCCATGCCGCCGCCGTAGCCGCCCATACCGCCGCCCATGCCGCCCATACCGCCGCCGTAGCCGCCCATGCCGCCGCCGTAGCCGCCCATACCGCCGCCGTAGCCGCCCATGCCCCCGCCGCCGTAGCCGCCCATGCCGCCCATGCCACCCATCATGCCGCCCATACCGCCGCCGTAGCCGCCCATGCCGCCCATCATGCCGCCCATACCGCCGCCGTAGCCGCCCATGCCGCCCATACCGCCCATCATGCCGCCCATGCCGCCCATCATGCCGCCCATGCCCATCATGCCCATGCCGCCCATGCCCCGGAAATTGGCTGGCTCAGCAACAAGGTCGCTGATGTCATAGACACGATGCACCATCTTGCGCTCAAGCATATCTTCTGTTCCTATCTGAATTACTCCTTCGTCCACAACATAGATGAGTTGCGCAAAATCGATAGACGAAACCCCGGCTAACAGAATCTCCAACGCCTTGCGAAGCTTAACACCGGTCAGCGGATCCATCCCCGCAGGAGTGCTCTGCACGACCTCGGCATTCTCGAGTAAATCCTTCCAGTTAGGCTGTATTTGTACTGGTTGGTCTGGACCTAATGAAGTTTTTAATTTCTCAATCACTTCGCCGAAAGTCATTGCCGGTGTCAGGTCCGAAAGGTCAATACTCTTCTCCAGTTGCTCATAGACACGTGCGTCGGCCTCGTCCAACCCAATCGGCTTGTCCGGCTGACGTGTTGGCTTCTCGATAAGCTCTCGCCAATACTTAGGATAAGTAAGCTCTTCTGCGTACGGAATTCCGGACTCTTCAGTTTTCATTAAAACATCCGCTCTTTGTTTATCCGACTCTTTCTGAACATCTAATTGCTTCCGGAAGTAAATCATATCTTCCAGCGTGTCTTTCAGAACAAGCGCTTGCTCATTTTGCGGGTCTAATATAAGCAGGCTTACCAATTGACCAAGAGCTGCTTCATAATGCTGCTGTTTCTGATAAGTCAGCGCATTCTCCATCAATTCGGCTATTTGTTTCTCTCTGTCGATTTCACTTTGTGTTCTAAATCGACGTTGTTCCTCAGCCGCTGCTTGTCGTTTCTCTTGTTCCTGCTGACGAATATCTTCGTTCTCTGCATCAGCTATTTCCTCGGTCAATAACTTCAGCTTGCTGCTGTACTCTTTGAAAAGTTCATCCCCGAGGTGCATCTGGTTTTGGTTCACAGTAAGAGCAGCCGTCTCAACTACGTCCTTTGCCTTATCGAATCTGCCCTGGTCGTTGTAGCTATGCGCTTTAGCTATAGCATCGTTAACAACGGCTCTGGTATGACTTCGTATGATACTTCTTCTGCGATTAATTACTTCGATGTAGTTGCTCTCGCCTGTTACCGGTGAAGCTACTCTTGGAGCAACTTCCGGCGTAACTACTTCCGAAGCAGTCTTCGGCTCAGCTAATCCCGGCTCAACAACACCCGGTTCAACTACAGCAACCACTACCGGTTCCTCTTGTTCTTGAACGAGCTTTTGCTCGGCTCTTTGGGGTAACAGCCTATCTATTTGCGACAGATAACCTTCTGCTGCCTTTCTCATTTGCGGTGGGATTAAATCACTGGACGCGACCTTTACAAAACCTTCCCGGGCCTTCTCAAGCTGACCGGTGTAGTAAAGTCCAACGCTGCGGTTCCAAAGCTCGGCGACTTCTTTCTTCCGCTCATCCAGGCTCAAAACAGGTTTCTTAACCTCTGCTGCAGCTTCTACCGGCTTCTCTTTAATCGGAGGCTTTTTCCTTTCAGCCTTTTCAACCTTGGCTTTGGCCGCGATTATCTGAGCGTCTATTTGCCTGAAAACCTCAGCAATCTGCTTCCGCTCCTCTGTGGTCAAAAACTTACTATCTTTGATCTTTTCAAGATACGTCTTGGCTGCGATTAGTTGGTCCCGCTTAATCAAATCATTGACTACCCGAAATGTCTCTAAGGCGCCCTTTCTTTCAAGTACAGCTATCTGGCTCTCTTTCAGAAGCTCATTGAGTTGCTCACGCACATCCATAGTCAAATCTTTCTCGTACCCCTGGGCCATAAGGAAGGTTTTTACTGCTTCCTCATAGTAACCTTCTTTGTATTCTTTCTGCCCGGTCTGAATAAAGATTTGGACTACTCGGCGGATTGCTTCCTGCTTCTCAGCCCCCTTATTTTCCTGCGACGGAGCCACTTGCGGTACTGTTATTATCGGCAATAAAATCAATGCCAGAACAACGGACAGGGACCTCCTGCCAAAGAACTCGGTCAAGAAACTCGGCTTGTTCAAAATAAACCTCCTGCCAAAAATATACCACCCTCGTAAGGAAATTTCTATTAAGTTACGTTCTTCACAACCTCCAGTTCTAATAGACAAGACTTATGATAATCGAGTTTATAATAAAATCTCTAATATTGCAAGAGAAAAATTTGATTTATATCAACTTGGCCGATAATATTCAAGTTTCTATTTGACAAAATGGGAAGCTTGGGTAAATCAAGGCAAAAATAGTCACCTAAAAAACGCTTTTTTATGGCCAAAAAGAGGCTTTTAACAAAACTTAAAATCGCAAAAAAAACATAATATGAACCAAAAACCTCTCGTTTTAGCTGTTGAAACATCCAGCAGAATAGGCTCCGTTGTAATAGCCCTCGGTGAAAAATTTCTCGCCGAAACCACTTTTTCCGCACCAATCAGGCACAGCGCGGAGATTTTTCCAGCCATCAGTGACATCCTGCAACGCTTCAGCAGAAAGCCCGACCAAATCGAACAGGTCCACATCTCCGTCGGACCGGGAAGCTTCACAGGTCTGCGCATCGCCGTAACCCTCGCAAAGACAATGCACTTAGCCAACGCCGCGAAAATTGTAGCAGTCGATACACTCGACGTAATCGCCGCCAATGCAATCGACTATATAAAGGAAGAAAACACAACCATAACTTTTCATCCTGAACAAAATGAAGTCGAAGACCCGCTAAGCTTGTCCTCGACTCCCATCGGCCAGCGGGAATCTCCTGAAAGAATCGCCGCCATTACCGACGCCAAGAGAGGCCGGTTCTTCATCGCCGTTTACAAACGTCTCCACGAAAGCACAGTGTCATTCCTGCGAAACTTGTCCTCGACTCCAATCGGGGAGCAGGAATCCACTTCTCACTATCCGCTATCCGCTATCCGCTACCCGCTAATAAAACTTTTTCCGGATTCCCTAATGACCGCATCCGAATTCCTCGCCCAATTCGCCTGTGACGAAAACCCCATCTGGCTGCTCGGCGATGGCCTTCTATATTATAAGGATAAATTCAAAGCAGACAGCACTCGATTTTTAGAACAGAAATACTGGAGCCCGCAAGCTTCAAAGGTTCACCTGCTCGGCTGGAAAAAAGCCCTGACCAACCAGTTTGCAGACCCCTTAACGCTAACTCCCAATTATTTACTCCGCCCCGACATCAAAATAAAACAACGATGACTCCTTACTTCCTCCACTCCCTCTTATTTGTTATTCGCTATTCTTTGTTCGATATTCTTTATTCGACATTCGACATTCAATATCCCCCTTGTTTCTGTCTTATCAATAAACCATTCACCAATTACTAACAAACAGGGCTTATACCGAATCAATCGGCATAAGCCCCGTATTGATACGAATCTGCTATATTAACTGGGCAATCTTAATACTACAACGCCACTTCGGTTTTCAAAATGCAACAACGTATAGCCTTTAAATCGATTCCCATCTCACGCAATCGCCTGCGTTTTTTCCGAATATGGCAACGGCGAGAACGAGCTATACGCAG
>Ga0315552_1000015_pt1 | contig 109167 bp, 98 predicted proteins | sample SalMarSW160170MG_2_FD_203102 | JGI IMG/M metagenome (GOLD analysis project Ga0315552, IMG submission 203102) | Salt marsh sediment microbial communities from the Plum Island Ecosystem LTER, Massachusetts, United States - Salt Marsh Sediment SW1601-70 ...
ACAAAGGTAATCTTCAAACTTCTAATTGAAGATCGAGACTACTATGTTAAGGATGAATCTTAAGAAGGAGGTAGCTAAAAAATCTCATTTTTTACTTGACATTTTACATGGGAAGTTCAGGCTGGAAACTGAAAAATAGCGCAAGAAATATGATGATGGTCTGGATTCCTGCTGTTGCAGGAATGACAAGGGAGAAATCTGTGGAGGTTACAATCAGAAAATCAGATATATTGGTTACACACCCCTAAACCCTGTGAAATACAATTAACTTCTGTCCATTTTCCTATTTCAGGGGGTAAATCGCCTCTTGTTAGAGGGGACTTGAGGAAAATTACACATAAAAGGGAATTAGTATTGGGAATAAAGAGAGACGTTAAGTAATGGGAATATGAGATTGCTTCGGTAGAAATTATGCGCAAACACTCGCAATGACAAACAATACAAGACATAAGACAATACACCTGAGATTGAAGACCATAAAAGGCAGAAGAGAGAGGAGCGAAACGAAGTATCGGTGAAACGGAGAAACGGTGAAAAACAAGAGGGTAGCCGCAGGCTTTAGCCTGCGAGAATGTCATTCTGAGTAAGCAACACTTGTTGACAAAGGAAGAATTTGATTACAAACACACGAAACGTTCTAAACGTTCTGAACGATCTCAACGATTCAAACGATGATTTGGTTAGTTTAGTTGTTTGAATTTGTTTGATTGGTTAAAACATTGAAATAAATGTTTTCTCTGTGTACTCTGTGGTTAAGAATGTGTTTTTTGGGTTAACGGAGGATAGCCATTTTGAAGGTTTTTATTTTTTCTTGACCCTTTCTTTTGGCTATGAAACGATAGAAATAGACCCCGTTTGCAACGGGTTGCATTTTTTTATCGTCAAGAAACCATACTATTTCGTGATAACCTTCGGTTGGGTTACCATTATGGAATTCTTTTATCAGTCTTCCTCCCGAGGTATAAATCTTCAATGCTACATCGTCTGCATTCCTTGTGAGATGGTATGTGAAGATTGTTGAATCGATGTAAACGGGATTTGGATAGTTTCCTATGGCTGATATATCGAAGGGGATGGATACGTTAAATGATATCGTATCGGCACCAAGATTTCCATTTACGTCGAACACGTAAATAATAAGGGTATACATCCCGTCTTCCATTTCTTTGGAAAACTTAAGGGGTATCGAGCGTGAATCCTTTGGATGCAGAGAGTAAGAATAGTTGCTGGAACTAACCGTGTCGGCGTTCAATTCGAGTGTTACTCTTTTTGTAACGACATCTATTCCATTCTTGTCTGTGAGAACCGCAGAAATTCTTACATTCTTGTCGAATACGGTACCGCCTACAAAATCAGCGTTCTCGATTCTTGAAGTAATAACTGGAGGGATGGAATCTTGGTTATAGAAAAGTGAGTATAATCCAAGATTTTCTGTGTTTTTTTGATAAGATATTGAATCGGTCATTTCGGGTTTTCCAATAGTAGCCCATTTATTGTAGTCTTCAAGCCAGAGGTAAATCCAGGGATAGTATGTTAGTGAATCCGTCAGTGAGAAGCGAAGGTTAAAGGAATCAATAAGCACATCTTTTGAAAGAGAAATATTGTAACCCTTAAGGGTATCTCCACCTATTGGAACAGGGATGATGTCCGGTTCTAAAATAGCCTTGATCGCACTGTCGGGTTTAAGGACAAGTACAGCTTTTTGAGATACGGCATTTTGAGGAAAGGAACAGTATAGGATAGAGTCGGATGACTGAACGTAGCCGTTTGTTCCACTGTCGGGCGTAACCGGGAAATGGTCAACCCACAATCCGGTTGAATTGTTAATGCTTGAATTATTGGTCTCATCACCTTCTTCTACCCAATTATCCGGGTCTATCACGGCATAAACATCATAACGGTCGAATGGAAGGCTGAAGTTTACGGTTGCTGTAGTTTCGCTCTGACTTGCAAGACTCAGGGTTGTGAAGCCGATCGTATCTGGATTTATTCTCTGTGCAAGTTCATTCGCGTTTTTGCGGAAAGCCTCGTCATTGTTGAGTGTAAAAAAACCGACTCTAAAGGAATCGGCAGGCGTCTCTCCCGTATTATGAATGTCTGCATTGACAGTTACCGTGGAATCACCATCTAAGTAAATGTTGAAGTTAGAGAAAGAAAGTTCGGCAAGTGCGGTTATGTGATACGAATAGATATATGATGTATCGGCGTTAGCAATGGAATCGAGTGCAAATATCTTGAAGTTCACTGTAACTCCCGCTTGCTGGGGTGGTATCGGTGAGGAGGTTGTATAAGTATCCAGCAAAGCTGGTATCATCGAAATCTCGTTCCAGTTCGAATTCCCTTGTTGCTGCCAGAGTAATCCTGCTTGTTTTACGCCATCCGGGTCGAATATGCGTGCCTGCACCGTTACACTGTCGTAACGAGTTGGGTTCTTCGGGGTTGTCGTAACTGCCGATATATTGGGTTGTTCGATGTTGTAGTACTCATATCCAATGCCGTCCTGTCCTCCCCCTCTGAAGTAAATTTTGATGATACCCCTGCCCGGTGGAAGTGTATCCGGTGTAACCGAAAATGCAGAGAAATTGCCAGCGGAAACCTGGGAGGCGACTTTTTTGAATGCGGAGTCCGTTGTCCCATAGAAAGTGAGAACAGCTTCTCCATCAGGTGAACCGTGCACATAGCCGTTTACAAAAAGCGTATCTCCCGATGATACAGAGGGTGTCGAAATTGAGATATCGATTCGTGTCGTATCCGGCAAGGCAAGTTTGAGTCCAGGGTCTCCAAGAAAATTGTATGTCATAAGTTGGTATTTGTTGTTTGAGCCTGCATAATATTCTATCTCACCGTATACAAGGAATTGACCGAAATTTAGCAGTTTCTTGTTAAAGATACCGTCATATATCATTCTCGATAGGTTATAATTACTACCACCATAAGTTAAACTTCCTGGTCCATAATAGCCTATACCGCCTCCATTTGGTGCGAGGAATACGGTTTCTCCAATGGATATGGAATCCGCGCTCGGCTCGGCGAAAAAGCCATTTACGCAGCTGAAAGCAGTCCAGCAGGGAAGTCTATCAAGGTTCGTAATTGCATATATATCTTTCGATATAAGAAAATCACCGCCGCAGAGTACATCACCTCCTCCGTGAGAAAGGAAGTTCACAAAAACTGCACCTTCGTTCATTTCTCTTAAAAAATCCTCTCTTTCCTGTCTTGGATGATAAGTTCTGCTTGCATCGAAAGCCGGTGGCAGATAATCATCGATAATTTTTTCCATATCGGGAAATGAATTGTAACCCGCGGTTCCGGAATCCGCAACAAAGACAAGGTCTTTTTTCCATTCGTCGAGATTCCCATAGTGGACATATATCTTCGACTTTTCGAAGACCCCGTTGAACTCATAATCGTTTCTTATCGGAAACCGTCCAATGAAGATGTCTGGAATAAAATCATCTCCACTCACCCTCGCATAGTATTCATCATCTGCCACAGGTCCCCAGAGTCCCCAATACCAGGAGAGATGAACAGGCACAAAATTGCCATGATTTCCTGTGAGTCCTTTATAATCGTAAGTGCCATCACCAAATAGAAGGCAGTACGAAGGAGATTCTGCATAGTAGTCGTATGCATACTTAATAAATGCCCGGATAGCCTCCGGTGCAGGGATTCCATAGTTGAATTCATTGTATATCTCATCGGTTGTAACAACCATTGTGTTAAATCCATGGGATTCTTTCCACAGTGCGTAACTCTCTGCACTGCTTCTAAGTCTATTGTCCGTTATTACCAGATACTCCGCAATATTTGAAATCGAGTGAAGGTCTTTTGGTTCTACCTTATCGATACTTACAGGTTTTAATTTGTCCCAGATAGGCAGTGCACTGAAATTCATAGAACCCGTTAAATCACTATCCTGAAAGATAAACCTGTATTTGGTTTTGCCTGCTTCTTCATAGGTTTCTTTTCTGAAATTGATGATTTTCGAAACATTCTTCTTGTAAATGTCCACATCTGCGAAATCAAAATTATCGAGAGAAAATTCGTAAGTTGTATCCAGTATATTTTCCGGTGTTTTAAGGGTTATTATATTATCATCTGCTTTTAGATTGTGAATGTAAGCAAGTTCAAGCCAGTTCAAGAAAACTCCATCCACGGAATCTGCAGGTGACGGGACTTCGATCTTCAGTGCATTCTCACCATCGACGAGCAAGTTTCCAGGGAGATTAAAGAGTTCAATCTTGTATGGTTTTTGACCAAACCAGGTGAAGTGATTAAGAAAGTGAGTGTTAATGTAAACATTGACCTTGTGGCTTGCCACGGTTGTGTAGCCATGGAGGAGGATTGATAGATCAAAGTCCGATAATGTGTCAGGATATGGGATATCAAGCTTCAAGTTGATTGAATCGGGTCCGTATAGTCTATTCCAGAACCAAACATCCGTTGAATCTGCCGTTATTTCCGAGAGTCTTATAAAGAAACTGTCCTTTTCAAAATGCAAGGTATCTTTGAAAGCGGGGACGGTAACAGTATTCAAAGAATCGAGAGGAGTTCCATCTTCACATACCATTCTCTTGCCTAAACTGTCTCCCCAACTGAGCCAGTATACATTATTGAAGGTATAGGGATTGTAGAATGTTTCTGCTCCCCTTATTCTTTCTGCGAAGAAATCCATATAATCATCCTTGTCGAAAACGGTGTCTTCTTCACCCTCAAAGTAGATAGGAATTTCATATCCTTTATTTGAAATATGAATTTCTCTTGGATTAATCGTTGCGGGGTCGATACCTGCGTTTACGAGGTCAGTATAGGTAATTTGATAAATGCCTTGATTCATAGTTAGAATTTTGTAAAGGTTGTCCGTTTGTCTTGTTTTTGTAGGTTCTGGAAATGGGTGAGGCTTGAGCCAGAGCCTGCTTTCATCATAATTGATGAGCAAATTCGAAAGCACTGTCTCTCGAGGGTTATCTGTCCTCCCGGGCTTTATAATGCCTTCGATTTTTTTATCCTTATGCATCGTAATTCGCAAGGTTAGGCTTTTCACTATTTTCAAGGTTTGCTTTTTCGGGTTATATCTGAATGGATATATGAGTAAGACTCCCAATTTATGGTCAGCAAAAAAACCGAGTTCTCTTGAGGAATATGTTTCGAGCGGATAGTATGAGTCCATCCTATAATGCCCGTAAGTTTCCAACTTGTTTTTTGAGGTTAGAGCCAGTTTTGTGTCTTCAAAAGGAAGAATGAGCTGATGTTTTTTCTGGACTTCGGTAATTGTTTTCAGTTTTACATTATAATCTCCTGTAACTGGCATTCCAAATAGAATCTTAATAAAGGGAAGTTTCGGTTTTCCCTCGACTTCAGTGTACATTGCATTTTTTAGTTCTATGAGTGAAGTAAGTTCCCCGTTTATGAGTTTTTGTTTGGCTGTGTAATGCTTGAGTTGAAAGGTAATTTCAAACTCGAGTGCCGAGATGTTTTTCATATTCACGGTATAAGCTTCTTGTGCTTCGAAAGGCACTGACAGTGGAACGGAGAACAATAGAAAAGACAACAAGCAAGTCATATCTTACCTTATTCTTACAAGTTTTTTTGAAAGCCAGGTTTGCCCGTATTTTAGCTTAAGAAAGTAAATCCCAGGAGGTGTTAATTTATCCTTTGAATCCCTTCCATCCCAGGTTACTTTAGAAACAGGAAATTTGAAATTAGAAATTGCCAAATTCTTCACTAATCTCCCGCTCGCATCGTAAATTCGAAGTGAAATTGGAAATTGGGAAATTGGGAAATTTCTATTGTCCATTTTCGTAATTTCAGGAATCTGCATTCTTATTTCTACCTTTTTTGTGAAAGGATTGGGTGATACATTCAGGGTTAAAGACAGGTTTTCATTCGGAATTGTTACTTCAATAGGCTGAGAATAGTGTACCTCTGTACCTTTGATATTCTGCAATATGTAGGAATGCTTTCCAGATGATAATGATTCCGACCATATATATCTGTTGAATTCGGTTGCAGTTAGTTTAACCGGGACGGAATAAGGTGCAAGTGTTTTGAAGAGAGTTAATTTGTCTTTCGTTCTGGCTGCGCTAATGGTCACGGTTGAATAGTTGACTCGCACACTGATTGAATTCGATAGAGATGCAAGTGTTGGGTTGTAACGTCTGTAAAGTATGTGAGGCGAGGAATATATGGAATCTTCTGCCCAATCGTACCAGATTGTATGAATCGAGGCATCCTGGGTGCAGACTATATGGGGAGAAGAGGAGAGACCTTCTTTTTCCGAGATGTTCTCTGCAGGACTCCAGATACCGCTTACAAGCGATTTATGCAATATTTCGTAGTTACCATCTCTATTATCCGACCATACGAGATGAACAGTACCATAAGGGTCGGATGTAATCTGTGGAGTGATCGCTTCACCTGGATTCGAGGTAATGGAAACAGGATTTGACCAGTTCGAGTTCTGGTAAAATGAATAGTAAATAAGGAAATTCCCTCCGGTATCTTCCGTCCATACAAGATGCACGGTTCCACTCGCGTCAACCGCAACGGAAGGATTCTGGCTCATACCCTCACTGGTTGTGATTCTTCGAGGATTCGACCAGACACCTGTGTATACGGAATAGTAAAGTTCATAGCCGTTGTTTTCCATCTGTTCCCAGACTGCATAAACTATGTCGCCAAAATGTGCAACCGTTGGGAAACCAGCATAGTAAACAGTGCTTGAAATTTTTTCTGCATTTCCCCAGTTTCCTCCTGTATTAAGTTTGCAGTATATTTCGTAGTTACCGGTCCTGTCGTCCTGCCAGAGCAGGAAAATGGCACCAGAGGCGGTTACCGTTATAACAGGAACTCTTGAATTTGAGCCATCACCCGATAGGTTAATTGGATTACCCCAGCCGCTGCTTGTGAACTTTCTGTAGAATATTTCGAAATCACCTGTTCTATAATCCTCCCATACAACATTGATTGTTCCACTGGAGATATCGAGGGAAGGATTTGTAGATAAGCCATAAATGCCTCCAGGGCTGCCAACAGATACTCTTTCTGAATTTGTCCAATTTCCATTGTGCTTTGCCTTGAGCCAGACATCGTATCCTTCTTCTGTCCAGACAGCATAAATATCGTTTCCTTGAGCTGCAAGGCATCTTGCAACATTATATCCTGTTCTACATCTTCTGTTGTTATCATTAATAATGGTATCTGTAAGCCACTGAGCTTCCGCATTTGCGAATATGAGAAATGCCGAAATCGTGAGTATTGATTTTCTCATTTTTTTATTTCAAAAGTATTAGAGATTTTACAAATGTTTCTTCATCCAGTTTTAGGATTACGAAGTAAACACCTGCAGGGAGTTTTCTGTTATTCTTTTTACCTTTCCAGTGAATGGTATGATAGCCTGCATCTTTTTTGTCATTTTCAAGATTTTGTATTTTTCTTCCACATACATCAAAAAGGTCTATTTTCACATTTGCTTTTTTAGGCATACCGTATGTAATGCTGATTCTTTTACCAGGATTAGGCTGGATGGATCTTATTATTGCTTTTTCGGGGATAGGATTCGAAAACGAGAATTTACCTTTTCCTTGAGTAGTGTGATTTGTGAATACGAACCTGTATGCATAGGATATTTCCCGGGTTTGTTTAGATAAAATCAAAGATGCAATATGGTTATTGCTCATCTCCTGTTGCATAATTCCAAAAGCAAGAAGGACTTCATCCCCGGATGTTCTTTTGATAAATATGTCTGTTGCCTTTAAACCGTCTCCCCTTAATACCGAGAGTGAGTCTCCAAAGCCATAAAGAATGATATCACCACCTATGAGATTCGACCTGTTATGTGTTTTAAGAATTAATTCCGTACCATTTGCAGAGAACTTAAGTAAGGAATCGATGTCATCGTCAGTAATTTCGGGAAGTCCGCCGTTATCCAACGACCAGTTCCACATCATAACAAAAACGGAGAAATCCTCGAAGTTAAGAATACTATCGGGCATAAGCGTATAGTATGGAATCACGCCATCTACCGGTCCTATTTCTTTTGTAATATCCTGTGAACGGTAAACATCCTTAAATATCGCAAAGTCTTCCGAGTTTATGATATCATCCATTGTGTAATCAGCGACGATACCTGTATTGAAATACCAGGAATACTCGTCTAACGAATCCGGAGTGCCGTTACCGTTTCCATCAAATGGATTTCCCAGAGTGTCTTTGATTATCCCCTTAAGTGTTACGGTTATTGTATCGAGAGCGGAAAACGCAGTCGGGAGTAATACATATCTATTGTCACTTTGTCTTCTTACGGAAAAAGAATATTGTTTTCTGCCAACTATGTCAATGCCAGAATAGAGTGTAGAGATTTGAACAGGTGAAGTGAAGGATACTTCGACAGAATCGAGCCAGGAAGCAGTTGCACCTTCGTATGGTTCGGGAGGCTGTCCATTGTCCACCTTCGTCAGTTTCGGTGTTACACATCGCGTATGTGCACCTTCGGAAATGTTACCTGTTCTATCTATGCTGAAAGCACTCATATAGTAACGAACCCCAGGATGGAAACTGCTTGAAACCCAGAACTTCTCTATCGTATCGTTTGCAGCTCCATTAATATTCCAGAGTATTCTACCTGAGTCAGAAGATGGAGGAAATTGAGGGTAAAATTCTGTAGAGTATCTTAATGTAACTTTCTCGAAATCAGGATCTGGAGGATTTACCCAGTTTACTCTAATTGTATCCGGGATAATTTGTGTTGCAGAGAATTCTCTTACTGTATCAGGAGGGATTGTATCGTCATAGGTTCCTACAGAGTCACTGATACCATTCGAGAAATTAGGGATGGAGTCCTTTGCGAAAAAAGTAAAATAGTAGTTTTTTTCTATGGTAACTCCTCCTAATTTTATTGAAACATTGGAATTATGTGTGAGACAAGTATCAAAAAAAACCTTTCCATCATATATGTTTTCTGGAATATGTGTTGTGTCATACATTGCCCTTACTCCTGTAAAATCGGAGTCATTTGGTGTTGTGAAAAAAGCCTCTATTGTATCAGCCCAGAAGTCAAATGAATCTAAAAATATATCGGTAGGAGGGATTGTGTCGATTGCCGATATACCGGATATGCAAGCGGGGATGGAAAAATTTTCCGCATAGTCGTATGCAAAAACCGAATAGTAAAAATGAGTGGAATCTCCAGGAAGATGCAAATGATAAAATGAATCAGGCGAACTTGGTTCCATATCATGGTCTATTAGAATTGTTCCATCATTCTCATTTTGTGGAAACGTATCGTTTTTGAAAAGAAGGCGCGTCGCTCTGTAATCTGTATCCTGGGGGTTAGTCCATCTAAGAATGATGAGAGAATCCAGTGGCTCGAGCAAAAGATTCGAAACCGCGGACGGCGGCACCGTGTCGCTCATCGGCAGAGAATCAAGTCTGAAACCATAGTAATCTGCAACGGGAATAGCACCGAAAAGTGGATGCAGCGCTAAGGCAAAACCGGAAGTATTTATGCTGTCTTCAAGCAAAGGTGAATATGGGTTTGAAACGTCTATAACCATGATACCCGTTTGATTGCAGGATAGAAATACAAGGTTATTCTCGTACTGAACGTCGCTTACCTGACCATTTACTACAAATGTGGATACAAGTTGCGGGTTTGCGGGAGATGAAATATCGTATATTAAAAGCCTGTTGTCTTCCGTTCCAACATAAAGCAAATCTGAGTTTGAGGATAGTGATTTAGAAAAACCACAGGTTGACAATGTGTCAATTAAAACAAGATTTTTGGGGTCCTTAATGTTTACTATTCCTAAACCTTTATTCCCCAGGGATAGATATGCTATCGTATCTTGTAGAGAAACATCGTAAGTGTATCCAGGTAAATGAATTGAATCAAGCATTACAGGATATTTGATTTCTTCGATTGAAACCGCTTCAAAACCATCGCTGCCGTCAGCAAGAAAAAGGATATTTCCTGTCTTAACTATTTTATTCAGTATGCCCGGTGTGTTGAAATTAGAGATTATCTGCGGATTAAGAGGAGATGAGACATTGAGAATATAGAGTCCATTCTCACCACACGAGAGATAGACGATTGTATCTCTTGAGTAAATTGCTTCGATAGTTTTAATGGAATCGAACGTTGAAATAACAAATGGATGGTGAGTATTCGCTATATTGAGAAAGGTCAAACCCTTATTCTGTCTTGCAACATAGGCAAGTGTGTCCGCTACGAATGCATCGACCACAGGATAGAGGGAATCCAGATTCGCTATCTTGGTATATCCAGGGAAACTGAATAGTTCTCCTGAACCGGTTTCAGGAACATAGATGGTAGAACCATTCGTTGTAATGTGAGTTGCAGGTGAAAGGGTTTGTATCTTTGCAGTCAATATAGGATTTTCCGGGTCCGTGATGTTGAGGATAAAAACGGAATCACTCGAACAGGTAGCAAAAAGAAATGAATCGAAGATAGATATGTAAAGGAAATAATGGGTATTCAAGTAAATTCCAATAGAATCAGGCAAGGTTGGATTTTTAATATTGAAAATCTTAATGCCGTTGTTGCCGGATGCTATGAAAAGGATTGTGTCTTTGTAAGCGACATCGTTCGCTAACAGATTCGAATAGGGAGACGATAATTGCTGTGGGTTTTCCGGGTCACTTATGTCGAGGATAATAAATCCTTTGCTGTTTGAAAGACCCGCCACAAGCAGGGAATCCTTCATAAATAAACCTTTCACCTCGTAATTCAGCGGAATTCTCGAGAGTCTTATGCCATTTCCTGAGCCAGAGTATTTGAATATGGAAATGCCGTTGGGCTTTGTGGATACCGAAAATATGGAATCCCTCACGAATATTTCCTTGAAACTATTTGTCGAACCGAAGGTAAAAAGAAATGAAGGATTGGTTGGGTTTGAAATGTTATATACTTTTATCCCGTCAGAACCATCGGCGGCATATAAAAGGTTTCCCTTTATCGAAATGTCACCGCAAATACCGGGAGTATCGAGATAGTAGGAAATTACGGGATTGTTCGGATTCGCTATATCATAGATGTCGACGCCTCTTTCAGAAGATACAAAGAGATGGTTATCTTTTATCGCACCATCCAGAACTTTTCCTGTCTTTAGAGAGATGGATAGATTTTCCATTGAAAAAAGGGTGATTCCAGCGGAGAATATCACACCGAGGAAAACAAAGATTTTCTTATATTTCATTTTTTCACTTGAACCCTTGCTCATTTTTTACTTGCAAAATTATACTTTGCAGTCCCAAGAAAGTCAAGAAAAAAATATCTTGCATTCTTGTGCATCTTATGCTATTTTAAGTATCGCTTAATATTTGGTGATGTAAGATGCTTAAAATAAAAGAGGTAAATAGGGATAGTATTGCCGATAAAAATGGTATCGCAATGGGCGATAGTATACTGAGCATAAATGGGCACAGAATAAGAGATGCTATAGACCTCGCATTTTATGAGAGTGATGAAAAGTTGAATATACGGTTGCGAAGAGATGGAAAAATTATAGGTAAAAACATAGAGAAGTTAGCCGAGGAAAAACTGGGAATCAACTTAGAGCCTTTTTCTTTCAGACGGTGCAGTAATGAATGCATATTCTGTTTCTATGACCAGATGCCGCAGGGTTTAAGAAGAAATCTTTATACAAAGGACGATGATTATAGATTGTCTTTTCTATACGGGAATTATATAACTTTGACTAATATGGTTAGAGAAGATTTTGATAGGATTTCAGAGCAGAGGTTGAGCCCATTATATGTCTCCGTTCATTCTACCGATGCGAAAATAAGGGCAAAAATGCTGGGGGTAGATAGTTCAAGAGCGGATATTATGAAACCTCTTGCACGTCTTGCAAGGGAAGGAATTGAAATTCATTCGCAGATAGTGGTATGTCCTGGTATGAATGATGAAGATAGTCTAGAGCGAACTGTCAATGACCTTGCGCAATTTTATCCCTCTGTTCGATCAATCGCCGTTATTCCCGTTGGATTAACAAAATACAGGAAGCATCTTTTTCATCTAAATGAAATAACTATAGAACAATGTCTTAAGATAATTGAAAAGTCTCTAATCTGGCAGGAGAAATATAGAAAGGCATTTGGGATAGGTTTTGTTTATCCTTCAGATGAGGTTTTCATCAAAGGTGAATTTGGCATTCCGGTAAAGGGATTCTATGACGGTTTTCCACAATTTGAAAACGGTGTTGGCATTTCAAGGATATTCTTGGACGAGATCGAGGAAATAGAAATGGAGGAGTTTTCGAATCTTAATGGAAGCATTGCTTTTATTACAGGTATGTTAGCTTTTCCCTGGGTAAATTTGCTCAGGAAAAGGCTTATCCTCGAATCATCTTTACGGGTGGATATCATTCCCGTTAAGAACAATTTCTTTGGCGAATTGGTAACCGTATCAGGACTGCTCACGGGAGGTGATATTCTTGAGGCAATAAAAGCATACAGAAAGGAAGTAAATTTCTTTGTTATACCAGATAATTGCCTGAATGAAGATGGGTTGTTTTTGGATAATCTGTCGCTATCCGATATTAGCAGACAATCAGCAACTAAGGTCATTGTTTCCCCATTATCGATAAGAAGATTGTTGGAAGGAATGAAACGGAAATGTGCAGAATGAAGAATGTTGTCATAGTTGGAAGACCGAATGTAGGGAAATCTTCCTTATTCAACAGGATTGTAGGAAGAAGAAAAGCAGTGGTTGAGGAATTACCAGGAGTAACAAGAGATCGATTGCTCGAAAGAGCGGAGTGGGCAGGAAAGGTTTTTTTACTTACAGATACCGGGGGATACGTGCCCTCAAAAAGAGATCACATAGAAAATCTTGTTGCAGAACAGGTTTCTCTTGCAATCGAAGAGGGAGATATCGTTCTCTTGACAGTGGATGCAGTAGAAGGTATAACGGCTCTCGATAAAGAGATTGCTCAAACTTTGAGAAAAAACGGTAAAAAGGTTTTTCTTGTGGTTAATAAGGTAGACAATGAGAAAAGGGAGAATAGCAGCTTTGACTTTCTTTCTCTTGGATTCAATGAAATGTTTGCTGTTTCAAGTATTCATGGCAGAGGTGTTGCGGAGCTGTTGGATGCTTTGGTAAAACTTATTCCCGAAGAGCAATACAGAGAGGTAAAGCCAAGGATCAAACTTGCAATTATTGGCAGACCAAATGTTGGTAAGTCATCGTTTTTTAACAGTGTTATAAAAGAGGAAAGGGTTATTGTTGATGAAAAACCGGGGACAACTAGAGATGCAATAGATACTGATATGCGATTTGAAGGAGAGAAAATCACAATAATCGACACTGCAGGTATTAGAAGGAAGCCAAAAATAAAGACCGATGTTGAATACTATACTATAAAACGGGCAATAAATGCACTGATTAACTGTGATGTTGCTCTTGTTATGGTTGATGGCTCCGTTGATATAACAAGGCAAGACAAACGTCTTATTGCTCTGGCTGGTAAAACAGCTGGATGTATTCTTATCCTGCTCAACAAGATGGACCTTGTTCCGAAAAGAATGTGGGATAAGGTTATTCAGTACTTCCGAAATGAACTACCTTACATTCCTTATCTTTTTATGCTACCTATTTCTGCAAAGAAAAACCTTTTTGTTTTCGATGCTATAAGAATTGCAATAGATGGATACAAGCGGAGTAGCCAGAAAATGAATAACGAGACGCTGAATGATATTCTTCGTGAGGCAGTTTCGAATTTCCCGCACAAAAGGATTGGCAAAAAAAGAGTTTTTATGAACGGATGCAGACAAGTTGCCAATAGCCCGCCGGTTGTTGTTTTCTACACGAATTTCCCTTCCGATATAGCCGCAGAATATGTAAGATACCTTGAGAAAAAGATAAGAGAACATTTTTCGCTCTTGGGAATTCCAATGGTTATGAAATTTAGGAAACGGAAACAATGATGGCTTATTTCATTTCCTTCCTTGCTGGATTTTTCTCCGGTGCAATCCCATATGGGTATATTATAGGGAAGACTAAAGGGATTGACATTAGAAAGCAAGGGAGCGGTAATATAGGTTTCTCGAATGTTTTCAGAGTAGTGGGGAAGCCTGAAGGAGCGATAGTACTTGTTCTCGATATTGCAAAAGGTTTATTACCTGTTCTTTTTTTTAGTAGATACTTTGGATACAATTATGGCTTAGTTGCCGGCATTTTTGCGATGTTGGGACATATGTTTACACCCTGGCTAAAATTCAAGGGGGGTAAAGGTGTTGCAACTGGGCTGGGTGTGTTTATTGGACTCGCTCCCACATCGGCTCTTCTTGTTTTTATTGTGTGGTTGGTTGTTGTTGCGGCAACAAGGTATATTTCATTAGGTTCTGTTGCAGCAGCAGTTGCACTTCCACTTCTTATATTCTTCAGCAAATTTCTCATAAGGGACGAATACAATATATATGTTGAGATTCTAACGATTTTTGTGTGTGTACTTGTTATTATACTACACAGGAAGAATATCAAGCGATTGTTCAAGGGCGAGGAGAGAAAGTTTAGTTTTAAGCATAAAGGATAGAGGATAATAGAGGATAAAGGATAGAGGATGAGACAAGTTAGAAGTGAAGAGAACAAAGACATGAGACAATGAAAGGCGAAATTACGAAACTTGGAAATTGGGAAAATGAGAATAGCAGACCAGAGATATGAGACATAAGACATGAGACAATGAAAGGCGAAATTACGAAAGCGTATGTGTGGGAGAAAAAGAGTTTTATTGGTTGAATTTGTTGGATTGGTGAAACCTGAAACAAATGTTTTCTCTGTGACTCTGTGGTGAAATTGTTTGGAAATTGCGAAAATGAGATTGCTTCGGCAGAAATTAAGGGAGAAAACTCGCAATGACAGGAAACGACAGGAACGTTTCAAACGATATAAAGGAATGAAAGAGTAGAAATCACACGTGTACAAAACGTGTAAACTATGTAAGAGGTAGGTGAATGATGCGTATTGCAATATTGGGTGCGGGAAACTGGGGAACTACTCTTGGATTGTTGCTCGCCAACAAAGGGTTTGATGTAACCTTGTGGGAATACTTCACGGATAGGGCAGAAGAATTGAAAAATAATAGAGAAAATAAGCGGTTTTTGCCCGGATTTCCTTTTCCTTCGAACCTCACGACTACTTCATCATTAGGCGATACCGTTATAAACAGAGAGATGTTGGTTTTTGCGATTCCCTCGCACACGGTTCGCTCCGTTATGAGACAACTCAGTGATTGTCAGATTGGAAATCCGTTATTGGTAAGTGTTGTCAAGGGTATTGAGGACGGTAGTTTGTTGAGAATGTCAGAGGTTATAGAGGAGGGTCTTCCAAATAGATTCAGACAAAAGGTAGTTGTTCTGTCGGGACCGAGTATTGCAAATGAGGTAGCGTGGAAAATGCCAACAACGGTTGTTGTAGCCAATAAGGATTTGGGTGTTTGTAGAGAAATCCAACAAATTTTTTCAACGTCGTTCTTCAGGGTCTATACAAACGAGGATAAGATTGGAGTAGAACTGGGTGGTGCAGTTAAAAATGTCATCGTTATTGCTGCAGGAATTTGCGATGGTATGAATTTGGGTGCGAATACAAAATCTGCACTTCTTACAAGGGGATTAGCCGAGATAAAAAGGCTTGGTACTGCACAGGGAGCCAGGGAAATCACTTTTTCAGGTCTTTCAGGAGTTGGAGACTTGATAACAACGGCATTCAGCAAACACAGCAGAAATCGCTTCGTTGGTGAAGAACTTGGCAAAGGGAGAAGGCTCGATGATATACTCAAACGAATGGTTATGGTGGCAGAGGGAGTTAAAACTACTCATTCGGTGAATAGACTTGCCGAGAAACTTGGAGTTGATATGCCAATAGCAACGGAGGTTTATAATGTTATTGTTCAGGGAAAGTCGCCAAAACAGGGTGTCTATGACCTGATGAACAGAGAATTAAAAGGTGAGAACTGGTAAAAATTGTCAAAAGATAATTTATGATTACACCGATTTCATAAATAAAACTACACGGATAGATCAAGAATTACGACTATGCAAAGGAGGGAGAATTGAAAGATAAGGTTTATTATACACCTCTCGAGGTTTCGAAGGCACTTAGCATAGAAACATATGTGCTCAGGTACTGGGAAACACAGTTTCCTTTCCTGAAACCAGAAAGGACAAAATCAGGTTGGAGGAGATATAAGAAAGAAGACATATCAAAGGTCATTCTGATAAGAAAACTTCTCTATGATGAGCATTTTACGATTGAGGGAGCAAAAAGAAGGCTGAAGGAGTTGCAGAAGAAAGAGGAGTTGAATCTTGAAGAGCCATTTCAGGATGTAAGAAAATCCAGTATCTTCAAAGAAATAAGGGAAGATCTGGAAAAAATGCTCGAGATGCTATCGTGATGATTTTTGTGCTTGACAACTTTTTTTTAGTGTGTTATGAGTTGCAGAAGAGTGCATAATGAGAGGAGGTGATACATAGTTTCCGTTTACATTATTCATTTTTGGAAACAATAAAGGAGGCAGTATGTGTAAATTCAAATTTTTAGTGTTTCTCATAGTTGCTGCATTGCTTTCCTGTTACAAGATTCCATCCAAGGCACCTGAATGGGAAATAAGGATTAACATTCCACTTGGCGATACAGTGGTAACCACCCAGGATATTGTCAATGATACTTCGATAAACCATAAATTGACAATTGAAATAGATTCAATTTATAATGATACCCTCTGGACGGTGTTCCACTATTCAGACACTGCAAAGGGTCGCTACTATAGCCAGAGCGGTGATACCGTCGTATCAATAACTGTGCACCAGAAGGTCAGCAACAATATTGACACACTTAACAGTCATTTTAACAGTCTTGCGCGGATGGTTATTACCAGAGTATATGTCCACGGACGATGCGATACAACATTCTATGGGAGGGCAACTTTGTATCTGACTCCACCGGATTCATTTCAGCATTTCATACCTTTCACCGATACTTTCGATATAACTATTCCGGCAACGCAGCATCTTGATACGACACTTATTTTCAAGATAGATAGTTTTCCATTAGGTCCCTATAGAGACGATATTACCTTACATCACGATTCAGGTTCCATAAATGTTGACACGGCTTCAGGATACGCTAAAATGCCGATCGATTTTCTTGCCAGGGGTGATACTATTGTCACATTCTTGAAAGCAGTAAGCATCGATTCGTCACTTCAGACGAATAAGGACAAAAAGTATTTGAAGAAAGTGATTGTTCATCTTGTGTTTATGAATAGAACTGCCGCAGAATTTACCGGAAACTTCCGCATTGGAACAAAGGACTCATCTGTTGTCTGGACTTCTCGGCAAACGACCGTAGGCGCAGCAGATCATGATACTGCAACAGGTTTTACCTATCTTGATGCAGACCCAACAATAACAACTATTGACGATACACTTACCTCCGATTATGTTAAAATGACGGATGAGGATTCTCTATACTGGAAAGCAGACCTTACTATTCCACCATTGGGAAAAGTATTTTTAAGACCCGAAGATTGGGTCAGGATGTATGGTTACGTTTCGCTTATTCTCTGGCTAGACCCGGATTCTTTGGGGGGTGAAGAATGAGAAAAGGTATACTGATATTTGCTTTAATAGTTCTGCTTGGTAGTGTCCAAGTGTACGGTCATTTTATGTATCAGAGTGACTGCGAATGGTTAACCACTCCATCAACCTATGGTCCGAATGCCGTATTTTACAATCCTGCTTTGCTTTCATATCCAAAGAATCCTGGATTCAGTTTGGAATTTCTAAGGATTGGTTTTGATTTTACCAATAATACTTTTTCTATTTCGGACTGGAATAAGTTTGTTGATAAGGATACACTTGATGTAGACTATAAATCAACCTTATTGGACCTAGTTCCTTCCGATGGTTTTGCTGCAACTATCGGAGCTAATCTTGGTTTACTTGGAGTGAAAATTGGAGATTTTGCCTTCTGCCCCAGAATTGTATCAGGCTCAAATCAGTTCATTCCAAAAGATGTTATAGACCTTGGTTTATATGGAAATGAACTGGGAAGGACTTATAACTTCACCGGAACAAGAGCTGAGGTAATGGCGTATAATGAGTTTGGAATAGGTTATTCCAAACCCTTCAAGGTTGGTGAGGACAAAACACTCTATGCAGGTATTTCCCTTTCATATGTGAGGGGTATCTTCTATGCCGAGGCAGAAAGAATAAACGGGACGTTCATATCAGACAGTCTTTTCATAGAAGCAGACATAGATACCTTCCGATATAAATACTCATTCTCGGGTTGGGGGAAAAATCAGGGCGTTTCATCAAACATAGGTTTTGCAATGGATGTGAATAAATATACTTTGGTAGATATTTCATTCAGGAACTTACTCTCCACTGTTGGATGGGTACACGATTTGAAAACAGGTTACTTTGCTGGACATCTTGATCCGATAAATGTCATCAGGTATCTCACCGTGTATCATAATCTCCCTATGCCTGCTGATAGTGAGAAATGGGATGAAGCATTTGAAGAATTCTACGACATAGATACATCCAGTGCGGAGCAGGAGTTTAGCGTCCGTCTTCCCATCCTTATGAATGTAGGTTTATCATATCAGAAGTCCGAAGCATGGAAACTCTTTGCGCAATATGAGCAAGGATTCAAACAGGGCGCACTGACGACAACGACACCAAAACTTACATTGTCGGGTGAGTATAATCCCTGGAAGGTAATGCCTTTAAGAGGTGGGTTCTCGTTTGGGGGTCAAGAGACATTTGCTTCGATGATAGGATTTGGTTTTCTTTTTGACCAGTTTTATATGGATTTCGGATATGGTCAACATAAGGGTGTCTTTATGGGAGCAAAGGGTCAATCTCTTGCGTTCGATGTAGGAATTAAATCCTCCCTAAAAGCTAGGATTTATGGAACGGTCAGAGACTCAGTTACATTAAAACCACTCATTGCGGATATTGCTTACAGAATTGGAAGCAGAAAAGGGAAACGGGCTTCAGAAAAAGATGGAACCTATGGTTTTAGTGTTCCCGCTGGGAAACTTTACACAGTTTCGAACAAGGAAGATTACTATGAAAGAAAAATTACGAAATCGGTTGAGGCGGGTCAGAGTGTAAGACAGGACATCCTTCTCGTTCCAAAGTATGGAATCGTCGTCTGCACTGTAATGGATAGTATAACGAGCACACCTTTAGCTGCAAAGATTATTGTGAGTGCTGGAAAAAAGAGTAATGAGTTTACGGCGAACAAACAAGGAAATGCTAAGATTAGACTCCTTGCCGGTGATTACAAATTCGACGTTTCCTATCCTGATTATTCACCTATGATAAGAAAAGTCACTGTCCCGAGAGGAGTCGAAGTTCAGAAGGTTTTCAGACTTCTCAAGGCCGGAGGTGTAATCAAAGGTCTTGTATATGATGCGAAGACAAAGGAACCTGTTCCAGCAAGCATAACTGTCGTTGATAAAAAGACCGGTAAGGAGATAAAAACACTTACAGCCTCCGAAGCAGGTGCTTACAATGTGGCACTCAAGAAGGGAACGTATCTACTAAAGGTTACTCCTGGAAAGAAGGAATACATTTATCAGGAAGCCACTATTCCACTTGCATCAGGCGAGACAGTTAATAAGGATTTTGCACTGCTTAAGAAGAAGATGAAATTTGTCTTCCACAACATTCTTTTCGACTTTGATAAGGCAACGTTGAGACCTGAATCCTATAGTGTTCTCGATAGCCTCGGGAAGATAATGATTGAGAATCCTACAATAGTTGCAGAACTTAGCGGTCACACAGATGCAAGGGGTTCGAGAAGTTATAACCAGAGACTCAGTCATAGAAGGGCAAACTCCGCAAGAACTTACATTCTTCAACAGTGGCACATCAACCCTGCGAGAATCATTGGAAGAGGATACGGTGAGGATAGATTGGTCATCAAGCGTGCGCGCAATGAAGCCGAACATCAACAGAATAGAAGGGTTGAATTTACTGTCATAAGAGAACTCAAGTAAAATTACTGGTTTTTCTGTGGAAAGATAGCCGACGCTCTCGCGTCGGCTATCACATTTGTTACCAGTAAGCACAGGTTTAGAGTGTTTTATAAAGAGTGCAAGGATTCTGAATAGCAATACTTCACCTATTGGAATGGTATATACCAAGTTTGTTATTCAGACGATAGATGGTCACATTTTATACATAAAATGCGAAAACCACAACAATTATTGCGGTTCCACCATTTTTCCTGTTGCTAAAGTTCTGTATATTCATATAGCTGTTTTCTCACCGTGAATTCTGTGCTGAACCGCATACTCTCTATTGTCTGAATTAAAGGCAATAGTTTAAAATCCTTGACATTTTACTCACTTTTTAGTATAATATATCAATATGAAATCAGTTTACAAATGACTTTTTTCGAATTTTAAAGGAGGTTTTGAAATAAAAGACGAGACAAAGACAAAGGAAGAATTGATGGAAGAGATTGCCGAACTTAGAAAAACTGTTGCGGATGTAAAGGAATCCTTTGAGATTAACATAAAGGCTGAAAAGGAATTAGAAAAGAGTGAGAAGAAATATAGCAAACTCTTTAATAAAATCGCAGATCCCATTTTTATATTCGACAAAGATACTCACCATTTTCTTGATTTCAACGAAGCGGTTTTGCAGGTTTATGGTTATTCTGCCCATGAATTAAAATCAATGACACTTTTTGACCTTTATCCTCCCGAGGATTTCGAGAAACTGAAAAATGGTAATTTAGGCGAAAAGGATGTTGACATAGATTTTACATACAGCCACATAACCAAGTATGGACAACGGATATTTGTTGAGGTTCTTTCAGATGAAATTGAATATGATGGTAGACCGGCGTGGATCAGTATTGTAAGAGATATTACTGAGATGACGAAAGTGCGAGAAAAGCTTTTGAAATCTCAGAAAAACCTTAGGATGAGGGTTAATGATAGAACGAATGAATTGATCGAGATTAATGAACAGATGGAAAGAGAGATAAACGAGAGAAAGAAGACGGAAGATGAACTCAAAGGGAGTTTTGAAAAATTACAGAAAACATTGGAAGGTGTTGTTCATGCAATGGCAATTGTGGTCGAAGCAAGAGACCCTTATACTGCTGGTCATCAGAGAAGGGTTGCAGAACTTGCGACTGCTATTGCGAGGGAGATGGATTTGCCAGATGACCAGATAGAAGAGATAAGAATTGCTGGTTTGTTACATGATATAGGAAAAATTTCCATTCCGTCAGAAATTTTGTCAAGGCCTGGGAAACTTTCAAAGACGGAATTTACTTTCATCAAGGACCATCCGCAGGTGGGTTTTGACATACTGAAAGGAATTGAATTTCCCTGGCCAATTGCTCGAATAGTTCTTCAGCACCATGAAAGACTGGATGGTTCAGGATATCCGGGTGGTCTTGAAAAGGATGAAATTATGCTGGAAGCCAAAATTTTAGGTGTTGCCGATGTTGTTGAAGCAATGTCCTCGCATAGACCATATAGACCTGCTCTGGGTATAGACAAAGCACTGGGGGAGGTACTTGAAAACAGGGGTGTTCGTTATGCAAGAGAAGTTGTGGACACCTGCCTTAAGCTTTTTGCCGACAATATTTTTAGCTTTGAAGAGAAGTAAATACCTTTTTAGATAGTCAGCAAATCCCGTCATTACAATTCACGTACGCTATCTGACTTGCAATAACCCGATTTACAGGTAATTAACTCTGAATTACTAAATAGTCAGTAAACTCCGTCATTGCGAGCCTGAACGAAGTAAAGGCGTGGCAATCTCATATTGACTGGGAGCGAATAGGGGATTGCTTCGCATAAGCCGAGTAAGCCCCGTGTAATAGGAAAATGTTTTGTGCATAATGTTATTACACAGGGCAAGAAGAGTTACTCGCAATGACACCCTTAGAGGAGAATGTAACGGGGTTTACTGATTATTTACTCTGAATTATGCTTCGATTTTATCGATCTTTAGCTATTATTAATAGAACTGCTTCCGTTTTTTAAGTTCGAAAGCTCATTCGTGAGTGACTCTAAAGCCTTGTAATCGTTACCAACATTATAATACAATTCTTCGAGTTCGTGCTTCAACTCACTAATTTCCGTAAGTGTCTGTTTAATTACATCTGCGTTTTTGAAGGTCTCAGGGACCAAGAGCAATTTCTCTTTTTCTTCGATCTGATTTTCTTTTCCGATGATTGCATCTTCTAGTTTTTCTATCTTGATTTTGATTTTATATATTTGCTGCCTTTTTTCTGCCTCCAGCCTTTTATTGTGTTTTACAGTTTTCTTAGGTTTTTGAGACGGCTTTTGTGTTTTTGTCTCTTCATCCGCTTTCCTCTTCTCAAGATAATATGAATAGTCACCAAGGTATAACTTCAGTTTCTTGTTTTCTATTGTAACAGTTTTACTGCACACTCTATTCAACATAAAACGATCGTGAGATATAAGGACAATAGTTCCCGAGAATTGACACAGGGCTTCTTCAAGGACTTCCTTGCCCTGTATGTCAAGGTGTCCTGCTGGTTCATCCAGTAGTAAGAGATTCCCTGGTTTCAAGAGCATTTTTGCAAGTTTCAATCTACTTTTTTCTCCACCTGAAAGCACTTTTATTTCTTTATCTACGCTGTCTTTCGAAAAAAGAAAAGCAGCAAGATAAGTTCTCAAGTGTAATATGTCGAGTTCTGGTGCTGTTAGTTGAGCTTCGGAGAGAACAGTGTTTGCCTTTGCTTCCAGTGTCAAATCCTGATTCGAAAAAAACTGTAGCGAAACACTATATCCTGTTTTTACCTCACCTGTTTCAGGTTTCTCTTTGCCTGCAATAATGCGCAGGAGTGTAGATTTTCCAATGCCGTTTGACCCAACAAGCCCAATTTTGTCACCTCTTTCTATTGTGTAATTAATATTCTTAAGAACTAAGTTCTGATTATAGGATTTTGAGATATTCAAAAGATTAACTACTTCTATTCCACTTCTTCTGGGTTGCGGAAAAGTGAAGTTCATCTGCTTCGTCTCTTTAGGTATTTCAACCATTTTCATCCTTGTAAGCATTTTTTTTCTGGTTCTCACCTGTTTCCTCATATCCTTCTTTGCTCTAAATTTGTTGATGAAGTGGCGTATCTCAGCTATGCGTTTTTTCTGTTCGAAGTATTTTTTTCTTATTGTTTCTTTCGTTTGAGATTTTTCAAATAGGAAATCTTCATATGTGCCAAGGTAGCTTTTTATCTTCCCTGAAGAAAGCTCACATATTCTTCTCGTGAACTTGTTCAGGAAATATCTGTCATGGGTAACTGTAAGAATAATGCCTTTGAATTTGGAAAGAAAAGCTTCGAGCCAATCTAGGGTTTCCAGATCAAGGTGATTCGTTGGTTCATCCAGGAGGATAATATCTGGATTCATTAGAAGGATATGGGAAAGTACCGCTCGCATCTGCCATCCACTACTGAAGGTATCTATTGACCTGGAAAAATCATTTTCATCGAAACCAAGGCCTACTAGAATTGTCTTTGCCTCGTATTCTTTCTGGAACCCGTTAAGTTCGTTGTATTCGTTGTTTAGAAGAGCATATAACTCTGCTTCTCGGGGCGTTTGATTTGTTTTCGATTCGAGATAGCGGAGTTCTCCTCTTACAGATAATAATTTCGTAAATCCTGAAAGGGTTTCTTCCATAAGCGTAGAGTCTTTTAGTCGAACGAGGTCCTGAGGAAGGTAACCAATTGTTGTGTTTTTTGGATAAAGCACCTGTCCACTATCCGCCGATAATTCGCCTTTTATGATTTTCAAGAGGGTTGTTTTGCCGGATCCGTTATAGCCTATTAAGCCAACTCTTTCATTATTCTTTATGTGAAGTGTTAAATCGGAGAATAAAGTGTTTCCTCCGAAGGTCTTGGTAAGTGATATTAAACTAATCATTTGATTTCAAATGAGTATAGTCGATTTGCCGAGTTCATTGGGTCTTTGAGTCGTTGTAAAAAGACTTTCATTTGTTTTCTATAATCACGATGGCAGTAGCTAAATTCTCAGTATCGGAGATGGAAACATCCAACTTTCTTTGTTTAAGGAGTTTTTTTGATTTACCTTTGATTATTAGAAAAGGTTTTCCCATTTTGTCGTTTGCTAATTCTATGTCTTTCCAACTGAGTATACGGATACCTGTTCCCAGAGCTTTCGAGAATGCCTCTTTTGCTGCAAAGTGACCTGCATAGCACACATAAGGTTTTTTCTTTGACTCACAGGTTGCAATCTCGGCGGGGAGAAAAATCCTTTTTGTGAATCTTTGTCCCCACTTCCTAATTGCTTTTCTTATCCTGGCTACTTCAACAATATCAATCCCAATCGTCATAGTGCATATATAAGCCATTTTTTCCTCAATGTCTATGAAAAAAGACTTGACAAATGAAAAAACTTTGATAAAATGCATAAATGGATTATTACTCAATTTTAGGAGTGAGTAAGAACGCAACAACGGTAGAAATAAGAAAAGCATATTTGTCTCTGGCAAGGAAGTACCACCCTGACAAGCATTCGAATGATGGAGATGTTCGTGAGATGCACGATAAGTTTTCGATGATTGTGCAAGCATACAAAGTGTTGTTGGATGACAAGAAGAGAGCGGAGTATGACAAAATCGTAAGCAGTGCATCCTACAAGAAAAAGGTTGAACAAACGCCAAGCAGTATTCAGGCAAAAATGGCTTTCAAAAACGGTCTGGAATTCTATAAAAAGGGTGATTTCTGGAGGGCAGAGAAATATTTTAGGTCTGCAATGTCACTTTTTCCTGATAAGGCACTTTACAAGAGTTATTTTGGTTTGTCCCTGGCAAGACAGAAAAGAAGAAGTAACGAAGCTATAAAATTCTGTCAGGAAGCAATTGAAGAGGAGTTGTACAATTCGCACTTTCACGTTAATCTAGGGATTGTTTACAGGATCCTTGGACAAACGGAAAAGGCAATTAAGTGTTTTAATGATGCCCTTGCATGGAATGAGGATGACAAACGTGCACACAATGAGATTGGCAAACTAAATAAAAACAATAAAAAAGGTAGAGGATTTTTCTCCCGTTTTCTAAAAAAAGGAGGATAGATGGGTGAAGGTTTTGTTGATTATAAGGCAATGCTTGAGAAAACGGTTGGGAACGTACTTGGTGCTTTTGCAGCTAGTATAGTAGGTGTGGATGGGATTTCGCTTGCTGATTTTTGCAAGGATGAATCCTATGACCAAACAGTTTTCGACGCTGAAATTGCCACCATTATTTCTACCGGGGGCAATGCAATAAGAGGTACCCAGGCAGGAGAATTAAGAGAGATTATCCTTACTACGGATACAACAACAATTATTGTTCGTACTATTGGTAAAGACTATTTTGTTATGATTGTGTTGCGTGGAGAATCGCAAAACATGGGCATTGCCAGACTTTCTTTGAAAAAGGTATCTTCAGAAATTGAAGAAACGCTTCTCTAATTTATTCTTTCAGATTAGTTTGTGGTTAGAATTGCAATAAAGAGAATACCAGCACTTTTTTATGTGTTTTTTATTGGTGCAGGTATCATTTTTTCGCATTTCACTCATTTAAGTATAATCACAACAATATTTGTCCTCCTTGTCAATTTCTTCATTATATTAATACTTCATATCTTCCTGAAGAGACGATATCTATTTCTAATCGACATTATTTTGATATTTTCACTGTTTCTGTGTGGAGCGATTATGCTTTCCGTAAGAGACGCTGTCCCTTATGACGAGCATGTTAGTAATGTAGAAGGTAAGTACTGTGGAATTGTATTGGATAATCCAGAGGCTGCAGCAGGGAATGTCGTATTAAAAGTTCGACTTGTCGATGAGAAAGATGGATGTTTTCTCCCCGCAATTGTGAAGATTTATGTGCAAAAGTTTCAAAGCGAAATAGGTTATGGTGATGTTGTCCTGTTCTACGGAGTGCTCAAGAAGGCAAGAGGAGTGCGAAATCCAGGTGGATTCGATTATGCTTCCTATCTTAAAAGAAGAAGTGTAGATTATATTTCTTACATAAAACCTGATAATATATTGTATGTAGCGCATATCAGAGGGAACCCTTTTTTTCAAAAACTCATCCTTCCGTTGAAAATATACTGCATACAAGTAATCTCTCATAACCTGAAGGGAACGCACCGTGCCCTTCTGGAAGGTTTAACTCTGGGAATAAGAGGAGAGATACCGCAAGAGTTAAAACAAGTGTTTTCCAACGCAGGTGTCGTTCATATACTTGCGGTGAGTGGTTTGCATGTTGGGATCATTTCATTTTTCCTGTTTATTCTTCTAAGGAGTTTACGTTTTTCTTTCAATACATCGATTGTAATTTCCTGTTTCTTTCTTATTATCTATGGTTTTCTGACAGGTTTGAGAGCACCTGTCGTCAGATCTACAATTATGTTTGTTTTTATAATGCTTGGACTTTTAAGTCAGAAGCGAATAATTCTTGCAAATTTGATAGCACTATCGGCTATTATTATTCTTGCTCTTGATCCCACTGAGCTTTTTGATGCAGGATTTCAACTGTCGTATGCCGCCACATTTTCCATTGTCTTTTTCAATCAAAAAATATACAATATATTTCCTCTGGGTTTAAGAAAACAAAAATTATTAAGAAATTTCATCTTGCTTCCATTCTCGGTTTCGCTTGCTGCACAGCTTGGAACTGCCCCCATTGTTGCCTACTATTTTTTCAAGTTGCCATTAGCAGCCTCTATAGCAAACCTGGTTGTCGTTCCGTTAGTGTCGCTTGCCATCCCAACAGGTTTTCTTTCAATGGCTGGCGCAGCGATACATCCTGTCATAGCAAAAGTGCTTACGGGAGCGAATTGGATTTTTCTTGACTTCATCATAAAGATATCTAATTTTTTCTCATCCATTCCATATCTTCTTGTTAGGACAGGACGACCATCGATTCCTTTTCTTTTGATTTACTATCCGGGTATTTTCTTACTGTTTTTCCTAAAGGGCATCAAGAGGATAAAGTTCATAGTATTTGCATCGCTGTTAGTTTTAAATATTTTTGTTTTCTCAAAAGTATGGTCTATTTGTCATCCCGTCTTGAGCATTAATTTTTTTGATGTCTCTGAAGGAGATGCATCTTTCCTGGAATTTCCAAATGGGGTCTGTTGCCTTGTGGATGGTGGAAGGAGAAGTGCATATGTAGATTATGGTGAGAAAGTAATAACTCAGTTTTTGCATTCAAAAGGTATTAATAAGATAAATACTGTGATAGCTACACATCCGGATGTAGACCATTATGGCGGACTCATTGCTGTTATCGAAAATTTTCAGGTGGATAGACTTCTGATAAATGGGTCAGAGAAACTGACGTTTCTCTATACGAAACTACTCGAGACCGCAAAGAAAAAAGAGGTTCCCGTATTCAACATACACAGGGGAGAGGTGCTCTGGATTGGATACTACCCTCTATACGTGCTTAATCCACCTATTTTGAAGGGATGCAATCTACCCTCAAACGAAGGATCAATAGTTTTCAAGTTTGGGTATGGGGACATAACATTTTTATTCACGGGTGATTTTCCTAATAGAATTCTGAAGTTGCCTTCTGCTTTGCTACCTTCCACGGTTCTTAAGTTTCCACATCACGGCGCAAGGCTTACAGATGAAAGAGAGTTTTTAAGCGTCGTTCATCCTGAAGTTACAACCATATCTGTAGGGGAAGGGAATTTTTACGGACATCCGGCAAAAGAAAACCTTGCTATCTTAGATTCCTTAAAAAGCAAAGTTTATAGAACAGACAGGGATGGAGCAATTATATTTCGAACAGATGGGAAAGAGATATGGACTAAAACAATGGTTAAATGATCACTAAAGCTATTATTTCCTTATACCTACGGAATTAGCTATACATTATGGATTTCCACTTTCGCGTGAATGACGAAAGGGAATGTAAAGGAAGGTATTTTCTTGGTATTTTGAAAAATTACAATAAAAACACTTGACAATTTTCGATTTGTGTGTATAATATAAAATTCTGTAAATAGTGCTGTCCTGTAGTTAAGGTATTGGCAGCATTGTGATTAGGCAGTCTTGCCTGATTTCAGAAATGAAAAGAGACTGTGATGGAGAGTTACATATTTATTTTGGAAAAAAAATCGGAGGTGTAGGAAAATGGCAAAGGAGAAGTTTGCGAGGACTAAGCCGCATGTGAATGTGGGTACGATAGGGCACGTGGATCATGGTAAGAGCACATTAACGAGTGCAATGACGAAGGTACTGGAGAAGGATGGATTAGCGACATATGTACCATTTGACGATATAGACAAGGCGCCGGAAGAGAAGGCGAGGGGAATAACGATACAATTAGCGCACATAGAGTATGAGACTAAGTTACGGCATTATGCTCATGTAGATTGTCCTGGTCATGCGGATTACATCAAGAATATGATAACTGGTGCTGCACAGATGGATGGAGCGATACTGGTAGTGAGTGCTCCTGATGGTCCTATGCCGCAGACGAGGGAGCACATATTATTGGCGAGGCAGGTAAACGTTCCGAGCATAGTAGTATTTATGAACAAGACGGATATGGTAGATGATGCTGAGTTATTGGATTTAGTGGAGTTAGAGTTACGGGAGTTACTGACGCAGTATGAGTTTCCAGGGGATGACATACCGATAGTACGTGGTAGTGCATTAAAGGCATTGGAGTGTGAGGATGAGTGTGATGCATGGAAGTCGATAAGGGAGTTATTGGATGTAGTAGACAGTTATATACCTACGCCGGTTCGTGATGTAGACAAGCCATTTTTGATGAGTGTAGAGGATGTATTCAGCATAACTGGTAGGGGTACAGTAGGTACTGGTAGAGTAGAGCGTGGTCGTATAAAGGGTGGTGATTCGGTAGAGGTAGTGGGATTAGGTTTACATCGTAAGACGGTGGCGACTAGTTTAGAGATGTTCAGGAAGGAATTGGACTATGCGGAAGCAGGAGACAATGTGGGGGTATTATTGAGGGGAGTAGAGAAGGATGAATTAAAGCGTGGTATGGTAGTATCGGCACCTGGGACGATAACGCCTCATCGTAAGTTCAATGGCAAGGTATATGTATTAAAGAAGGAGGAGGGAGGTCGTCACACGCCATTTTTCAAGGGATACAGGCCACAGTTTTATTTTAGGACTACGGATGTGACAGGGGATGTGACATTACCGAAGGAAGTAGAGATGGTAATGCCGGGTGACAATGTGGAGATGGATGTAGAGTTAATAGCAGACATAGCGATGGAGAAGGAATTAAGGTTTGCCATCAGGGAAGGTGGGAGGACGGTAGGAGCCGGAGTAGTTACAAAAATTAACGAATAAGCGGGAGAGCAACTTGAAAGAAAAGATAAGAATAAGGTTAAAGGCATACGACCACAATCTTCTGGACCAGTCAGTTAAAGAGATAGTTCAGACTGCTAAGAGAACGGGTGCCAATGTTTCAGGTCCTATACCTCTTCCAACTAAAAGGTCACTTATTACGGTGTTACGTTCTCCTCATGTTGATAAAAAGTCAAGAGAGCAGTTCGAAATAAGTATTCATAAGAGATTGATAGATATTATTAATACGACACCGCAAACTGTAGATGCACTCAGCAAACTCGAGCTTCCAGCAGGTGTTGAAGTTGAAATAAAAACATAAAATTATGATTGGAATTATTGGAAAAAAAAGAGAGATGACACAAATTTTCGCAGAAAATGGGAGGGTTGTTCCCGTTACGCTTGTGGAAATGCATCCCTGTACTGTCGCTTTGGTGCGAACGGAAGAGAAAGATGGATACTCTGCAATTCAGTTGGCAATGGGCAAAAGAAAGCGCACTAAAAAGTCGATAAAGGAACATTTGAAAAGAGCCGGGATCGAATCCTGCAAGGCTCTTTTTGAGTTCAGGGTTGATGATTCCAAATTATACAAAGTCGGGCAGAAAATGGGTATTGAAATATTCACTGAAGGTGAGATTGTACATGTTAGTGGTGTTTCTAAAGGAAAAGGTTTTCAGGGTGTGATAAAAAGACATGGATTTTCTGGTGGTCCCAAAACACATGGTTCTAGGTCACATCGTGTTCCTGGTTCTACTGGTGCATCTGCAACCCCGGCGAGAGTAGTCAAAGGTACAAAACTTCCAGGAAGAACTGGTGGTGATAGAATTACGGTAAAAAACCTGAAAATAATTAATATCGACAAAAAGAAAAATTTTATTGCAGTAAGTGGAGCCATTCCTGGAAGCAGGAATGGTATTGTTCTTTTGCATAAGGTAGAAACAAAAACCAAGAAAAAATAAGTGTTATGAATTTAGAAACAGTTATATTATCGATAAATGGTGAGCAAAAGGGAAAGGTGGAGCTTCCTACGTCCATCTTCCTAAGTAAGCCAAATGATAAAGTTATTTACGAGGTTGTGCGCATGTATGGGGCCAACAGACGACAGGGAACAGCCTCAACTAAAGGGAGAAGTGAAGTGAGGGGTGGTGGAAGGAAGCCATTCAAACAGAAGCATACGGGCAGAGCAAGGACAGGAACTATTCGTTCACCTCTACGAAGAGGTGGGGGAGTTGTGTTTGGACCAAAACCAAGAGACTATTCTTTTAAGGTTCCTAAGAAAGTTAAGCGTCTGGCTATTCGCTCGGCGTTCAGCATGAAAATGGAGGAAAATGCTCTAAAGGTTGTTGAGAATTTTGAGCTGGACGAACCGAAAACAAAGAAAATTTCCGAGATTATGAACATGCTGGGTTTAAAGGAGAAAAAAGTACTTCTTCTTCTGGATAAGTATTCCAAGAATATGTTCCTTGCAGGGAGAAATCTACCTGGTTTAAAGATTTCACTCGCAAAGGATGCGAACGCTTACGATATTCTTAACTCCGACGTATTGGTCCTCACAGAAGATAGCATAGAAATAGTAAAAAAAACATTCGAGAACAAGAAGGATAAAAAACTATTGAATAGGGAAAATTGATTATGAGAAATGACCCAAGAAGTGTGATTATTTCACCTATAAGAACCGAGAAGACAGAGAATATTCTTTCAAGTGGTCAAAATAAATACTACTTCAGGGTCGCAATTAATGCTAACAAAATCGAGATCAAGAAAGCAACCGAAGAGCTGTTTAAGGTTAAAGTCCTCAAATGCGAGACTATCAAGGTTAAAGGGAAACAGAAAAGGTGGGGGAGAACAAAAGGAAAAAAAAAGGACTGGAAAAAGGCAATAGTTACCTTACCACAGGGAGAAAAGATAAACATATTCGAGGGAGTATAAAGTAATATGTTAGTTAAGAAACACAAACCGATTTTACCTTCGCTGAGATTTAAGACAAGCATTGTAAATAAGGAACTTTCTAAGAAAAAACCATTTAAAACGCTAACTTCATCATTAAGGAAAAATGGAGGGAGAAATAGACAGGGGAAAGAGGTAGTTCGTTCAAGAGGAGGTGGGTCAAGGCGACATTATCGCATAATAGACTTTGTTAGACCGAAGCATGGAATTGAAGCTACGGTTAGCTCAATTGAGTACGATCCTTCAAGGTCAAGTTGGATAGTGTTGCTCTGTTATGCGGATGGTGAGAAAAAATATATTTTGGCACCTAATGCACTTTCGGTAGGTGAAAAGATTATTTCGGGTCCCAATGCAGGTATCAAAGTAGGGAATGCACTTCCATTAAGAAATATCCCTTTGGGTACGGAAATTCATAATATTCAATCCTTGCCTGGAAAACAAAGTTCTGTTGTTAGGAGTGCAGGATGTTCTGCTCAAATTCTTGCAAAGGAAGGAAAATATGCTCATATTAGACTTCCATCGAGTGAAGTAAAACTTTTTCTTCTTGATTGCTATGCAACCATAGGTTCCGTCAGCAATTCTGCGCACAGTAGTATTAAGTCAGGAAAGGCAGGGAGAACGCGTTGGTTGGGCAGAAGACCTCATACGAGGGGAGTTGCGAAAAATCCCGTTGATCACCCTATGGGAGGTGGTGAAGGTAAATCTTCAGGGGGAAGACATCCATGTAGTTCAAAAGGTTTGCCAGCAAAGGGATTCAAGACACGAAAGAAGAACAAACCAGGCAGCAAATTCATTATTAAGCAAAGAAAGAAGAGAAAAGGAGGAGGTTAATTTGCCGCGCAGCATAAAGAAAGGTCCTTACATAGATGGAAAACTGCTCAAAAAGCTGAAAAAGGTTATAGAAAGTGGAAAAAAGGAAGTAATAAAAACCTGGGCAAGGAGTTCAACAATTTCACCAGATTTCGTAGGTCACACTATTGCAGTTCACAATGGAAAGAAATTTATCCCCGTTTTTATTACCGAAAATATGGTTGGTCACAAACTCGGTGAGTTTGCTCCTTCGAAGGTTTTTCACAGACATGGTGGAAAGAAGGCTGAAAAGACACTTAGGCCAAAATAGGATAACTATGGAAGGTAAATGTATCGAAAAGTTTGTAAGAATGTCGCCAATGAAGGCGAGAAAACTCGCCGAATTGATTAAGGGAAGCAATGCAATGGACGCAATTGCTCTTCTTGAACAGATGCCGAATCGCGCGGCAGTTCCATTTAAGAAAGCAATAAAGAGTGCTGTTAATAATGTAGTAAGTCAGGCAGGAGAACTCAGAGTAAAAGAAGAAGACCTTTACTTGAAAACAATTAGAGTTGATATGGGTTCTTCTAAATATCTGAGAAGATTGAGACCAAGAGCAATGGGAAGAGCCGATGTAATAAGACATAGAACATCGCATATTCTTGTGGTTGTTTCCGAGAAGAAGGAAAAGGAGGGATAGCGTTGGGTCAAAAAACACACCCATATGGATTTAGATTGGGGATTTCCACTCAATGGAAATCAAAGTGGTTTAGTAAGAACGATTACAGGAAGTTTCTTCATGAGGATTTAGAGATAAGAAGATACTTGGAGTTAAGGTTAAAGAACGCAGGTGTCGCGGATGTTGAAATCGAGAGAAAAACGGATAGATTGTCAATTGGCATAAGGACTGCAAGACCAGCAATAGTTATAGGTAGAAAGGGTGCTGAGGTCAATAAACTCAGGGATGAACTCAAATTCTTTCTTAAAAGAGATGATCTTGAGATAAATATTTACGAAGTTGATAAGCCGGAAATTGTTGCAAGATTGATTGCTGATAATATTGCAAAGCAGCTTAAACAAAGAGTTTCCTACAGAAGAGCAATGAAAAGAGCGATTTCATCAGCTATGAGAATGGGTGCAAAGGGTATTAAGATTGCCTGTGCAGGAAGACTCGGTGGTGCTGAGATCGCCAGAAGTGAATGGTATAGAGAAGGAAGAGTACCTTTACATACACTGCGAGCTGATATCGATTATGCGGATGCTACTTCTTTCACTACATCCGGAACAATAGGTGTGAAGGTTTGGATCTTTAGAGGTGAAATCTTCGAGGGGAAAAAGGGAGAAAAATAAACTATGCTAATGCCCAAGAAGTTTAAACACAGAAAAGTTAATAGAGGGAGAATGAAGGGTAAGGCAAAGGGAGGAAAAGAACTCAACTTTGGAGAATTTGGGCTTCAATCACTTGAACCTGCCTGGATAACTGCAAGGCAAATAGAAGCGGCAAGAGTTGCAATTACAAGACATTTGAAAAGAAAGGGGAAACTGTGGATAAGGATATTTCCTGACAAACCAGCAACAAAAAAACCACCAGAAACCAGAATGGGAAAAGGAAAAGGGAATCCCGAGTTTTGGGTATGCGTAGTAAAACCAGGAAGGATAATGTTTGAGGTAAGCGGTGTAAACAAGGATGCAGCCAAGAAAGCAATGGATTTGGCTGCCTACAAACTTCCTATAAAGACAAGATTTGTATCAAGGGAGATTGTATGACAGCAAGCGAGTTAAGGGAAAAAACAGAAGATGAACTTACAACTTTGCTGCAGGGTTTTTATGAAGAGCTGTTTAACTTGAGGATTGCAAAAATGTCAGCAAACCTAACGAATCCGGCAAGATTCAAGCAAGTTAAAAAGGATATTGCAAGAATTAAGACTATCCTGAACCTAAAGAAGGAGATGGCAGTTGAAGAAAGGAAGTGAGAAACGAGGAAAGAGAAAATTAAAGGTGGGCGTAGTTGTAAAGAAAAGCGGTGATAAAACGGTTGTTGTAGAAGTAATGCGTCAAGTCAAGCACAAGATGTACGGTAAAACGGTTGTGAAAAGGAAGAAGTTTATGACGCATAATGAAGACAATAAAGCGAAAGTTGGTGACAAAGTTGCCATTGAGGAAACTGCCCCGGTTAGCCACAGAAAGCGATGGAAAGTGTTAAATATAGAGAAGTAACTCTGTTTTCAAAAGGATAAAATGATTCAGGAAAATACAAGGTTTACAATTACTGATAATTCGGGTGCAAAAGAAGGGATGTGCATTAAAGTCATTGGGGGTTCTCACAGACGTTATGCCCGTGTGGGTGATATTATTGTGATAGTTGTTAAGAATTCACTTCCTGGAAGTCAAATACAGAAGGGAACGGTGCAAAAAGCGGTAATCGTGAGAACAAAAAAGGAATTCAGAAGAAAAGATGGCTCTTACATCAGATTCGATGATAATGCAGTAGTTATAATAGATAACAACAAGGAACCAAAAGGAACAAGAATTTTTGGTCCCATTGCTAGGGAATTAAGAGAAAAAAGATTTATGAAAATCATATCTCTTGCTCCAGAGGTGGTGTAAATGCAGGATTTGAAACAAAAGTTTAAAAAAGGTGATGTCGTTATTCTAACTTGTGGGGAGGACAGAGGGAAGAAGGGTAAGATTCTAAGTATTGATAGAAAAAAGTATTCAGCAATAGTTGAAGGTGTAAATTTTGTCAAGAAACATGTCCGTCCAAGAAAGCAGGGCGAAAAAGGTGGAATCATAGAGAAGGAAGCATTAGTACACATTTCCAATTTAAAGATTATTTGCCCTAAATGTGGTGAAGCTACAAGGGTGCAGAAAGTTAGGATTGAGAATAAAAAAAACGTAAGAGTTTGTAATAAATGTGGAGAGTTTATTGAATAATAACAGCGAAAGTCAGAAAATAATAGCCTATTTACCAAGACTTACAAAAGAATATAGGGAAAGGGTTGTTCCCGCATTAATGAAAAAATTGAGCTACAAGAATGTCAATCAGGTCCCGAAACTCGTAAAGATTGTTGTTAATGTGGGTTTTGGCGAAGCAATAGGTAATGCTAAACTACTGGATGCAGTTGTGGATGACCTTGCAGTTATTACAGGTCAACGACCTGCAAAGTCTAAAGCAAGAAGGTCTGTCTCCAATTTTAAATTGAGGGTTGGTACTCCAATCGGTTGTAAAGTGACACTCCGTGGAACAAGAATGTTCGAGTTCTATGACAGACTAATAAACACGGCAATTCCAAGAATAAGAGATTTTAGGGGATTGTCATCCGATGCTTTTGATGGTAAGGGAAACTACAATTTTGGGGTGACGGAACAGACTATTTTCCCGGAAATTGAATACGATAAGATAAAGACTGTTTTTGGGATGGATTTCGCAATAGTTACATCTGCGCGAAATGATGAAGAAGCAAGAATTTTCCTTACAGAATTCAACTTTCCGTTCAGAAGGCAGTAGGAGGAATTATGGCGAAGAAATCTCTTGTGGAGAAGGCAAAAAGAGAACCTAAGTTCAAAGTTCAGGCCTATAATCGATGCTCAAGATGTGGAAGGTCAAGAGGTTATTTGAGAAGGTTCGGTTTGTGCCGAATATGTTTCAGAGAACTTGCGCTAAAGGGTGTTATTCCGGGAGTGAAGAAGGCAAGTTGGTGAAATAAAGTTTGGAGGCATTATGAATATAACTGACCCTATCAGCGATATGCTTACGAGAATAAGAAATGCAGGTAAAGCGGGACTGAAAGTTGTTAGGATACCAGGTTCGAAAATGAAGATAGCAATTGCGGAAATATTGAAAAAAGAAGGTTTTATAGAGGAATTCACGTTTACGGAAGATAATAAACAAGGTGAAGTTGAGATTATTCTCAAATATGATGAGTATAGGGACCCAGTAATCTCCGGATTGAAACGTATAAGCAAACCTGGACTTAGGAAATACGTCAACAAAGGGGAAGTACCCACTGTTCTTAGAAAATATGGTATTGCTATACTTAGTACTTCAGTTGGTGTTATATCTGATAGACAGGCGAAAAAACTTGGAGTAGGCGGTGAAGTATTATGTTATGTTTGGTAGAAAAGGAGCAATGAATTGTCAAGGATAGGAAAGAAACCGATTCTGCTGTCTCAAGGTATAAACGTTGAATTTAGGGATAACAAGTTAACTGTGAAGGGCTCTTTAGGCAGCATAACAAAAAACATTCATCCCGATATATCTCTGGATATTAATAGTGATAGAATCCTGGTGTCAGAAAATTTCGATGACAAATTTCATAGATCTTTGCAGGGAACCATAAGGTCAATCGTTATGAATATGGTAATTGGAGTTACGGAAGGTTTTACAAAAGAGCTTGTCATTGAAGGTATGGGATATAAGGCTGAGATCAAAGGTGAGGATTTAAACCTGGCCCTGGGTTTTTCACATCCCGTGGTTTTCAAGAAAACCGAAGCGATTAGTTTCAGTGTTAAAGGGAATAACAGTATAACGGTAAAGGGTGTCGATAAGGAGAAGGTTGGTGAAATTGCATCTGAGATAAGAGCATATAGAAAGCCCGAGCCTTACAAAGGCAAAGGCATAAGATATAAAGGCGAAAGAGTGAGAAGAAAAGCTGGTAAAGTTGCAATTTAGGGTAGAAAAGGAATATTATGAAAAGTAGTAAAATTAGAAATGTGCAGAGAAAAAGAAGGCACCGCAGAATTAGAAAAAGAATTAGTGGAACTGAAAAAACGCCGCGCCTTGTAATAACGAAAAGTTTGAAGAATATATATGCTCAAGTTGTCGATGATTCGGTAGGGAGAATCATACTCTCTTTGTCAACACTTTCGAAAGAGATTAAGGTGAAAAACGAGGCAAAAACAAAAACGGAAATCGCTCACATTATTGGAATTCTTCTGGCAGAAAAATGCAAGAACTCAAAAATCGAATCAGTTGTTTTTGACCGAGCAGGATACAAATATCATGGTAGGGTAAAGGCACTTGCTGATGGAGCAAGGAAAGGAGGTCTTAGGTTTTAATGAATCTTGAAAAGATGGTAGGTCTTAAGAAACGGAAAAGAGTGAGTGTTCAGGAGTTGGATTTGGAGGAGAATGTTGTTGATATAAATAGAATATCGAAGGTTGTGAAGGGTGGAAAGCGATTCAAGTTCTCCTCAATCGTTGTTGTCGGAGATATGAAAGAACATGTTGGAGTTGGACATGGTAAAGGGCTTGAGATAGCTGATGCAATTAGAAAAGCCTCCGAAAATGCGAGGAAAAACATAAGCAAGATTAGTGTTATCGATGGAACAATTCCTTACGAGATAATCGGAAAATGTAGTGCAAGCAAGGTGTTACTGAAACCCGCATCAAAGGGAACAGGAATTATTGCAACCAGTAAAATCAGGACAGTACTCGAATATGCAGGTATCAAGGACATATTGACAAAATCTCTTGGTTCAAATACTGGGATTAACCTGGTTTATGCTACACTGGATGGATTGTTAAAACTCAAGCAGCCAGACTGGATTTTGAAACAAAGAGGGAAGGGTAAAGGGGTTGTAGAAGGAGCCAACATAGGTAAATAATCAGTTACGCTTACAGGGATAATCTGGGGGAAAGATATGGCAAAGAAATTGAGAATTACACAGGTTAGGAGTGCAATCGGCAGAGAGTTCGACCAAAAAGGTACCTTGAAAGCACTTGGAATAAGAAAACTGAATGGCACAGTGATAAAAGAGGATAGTCCACAGATAAGAGGTATGATTAGAAAAATTAGACATCTTCTTGTAGTAGAAGAGATTGCTGAAAAAGAAACCAAAAAAACTGAAGAAACCAAAAAAACTAAAAAAACTAAAGAAACTAAAATGAAAGACAAACAAGATGAAACTTAACGAGCTTTCCCCAAGTAAAGGTGCTAGGAAAAGAAAAAGAAGGTTAGGAACCGGGTCTTCCTCGGGTCATGGAGGTACCTGTGGAAAAGGATCTAAGGGACAGCTGAGCAGATCGGGTTCCAAGCACTATTCCTGGTTTGAAGGTGGTCAGATGCCTTTGCAGAGGAGAGTTCCGAAAAGAGGAATGAAACCGCGGCACAGGAGAATTTTCCAAATTGTCAATATCGCTTCCTTAAATAGATTTCAAGATGGTGCTTTAATTGATTCGAAAACATTAGTGCAAGAAGGATTGATCAAGAAAATAAATATTCCAGTTAAAATTCTTGGAAAAGGTGTTTTGATGCGCAAAATTACGGTAAAGGCAGATGCATTCAGCAAAAAGGCAGTGAAATCGATTACATCAAAAGATGGAAAGGTAGAGATAACAGGTGCTTGAAAAACTACTGAACATATTTAAGATTCCTGACCTCAGAAGAAAACTCCTATTTACACTTGGAATGTTCGTTGTTTACAGGCTTGGCGGGCACATCACTTTGCCAGGAATTGATGCCTCTGCTCTTCTGGAACAGTTTCAGCATTTGAAAGGAACTTTGCTCGGATTATACGACATTTTCAGTGGAGGAAATTTGAGCAGAGCAACTATATTTGCCCTTGGGATAATGCCCTATATTTCAACATCAATTATACTTCAACTTCTTGGTGCGGTACTCCCTTACTACCAGAGGCTTCAAAAAGAAGGAGAAGAAGGTAGAAGAAAGATAACACAACATACAAGATATGGGACCGTTATTCTGGCAGCAATTCAGGGATTTGGAATAAGTATCTTTCTTGAAAATATTGGTCCGGGTGTTGTTGTAAATCCCGGGATGGGTTTCAGGTTACTCAGTGTTTTAACTATGACTTCAGGTACGATTTTCATTATGTGGCTCGGCGAACAAATAACGGAAAAAGGTATTGGCAATGGTATTTCTCTAATAATTATGGTTGGAATAATTGCGAGATATCCAAGCTATGCCATTAGTGCATGGAGGCTTTTTGCATCAGGTGTTCATGGAGTGTTTTTCTACATAGTTCTTGTAGTTTTCGCTGTTTTAATCACAGCTGCGGTTGTCTTCATTACCCAGGGACAGAGAAGGATACCTGTTCAATATGCACGAAGGGTTGTAGGAAGAAAGATATATGGCGGGCAGAGTACATTTATTCCTCTTAATGTCAATGCTGCGGGTGTCATTCCAATAATATTTGCTCAATCTGTAATAATGTTACCTACAACAGTGGCTCAATTTTTTCCAAAAACTGGAATTATGGAAAACATAAATGCTATGCTTCAACCAGGTTACTGGTTGTACAACATAATATATGGTATCCTGATAGTAGTTTTCGCTTATTTCTATACAGCTATAGTGATAAATCCAAACGACCTTGCCGAGAATATGAAAAAATACGGAGGATTCATTCCGGGAAAAAGACCGGGAGCAAAAACCTCGGAGTATATAGACAGAATTATAACGAGGATAACACTTCCAGGAGCATTATTCTTTGCATTCGTTGCGATTCTACCAATGTATCTAATTGTTCATTTCAGAGTTCCATTCTATTTTGGAGGGACTTCGCTTTTGATTGTTGTAGGAGTGCTTCTGGATACTGTTCAACAGATTGAAGCTCAGTTAATGATGAGACATTATGAAGGTTTCTTAAAGAAAGGAAAGATCAGAGGAAGGCGAAGATAGCAAAGATAATAGTTCTACTTGGTGCTCCTGGTTCAGGCAAGGGTACGCAAGCGGAGTTGATGAAACAGAAACTTGGTTTTTTAAGGATTTCGACAGGAGATATGCTTAGAAAAGCGATTAAGAAAAATGATAATCTTGGTAAAAAGGTGAAACAACACATTTCAAGAGGGAGACTTGTCCCTGATGAAGTTGTTGTAAATATTGTCCAGAAGGAGATTTTTTCGGCAAATGCAAACCGGAACATAGTTTTGGACGGCTTTCCACGGAACACGAATCAAGCAATTGATTTAGAGGTATCCCTTAGTACCTTGGAAAGAACAATTACAAAGGTTCTTTACTTTGATGTACCATTTTCTATCCTTGTTGATAGATTGATTAATAGGCGTATCTGTCCGAAGTGTGGAGCTGTTTACAATCTAAAAAGCATCCCTCCGGCGTTCGGTTCCAGATGTGATAGGTGTGGAACATCTGTCGTTGTCAGAGATGATGACGAAGAGGAAACAATTCGAGCACGTCTGTTTGTGTATGAGAAGGAAACGGAACCACTCAAGGATTTTTACAGAAGACGAGCATTGCTCGCAAATATCGAAGTTAGTGGAAGTTCAAAAAAGGTTTGGCAAAAAGTCAGAAGTTTGGTTGAAAGTTCGGAGGGAGAATCCCCAAGCATAAAGGGAAGGCGTGAAGAGTAAGAACATAAAGGTTGATGGAACTGTTGTGGAGGCATTGCCGAATGCTATGTTCAGAGTTAAACTTGATTCAGGCCATTTGCTGTTAGCACATATTTCGGGAAAGATGCGAATGCATTACATAAGAATACTAGCTGGTGATAGGGTCACATTGGAGCTATCACCTTACGATATGACAAGAGGAAGGATTGTTTACAGGTATAAATAAAGGGTAAAAATATGAAAGTAAAGGCATCAGTAAAGAAAATTTGTCCACACTGCAAGATCATTAAGAGAAAAGGAAGAATACGGGTTATTTGTAGAAACCCCAAACATAAACAAAGGCAAGGATAATACAGCAGTGGCAAGTGAGAGTTTATCGCTAACCACTGAAGAATAAGGGAGGTTTTTTTGGCAAGAATTGCAGGTATTGACTTACCAAGAAACAAAAGCATAGTGATAGCTTTGACCTATATTTTTGGAATTGGAAGAACCTCTTCAGAGAGCATCATTTCACAGACTACCGTTAATCCAGGGAAAAAGGTAAACGAACTTGATGAAAAAGAAGTGGAGAGTATACGGAAGATTATCGAAAACAAGTATTTGGTTGAGGGTGCACTTAGAGCAGAAATTTCGAACAATATCAAACGTCTTATAGAAATAGGCAATACGAGAGGAATAAAGCACAAAAAAGGTTTACCCGTGAGAGGACAGAGAACAAGAACGAATGCAAGAACAAGAAAGGGACCGAAGAAAGGCTCTATTGCTCTGAAGAAAAAAGCAAAAGCTAAAAAGTAAGCATTAAGGAGGGTTATTTATGTCTCCAAAACCTAACAAGGCTAAACCGCAGAGAAAAAAAAGAGAAAATGTCGAAGCAACAGGTATTGCACATATAACTGCTTCTTTCAACAACACAATCGTTACTATTGCCGATAGGAAAGGCAATGTGCTTGTGTGGTCAAGTGCAGGAAAGGTAGGATTTAAAGGCTCGAGGAAGAGTACGCCTTTCGCTGCTCAACTCAGTGCTGCTCAGGTAGCAAAGGAAGCCCTTCATCTTGGTGTTCGAAGAATTGAAGTTTGGATAAAAGGTCCGGGTTCAGGAAGAGAAGCAGCTATACGTTCACTTCAGGCAAATGGTTTAAAAGTTACTCTAATTAAGGATGTTACTCCAATTCCGCACAATGGATGTAGACCTCCTAAAAGAAGAAGAGTTTAAGATCAGGAGGGAAATTTTATGGCAAGATATTTAGGTTCGGTTTGTAAGCTTTGTAGGAGGGAGAAGCAGAAACTTTTCCTTAAAGGTTCAAGATGCAATAGTGAAAAATGCGCGCTTGCACCTGAACGTAAATTTGCTCCTCCTGGTGGTTTTTCAAAGCGATTCTCGAGGAAAGAATCTGCATACAGTGTTCAACTAAGGGAGAAGCAGAAAGCAAAAAGATTCTACGGTATTTTAGAGAAACAGTTTAAGAAATATTTCAAGATGGCTGAGAAGAAGAAAGGTGTAACTGGTGAGATACTTCTTTCTTTATTGGAGAGAAGGCTGGATAATGTAGTTTACAGTTTCGGTTTTGCAAGATCAAGAGCAGAAGCAAGACATCTTGTTCGATATTCGCATTTTGAAATAAATGGTAAGAAGGTTAATATTCCGTCATTCCTTGTGAAAATAGGAGATGTGGTTTCCGTTAAGAATAAAAGCAAGACTGTCAAACCGATAAAGGAAGCACTGGAGGGAAAGGTTAAAGGCAGTTTGCCAAGATGGTTATCGCTCGATGCGAAACAATTTAAGGGTGAAGTAATAGATATACCTACACGGAGCGACATTCAATTTCCGATTCAGGAACAACTAATTGTCGAGTTTTATTCAAAATAAGGAGGCATTCTGATGAAGTTATTATCTCTCAAGATGCCTAAAGAACTGAAAATAGAAGAGCTAACTCCTGGATATGGACGATTTCTGCTTACGCCTATTGAGCGTGGTTTTGGTGTTACTCTTGGAAATAGCTTGCGAAGAGTTCTTTTATCATCTATTCAGGGAGCAGCAATTATATCTGTAAAGGCAGAAGGTGTTATGCATGAATTTTCAGTCATTCCTGGTGTTTTTGAAGATATGACCGAAATAATCTTGAACCTGAAAAAAGTTCGAGTTGAGATAAGAGATGGGGAGGAGAAACATCTTTATCTTAATGTAAATAAGAAATGTGATGTGAATGCGGGAATGATCGAGGTAACAAATGGATTAATTGTAATGAATCCGGAGCAGCACATTGCAACAATTACGGATAAGAATGGGAAACTCAAATTCGATATGGTGGCAAACATCGGGAGAGGATTCGTTGCGTCTGAAACATTTAAATCTAATAAATCTCCTGTTGGAACGATTTTTCTTGATGCAGTATTCTCTCCGATATCAAAGGTTAATTGCGGAGTTAAAACAACAAGAGTGGGACAGAGAATAGACTATGAGCAGCTTACTTTAGAAATATGGACAGATAAAACAATTAAGCCTGAAGAAGCTCTTGCTTTGGCTTCTAAGATAATAAAGGATCATACCAATCTTCTTATTCGGTTCGAAGAAGAGCCGGAGATGATCGAGACAGAGGAAGTTGACAAGGACATAGAAGAAGTAAGAAGGAAATTAAGCACTAAAGTAGGAGAGCTTGAACTTTCAGTAAGGTCGAGTAATGTAATGAAACAGGCACATATAAAGACGCTTGGAGATTTAGTGCAAAAATCCGAAGCTCAGATGCTGAAGTTCAGGAATTTCGGCAAGAAATCATTAGGCGAGATGAACAATATCCTTTCCAATTATGGGCTCAGTTTCGGGATGGACATAAGCAAATATGAGAAAAATGGACTAACCGATAATGATCCAGACATAGATTTGGAAAAACCTGTTAAAAAATCAAAGAAAAAAGTAGCTGCGAAGAAACAGAAAAAGAAATGATGGGAGCGTAAATGCGGCACAGGAATAAGATTAAAAAACTCAATAGACCAAGACCACAAAGAGTGGCACTTCTTAGAAATTTAGTTAAATCCCTTATCCTGAAGAAAACAATAGTAACGACAACAGCTAAGGCTAAAGAAACAAGAAGGCTTATTGAGCGGTTAATTACTTATGCAAAGAAAAAGGAAGCTAATTCACAAAGAATGGTTTTTAAGGCAATTGGGGATAAGAAGGTTGTGAAATCATTCTTTATGAACATTGTCCCGGAACTAACTGAGAAATCAGGGGGCAATGTTAGATTAATTAAGACAGGGAAGAGGAAGGGTGATGGTGCTGATATGTCTCTTATTGAGTTTATTCTAAAAGAAAAAAGAGAAGAGAAAAAAGAGAAGGCTAAGAAAAAGCGACCGAAGTTAGGTAGAAGAAAAGTTGCGCCGAAAAAGGAAGAAAAAGCAATCAAAGCGAAGAAAAAGACAAGTGAGAAAACAAGGGGAAGTAAAAAAGTAAAGGTGGCAAGAAAAAAAGTAGCAAAAAAAGTGGACGAGAAAGAAATCAAGCAAAAGAAAAAAACTTGAAAAACATTTCTCTGTGGTTTATTATTTTAGTATTGTAAATTCAACCCTGCGGTTTTTCTGTAAATTTTCTTCAGTATCATTTGGAGCAACTGGTTTTGTATCCGCAAAACCTTGCGTATAGAATCTTAACTCGGAGATTTTATATCTTTTAACGATATATTCCTTTGCCGCATTGGCTCGCGCTCTTGACAGCTCCCAGTTTGAAGGGAAGTCTGTTGTATGAATTTCTCTTATGTCTGTGTGTCCTTCAATCTTAAGTTTGTATGATGGATGCTCTTGAAGGGCAAGACCGATGCTGTTTAGGATTTCCTGTGCTTCGTCTCTCAGGTCAGCCTTCCCTGTATCAAAATGAATATCTGTTAGAAGAATTTTCCCTTGTTTTTTTATGAGATAAAATGATACTTCTTTAAGTTCTCCTGAACCAAGATATACGCTCTTTGACTGACTTATATAGTTTTGAGAAATTGCCGTAAATTTATATGAACCCTGTTTTAGGTTTCCTATTTCATAGCTGCCATTTTGTTTGGTTACCGCATTTCCGGAAGTGTGCCCTGAGAAATCGAGATTTCCTGAAATTGGTAATCTTGTTTCTGCATCATATATCATTCCAATAATTGCAGATGGCATAGGTTTCCGCATTAACACTTTGATAATTGTAAAGTCATCCTTCTTATGAAAAAATGAATCCTTCACAGCAGCGTATCCGTTTTTCTTAACTTCCATTGCTATCGCTCCCTCCGGGAAAAATTCGCGGTGAAATTGACCATTACCGACGGCTGTTGTTTCTTTTCCTTCATATGCTCCCGCAAATGTGATTTCCGCAGCGAGTGGTGAATTTGTGTATGCATCCAGGACAGTTATTTTCAATCCCTTTTTGTGTTTTTTGGCAAGGGTTGAGGTAAAGTTGTACGAAAGTGCAAATCTGTGAGTTGAACCCAGAACTGAGTAGGGCACAAAAGCGTAGTCAATGCCAAGATTGTGCCAGTTTATACCCGTACCGTATGTTACATATCCAAGTTCACTGTTCTGCGGACCTGTTCTAAATCCTCCTCTTAAAAATAGCATATTGAGAATGCAGTACTCGAATCCTGAATGAACTTCGATGCTTCCTTTGTCCGGTATATTAAGGTCCAAAAGACAGATAAGGTTGCTAAAGTATTTTAAGCTTATCCCTGTTCTCGCTCCAAGTGGAAGTGATACCTTGTCTGTCAGGTAATTAACCGGGGGACCCAGATTTTGAAGACTTGCTCCGAGGCCAAGCCATTTTTTCGGATGATAAATAATGCCAAGGTCAAGGCACATACCAGTTGCTTTCACGGTCTTGAGATTATCGTAAATTCCTTTTGCGCCAAATCCTATGGAGAATTTGGGGGAGATGTTTGTGCCGTAAGCGAGCTGTAAAATAGTGGTGGAAGTGCTGAATGAAGTTAGTTGTTGTTCGCTTTCCGACCAGGATTCAACACCATTGATACCTGAGTAAATGATTGATGGCGAAAACCGACCGTATGGTGTCTGGATAATGCCGGTCAAGTATTCATCTCTTGTATCGAGAAACCACTTATGGTGGGAGAAGAAAATATAATTGCTTTCTATTTCACCCAGTCCAGCAGGATTCCACCAGGAAGCAGTTGCATCATCACTTAAAGCAACAAACGTTTCCCCAAGTGCGGCTGCTCTTGGTCCGAAAGCTTCCCTCAGAATTGGAAACGCAGAAGTTCCAATATCCGAATTGCCAAAGCCCATTACGAGGCTTGCGATTATAAACAAATTTGCAATCATATTTTTTTTTATACTTTTACCAATGACTGATGACTATTGACTGATATCCAGCTCATCTCACTATAGCGGTTTTTTTGATTATCTTATTTTCACCACCGGAGTCTCTTTTTAGTCTGAATACATAATAGTATACAGCAGGGGCAAGTGGTTTACCATAATCATTTTTTCCATTCCAGCCCAAAGTGTATATGCCTCTCTTGTAATACATACCTGAGAGTAGTGTTTTGACTTTTTCTCCAAGTCTGTTATATATGTCAAGATATATACCTCCCGCTTCCGGTATTGAAAACCTGAACTTTGTCCTTTGAGTGAATGGACTTGCGTAATTGTGTATGTCAAGTTTAGGAACTATATATGAGTATACTATCGCACTGTCCTGTTTGCTGAATATCGCAGTCTCTCCATTGATTATTACCTTAAGCACAAGTGAGTCCACTCCTAACATTCCTGACGGTGCATTCACCCTGAGATATAGCCTAACAGAGTCAGTTGGCTGCATCCAGCCTATGTCAAAAAGCCCATTGCTGTTGATATCAACCAAGGGCGATAGTTGACTGTCAAGTAATTCATATGTCCAGCCACCTGAGTTGCCAGTAGGATTTACTTCTACATAATCCCTTGCTGTTCCGTCCATAATTACATTTATTGCATAGTCTTCTGTCATTCCAAATTCTAATCTCTCATTGTAATCAGGCTCTACGATGAAGAGTGTAATACCGCCTGTTATGTATGTGGTAAGTGTTGCTGTATCATAGATATTCTCATTGTTGCTCGATGCAGCATAAACTATCCTTACATCCGTATCACCTGCATATGCACTGTCCGATGGTATTATTAAAGCTTGAATATTAACACTTGCATTGGGTAATACCGAGCCGACATCTGGCTTGCCGTCAGCATCCGTGTCCTGTAATGGCGTTCCATTTACATCATCTATCTCGAAATGCCAGTCACTATTACCTCCCAAAGTAGTTATATCTATTACATCCGCACTGTTGCCAAGATTTGTTACTGTAAGTGTGTAGGTTGCCGTGTCCGCCCTTGCAATGGAATCCACACAATCTGGTTCTATAAGTATGTTTACATTGGAATTTACTATGGTCGTAAGATGTGCATTATCTCTAATAATCGTGTCAATGGATGATATTGCCCATAGTGTGGTAGAATCTCTTTCTCCTCCCTGTGCATAGGAAGGAGAAGTTATTCCACTTTTCATAGATACCGAAGCACCCGATGTTACCGTCCCCACATCTGCAATGCCGTCACTATCCGTGTCGGTTAGAGGATTACCTGCTGAATCTAAGAGTGAGCATGACCATCCAGAAGATGTTCCTTCACTTGTAATGTCTATTACATCATCGGTTGAGCCAAGATTCCTTACGGTTAGATTGTATACTCGTGTTGAACCCGCATCCACATAACCTGTCTGGTCCGGGTCTATTAACACAAGTGTAGAATCAGCAGATAGTACTGTAGTTATGAGTGTTGCAGTATCAATAACCGAAGGGTGTCCTGTAAACCTTACGAGAATCAAAGCAGTGTCCACATCACCAGGATTTGCCGAAGCAGGTGAAAGTATCTGTGCAGTTATACCGCAGGTAGTGCCAAAGGGTTTAAGTGTGTCAATATCGACAATCCAGTTACCATTGTGGTCGATTAGAGGAATCCCTGTGGAATCAAGCAGGTTGCAACTCCAATTGCTGTTACTCTGGATTGTCGTAATATCCACGACATCCTTTATGTTTCCGTCATTCGTTATGTCCAGGGAATAATCGATACTCTCACCGGGAAGCAGATTGCCCGACTGGTCCGGTTCAATGGTGAGTGAAACATCGGCAATTATCTTTGTAATTATAAAACAGGTATCTGAAATGGAACTGTCTGCTGCAAAGTACGCTTTTACAATTGTCGTATCTTCTGTCGCAGCATAAGCAGAATCTGTTGGTATAATATCCACAAAAAAGTATCTTGTTTCGTATGGATACAGTGTGTCTATATCAGGATTTCCGTTTCCATTGTGATCTGTCAGGGTATCACCGCTGATTGCATCTCTGATTCTTACATTCCAATCGGCAACAGCCCATCTTTTTTTTATCTCGACAATGTCAAGAGTGGTTCCCTGATTTTCTACATAAACCGAATATGTCTTCATCTGTCCCGTGTTGGTGGAATCAACATAATCCGGTTCTACGATGAGTCGATTATTGATTTGTTCTTCTCCAATGGTAACTTGAGGTTCAGGATTTGTATACTTCCTTACTCGCAAATTATCAATGCCAATGTGCTCTCCACAATATACCCCTACGATGAAAGGTAAAGCAAATGTTCCGTCATAGACATTCAATAGAACATAGACACTATCGGGTGCCAACAATTTAAAGGAAAGGTTACCCGTACCGTCGTAGATAACTTTTCCTTTAAGCCAAACACTATTGTAGTTGCCAACATGAATAGTGGGGTCAGTAACAAGTGCATAGACTCCTCCTCCTTGGATCCTGCAAATACGTGTCCCACCTGAATTCAAACCGGTATATCCAAATTTGTATCCATTATCTCCAGTATGTTCCTTAGCTAAATAAATTTGAATTCCGGCATAAGGGTTTGACGTAAAGTAATTCATTTTTCCCTCTGTAATTGCAGGAAAGTCAAATGAATAGGAAGAAAGGGCTTTTCGGTGATTTGCGTAAATTAGCTGTTCAAGGAATTTGTTGTTTGCAGTCCAGCTGCCATTTATGATAGTCCAATCGGTTATATCCTGGTCATCGAAATCATTAAAAAATCGAATACTTCTTCTCCGTTACTCTCACTCGTAGCGCTTGGATTTCCATAATAGAGATAAATTATCGTTGTGTCCAGTGCCGGAATCATAGGAACCTTTACCCATACAATTGCATAGTTAGAGGTAACAAACTCTTCTATCCAGTAGGATATCGAGGTTACCTCGTCGTCGGTGGTAAATCTTATGTCATCGAAATCATTTTGCATCTCTGTACAGAACAAAACAAAAACCTCTATCTGAAAATCGTACAGTGTATCGTTGTTTTGAGTATTATCAATTATGACAAGCTTTCTTGATGACCAATTTGGGTCATACCAATCAGCAAGAATCTCCGATGCATAAATAAGTGCAAGAAATATGAAAAACACTAATAATGTTGATCTAACGGAAATTTTTTTCACAGTTACTCCTTCTTAATGACGAGAAATATATGGTTTTTATTTGGCAAATCAGAAGAAGTTTTTATTATTTTGGCAGTGTTTATGCGATTCTTATTAAATTTGTTTAGAAGGATGACATTTTAAGCAGTTTCTGTCTTTTTTCTGCGAGCGTTTACTGTAAAAGCATAATTTTTTTGTTTAGATAAAATGCGCTACCGTTGGTTTCATTGATTGTTACTCTGAGAAACATAATTCCAGAGGTAACATAAAAGTTTCCTTCGTCAAGTGTTAAGTTACAGAAACCTCTCTTGAGGTATTGCAATTTAATTGGCGAGCATATTTCCCTTCCCGCACAGTCATATATGTCACCGGAAATCCACGAATCACTTGGAAGCTGTAGAAGAAGCTTAATGGGAAGACCAAGATTTGAAGATGTAAGGGAAAGTTTTGGTCTCGAAACTCGGGAATAGTTGCGGGTTTTTTCTTCGACACCTTCTTCCTCTTTAATTGTGTAACTGGGTTCCGTGTCGGTGTATTCTCTTACTCGAAGATCATCTATGCCGATGTGACTTCCACAATATACACCTAAGAAAAAGGGAATGCTGAAAGTTACATCGTTAGTCTCAAGGAATACCTCAATACTATCAGGAGTTCTTAAAAGGAAATTCAGTTTACTTACGCCATCGTATGAGAATTTTGCTTTTAGCCATATGTATGCGTAATTGGCGGTATTGATTGTGGAATCACTGACAAGTCCGTAGACTGAGCCCGAAACGATTTTAGCAATCCAAGTCCCCCCAGCATTTAGTCCCGCATAACCAAATTTGTAGCCATTATTTGCTAATGAATCCTTTGAGATAAGAATCTGGTTTCCTGAATAAAGATAAGATGAGATGTAAACCATTTTTCCTTCGATCACGCGAGCATTCGTGACTGAGTATGGAGACAGTATTTTTCGATGGTTAGCTGTTTCCGATTGCTCAAGATATTTGTTGAAAGCTGACCATTCACCAGATATGACCGTCCAATCACTTATATCCTGGTCGTCGAAGTCGTCAAAGAAATCAAAGACTGCCTCTCCATTGTTTTCACTTGCAGCGTTTGGGTTCCCATAGTAGAGATAAATGATTGCTGTGTCAAGAGCCGGAACTATTGGTATTTTTACCCAAGTAATTGCAGAAGTAGAAAGCGAGTATTCTTCAATCCAGTATGGAATGGAAGTGTCTTCATCATCTGTCGTGTACCTGATATCATCAAAATCGTCCTGCATTTCCGAATAATAAGGGATGTTAAGGCCTACTTGAAAATCGTATAAAGTATCGCTATTACTTGTATTATCAATTACTATGGGTCTTCTCGATGACCAATTCGGGTCATACCAGCTCGCATCAGCAGTAGCTAAAAAAAATATGAGAATGAAAAACAGAATGGATTCCATATTTATTTTTCGATATATAGGGTCCATCTTAATCTCCTCAATAAGTTCAAAATGAAACATCTGTAAATATACAGCGTTCTTTCTATTATCTTACACAAAATAGTTGATGTGAAGCTATGTAAGTATTAGCTTGGTAAAATTGTTGCTATTGTATAAACAGCAATTTTGCTTTCAAGCAGTAATGGTTTCCATTTTTTTCATTTATCTGAAGTCTTAGAAAAAATAGGTTAGATACAAGGTTCTTCTTTCTTAGTTCGAATGAAATATTATGTTGTCCTCTTAAGAAGTTTTGCCGTTTTGCGAATGTCATAATTTTTTTCCCTGAGCAATCATATAATTTTCCTGTTACTTCGGAATCTTTCGTGAGCTGTAAAAGGAGCTTAACTTGAGGAGAACGAGAGAGAGATACGACTGCTAATGTCGGTATTTGGTCATTATTAAGTATTGATTTTCTAAATGAATTGTTCTGCTCATCTCCAATTTCGCAACCAGGTTCAGGACTAGTATATTTTCTCACCCTCAGGTCTTCAATTGCAATGTCTGCTCCCACATATGCACCAAGAGTAAAAGGAGGAGTAAAAGCGTTGTCGCAAACATGTAGATAGACACTTTTGGCATTTTCGGACACTAAACGGAGAATATAATTTCCTGTTCCATCATAACTAACTTGTTCCTTTATCCACATATAAGAATCATCTATTACGTTTATCGTGGGATTAGTAACTAAGTCAGTAACACCCCCGTATTGAATCCTACAGATTCTGGAACCACCCCTGTTTAATCCAGCGTAGCCAAATTTGTATCCATTGTTTCCATATGTATCTTTTGAGAAAAAGATGTGTAAGCCTGAGTAATGATAGTTTGATAGGTAGTTTACTTTTGCCTCGGTTATCGAAGAACCTGTAAAAGTATAGGGTGAAAGTACTTTGCGATGGTTTGCAGTTAAGACTTGCTCTAAATATCCGTTATTCGCATTCCATTCTCCACATATTATGTTCCAGTCACTAATATCCTGGTCATTGAAATCATCAAAGAATTCGAACACAGCTGGTCCATTACTTTCACTAACCGCATCTGGGTTTTCATAATAAAGATAAATGGTTGCAGTATGCAAAGCAGGTATAAAAGGAACTTTCACATAGACGGATGCGCACTCGTTAGGTATGTATTCCTCTATCCAGTATGGAATGGATAATACTCCATCGTTACTCGCTAAGTCTACTGTAAATCTAATATCGTCAAAATCAGCCTGCATGCCATGAAAACATGGAACCCTGAATTTTACCTGGAAATCGGAAAGATTATTCTCATTATTTCTGTTGTTTACTGTGATAGGACGCCTTTTGGACCAGTTTGGATCATACCAACCTGAAATGGCTTGTGATGAATAAAGAAAAACAAAAGCAACAATAATTAGACAGAAAAAAATTCGTTTGGAATTTCGTTCCATTATTGCCTCCTTTTTGAGTTTGATAAAGTATATGAGATTTTTTTGTTTTTGTCAAGGAAAAAATTCATTTTTGTCAATATTATTATTTCCACTTGGAATCAAATTTCTATTGACTTGCCTCAAATGATGTGGTAAAAATTATTCAAAATGAAAGAGAAAGATTTTAAAGTACTATTCCTAACGCATGGTTTTCCCAGACACAAAAGCGATTCAATAACACCTTTTATTTTTGACATAGCAAAGGGAGTTAGTGACAAAAGAATCAAAGTTTTTGTTTTAGCACCTCATTCAAAGGGTTTAGAAAGACATGAAGTGATGGACGACATTGAAGTCTTTCGATTTAGATATGCACCAGGGAAGTTCGAAACATTATCTTATTCTGGAAGAATGCATTCCGATGTGCTAAGAAGTTCCAAGAACAAGGTCCTGTTTTTCCTTTTCTTGTTTTTTTTCTTTGTTGAGGGATTATATATTGCAAAAACCAAGAATATTGACTTGATTCATGCTCACTGGATTCTTCCTGGTGGAATTGTGGGAATGGTTATAAGCGTTTTATTGTCGAAACCTCTTGTGGTTTCCTCACATGGGACCGACCTTTTTATCGCAAAAAAATTCGGATTTCTTGTTCCTATTATTAGGGTCATTTTGGAGATTTCGAGGGGTATTCACGTAATATCTTTTCCCTTGAAAGTCATTGTTTGTGATTTGAAAGTCAGAAATATGAAAAAGGTTTTTGTTATACCAGAGCCAGTAAATGTTTCTGAATTTTCTGAAGTGAGTTATTCGGAGAATCGTAGAGCTAAAGAGAAAACTTCACTTAATGTTTTATTTATTGGAAGGCTCATTGAAAGAAAAGGTGTAGAATATCTTCTCAAAGCAGGCAATATTATTGACAATAAAGGAGTTAATTTTGTGATGAAAATTGTTGGTGTTGGTGAACTAAAGAGCGGATTATGCAAAATGTCAAATGATTTATCTTTGTCTAGGAAAGTTGTTTTCATTGATTCAATTGCACATAAGGATATAAAGGAAGTTTATAGATGGGCGGATGTTTTGGTTCTTCCGTCAGTTACGGATTGGAAAGGGGAGAAAGAAGGACTTGGTGTTGTGATTCTCGAAGCCTTTGCTTCAGGTATCCCTGTAATTGGAACTCGTTCAGGTGGGATTGTTGATGTTGTCAAAGACAATGTGAATGGTTATCTTGTTCCAGAGAAGGATGCGGAGGCAATTGCAAAATATTTGGTTAAAATTTCAGAGGACCGTAATTTAGCACGGAAATTGGGATGTAAGGGACGAGAGTTTGTTCAAGCTGTTTTCGCAAGGGACAAAGTTGCGGAGAAAATTATTGGAATGTATAAAAACAGCATAAAAAGGAATATAGTTAAATGAGCAATAAATTACCTAATATTTTATTGATTATCGTTGACACGGGAAGGGTCAAGAGTTTATCTCCGTTCGGTTCTAAAAGAAATTTATGTCCTAATCTTAGGGAAATTTCAAAAGAGGGTATTTCATTCAGCAGAGCATATTCAGCTTCACCATGGACATTACCTTCTCATGCGTCTCTTTTTACAGGACTTTATCCGTCGGAGCACAATACAAATGCAAAGCATACGAGACTCGATAAAGAGAATTATGTATTAGCAGAATTTCTTAACTCTGTCGGTTATGATACTTTTGGCATTGCAAACAATTTCTGGCTGACCAAAGCTTTTGGAATGGACAAAGGTTTCAAGGTTTTCATAAAAAATTGGTTGTTAATTCAAAAAGATATGGATATGTTCGAAATTAAAGAAGCCATGAAATACTTAAAGGGAGGAAGAAGAATTAAGGAGATGTTTAGAGGGTTGAGAAAGGGTAATCCGCTAACAAATGCCATCAACGGTTTATATAGCAGATTTTTATATAAAAGATATGACGATGGAGCAGGTGTAACTAACAAAAGGGTAATTAGCTTTTTGCGGGAAACTTGGACCAAAAGAAATCCTTTTTTTATTTTCATAAATTATTTCGAGCCGCACTTGCCATATCGTCCCCCCTTGAAATTTAGAAGAAAATTTCTTCCCACTCGGTTCTCCGATGAATATGTGAGAAATATCGATCAATCTCCCTGGAGATTCATTTGTGGAATATCTGAAAAAACACAGGATGAATTTGAAGTTCTCTCATCTTTGTATAATGCTGAAATCGCATATGTAGACCACAGGATTGGAGAACTTTTCAATTTCTTGAAGGAAAATGGTTTGGATGAGGAGACAATTATTATCATTACAAGCGATCATGGTGAGAATATAGGAGAACACAATCTTATGGATCACCAATATTGTTTGTATGAAGAACTCATAAAAATTCCACTGGTTGTTAGATGGCCGGATTTATCTTCATCTTTTGGAGTGAAGTATGATAAAATCGTTCAATCAGTTGATATTTTTCCAAGTATACTTTCCCTTCTTGGCTATTCTCAAAGTCGTCGGTCTATGAGTGGACGTTCATTTATAGAAAAAAGGAGAATTTGCTCGAGAAGAGAATATGCCTATGCAGAATACTTGGCGCCAATGCCTGCGATTGAAACGTTGAAAGAAAGGTTTTCAAATATCAAAAAAGACATTGAGAAGTTCGATAGAAAATTGTCTTCAGTTATTACCTTAGATAATATGAAATTTATTCATTCGTCAAATGGTCTACATGAAATGTATAACTTAACAGATGACCCTTCTGAGCTCAATAATATGTTTCCCTCGGATGGAGAAAAAGCAAAGGAATTTATGGATTTGCTAAAGAGAATAAGCAGTCAACTTAAAATTGTAAATAAGAAAGACAATGTAGATATTGACAAAGAAATAAAAAAGCGCCTGGAGTCCCTTGGATATCTGGTTGAATAATTTTGTTTTGAAATATTATTCGAGAAAGTTCTTGACAGAATTAACAGATTATTGTATATTATTCGTATAGAATTCAAAAAAGTAGGAATTATGAAAAACATGAGGCAATTTGTTATTGCATTTGCTTTGATAGCCCTTATATTAACGAGTTTCTGCTATGCAGGATGGTTGTCTCCTGAATGGAGAAACAGAAAAGCAGTTGAAATTGGTAATTTCGAGAACGATACCGCACTGACAGATTATGCTGTTAAACTTGAGGTGGTGGGCAACAAGCAGTTCAAGTCTGATTTTGGGGACCTAAGATTTACTACTGATAATGGGGAAAATGAGTTGAATTATTGGATTGAGAATTTTACTCCCGGTATTCATGCTGTAGTGTGGGTAAAAATTCCCTGCATTCCTGCTCACAGTTTTACAGAAATTTATATGTACTATGGAAATCTGAAAGCTGCAAGCAAGAGTTGTGGGGAGGAAACCTTTCTCTTCTACGATGATTTTAATGACTGCAATATAGATGATTGGAGTATTGTATGGGGAACTTGGTTTGCAAATAATGCTTTGCTTGAGCAAAGTGAGTATGCGATACGAAGAAAAATATTTTCCTCTTTTTCTTTTAATAGACCTATCATTGTAAGAGCAAAACTAAATCACTTTACTGGAGACCCTGTTTGTGGATTACACATAATGTTTTCGAAAGACAGTTATTGTAGCAATGGATACTACTTCGGATATGCAGGCATCAATAGAGGTGGAACAATGATTAGCAGAATTACGGATAATAATGTAGTGGATGTTGTTACAGATTCAACGATTCAGAATAGTATGTATCCTAACGAGTGGCTTGACATTACAATTTATTTCAAGGGTAACGGTATTTATAATCTTTTTCTCGAAGCTCCTGATGGAAAAAAGGTTGCTTTGGAGCTTCACGATAATACATTCCAGAAGCCATATTCGCTTGGATTATGGGTTGGAGACCATATCGGATGCGATGATATTCTAGTGAACAAATATACCGGTCACCCGCCGAAGGTATCTTTCGGAGGGGAAGAGAAAAATCCATGGTATTCCCCTTTAAGCTCCGACATCTCATCAAACAAGATTTTTAACATAACGAATCCTTTAAGAGTAAATAGAAAAGTCGATTTTTCAGTTAGCTTCTCGGGTTTGGTTAACGTATCCTTGTACGATATTAGTGGAAGGGTTGTAAGTAAACCACTGCACAACTTGTATCTTGAAAAAGGCATATATTCTTTAATCATTGGTCCGGGATTGAAGGGAAAAACAGGTATCTACTTCTTGAAATTTGACGAAAAAGGTAAATTTGAGAGTATTTCTAAAACCCGAAAGGTAGTATTGATTAAATAGTTAAGGACACCAAATTTGGCATAGAAGAAGAGCCGGGATAGTTTTTCTCGAGCTCTTCTTTTTTTGCATAAAATCCTTGCATTTTTGTCATTTGTGACTTATGGTTTCAGTGCAATGGAGAAGTTGATATTTTTCAACGGGGATTTTTTTCCAGAAAAAACTCCGCTTTTAAGTGTTCTCGATAGAGGATTATGTTTCGGGGATGGTCTGTTCGAAGTGATTAGATGCATTGGAGGGAAGTTCCTTTTATTTTCGAAGCATATGCACAGGATGCAAGATAGTGCGGAGTTTCTTGAAATAAAGTTCCCTTACGATACAAAGACACTTCTTGATATTGCAAGGGAACTTTCAAAACAAAATGGAATAAACAACGGTGAACTTTACATTGAAATTACAAGGGGAGAAGCAAAGAGATATCACCCTTTTCCAAAGGATACGAAACCTAACTTTTTCATGGTTCTGAATACTCTAAGGCAGATGCCAGAAGGATGTTGGGATAAAGGCGTGAAGGTTATTACGCAAGCCGACATAAGATGGGGATATTGCCATCTTAAGACAATCAATCTTCTGCCCAATGTGCTGGCAAAAGAAAAAGCAAAGAGAGCTTGCGCTTATGAAGCGTTTCTTACAAGAAAAGATGATGCTGGTGACTATCTAACTGAATGTACCAGTTCTTCCATTTTTGTTGTTATGAAGAATGTTCTTTATACACCCAAACTCGACAATATTCTACCTGGAACTACGCGTGCTGCGGTTATAGAGATAGCGCAGTGCTTAGATATATCAGTAAAGGAAAGACGGATATATCTTAAAGAATGCTTTGGAATTGATGAGGTTTTTCTTACAAGCACTGTCTCCGAAGTAATGCCTGTTGTAAAGATTGATGAGAATGTGATATCGAATGGTAAACCTGGGATTTTGACAGTAAAGATACAATCCGAATACAGGACCTTTATGAAAGAGCATCTCGAGTAGAGAGTAAATCAAATAATAGAGAATAATTCCAAAAAAAACCTTGATTTACACATAATGATGTGTTTTATTATGTGTAAATGGAGGTGTAAGATGGCAACGAACTTAGCATTAGATGATAAATTAATTATGGAAGTCTTAACGGTTGGACATCATAAAACTAAAAGAGAGGATGTTACAGCGGCTCCAACGGAATATACTATTCATAAGAAGCAATTGAATGTTCTCAAGGTTTTTGGGTCAGTTGATTTTGACAGAAATTATGAGTATAAGAAACCAAGAAAGCGATGAAAGTTTTAGTTGATACTTGCGTATGGTCTAAAACGCTACGGCACAAATATCCTGACACGGAACTCACAAAAAAACTTAAGGACTTAATTAGAGACGGCAGAGTTACAATAAGCGGACCCATTCTACAAGAGCTTCTTTCAGGTATATCAAATAGAGGGCAATTCGACCAGTTAAAAGAATTGCTTTCTTCTTTTGAAGACATTTCACTAAAAACCGAGCATTTTGAAAAAGCAGCAGAGTTTAGTAATCTCTGTACACAAAGGCATCATAGGTTCAACTATTGATTTTTTGATTTGCGCAGTGGCATATTTTGGAAATCTTGTTATTTTTACTACTGATAAAGATTTCGAGAATTATGAAAAATGTTTATCATTGAAATTAGTAAAATGACATCTAACAATTCTCAGCAGTCGAGAAAAAAAACAGCACTTCTTGAAGCAAGTCTCAACTGTTTGACGTTGACAATTGCTTTGGTTTATGATATTAGAGAAAAAATAGAGTTGTGTGACTCTGTGTGCTCTTAAAAGCTAATGTAATCAGATTTATGTGAGCGAACACAATACTAAGGAGTTTATAATGAAATTTCCGATAGGCGTTCTTGTTTCAGGTAGAGGAAGTAATCTTGAAGCAATTCTAAAACACATCAAGGAAGGAAAATTGAATGCTGAAGTGGTTGTGGTAATAAGTGATAGGGAAGATGCAGGAGCCCTAAAGATTGCCGCAGACTTCGGAGTAGAGGCACGGTTTATTCCCTGCACGGAGAAAAAGACGGTACTCGTAGGGGAAGCCGAACAACAATATGTTGAAACATTGAAGGAAAAACATGTAAAACTGGTAGTACTTGCCGGCTTTATGCGGATACTAAAAAAACCATTTTTGAAAGCATTTGAAGGAAGAATTATGAACATACATCCCGCACTATTACCTTCATTTAAGGGGTTGGAAGCGCAAAGGCAGGCACTTCAATACGGGGTCAAGATATCTGGATGCACTGTTCATTTTGTAGATGAAAGCGTTGACGGCGGAACAATAATCTTACAGGAGCCGGTTTTGATTTATGATGATGATTCTGTCGATTCTCTTAGTCAGAGAATTCTTACGCATGAGCATGAGATTTATTCCAGAGCGATTGAACTGTTTACGGAAGGAAGATTGAAAATAGACGGAAGAAGAGTGAAGATACTCGTAAAAGATGTCACGCAACATTAAAAAATTGGAAAATAATAGTGTTATAGTTTGGAAGTTTCCATTTTCCTAATTTCGAGTAAGGGAATTGAGAAAGGACTTGATATGAATGAATCAAGGATAAGGGTCGGAGTTATCGGTTCGGGCGCAGTGACACAGACAGGACATATACCGGCATTTAAGTCAGCAAGTAAAGCAGAACTTGTTGCACTTTGTGATGAGGATAATGAAAAGCTCAAATTTCTTTCCAAAAAGCATAGAATACCTAAGACCTTCACAGACTATGAAAAATTGGTTAATGATAAGGCGGTCGATGCCGTTGTCATTGCCTCTCCCAATTATTTACATCTGCCAATGGTTGGAGCTGCCTGCAGTGCAGGAAAGCATATCCTGTGTGAAAAGCCACTCGCAAGAAACACTGATGAAGCGCTGAAAATCTGCGAGATGGTAAAAGGAGCAAAAGGCAGATTTATGTTGGGACTTAACAATAGATTTCGTCCTGATGTTCAGATATTGAAAAAATTCATCGATGTTGAAATCGGTAAAATATTCTATGCCAAGACCGGCTGGCTTCAAAGAGAAGGAATTCCGGATGCGACTTCCTGGAAAAACCTTCGCAAGACTTCAGGTGGCGGCGCACTGCTTAATCTTGGTGTGCCTTTGCTTGACCAGGCGTTGTGGTTGCTTGGGTGCAGGAAAGTGAGGAGGGTTGCTGGAAGTGCCCACTTTCTAAGTAAGAAAAGGGAAGTTGAAGATTCAGCCATAGTTTTGCTGCAGATGGAGGATGAAATAACATTGACCATCGAAGTAAGTTGGACCTTACTATTTGAAAAGGATTTCACATACTTCAATGTTTTTGGTGATAATGGGAGTGCATTGCTTAATCCATTGAAGATATACAAGCGAATGCATGGGGAGATAGTCAATGTGACACCGAGTGTAGAGGCTTCGAAGAATGCTTTCAAGTTGTCCTTTCACTTGCAAGCAGAGCATTTTGTTGAATCTATAAGAAAAGGTAAGGACCCAATTTTTAGAGCTGAAGAGGGTCTTGAAATGGCGAGAATTATCGATGCAATCTATAAATCGGCAAGGAAGAAAAAAGAGACACAGGTTGACTAATATTCTTTACCCCTCTCTGACTGCCCTTCTATTTGGTCTTTCCTTTGCACCGACCAATCCAATTTTCAGATTTCTCGTTCTTGTTGCCTTTGTCCCATATCTTCATTCAATTCTTAGCTGTAAGAGGAGTCCTTTTTTCTTTGGTTTCATCTTTGGATTAGTTTCAAATGCTTGTATCTTCTGGTGGATAACTTTAGTAAACGTGCAGGATGCCAGTAGGATAATGATTCTTCTGGGAGTTCTGCTTATGATATTTTACCTGTCTTTTTACTGGGGTTTGGTTGCCATTTTGACTTCAAGGTTAAGGAAGTTGTCAATAAACCTGGCAATTTTCTCATTTCCTTTCTTCTGGGTTTCTCTTGAGTTCATCAGGTCTCTTGGTTCAGAGGTGGGTTTCCCCTGGGGAAGTTTGGGTTATTCGTTCTCCAATATTCCATCCTTAATTCAAATTGCTTCGATTACAGGAGTTGCAGGTATTGGCTTTTTTATTGTTCTTTGTAATAGTGTTATTTATTGGTCTTTAAGACAGAAATCTTGGAGAAAAGGGGTGGTAGGTATATCGGCATTTGCTGTACTTCTCTTCTTGAACACAAGTATTGGCAATTTTGTGATGAATAGAAACCATATGGAAAAGACAGTAAAATTATCCCTTATACAGGCTAATGTTCTTCCGGAGATCAAGAGAGGAAGTGAAGAGGAAGAAAGAATTTCGACGCTTGAAGACCTCACAATTGAGGCAGCATTGCGCGGTTCAAACCTTATCGTATGGTCCGAAACTTCTATCCCTTGTTTTTATCGTGAAGGGTCGGAATGTATCCGGAAGATTAGAGAATTGATTGAGAGAGCTGGGATTCCTGTTATTGCCGGGGCACCTGAGTATGTTCCAGGAAGAGAGAGGGGTGAAAGTCATATTTACAACTCAGCTTTTCTAATATCCGAAAAGGGTAAAACTGAGGGAAAGTATCGCAAGGTATACCTTGTTCCCTTTGGTGAACATCTACCATTTGATAATAGTTTTCCTTTCCTTAGGAAGATACATCTTGGACAGGGAGATTTTTCACCGGGAAAGAAGTTTACTGTTCTTAACCAAGGAACATTTCGATTCTCCGTATTGATTTGCTTTGAGTCCATCTTTCCCAGGCTTGTGAGAAAACTCGTAGGGAATGGTGCAGATGTACTTGTCAATATTACCGAAGATTCCTGGTACGGTAGAACTGCGGGTCCTTATCAACACGCAGAGATGGCAATTCTCAGAGCAGTCGAGAATCGCAGGAGTGTTGCAAGGTGTGCAAATTCTGGAATCAGTATGCTTATTGACCCGTATGGAAGGGTTCTGAAGAAGAGCAAGATTTTTGAAAGAACTATTGTTGATGGAAAAATTCCTCTGATGAACGGTTATTCTTTCTATACGAGGTTTGGAGACCTCTTTGCCTGGATAGTCGTTGCGGTCTCAATTCTCTTGTTCGTTTTCTACTTTACTCCTTTTTTTAGGAGACAATCACGGAAATGATTTTTCTATGTCATAGACATTTTTCTCCTTGACAAGATATCAATTTCTCTATAATGTATTAATATGAAACCTGATGTAATTTTTATTTCTTGCTGCATGACCTTGGCTAAGTTCAAAATCTGGTAGGATAAATAATGGTTGGATTATGGACCAAAGAAAAAGAAATTGAGTTTTTTAAAGAATCACTGAAAACTTTCGCTCAACCAGAACAACTTTTCTATCTCGGAGACGATGGTCGTTATTATGCTTATTGGATTAAATCCTATAAAGGTAAAAAGACCACTTTGCAAAGTAGAAATGCTCTGATTGGTCAATTTACGGAAAAATATTCGGTAAACCTGCTCCAACAATTTGTGCAAGACAAAGGCTTGTTCGCGGTGCGGGGAGTAATTTGTAAGGAAATTGGTCTAACTCCTCAATCACCTGCTGATGTTGGAATTTGTAAATCAAAGCAAAGAGAACAAAAACCAGAGGACATTCTTGCCATTTTTGAAGTGAAAATGTCCATAGTGTGGAATTGGGAATTGGCAAAAGGAGAACTAGTCTGTTTAGGTGACTACAGAACTCATCGAGGCACTCCGGGTTTGTTGCGTTCTGATTCTATGTTAAAAGCAATTGGGAAGAGCATAAATATTCGAGTATCTGGATATAGAGCAACTAAAATACCAATTGTTATCTTGGGAAATACACCAATTACCTCAAGTTATTATTCGAAGGTTGACCATCTTTGTAAGGCGGGAATTATTCAAGGATTTTGGTCAATAAATCCTGGTCCCTTAGATAACAATGAAGAAAACATCAAGTCAACGCAGGACAAAGGGTTTACCCGGTTTGACTCGTATGAAGAACTTGATAATTCTTTAGAAAGACTATTTGAAGAAGGCAGAGAGTTTTTTTCAAGCATGAAAACAAAAGAAGAATTAGGCAGAATTATAGAAATTGCTAATCAAGAACCAACTTATGAACTTAAGGGCGAAAAGTTTTTGGCTTTATTAAAGGAATAATTCAATGTCATATAAGCATACTGGAACAAAAACGAGTTCTTTTGGAACTTCTGGAAGAATAAACCACGATGCTACGAAATTTTACACGAGTCGCTTGTATGAAAACATAGCTCAGGGTAAAAAAGTAAAATATGTCGAGAACCCTATTGATGAGAAATACCTTAATAAAATTTTGTGCAAATCAAGCGAACAAATGGTAGAATTACCAGACAATAGTGTTCACCTAATGATAACATCACCGCCATACAATGTTTCAAAAGAATATGACAAAAATCTATCATTAAATGAATATCTAGATATTTTAAAAAGAGTATGGAAAGAAACTTACAGAGTAATGGTTCCAGGTGGACGGGTTTGTATCAATATAGCCAATTTGGGTAGAAAACCATATATCCCCTTGCACGGTTATATAATTCAAGGAATGTTAGAAATTGGTTATTTGATGAGAGGGGAAATTATTTGGAATAAAGCTTCAAGTGCAAGTCCTTCAACGGCATGGGGTAGTTGGATGTCTGCAGGCAATCCTGTCTTAAGAGATATTCATGAATATATATTGGTTTTTTGCAAGCAAAGTTTTTCACGTAAGAAGGGCAAAAAAGAAAATTCAATTACAAAAGAACACTTTTTGGAATGGACTAAGAGTGTTTGGACTTTTCCTGCCGTTTCAGCTAAAAAAATAGGTCACCCTGCTCCATTTCCTGAAGAATTGCCATATCGTTTAATACAGCTTTATTCTTTCAAGGGAGATGTGATTTTAGATCCTTTTGTTGGAAGTGGAACTACATGTTTAACAGCTTTGAAAGCAAATCGTAATTGTATAGGGTATGATAATAATCCTAAGTATGTTGAATTAGCAAAGAAAAGAATAAAAGCATATACAATGCAAGGCAAACTTTTTGATGAAAAAGGGTAAAAGATGTTATAATAGAAAGAAATGATTTTATGTTTAAGATTAGATAACAGAATTTCCGAATATAAATTTTATTTCTTACTGTATAACCTTATGTTAGGAGGGATTCACTTTGGTAAAAAAACAAGTCAAACTGAAAGGTAAAGCGATAGCCAGCCGTTTAACAGGTATTTCTACTCCGATAGGAGGAATCTCTTGGAAACCGCCTACTGATGAAAAAGACAAAGCCAAACGATTACTGGTTTTTCTCGAAGATCGACGCGCTCTTTATCACCCCTATGATATGGAAGTTGGTGACTATGTTGTTGAATCCATACTTGAAATTCGTGAACGCCTTACAGAAGACCTTGAGGAGGTTAGCAAATCCTCAATATTAGGGGAAGGTTTAACAGCGATGCGTTCAGCCTGCCGCAGGTTCCTTGATAATATTCAAAAGCCACGAGGTAGGAGACACTGGCTGGGACCAGATTTCATAAATGGGCTTGGTGAATTAAGAGCACTATTTGGAATTCACGTAGCTAGGTTGGCATGTGCATATGATTTAACTGCTGAAAAAGAATTGGCATCAATCCTTCCTCCTGAACCTGATGACGATATGAAAAAAGTAAAAGCAAGGAGAATAAAAAGGATCTCTTAACCTTTGGTTGGAGAGTGACTGGCAATTATACACTATGATTAATTGCCAGCACCTCACCCAGTTCGTTAGATTGAAAGAAAATTATGAATGAGTATTTAAAGGATTCTCTTATTTTCCTTAAAAAATGTACAACCCTCATATGTAATGAAATGAACAATGAACAGATAATTGAAAGCGTATTGCATCTTGCTATAGGAATTGAAAGAATTCTAAAAGCAATTTTATGGGATATAAATCCAGTATATGTGTTGAAAAAAGAATCTTTCAGAAATAGTGCCCCGATTTTATACAAACACAAGTTAATTTCAGAAAATCTTTCAAACAAAGAGTTTTCACAAAACCCGAATAGTGATGTTTTAACTTTCCGTAAAGCTCTTTTACGAGCTAAAGAATTTTCTCCGATAACAATGAAATATTTTAACACCCTTTTCACTTTGTCCAATTATCGAGATACTATTGCACATCGGCCCTTGAAAGAAGTTGATATTGAAAGGTTAAAGAAACTCTTACTGCATGATTTATTAAATGTCATAAAAGACTACTCACATGAGCTTGATATTTTACTTACAGAATTTATAGGGGATAAAATACAGACATTGGAATTCCTCTCAAAGGATTATGAAGGTGATCTTTACGAGAAAATGCAAAAAAAGATCAAATTTTACCGTTCAGAATGGGAAAGAATCAAGCAAGATCCCACACAGGCAAAGCGTATTGAGAAATTACACGAAATACATAATGATAAAACTTCATTTAATTATGGGGAATGTCCCGCGTGTGGAAATGCTGCAAAATTTTCTGCAGAGATAGATTATGATTACTCAGATGGTCAAACTTGGGCCGTTGGGGTTTATCCTACAGCATTGAAATGTTCTTTTTGTGGATTTTTTGTTACAGATGATGAAGAGATGGATTTTTTAAAATTGCATAAAATTTTCTATGAACATCAAGAAAACATAAACCTAATCAATCAATCCAGCTGACCTTTTTCCGCCGCTTCGCTGCTCCAAAAGGCAGGTGATTTTTGTGTTGGGTAGAATAATTCGACGCCATTTTGGTTATTTTGGTAATTTCTATGACAGAATCCAAATTTGATAAAATTTATGAAGGGCTAACAAAATCATTAAAAGATTTTAGTCCGCCCATTGACACAAATGATAGCTTTATTTATTCAAAAAAATCCTCACAGTTTCATATCAGAAGAGAGGAAATTCCAGTTCCAGAGCTAATCCAGTTTACTTTGTCAAATATTCTCCGGTGCCCAGCATTCGGGCCAGGTGAAAAATTGAGATGGGGAATCCCATTCCGCTACAAAAAATTTGATTGCGTCTTTGAACTACAGAAGTTTGGCTTGCACCTCTACATTTCAAACAATGATGAACATCAAAAAGAAATTATCAAAATTGAAAAAGAAATTATAGGAAAATTAAAACGGGTTATTGCAAAAATAGAAAAGCAGCTACTTACACCTTTTGCAAAACATCAAATATGTGAGCGCAATGTTACTATAGCCAATCATTATCACAAATTAGAAAACAGGTATGTTTATTTTAGAGATAAGGCTGAGAGAAAATCTATGCCGAAACCGAATAAAGACGCTAAGCCTGACGATAACCTATTTGCGGGGTTGAACGATTTATTGAAGACAAGAAGCGAGCTTTTTTATAATACAATCGCAATGTTAGATGCCTATTTCAGCTTCTTGGAGCATCTTTTTGTATTAATTCTTCCTTTTGTAGAAAAACAAAATAACAAAATAGACTTGGTTCAATTTATTTCAAATTTTTGGTCTGATAAGTTTAAGAAGCTTTTCGATATCACGAAAGATACTCAAGCCAAGAAATTTTATGATCAATTGGATGAGATAAAGGAACATTATAGAAACTTCTATGCCCACGGAGGATTCGAAAAAGGTGGAGCATCTCTTTATTTTCATTTTCCCGGACTCGGGGCAATTCCAGCGCAATTATCCAATATAAAAGAAAGACCTGATTTCAATTTTTTTCCTGTTGAGGAAGACAGTTTTTCTCATATTTGTGAAGTTATAGACCACTTTAATGAATGGTTAAGGTCTGATTACTCAGGAGTTAAATATGCCGTTAAGTATGCTGAAAGTGGTTTAAATATCCCATGTGACCACGAAAATATTAGAAAAATTAAAGATTCTATGGTGTCGGAAGAAAAATTTGAGTCATTATTAAAACATTATTCAGATATTGATAATATGCACACAAACATGGATTATTAAAAAAGTACCCAGCAAAGAAAATCAGCGGACGCAAAAAGCCACGCCACTGGTTTGGCATTATGCAAAGTATATGAGAGGGTTGTTACAAATGATTGAAAAATAATTTATTTCATATTATTCGTAGGGTTGTGCTTAATATGTGACCTGATGTAAAGACCAACACCATTATCCTTGAATTCTCCCTTTTAGTTTGTCACCATTGTTTTCAATTTCCTTCAATGTATCATTTTTGATAGTATAATACAGAATATGTATCGAATTTGATACAGGTTAAGTTCTTCTGTAAAAATCGTATACTACCAATAAATATTGACTTAGCATTATTTCTGGTGTTCTGGCACGGAAGTTGATATATATTATGGTGAGATGAAAAAGAAGAACAAAGAAAACGAAAGGAGGTGTCGGATGAAACAGGGAAGAATCTTGCTGGTCTTAGGATTGATTGTACTGCTGGTCGGAATCGCGATTAGCTGTAGCAAGAGTCCAGTTTCACCAGACGAAGGACCAAGTGATGCATTCATACAAAAACTCATTGCTTACTTATCTGTATATGGAGGTTCGACAAAGGGTGTAGGAGAAGGTGGAGAGCCCGAGTCGACAAAAATTTACATAATGAGTTATGCAGAGAGTGTCTATGTGGATACAACTGATGAGCATGGGGAGCATCTCATTGGGTTCTACTACTATGATGATGGAGGGACACCCTGGCCTAATATTGGGGATGACCTTTTTGGATTCAGAGGTATCAAAATTTACAAGGATAACGAGGATACCATAAATGTTCCACCGGATAGCATAACGGATAGAATCTGGTTTGAAATTCATGTGCCCTATAATGATAGAAGGGTCATTTCAACCGGTAAGAACATCACCGAAGGTCATCATAACTTTGGAGATTCGGCTTACATCTATCTAAAAAAGGTTGATGAAGTCGGAGGAAAACAATCAGGAAAAGGTGTATTCTATGACGCAGAGAGTAGTCAGATTGTTGAATTGGGATTCGGACTTGACCATAAGGGAACTCCTGATTATTGGGATGACAATACTACCTGGATGGAATTTGAGCTTGCGGATGACATGGATAATCAGGTGTATCTTGTTCACATCGATTACGAATCCTGGGATGTCTCCCAGCAGACAGGTCACGGCGGTAGTGGATGGATAAGGTTCGAGAATGCAAATGGCGATCTTATTGCAACGATTGACTTCGATTCAACTGGATGGGGATGGCTCACAATTATTTCTACAGGACAGAAGTTCAGAATATATGTTGGGTAAAGCACTGTGGGGCGTTTGGAAGAACGCCCCACAAAAAAACGGAGGAAAAGATGAAAAAGTTTGTTACAGTATTGTTGATAATGACAGTGATTGGTATTATTGTGTTTGTTGGCTGTGGGAAGGAAAATCCCGGTGAAGTTGAAACAGATGAAACTGCTATCAGGGACTTTGTTGCGAACGATACTCTTTGGTTCAACACAACAAGACATTATGAGGGTGAGGCTAAAAATGATTCTGGTGGCACAAGTGGAGGAATGGGAATGGGCTCGGGTGAAGTTGGAATACTTGGTGAGATTGACCCGCTTCTATGGGGAAGGCAGATTCTTGGACATCCAAATCCTCAGATTACAGTGGAAGTAAATGGAGATTCTGCTTATGTTGCCTGGGAAATTCATAGTACTGGGTATTTTAACATTTATGCCTGGGACCCGGATTCAGGGCAATCCGGTAACTGGGTAATTGTGAAGAAAGAACTTAACGAAACTGCCAGAATTTCCGCAATTTTCAAAAGAACCGGAAATCAGGGAGATCCTTACAGGGGTTGGGACCTGTATGCAATTTCAGGTGCCTGGGGGACTTCAGAACCTGAAGCCCAGAGAACGGTAAATATTGACAGTCTGAGAATACAGTGCACTACATATACTGATACTGTTTTTGATACTCCTCTTGGTATAACACCCATACTGCAAACTCTTACATTTGCTCCAGGTGAAACCATTACACTTACCATATATTCTAATGTTCCCGATGCAAGGGTTTTTCTACATATTTTCAGGAATGTGTGGCCATATCATATAAGGGTTCCATTTACCTTTAACAACAGTAATGGAACCTATAACGGCACATGGAATGCGGAATTGGTTCCTGCGGTGAGACTCGCAGTCTTTGATATGCTCAACAAAAACACGCTTGAAGATGATGAATATCGTTATGATTCTAATGGATGGCTTTTCTTCTATCTTGTTCACCCGTAAAAGAGATGAATTCAGCACTGACAATCAGTGTTTCAAAAGGTGAGGTTTCCTGCATCGCTGCAGGATTCCTCACTTGTTGTTTGATTGAAGCAGGGAAAGTATTGAAGATTTTTCTTGATTTTGGAATAATCTACTATATAATTCTCTCAAGATTGCAAAGGAGGTAATATGAGAAAAGAACTTATTTGTATTATAGTGTTGGCAATTCTTTCTTCTTCCTTATTATATGCACAAGGGGATAAAGATATTGCAAGCATCAGGGAAATTGTTGAAGTGAAGCGCACCATTGTTATTCCAAAAGATCCCGTCATATCTGCGCTACTCGCGGTGCAGTATCCGGGTTTAGGACAGGTTTACTGCGGGAAATACTGGAGAGCGGCAGGTATTTTCATCGGGGAGATTGCACTTATAGGTGGAGGTATAACACTGCGAGGAGAGAAACAGGAGAATTTTACCTATGCAGTTATTGATTCCGCCGAGGGAGATACCGTTTACCTTAAAGGCAAGCGAACCATTACTACTGATAAAACGGATAGAGACAAGATGATTGGAAATAGTCTTATCGTTGGAGCTGTGGCAATTCACATCTGGCAGATTTTCGATGCTTATCATCAGGCGAATGTTCACAATAAAGATATGATAAGGAGGGCAAAGAAAGAGACAGGTCTGAATCTTGAATTAAAAAGGGATGGTATTGGTCTTGCACTCTATAGAAACTTTTAAAGAAGGAGGAATCATTAAAAAGGTAATATTCTTTATGCTTGTTTCTCTCGCTATTCTATTTGGCTGCAAACGTGGACCCCAGGCACCTTTTGAGCCTGATGATGAAGTTGCAATACATGGAATTTATCAATTTGAAGATGGCTCAGCTTATGCAAATAGATGGATTGGATTTTGGATTAATAGTCCCGAGAGCTTTTTTACGAATTTTCTTGGACTCGACCCAGAAGGAAGTGATAAAACTGACGATGTTGGGAAATACAGCGACAACTTCATGGGCGAAGACCTTATGGATGCTGGCGGAGCTACCTTTCAAGTTATTGTTATGAATTATGACACGGATTGGCCCGATACGACTCCAAAGGCGGCCTGTCTATTTTTCCCGCTTTCTGTTGATATAGAGGTTCCGACAATGAAGTTATGGCGTGGCAGTCCATCTGTTTCAGCTGGTGACACCTTTGTGACATTCTACTGGAATAAATTATCTACAACACACAGCAGCGAACCCGATAAATATACTTTTGAAGTAAAAGCAACTCAGGATGGTCCTGGATACAATCTCTGGAGGGAAGAAGTTGGAAGTGATACATCTTTTTCGGTTCCTTCCTATGTCCTGCCGGAAGTATATGTAAAAAAATGGAGGACCGTTGCGGAAATTACCGCACCAAGTGAAAGCGATTTTGGTTTTGTTTACGCAAGCGACCCTGATACAACTATTATACCTGATGCTCCCTATCAGCTACTATCTCTGGGAAAGAACTGTTATGCCGAAGCTTATGTTCAAAGTTTTACAAAGGCTACCGATGGCAAATGGGGACCCTGGCCGACATACGCGGTTGTTCTTACGGCAACAAATGTGAGCTGGCTTTATGTAGATCTTGGCGACACGACACATACGATTGATGCTGTTGTAATGTATGGAATGACGGTAACTGGGAATCCCACAACAACGGGGTATGAAGTCTACGCATCGAACGATACAACGAGTTGGGGAAATGTAGTTGCTTCCAATGACAAAAAAGACGGTTACTTTTATATTCAAGGATTTTCAGAAAAAGTAAGATATATTAAACTGCAGGCGAAGGATGAAAATATCGGAATTACAGGTTTCAGAGAAATAGGCATATTCGGGCAATAGATTCAGAAAACCCAATTTTACTTGGAGAAACGATGAGTTTTTTAACGATTTTATTAATATTGATGTCTGCTGCACCACATCAGAAAGAATTTAACAAGGCTATGCAGTTGTTTTCGGAAAGATATGGTGAGGAGATTTCTGTGGGTGAACTATTCAGAAGCACAGATGTTCTATCAAGTGGTAAAAATTCCCGATTTTCTTACAAAGCAACCCAGCATTTTCAAAATGCGAGTTTGAAACGCAACCTTCGGTCTCTCCCAATTACTGGATTCGCTGAGTTTAGAGGAAAGGATAATCTTATCATAGGGGATACGACGGCAGAAACTCTATTCGTTACTGGAACTTATTCCATACCAATGGATATCTACATAATCAACGACGGAGTAATGCTTCTGCGCAATGCAGACCTTTCCATTGACGGCAATGTCACGCTTTTTAATCACGGGAAGTTTGACTGCGATAGTTCGCAGGTGCACTTTCTGCAGCACTACATTTATAACTTTAATATTTTCATACAGGATACTGCAAGTTTTATTGTAAAAAACAGTTCAACTACATTTAATCACTTTCCTATTGGTCTCACATCTATTGGTAATTCAAAACTCGTCTGGAAGAATGTTTATAACAGAGATTGGACAACAGGAGTCGTTTTTGGCGATGCAATCGATTCACTGGATAATGTAAGCATTGCCGGGGAATGGTTGATTTCCGACAGAAGTGTTACGTCTTTCAAAGATACTGATACTTTGCTTGTATGGTTCTTTTTCCCTGATTCTTCGGTTGTAGATTTTATTTTTCCCGATGGAGACACGGTTAATGGATTTACTTTCGATTCCACGCTGAGCAATGTTTCGGGAATTCCTTACAGGACGGAAATTGACAATTGTGTTGGTGTTATGTGGGGTATGATACCTCTTGCTGGAAGTGATATTACAATTAGCGATTCGAAACTAAGAACAACAGGGCTGATGTTCAACTCTGACTCTTCGAGTGTTTCGGGACTGGTAAATGGACTCACTTATAGTGATTTCACATTACCACTTCAAGATAGAACCTATCATCTAATAAATACATATGTCAATACCTGGAGTTTTTATCCGGCAGATAGTTCATATCTTGAAATTACAAGTTCAATATTTGGGGAATGTGTTGGAATGGGAAACTGCAGTTATTTAGTCCAGAATGCGTTCTGTGATGGTAGTGGAGGACACATAGAGACAACAGACAATGTATTCGGAATGATTTTTCTATCATCACTCTCCTGTGATGTGATTTCAGGTAAGCACAGTATAATGTTTATAGCTTATTCATCGATTATGCTGGGTAACATATGGGCAACGGGATCGTCAATTATGGTTCTTGTCAATTCAAGTATTCCAGATGTTCCACAGGCGCTTGATACCTCTATTGTTTTCGTTGATGCAGTGACAGGTCCCTCAACTGCAAGTACTTATGAGACTGTTCCGGTTTCAGGCAGTGCTACGGTTTTCAATGGACCTTTTCAACCAGGTGGTTTCGATAATTATTCATTGTTTTACAGAGCATCTGGAGAATCACTATGGGTTGCATTTGACTCCACACATCATTCTTCTGTTTATAATGGGATACTTGGTGTTTGGAATACAGACACTTTGCAACCCGGTTATTATGAATTACGCTGTCTGCTGGTTGATACATATGGGGATAGTATTGAAGCAACAAAACAGGTGAATCTTCTGCCTGGTGCTATAACTCAAAAAGAAGTTTCCAATAGCAATAGTATAGCTTTTGTGCTAAAGTCTAAAAGAAAATCATTAACGATAAGAGGATTTTGTTCAGACGGGGAGGTTTCGTTGTATGATATTTCGGGAAGGTGTTTGAAAAAGAAGATGATAAAGAAGGGCGATGAAGTAGTATGGTATCAAAAGAGAAGTGGAATTTACTTTGTAGGTTTCAATGCAGAATCAAGGTTTTGTGTAAAAAAAGCGGTACTTTTCTGAAAAATTTCTCACGTTGACTATGATATGTGTATCATACGATATTGGAGGTGAATAATGAAATCTCTGACTGAAAACCTTTGGTTTACAACCAAGACAAGAAGGGCATATATAAACATCACAAATCAAATTGAAGAATTAGTAGGAAAAAGTAGAGTGAAGGAAGGATTATGTCTGGTGAATGCAATGCATATTACGGCAAGTGTCTACATCAATGATGACGAGAGCGGACTTATTGAGGATTACGATAGGTGGTTGGAAAAACTGGCGCCGCACGAACCTTTGAGTAACTACAAGCATAATAGAACTGGCGAAGAAAACGGTGATGCTCATCTTAAAAGGCAGGTGATGGGTAGGGAAGTTGTCGTTGCGATAACAAATGGAAAACTCGATTTTGGTCCCTGGGAGCAGATCTTCTATGGAGAGTTTGATGGTCAGAGAAGAAAACGGGTCCTCGTTAAGATTATAGGAGAGTAGGATAATTTCAAGATAAACCACAACTATAATAGTTTGTTACAGTTGATTCAGGAATATTTTTTTCTTGACAATTAGTGGTTTTTTTGCTTCTATAAGAAAAAAAGGAGGATGTGATGGTATTGAATTTGTTTTTTGTAGCAATGCTACTTTGCAATACTGGAAATACGAATAAAATGCTTGTCAGGGTGTATACGGAAGACTACAGAAACTTGAGTAAAATTCAACTAAAATCTCTTGATATTGCAGGACGAAGATACGGTGAGTATTTTGATATTGTTATACCTGGCAAAGATTATAGTGAAGTTGTTGTGAGTGGTTTAAATAACGAGATAATAAGCACGGATATGGAACAGCTTAAGGAGAAATTCAGAGGACAGTATCATAGTTACGATGAGGTAACACAAATACTAAGAAATTTTGTCTCCTCCTACCCTGCACTATGTAAACTTGATTCGATAGGACCCAGTTATGAAGGAAGATGGGTATATGCACTGAAGGTTTCGGACTCGCCGCAAGTTGAAGATTCCACGGAACCTGGAATTCTTTTCGATGCACTGCACCATTCAAGGGAATGGGCTACCATAGAAGCAGTTCTATTCTATGCAGATACTTTAACTCAGGGATATGGGTCAGACCCGATTCTCACGGATCTGATTGACAACAATGAAATATGGCTTATACCCATTGTCAATCCGGATGGATACGTCTTTGATTATCCTGGTGGGAATATGTGGAGAAAAAACAGAAAACCTTATCTGGGATATATAGGAACAGACCCTAACAGAAATTATAATGGTGCTCTAAACGAAGACCCAAAAGGTAGTTGGTGTTCTGTGCCGCCCAGTGGTTCCATTACGAATTATCCAAGTAGCAGTACTTTTTGCGGTGCTTACGCAGGATTTGCAGATGTTGTTGACGGAATGATGCAATTTCATAGAAAGTATGACATAAATGCAAACGTTTCCTACCATAGTTATGCGGAAGAAGTAATATGGCCATGGGCTTATACGAGTTCGACAACACATGCAAAAACACCGGATAGTACGGCATACGAGCAAATTGCACAGGGGATAGCTTCAAGAATTCATAGAATGGGTAGCGGATATTATCAGGCTACAGGCAGTCTTTATCCAAATACTGGAACCACAAGAACATGGGTTTATGGATACCATCACTATTTAAAAGGTTCTTCTTCCCTTGGTTTCACAATAGAGATAGGAACTTCGTTTTATCAACCTACCGGAGACCTTGATTATATATCACATGAGAATTGGAAGGGAGCATTATTCCTCGCACAGAAAGCGGATAGCATAAGAGAATTCCTGCTGCCAGATGTCCCATCACCTCCGTTTTCTGTACCGGATTCTGCTTATCAAGATACATTTACAGTTTATTGGTCTCCTGTTTTGCCTCAATGGACGCATCCTGATTACTGGCAGCTGGACCAACTGGACAACTATTCCTATGCGCTTGATGATATTGAATCAGGAACAGGGAACTGGACGTTAACGGGATTCAGTTTAAATACCACAAGACACCATAGTGGAACGCATAGTCTGTTTTCGGGTTCGGGTAACAACATTGCAAATGTTGCTGTAACTAAGTATCCATATCTTGTAGAAACAGGTGATTCGCTTTCTTTTTGGTGTTGGTATAATCTTGAAACAAATTACGATGTTGCAGTCGTTGAGGTTTCCACGGATTTGAATGAATGGTTCCAGCTTGATGAACGATACTCAAGTTCCTCTGCAAATTGGGTCAGCAAAAAATACAGTTTAGAACCGTGGGCTGATAAGGCAATTTACATCCGATTCAGAGCAGTAACAGATGATAATACATTGCAGGAAGGTTTTTATGTGGATGACGTATCACCTGTTCCTTTTTTTGGCTCAGTAACAACGATTGCTTCATCAATTGCTGATACTTTTTATACCTTGACTGCTGTTCCTGAAGGTATTTACTATTACCGTGTGAAAGGTCATAATAATAGGGGTTGGGGAAATTACAGCAATATAGAAAAAACAATAGTGAATTACGTTGGAATAGACGGCGGGAAAGAAGAAATTGAGCGTGCATCATTCGACATAACAAGCAATCTAAGGAACATTCGCATTTATTCTGTATTGCCGAAGTCAACGAATATTGAGGTTTGTATTTATGATGTGTCCGGAAGAAAGGTCAGAGAAATAAATAATCATTATTCCGAAGGCAGCCACGACTTAAGCATCAAAGTAAATAAGAGCGGTGTTTGGTTCGTTGTTGTGAAGGCATATGAAAAAATAGTAACCGAGAAGGTTGTAACACTGAAGTAGTGTTTGGAGAGGGGCAAATGGTCGCTCCGGCATTTGTCGGAGAGGAAAGTCCGGACACCACAGGACAGGGTGCTCCATTACAGGAGGCGCTGCGAAGCGACAGAAAGTACAACAGAGAGTAAACTGCCGATGGTCTTATTTAAGATACAGGCAAAGGTGAAACGGTGTGGTAAGAGCGCACCAGGCTTCATAGCGATGTGAAGTGCTTGGTAAACCTCGCCCGGTGCAAGACCGAATAGGAGGGGAGAGTAGTCCTGCTCGTTTGACCCTCGGGTAGGTCGCAAAGATAGATGACCATATAAACAGAATTCGGCTTATGCCCCTCTTCAAGGATTTCGGCAAGATGTAATTGAGTAACTATGTAATTTAGTAAACGGATACATTTGTATCAAATAACTCAATTGCGGAGTTTGAAAAATGAACCCAACAGAAGTATTACAGAAGTATATGAAGTATGCAGTGGTTGGAGCAACTCAGAGGAAAAAGAAATTTGGTTATCAAATTTATAAAACGCTCATAAATTATGGAAAGACAACATATCCGGTTAATCCGAGATACAAAGAGATAGATGGAAAGGTATGTTATCCATCGATTGGTGAGGTGCCGGAGAGACCCGAGGTAGTGGTTGCCGTAATTCCTCCAAGAGCAACGGATACGTTGATTGACGAGTGTAAGGAAAATAGCATAAGCATATTATGGCTTCAACCTGGTACTTACGATGACGATATACTCGCTAAATGCAAAGAAGTTGGTGTTGAACCTGTCTATGGAGCTTGCATAATGTTAAAAGTTCAAGGCAGTCACTAGAGATCAGAAACCGGTATTTTTCGTAAAAAAGAAAAATTAAGTTTAATATGTACCTAAATTAGTATTCAGGTCGATAATGTCAAAGTATGAAGATCAGTCTTAGGCTTAAAATTCTCATTTTTACTGTTCTATTGCTCGCCCTTGTTACATTTTCTATCGGATATGTGGTTAAGAACGAAGTTCAGAAATCAATCAGGAAAGAGATAGAATTAAGAGGTTTTGCCATTGCACGAAACCTTGGGTTAAATAGTGAAGATCCTCTTGTGCTTGGAGATGATTTGTATCTCAAACAACTGGTGACAGATGCAATGAAGAATGAAGGTATCAGATATACTGTGATAGTGGATAACGATGGTATCATTAGAGCGGCAGATAGCACCGACCTATGGAACAAAGAATATGTGCCTCCAGAAGGGGCAAGTCGTCTTTCGGGGAGCGAACCTGAAAGTAAAACCATTATCTACAATTATGAATCTTTACTCGACATCGGTTTCCCTGTTATTCTTGGAGGAAAGAAAAAGGTTGGAGAGATTCATATCGGTGTCTCCAAAATGTCGATTGAGAATGCACTTAAAAAGGTGCAGATTACGATTGTAACGATTTCGAGTTTGTTTTTGATTATTGGTGTTATTGGTTCTGTGTTTTTTGCAAATCTTATAACAAAACCTGTTGGAAATTTAGTAAGAGGCGTTAAGAGCGTTGCAGAGGGTAATTTCGATATTTATGTTAGGAAAAGTTCAAATGACGAAATAGGTTTACTGACAACTTCATTTAATGAGATGACAAAAAGCCTGAAGGAAAAGAAATTGATTAAAGAGGCATTCAGAAGATATGTATCGCATCAGGTTGCCGATCAGATTTTTCAGAATCCGGGGAAATATATGTCTTCATTAAAGGGAGAAAGAAGAAAGGTGGCAATCCTTTTTGCCGACATTAGAGGCTTCACGCCGATGGCTGAATCTATGGAACCCGAAGAAGTAGTTAAGGTACTGAATAGATATTTAACATATATGACGGAGTCCGTATTCAAATATCAGGGCACTCTGGATAAGTTCATCGGAGATTGTGTAATGGCTATTTATGGTGCTCCGCTATTCTTGAAGAACCCAATGGAAATGGCGGTAAGAACTGCTCTTGAAATACAGAGGGATATTAGTCTTATGAATGGTAAGAGAGAAACTAATGGGAACAAAGCCGTTGAGATTGGCATCGGTATAAATAGCGGAGAGGCAGTTGTTGGAAATATAGGTTCCAAGGAGAGGAGGTTGGACTATACGGTTATAGGGGACAATGTGAACCTTGCAAGCAGGCTCCAGACCGCTGCGAATGCAATGGGTGTTAAGATTCTCATATCAAAAAGGGCTTACAAGGATATTTCAGATATAGTAAATGCCAGAGCAATTCCTTCAATTAATGTCAAGGGCAAAAAAGAACCTGTCGAGGTTTACATAGTTGAATCTTTGAAGGCTTAACCTTGAAAGGTCTGAATAGTAATGAGCGGTTTTATTTTAAATATTAAAGGAGGAGAAATGAAGATAGTTTTATCATTATTCGTCTTTCTTATGCTTTTGGGGATATTTTGTATTTGTGCTGATGAAAAAGAGCTTCCTTCAATACCCGATTCTAAGGTTACAATACCGTGGGAGGAATTCAAGGCGCTGATAGAAAAGAGTATGGCTATCGATACTTCCAAGTCCATACCTCCCAGAGACTATGTTATCCAAAGCGCAGAATATACTGCAAAACCTCAAGGGGACGAACTTGCGATCGACGCACTTCTATCACTATACTTGCCTGATGATAAGTGGGTGAAGATTCTTCTTTTTGATGTTGCCGCAGGTTTGAAAGATGCAAAGCTGGATGGTAAACGGGCAAACATTGTCATTGAAGATGACTATTTTTATCTCATAACAAACAAAAAAGGTATACACAATATTAAAGTAAAGCTGGTGAAGAAAGGTAGTGCAATACAGAATGGAACAAAAGTTTCGCTGTATATTCCAGAAGTTGCACTCTCAACTTTCACAATACGATATCCAGGAAAGAACGTTATAGCGAAAGTGAGCCCTTCAATAGAAACAACAGAGAAGACATTAAGGGGAGAGACTACAATTAAGAGCATCATACCTTCTACGGATTATCTTACAATTGAATGGATGAATCCTGTTCTTACTGGTAAAGAGGTCAAAGCAAAGATTTATGCGCAAGTTTACTCTTTGCTTTCACTTGGTGAGGGACGGCTTAATGTTAGTTCAAAGATAGATTATTCTGTTCTGAAAGGTAGCACAAACTCTTTTGCTTTTTCGATTCCCAACGAAGCATCCTTGAATTCGTTAACAGGAGGTGAATACTCGGTGCATTCAAAGGAAGGCAAACAGGAAGTAATGGTGACGACAAAAGATAGAGTTACAGGAGATTATTCTTTATACTTAAACTATGAGATAAATCTGGGGAAGACTTCTACATCTTTTGCTATTCCTGAGCTGGAGATTTACGATGTGGAAAGAGAAAGGGGATGGATAGGAGTTTCTGCATTCACAAGTGTTGAGATAAAAACTCTTGATTTTACAGGTGACGTTGAGCCCATCGATATAAAAGAACTTCCACAAACCGTGTGGAATCTTTCTCCGAATCCTGTGCTTGTAGCATTCAAGTATATTAAGCATCCTTACAGTGTAACGCTTGAACTAACAACGCACGAGAATCTAACGGTGCTCATTGCAGCAATAGATAATGCATCATACACAACGCTTTTGACTGATGAAGGGAAAATGGTTACCCGGGGAGTGTATACTGTTCGCAATAATCTTAAACAGTTTCTTAAGTTAAAAATGCCTGAAGAGTCGGAAATATGGGGTAGTTTCGTTTCGGAAAGGCCAGCGAAGCCTACAAAAGGTGAAGATGATAATGAGGTATTAATTCAACTTGAACGCTCAACAGGCGCATATGGTAATGCGAAAAGCTTCAAGGTTGAGGTTGTTTACTTTACAAAGGGTGAGGTGATGGAAAAAAGGGGAGAGGTAAAGGTTAAGCTTCCAAAAGCAGATATTCCCATAAGTGAACTTACCTGGAGTCTATGGCTCCCGGATGAATACAAATACAGGAAATTTGGGGGGAATGTTAAGGAATGGAAACCTTCATCCAAGGGTTCGGCATCAACAGCAGAAAGAGCACTTCCCACATCAAGCAGCATGGTGATAGCAAAGACACCTTCAGAGAAAGCCAAGAAGGAGTATGAAGAAAATATTGCGTATCAGCAGCAGGTGCAGGCTGAACAGGATTTCCTGAATGTCGCAGTTTCTGGAGGGAGGGCAAAAGGGGCTTTACCTGTGAAAATCAGCATTCCAGAAAGAGGAGAGTTCAAGAGGTTTTCAAAACTGCTGGTAACGGATGAAATACCCGAAGTAATAATTAAGTATGGCGGAAGAGGATGCCTTTTCTTCTAAAATATTAATGTCTCTATTTTTATTGCCTTTTTGCTCTCTTTGACAATTTATCTGCAAGCCTTGTGGGCTCGGGGAGTTTGTATTTTTTGGATGATGCAAGGACAATTTTCATAGAGGTCCTTCTATAGTAAGTAGTAAGAAATTGCAGGGATGAACAATCGAACATCCCTGCTTGTTTCCGGATGCATATTGGTTAAGGCTTAACCCTTTATTGAATCTAACCCCCGAAGTTATTAATAAGCAACATACTATAATCTCTCATATTTCCAATTATTCCAAGTCCAAAAACTGCAAACCAACAGATGCAACCAAGAATCCACATTATGATTGCTATGATAAGTGTAAGTTTTCCAAGGGCTTTCTCTTCCGGTGTTTTTTTGGTTAGCCAGATGATTCCAAGAATAACACCTACTATAGGGACAATAATCGCAAGTATGATAAAAAGAGCCTTCAGACCACCAGATACTGTTCCTGCGGTCGGTGATTGTAGTGGTTCGGTTGGTTCGATATTTTTCTTCTCTTCTTCTCCCATTAAGTTCACCTCCTTTCAGAATAAAATGATCAACGAAATTATGAATACAGATTACACAGATAAAAAATCGTTTTCCTATCTCACTATTTAACAAGGTTATGTAATTTTGTCAGGATTATAAACTCAATATTCAATAGTACAAAAGCTGAAGGGAAAATCAGTAAAGGTTTTATCGTTTTATTTTTCGAATACAAATCAGAGAAGAAAAGGCTAACCAATGTGGCAATCATTAAATAGTGAAGGAGCAGAATACCTATTATTAGAAAGATTGAAATGGGAAGGTATAGGTTTACATTAAAACGCATTATGAGTAAAAAGGATAGGAATACCAGGAGTAACAGGGGAATAACTTCGTACCAGGATTTGAGTATGCTATTTTGTTCTGTTTTGACCATTAGGTTGTCTATTAAAAGTGGGTAGAGAAAAAATGGGAAGGTTATACCGACAAGGAGACCGGTAACAAGTCTAATAGCATTGGTTGTTTCCCTGAATCCGAGATAGGATGATACACCATCAACTGCCAGAAGAAGCATAAAAAAAACGAATAGAAAAGACACTGATGAGGTAGGAATAGCATTAGTTTTTCTTTTTCTTGAAACGAGGATGTAAATTAGGGATAATAATGAACCGAAATAGAGTCCGGTATCTCTTGCGCAAACGGGTAACTGCTTGGCATCTATGAAAATGCTTCTTGATGATAGTTGGTGACATACAGCGTAACCTATCTTAGTCAGGATTTCCATTTTAGGAATCAGAAATCAGAGAATAGAAGACAGTAGTCAAATCGAAAAGAATAATTCTTATAGTCTGCCATTTGTTCTGTGTTATCTGTCATTTGAATTAAAATCTATAGACCAGACTGACCTTGTTTAATTGAAATTCAATTCCCCAACGCATCTCTTCTATTCTCTTGTTATGTTTGTTAACATTCCTTGAGGAGGTTACTGCGGCACAAAATCTGTTCAGTATGGCAAAACCGGTCATAAAAACAGCTTTCTGGAAGGTTTCTCTCGCAGTAACCCTGAGATGTCTGTATTTCATAAAGGATTCGTTGGCATTCCATTGCCATTCATTTTCTCCAAAGTATCCATTTTCTTCGAAGTATTTGTTTTGCAACTCTGGATTGTCAGGATAGAGGTCTCTTGCCTCCTCTCTTATGTATGTATTGTAATCATCGCTTGTCCTGTAAACTTCGACTGCATCATAGTATTCTTCGTTTTTTCTTGCCAGGTTACTATTGGCATTGGAATGAGCATATTGCATATAATCCTTCTTCTGTATATTTCCATAGTATTGGAATCCAAAGTAAGCGAACCAGATGGCAATCTCTGCACCTAAAAGGAGTTTTCCTGTACCCTTGTTCCCTGCATAAATATCACCCCATCCTGGAACCATAATAGAATACATCATTGCTTTTGGAATAGACTTCTTTTCTTGTTTTATCCAACTGCTACCCAGATAAGTATTCGGCTCTGTTGTTTCCTTGGAAACAAGCAAGGTAGTAGTGAGAAACATTATTATCGCAACTACCATTATTTTTTTCACTATTTCTCCTTAACAGTTAACATTATATATTTTGTTTAACCTTCGAGATTCTTCTATTTTACAATTGCAAATTTCTTGTTATAAACAATCTTTTCTGTCCCTTTCCTGACTGAGACCTGACATACATAAACACCTGGTGCAATATCCCAGAGGTTTACTTCATTATCATTATATCCCTGTTGATTTTTGCCTGAAAATTCCCTGAGTTTGTCTCCTGAGATGTTAAAAATTCTGAGAGTTACATTGTCAATAGCATTTCCAAGCTCGTAACGGATTGTTGCTTTGTTCCCGATTATAGGGTTTGGATAAACATAGAAGCTCTTTTTGCTGATCAGTTGTTGCAAGATTTCTGTTTTTGAAGGTAAAAGCGAATCAGGGAAAACTGCATTGTGTTTTGCATCCTTTCTTATATATTGCCAGGTTACGTTTTTCGAAACGTAGTTTGATGGCAGTTGCCATACGTATAAGCCGGAGTAATCTGCACATGCCAGGATTTCGATAAATTCGTCATTATCGAGATTATCAATACTTGGTGTTGAATATGCCTTTCCTCCACAGGATAGAGGAAATCCTGGAAGTTTCTGTCCCTGGCAGTTGTATGCATAGATTCTGTTATCGAGTGAGCCAACAAGTATGTCGAGTTTGTCGTCGCCATCGAGGTCGGCAATAGTTATTGAGGATTGTATATCAAGAGAATCACCTGTTGAGATTGGAAAACCGTTTAAAAGGGCTCCATTCTTGTCGAATGCATGTATCTTAGTTCCAGCTGCGAGAATTACATCGAGGTATCCATCTCCATCGATATCGGATATTGCAGGTGTAGAAAAGAAAGTTGTATCCTTCAAAATTCGTTTCCATTGTATGTCACCATTTTCGTTAATAGAGGTGACTTCTCCCTGTCCTGTCGATACGATTATCTCATATTGCCCGTCTCTGTCCATATCTCCTGCGACTGGCGAAGAAGCTGTGAAACTAAGGCTTTCTTCAAGTTTCTTCCACAATATTTCTCCAGCACAGCTAATTTTATAGAGCAATCCGTCATTTGTGAAAACATAGAGAAAATCGTTAACCAAAACAGGTGTTGACCAGATCCAATGTCCCAGCATTACAGGAAATCCGGGAATTAGTGAAAGTGAGTCATTCAGGAATTTCAATCCGTAGAGTTTCATATCATTTGAACCTATGATTATATCATCAATACCGTCGGCATCAACATCGGCTATGAGTGGTGTCGTGATTATCGCTTCACCGGTTTGGTAAGTATCTAAAAGGTGAATGCGATTGGCGATTATGCTGTCTGATTCATATACATATATTCTTCCATCCGTAGCCGCTGTGACGATATTTTTATTACCATCGCCATTGATATCACCAATGCCAATGGTTGAATAGGTATAGTACCAGTATCCTCCAGAGATAAATTCCGCTGCAACTCCTTCCGGGTCACCCGTATATGTGGTTCCATCCTTATTGAAAATAAGTAATCTTCCCGCAATAGTGTCGATAGTGTCTCTATATCCCACCGTCCCTACGATGATTTCCTTTTCACCATCATTATCAATGTCACTACAAATTGGGGAATTTACATCGAAACCATCCTTGAGGAATAAAGGGAAACCTATTTCATTCCACTCATATGCAACATCAAACGTCATAACTTCTCCAGGTGGAGATATGTTGAAAATCCTTAAATGGCTTTTGCAGGCTGAATTATCATCGGTGTTTGGTGAAGTATATGGAGTAAATTCGTTGTTAACTCCTCCTGTGAAAAAAACATCATTAGGTGTTCCGTAGAAAGCAGCGTCGATATCATAGATATCCCAGAACGATTTTTCAAAATCCTGAACACCGTCTGCTTCTTCCATGTCGATACCCTTAGGTGTTCCTGCATTGATTGCATTCGTAGAATCATTGAAGCCGCTTGATACCTTTTGTTCGTCAATATGCCAGATAGCAAGTCCTCCGCTGTTTGTTTTCGGAGGAAGTGAAATGTCATAATCATCTACTTTGACCAGAACGGCATTTTTCCATATTCTGAATCCATTGGAGTCAACAACAACTCCATTGATTGTGTCGGGTGGAAAGGCATGAAAAGTGTCAGGATTCATATATGTATATCTATTGGTAATAAGGTAGTATTCATTTGCATTTATAGGAACCTTGATTACTTCATTCTCGGTCGTGTCTGTTGTGCCTAGAAAAGAAACCGGAATACCTGTTGTGTCATGGTCAATCGTAACAGGTTTGCAAAATTGGAGTTTATCGTGGGGGGATGTGTGAGGGTGAATACTGTAGTCGAATATGGAATTCCATGCTGCATGGTGTGGTGGAACGAGTCCATCGAGATTCCAGTTTCCTGTTCCCATAAGCGCCCAACCGCCAACACCCATTGTCTTACCGGAAGTATCGTAAAAGTCAGGTAGACCAATTTGATGACCTAATTCATGTGCGAATCCGCCTTGTATGAATGCGGCAATTCCATCCTGTTTTGCAGTTTCACAGTAGATCACCGCATCCGATATTGTGTCAGTTCTGTTATTTGCAAATAAGGGTTCACCGAAGAAGTACTCGGCACCGCCTATATAGACCGCGGCGAGGTCATATGGACTATCACCCCAATCCGTCTGCCACATACTGCCTGCGTGAAAGATAATATAGGAATCAAAGTTCGAGAAATCTATGTTTGCCTGTGAATCAGTATCGGCAACCGCAATTGCGTCTTTAAGTAAATTGAAGAGTCCACTAACAAAGTTATAGGGGTCACCGTAGTATGTCATTTTATGCGGAACTGTATACGAAGAGTCCATTGATTCGGGAACAATTTTCCATTCGATCCATAGTTTGTGATTTGAATCGTCCCAGTAGTAATTTCTGAGTGCTTCAAGTTGGTAGTGAAAATACAGTGAATCGTGCGGTGGCTCATAGTAAAGGTTTCTTTCACCGTTTTTATCGTACTCTGGACCATAAGTAGTGTCTGGTTCAAGAACCATCTTGCCGTTCCCCGTTGTTAAGGTTGTGGAATCAACTAGAAAATTCACTCTCAAAACAAGTACATAAAGTGTTTCGGGAATCTGTCTTGCTGCTTCGGGAGTCATCGTCTTTAACCTTTTGGAAAATTTCCTTCCAAGTATATCCCTTCTCGAGGGTTGAGAAATATATTTCCTCGCGAGAGGATCTCTTTCGAATATTTTCATCTCCTGCTCGCGCACATGATTTTTTAGCTTCCCTGGATTCTTGTTCAAGAATTCCAACCAATCACGGGAACTGACTGTGTTAACAATTGATATTAGTAGGATTGATATAAGAAAAAGGTTTTTCATTAAAGCTCCTTGTTTTAACTTTGACTCTGTGAAAATGTTTCCATATATTTCTTTTAATATAGCCATTTTTGAATGTCATCATGGTAAACGGTTATCAACCCATAGTTCGGAATGACATTGCGTCGAGGATTTGTGCACAATTAGTTTACACTTCTTTCATATTCTTCCATATTTTTTTTCAATTACCTTAATATGCAATTTACCAGCTACAATTTGATTTTATATTCTTTAATCTTGTTCTGCAAAGTTCTTCGACTTATACCAAGAATATTTGCAGCCTCTTTTCGATTCCCTGTTAATTTTTCAATGGTTAGTTTTATAAGAACCTTTTCCATTTCTGCAATACTCATTCCGTAGTTTATTTGCGGAAACTGTGTTTTTGAGGAAATTTCCGGAGGTAAGTCATCAACAATGATTTTGTCTCCACCAGACATCACAACGGCAAAGGAAATGGCATTTTGCAATTCTCGGATATTTCCAGGCCAGTAATAGGTACACAGTTTTTTCATAGCATTGGGAGCTAGTTTGATATTTCTATCAGGTGCATATTCTTTGAGGAAATGGTTTATGAGTAGAGGGATGTCCTTTCTTCTTTTTCTTAAAGGTGGAATAGAAATCTGCACGACTTTTAGTCTATAATAAAGGTCGTCCCTAAAATTTCCTTTTGATACTTCTGCCTCGAGTTTTTTATTTGTAGCAGAGATAATTCTGACATTGAGTTTATTTTCGACATTTTCACCCAACCTTCTTATTGTTCCCTCTTCAAGGAATCTGAGTAACTTAGTTTGAGTTGGGAGAGGGACCTCGCCAATTTCATCCAGGAAAAATGTTCCGCCGTCTGCTTCTTCGAATAATCCCTTTTTGTCGGAATGTGCTCCTGTAAATGCACCTTTCTTATAACCAAAGAGTTCGGATTCAAGAAGAGTTTCCGGAAGTGCTCCACAATATTGAGCCAGGAATTTACTATTTTTTCTGGGTCCAAATTTGTGGATTGTTCTTGCGATGAGCTCCTTCCCGGTTCCACTTTCTCCTTGTATTAGGACGGGAACATCATTGTCGGTTACCTTGTGAATAAGATGTACAACCTTTTTTATTTCGGAGCTACTGCCGATAATTTCCTCGAATCCCGCAGATAATTTAAGGTGCATTTTTAAACGAATATTTTCAGTTGAAAGACTTTCTCTTAACCTTGCATTTTCTATTGCAATACCTGCGAGATTGGCAAATGCAGTGAGATATGCAAGGCTGCTTTTGCTAAAAACATTTTTCTGCGTTCTTGCATCCACATATAAAAGGCCTATGCAGTTTTTCTTATTCATTAAAGGAACAGCGAGAATAGAAAGAATTTTGAACATAATTACACTTTCGGATTTCGAAAATCTCGGATCGGAAACAGCATTGCTTGTAAGTATAGGTTTTTTCTTTGTAAGCACTTTATCTATTATCGTTCTGGAAAGCATGGAGGGTTTTTTCAGAGATTTCTTGTCCATTTTTCTGGCAACACTTATGTCAAGTTTTTTGTCCTGTGTAAGCATCAGGAATCCTCTTCCAGCACCGGTTGTTTCGATTGCAAGGTCCATAATTTTTTGAAGAAGAGTGTTAAGGTCAGAAATTGAATTCAGTATCTTACTGACATTATACAGCGTGAGAAATTCCTTTTTATGAATATGTTTTTCTAAGTTATTTTTGGTCATTGTTAGTGGTAAAACCAGGCAATGGCTCTCGATGAGTTATTTAGTTTGTCTATTATTTCTACTGCCCAGTTATATGTTCCTTGTTTGATTTGCGCATTGAAGACGTAGGTTGAATCCGTAATCTGCAGAGTATCGCTTATCCATTCAGGATTTTCTATGGTTGAGCCGATTTCCCAAATTTTGAGAATAACAAAAGTGTAGTACCAAAGATACGGAGAACTCCATTTAAGTGTATCACCTAAACTTAATGAATCGCCGGAAACGGGATATACGATTTGAGGAAGTTTATCGATGACTCTATCAAGTTCCGAAGAAACCGTATCGCTAAATGTCCCACCCATATCTTTTACCCAGAAATCGAAAGCAATCCCAATTATGGTGTCCACTGTTGTAAGGTCGCTATAAATCAAGGTTTTTTTGTAAAAGCTTAAGGTATCTCCGTTCTGATAGGTGAGTCGTAACTTCTCATTGTTTGATTCAGCCATCACTGAATCAGCAACGAAGGCATCCATATCGTAAAGGGAAAGCGCGAAGATAACTTTAAATTGCTCAAAACCATTCGTCGAATGAATTGAATATACCGAGTAATCCTGAACTATTGGTTTACCATTCAGCTCAAATTTCATCGTTTTATTTTCGCTTTCATCGATATAAGTTGTCTCCACTTTTTCAACATACTGGTTTTTTGAGATTGTTATCATATAAGTACCGGACAAAAGGAGATTGAAAGCGAAATAACCCATATCATCGGTTGAGTCAACAAGTTGATTCGGAAATAACTGGACTTCGGCTCCATCCAGCGGTTTTGAACCAAAAAGCGTTGATACATCTCCCGTGATACTGCCGGGAAGAGTGGGTTTATGTGGAGCATCGGGTGCACATCTAAGAAAAAAGAGGATCATAAGTATTATCAGTGCTCTCATTCTGCACTGCGCTCCGGTTCTCCTAAGAATATGTCAGTTATGGAATATATCCATAGGAAAAGAGTAATTTCAGAGACTATGTATCGCGTTTTATATGTAAAATTGTATCTTGAATATTGGTAGTCTATATCGGATTTCGTGACAGCTTGTTCGTAGGAGTTTTTTGCAGAAAGATAGGCAAGTTGGGAGAGGGCTAAAGCTGTAAGTGAGGCAGCAAAGCTCCCCATAAGCACCTTGCCTTTTTTAGTTTCTCCTCTTGTTAGCTGTCCCCACCCGGGGAATAGGCTGCTTTTGACAAGACACTGTGTCGCGTTCGGTGGCATTCTCTGGATTTTTATCACATTGTTTGTTGGGGGTTTTTTTAGTGATTTTTCAGCTTCTTTGAAAACTTCCATTATCTTTGGTGATACAAATTCGGGATTGAGTGAGAATCCTTTTTCCTTTTCTAAAATGGTGACAAATTGAAGTTTTGCTTTTGTTCTGTCATCAAGAGCTACAAATGAAAAAGCAAGATATGTGCGTGCATTGATCTCCTGTTTGAGCGTAATTGTGGTGTCGGTTACGAATTTCTCAAGTATCTCAACAACTGTTTCGTATTTTCCGGCATCATAGAGAATCATTGCTTTATTCAATTGTTCTTTTCTTGTTTCCTGTGCAAAGAGTGCAGTAGTTATAAGCAGAAATAAAAAAGACGTTATTATTTTTCCAGGTTTATAGTTTTCTTTAGTGTATCTCCAAGAGGTATACTTATTTTTTCGTGCCAAAGTATTAGCCCATCCTTTTCGAGTTCTAATGAATGTTCACCGGATGAAATGTGGAACGGTTTTGCAACTGGTGTTATGCCAATATTTTCTCCATCGATATAGACCGTTGCCCATGGTTTGACTGAAATTTTCAAGAATCCAAATGTTTCTTGAAGAGCTATAGATAAACTCAATGTTTCAGATTCGGCAATAGTAATGGTTCTTGTCAGCTGTTCCCTGTTTGGATGTTTTAAGGTCAGGAGATGATTGCCGGAAATCAGTTTAATAGGTTTTGAAAGTGGTGTTGTACCGTAAGGGAGATTGTCTACAAAGATGTTCGCCCAGGGTTTGATAAGGGGTTTGAGAAATCCATAAGAATCGGGTTTTAACATAATATTTACCTGGTTTGTATTAAGAGTTTCACTGTTGTCCTTATTCAGTGTCTTTGTTGAATTCATTTCTGTAAGTGGTTTAATTATAGTAGTTAATGAACTATCTGTATGAACATAGTTGTGGGAATTGTTTATATGCGGGTAATCAAATTTGGAGTTGAGATACCGTAATCTCTTCGCGGTAATGTGCATAGCAAGTGTTACGAGGATTGTGAATATTAGTAGGGAAAAGTAAACAATATATCCTCTTGATGTTCTTTGCTTAACTTCCTTTACATGTTTTGTTTGAAAAGGATTTAAAAGAAATTCTGCGAGTTGCTTTTGATTAATAGTGCTGAGACTTTTAAGTTCCAGGATTACTGCATTAACGGTTGCATATCGGTCCTCAGGTTCTTGTTGAGTCATCTTACTTATTATCCTGCTTATGGTTTTATTCTGTTCCGTGTTGGCAATTTTCAAGGTGGGGACTTTCTTGTAAAGGATATTATTCATAGTCTCAAACTTGTTATTAGCTTGAAAGGGATTTTTTCCGGTTAATGTTTCGTAGTAAGTGAGACCAAGGGAGTATATATCGCTTCTGGGAGTTGCCCGTTTTCCTTTCAGCAGTTCGGGTGCCAAGTATGCGGGTGTTCCAATGGTTGCTCCGGGGTCCGTAATTTCGGTAGTTTCAAGTGTAAGAGCCAGACCAAAGTCTGAGATTTTTACCTTTCCATCTATGCCTAAAAGAATATTTGCAGGTTTTATGTCCCTGTGAAGAACCCCTTTTTTGTGAGCTATCTGCAACCCCATAGCCACCTGTATCAATATGTAATTCGCAATGTTTTCGGGTAGTGATTTAGTTTCCTTAATTAGATGTTTCAATGATTTTCCTTCCACGAACTCCAGGACAATGAAGTAATCCCCCTTGGATTTAAAGAAATCGATAATCTCGACAATATTCTTATGGTTGAGTTTTCCAAGTGTTTGGGCTTCTCTTTCAAACCTTTTAACCAGCCCTGTATCGGTCGCAAGGTGGGGGTGGAGTTTTTTTATTATTACAGGTCTTGATAGACTTTTCTGTTCTGCCTTGTATATGGTTGCCATACCACCCGTTGCAATAACATCCAATATTTTATAGTTGTCCTTCATAGTCCTCAGGTCTAAACCTCCTTTTCGTCCAAGTATAATGCTTTTTTAAGCCAAAGTCAAGTAAAATCAAATTTGGTGTTGGAAGTCTTAACCTTTAATGTTTGAATCAATGGGAACAGCAACATTGGACATCCAATAATAAGTAAATTATAGTGGATATTCACTTAAGTCACTTACATCCTGGTCATATGCTTTAATAGAATTTCTGCCATGGTTTTTCACCCAGTACATTGCCCTGTCAGCAAATCTCAGAACTTCTTCACCATTGGTTGCATCGGAAGGATAAGAGGATATTCCAAGACTAGCAGTAATGTGATAATTGAGATTCAAATCTGCAAGAAATTTTGTTCTCTTAAGAGTTTCCGCAATTTTCTCCGCAACCCTCATTGCAGCTTCCTTTTTAATTCCGGATAAGATGACGACATACTCATCACCACCGTAGCGAATTGTGGTTATACCTTTACCAGATAGCTGTTTCAAAATATCAGCAACCTCTCTTAGTAATACGCCGCCAGTTTGGTGACCAAATTGATCGTTTACAAGTTTGAAAAAATCAAGGTCAAGGAAAATTATCGAGAATGGCAATTCTCTTTTCTTATTAAGCTTCGCAAGCGTAATATGACAGTACCGAGCATTGTATAATCCAGTCAAGTCGTCAATTAATGCAAGCATTCCAACTTTCTTGTAAAGCATTGCATTCTCAATACTTATTGAGAGAAATCTTGAAATCTGCTCAGTAAGGACCTGGTCAGTATGATTAAATGCATTAAGTTTTTTGCTTCCAATGTCCATAACACCAAGGATCGTGTCTTTCCGTTTCAAAGGGATAACCATTTCGGATTTGACACAGCCAATTCCCTTGAGGTAGCGCTTATCTTTTTTTACATTTCCTACTCTCAAAGGTATGCCGCTTTTTACAACAGAACCCATAAGTCCTCTATCTATTGGCACTTGTCTTCTCTTTGGGGTAACTTGTTCTTCACTGTCGAAACTCTTCAATTCAAGTATGAGTTTTTCGGAATTGACAAGAGCGATTGCTATGTAGTAAAACCCAAAGCTTCTTCGAATGAGCTGCACACTTTGCTGGAGAAGTTCATCCAGATCAAGCATACTTGAAAGGTAGGTACCAATTTCGAAAAGCAATGTAATTTCTTCTACACGTTTTTTCTCTCTCTTTATCAAATTCGATTTGTGCAGCGCAAAAGCAGCAAAGAAAGCAAGTGTTTCGATTTTTTCAAGGTCAGCATCGACGAAATCCCCTTCAAGTTTGTTAACCAGTTCGATCACTCCATGAATTGTGTTTTCGGCTTCTATTGGAGCGCAAAGAATGGATCTTGTGATAAAATTACTTGTTCTGTCAATACCGTTATAAAATCTTTCATCTGCTGTAACATTATTTGTAAGAACTGGTTCACCATGTTTTGCCACCCATCCAGCTATACCCTGTCCAATGCTAAGTTCCTTTCCTTTTATCGTGCTTGATTTTTCACCATATGTTGCACTAAATACAAGTTTACTTCTTGCATCATTGAAAAGAAGTATTGAAGCTGCCTTAACATTGACCAAAGTTATTGCCTTTTGTATAATTATTTTCAGAACGGTTTTTAAGTCTGTTGTTGTATTAAGAAGTGTTATTATTTCATTTTCGACTGACAGCTGCTCGAATTTCTCTGATAGGTTGTAAAGCAGGTTATAATTTTCTTTACCTTTGATTTTGTTTGTCAGTTCGGTAAGTATACCACTAATTTTTTTTGCGGTAAACGGTGCAATAATGTAATCGTAAACATCAAGTGGAATGATTTTGTTGATTATATCGGGGGAGAGGTGTTCCGAAAAAACCACTATTGGAACTTCTCTACAAATTCCTCTGATGTCGCCTATTATATCTATTCCTGTATTAGAATTTGATGGATTGATTTCCACAAGAATTAAGAGTATATCACTTCCTGGCGCAAGGGCGAGTAGTTCGGCTTTATACAAGGTTCTTACAAAAGTAATATTGCTTAATTGTTTCTGAAGGTTTTCTGAAATATCAGTTTGTTTTAACCAGAGTAAAACCTTGCCTTTATTTGTCATAATTTAAGTAAACCGAACCTGGTAAACGATTTTCACCTGTTCTCCCTTTTTATTGTACAGTAAACCATTTTCGTCGAGATTCAATGGAACAGGAGTATATTTTAGGGTTTCGAACGTTTCAAGGGATAGTATTTCGTATGGTTCTGCAATGAAGTTCTTCGTATAGAAATTTAGTTCACCCCCTTCGAGTTTTTTCTTAACGATCTGTGCCACTTTTGTTATCATTTCATCTTTGTCTGAGATTGCTAAGTCTATATTTCCAAGAGTAAACTTTGAAGTATTCAGCAGTGAGTTAAAAACTGTATCGTGGTCGACAAGAATTACTGAGTTTTCAGGATTTCTGCCTTCGGATAAAAATTTCGCCTCATTTACGAGCAAACCTCTGAGGTCCGGGTCACCGAAAGCATTTGGTCCAATAGCAATGTCAGAAGATGGAAGTCCACTTGAAACACCAATACCGAGTCTAAAAAGAGAACGGAACATTGGCGGCAGTAAAGCATATGTTGTTCCTTCAACAAGGAGCTCCCTTTCTTTTATATCTGAAAACCAATCTCTGTATTTCACATAGTTATCCTTTATGAATTTTTCTGCTGCCTTAACCATTGCAATAGCACACAGAATTGCCTTTTCAGAACTATCATGAGAACTTTGGAGAAACAAGCCTTCTTCGCTAAGCAGGGAATGTCTGAGTTTCTTAAATTTCTTTGTCATCGATTCTCTGTAAATTGAATTGTAAAGATCTTTTGAATTATTGCCAAACCAAATAATACCACCATCTCCGATATCTTTAAGTAGAAAAGCTCCGAACTTCTTTGCAATTTTAGCCATTGTTGTGTGAAAATATTTTATAATCATCTGCTCTCGTTCTGCATTGTGCAGTTTAAGTGTCATAAAACTTGAGCCTCGTATATCGTATATGAGAACAGCTACAACCTTTCTGAATCTTTTTTCCATGACTGCTGCTAATTCATCATACATTTTTTTGGAAACGGTGGAGCCTTTGGTCCTGACTTGTCCTGTTTGAGAGAAATGCAAAAATTTACCTTTTGGTATTGCATAAAGTCCAAAGAAGTTAGCTTCGTTTTGGAGTTGTGATTGAGACATGCTTGTTATATTAGTGGAAATGGGCCATTGTCTTATGTTTTTCTGTAAGATTGTATTTAAGAGAAGAGGTAAAAGCAATTTCTCTCCTGTTCTCTTGTACTCTGTAAGAATTTTCCTAACATTGGGATGGAATTTTGTCTTACCAAGTTCCGAGTAGGTGGCAAGAAGTTCTCTTGTTTTCTCTGGGTGCTTGATTTCTTTCCTTTCTGCTTTATTATAGAGAAGAATGGTCTTTTGGATGACGGTTTTCTCAATCTTTGAACTGGCAATGTTTAGAAGTGGGGAAAACCTTAAAAACTCAATTCCAAGCTTTGAAATTGTACTTCTATTTCTATAGATCTGTTGATTGAGAAATTCTTCAAGGAAATCTTTGTTCATTCTTTGAAGTGAGCGATTGGATTCGATTTTCTGACTCAAGTTATAAGATTTTTTAGCAAAATCCTTCAGATGCCAAATATAGTCCAGACATATCTTCTCAATATTAGAAAGTGTTTCGGAAATATTATAACTCGCTTCAAGAAGTGGTTTCTTGTTTTTCCCATCAATAGTATTCGAAATTAAGTGTGTCTTTTCTTTAATTACTCTTTTCGTTTGCTCAGAAACACGATGGTCAATCAAAGAGAGTTCTTTATCATTTTTTATGAGTTGAATTTCACTGCGTTCAGCTTGTTTTGTCAGGTTTTTAATAAGAATGTTTAGATCATTTGCTGAAGGGAAAGAAAACTTGGAAAATCCGCACTTCTTTAAATCTTCTTTTGTTAGTAAGGCAACTGAATTAATCGAATTGCAGAGCTCCTCGATTTGCTGATGGGAAAGATAATTTAGGAGAATGCTGTGAATTTGCTCGAAAAGAGATAGTGGATAGCCCACCGAAAGGAAGAGAGGTTCGAAATCGCTCAGTGGATGCAGAGACGTTGAAGCATAAGTAATTTGATCAATCAAGGACTCCAGGAATTCAATAGGTAATGTAAAAGACTTTGATAATTCACTCCTCAAGTCTCTGATGAATTCAACGACTTTTTTCATAAACACCAATTCTTTTTTGAGTTTATTGGAAGTTTCATTTTGTAGAAACTCCCTGATAAATGAAGATGCTATGTTGATATAAGCTATTTCGAAAAGAAAAGCAGCGTGTGGTTCATATTTTAGAACATTCGCGTAGGTTTCGAAAAGCATTTTTCTGTACTTATTCGTCTGCTGCAATTGTATTTGTTTTTTAGGATCCAAGCGATAGAGCTTGTTGAAGAAAGAAGTGTGGTTCTTTTGCTGTTTCATCGAAAATTCAAAGAATATCTGGCAGTTTTCCTGAGCGAAGAAGGTTACAATATCCTGGGGAATACTAATTTTGTTTGCTATAAGTTTCAGCAGATGCATATCCATAAAAAAGGTCTCTTGATTGGCAATTTCCTTCTTGAGGAAGGAGATATAGTTACTTCGCTCCTGACCTATGGTTTCAATCTGAGTTAGAAATAGATCGAACATAAAATTAGAACTCCGTGGTTCCTGTAAAGTTACAATCAGATGCTGCGGTAACATTTTTGTATATTGTCGAGTTTGCGAATCCTTTCGAAAATGGTTCTTCACAGCAAAAAGTCACCTGCAATTTTTCTGCATTACTTACTTTGACTGGAGATTTTACAATAAACCCAATGGCATTTTTGCCTATCATAGTATTTCCTTAAGATGGAGTTTTGCAACCTTCCCGGTTGTAGAGAACAGCGAAGGATTATTGCTATTCTTCCAAACTGTTCTTGAGTTTGTCGATTTCCTGATGCGCGATATCATATTGGTCTGCTTCGAGAAGTGCAACAATGAGCTTAACGTGTTTTATTTTCTGAGAGTTATGTGATCGTATTTCTATAAATGTTGTTCCATTTTCTTTGATTGGCTCGTTGGGAGTTTTCGATACTGGGCTTTTTTCAAGCTCGTCGAAAGAAAACTCTCTGATGCCTGAGGTTGGAATGTTTTCCTTAACTTCTTCGGTAACAGTTTCGGCTTTTTTTTCAACAGGTATGTCAGTTGATTTCTTGCCGAGCTGCTTTATGTCCAGTTCAGGCTCCTCAGTTTCACTTTCAGCGACTGCTTCATCATCTTCGTTTTGCACGAAAAATTGTTTTAGCGGTGATGGGTCCATACTGGATGTTTCTTTTTTCTTTTTCAATTTATCTATTATATCATCCAAGAAAACCTCCTACTTAATAGGATTTAACAGTAGTCAGAAATTACATTTTTTTTATGGTTCTGGTTTTAATCAACGGTTTGTTCATAGTTAGACAGTAATTGTTTCGCATCTGCATTTGTCGGGTCGATTTCTATTGCTTTTTTCACAGAGGACAAAGCATCATCGATTCTTTCTAATCCTATAAGAGCCTTTGCCATATTTATGTATAGTTGAGGGTACTTGAAACCTGATTCGATGGACTGATTAAAGGATTCCAATGCCTCTTCATACAGTTCACTTTTGAGTTGAATAACTCCCAGGTTATTGTAAGCTTCCTGTAAACCTGGTTCAATTTCAAGAGCTTTTTTTATGTTCTCTATGGCTTTCTGCGTATCACCGGATTCACCAAGAACCATTCCAAGATTAAGGTAAGCCTCTGCAAAATTTTCCTTTAAGTTTAGTGCTTCACGTATTTCTCTTTCTGCTGCCCCAAGGGAACCCCTATAAAATAGAATAACTCCTCGACTCAAGTGGTTTTGTGCGCTGTGTAGCAATTCCTGGGCCTTTCTGCGCTTTTCATTTTCTATCAAGTTGTTGGTAAGGTTTTCAATGTTAGTTGAGATGTTTGACATACTGGTTTCTGAATTTTTGACTGCATCGAACAATTGCTTGCTTGATTCATAGTATTTGCCAATTTCGCTGGGAATAAGTGTCAGCTTTTCTAATAGCATCCCGGTTTCTTTTTCTCTACTCGAACTGCTTTCAATTAAGATTTTTTCCAGAGATTTGAGTTGATTGCCAAGAACCGTAGAAATGTCTGATAGGAGTTTCTTGATCTCATTTGAGCTTTCTGCTGAAGTTTCACCGTAAGCTTTGTTGTTGTTCAGAATTAAGGTTAGTTTTTCTTCAATGCCTTCGCCCCTTCGATCAATTACAGCTGGAATGATATCCTGTTTCTTGGCCAAAGTTTCTAAATTCACAGTAAGTTCGTTCATTTTATTACTAATTTTCGATACCATAACGGTAAAACTGGAGAAAGAAGATTCTATTTTTTCAAGAATTGAAGATTGGCTTGGAAGAGTTTGTTGAAGAGTTTTTTCTATGTTTTCGATGGAGGTGGAGAGATTGTCTTTTAAAGTTTTTAATGTTTCACCCAATTTGGAGTTTGCGTCTTCGATTTTTGATCCGAGTTCTTCGGTGGTTTCTTTTCCGCTTTTCACAATCGTATCCATAGTATTAGTGAGCGTGCTCGATAAACTATTTATTGTTTCATTGAGATTGGAAGTTAGAGACATAATGGATGTTCTCGTTTCGGTGTTTGTGGTAGAGAGTTCTCCAATTTGTTCTATTAAGTGCTTGATTGAATTATCAATGGATTCAGTCAACCTAGTTGACTTTGCTGCTTCACGAGGTATCTGTTCGATTTTTTCCGAAATTGCAGAAATTTCGTTCAATATACCGTCTAATTCTTTCCGCTCGCCCAGTGTTTCGAAGGATTCGGTTATCACTGTTTTAAATGATTGAATGATTTCAGCATAGGCTTGTGAAGATTTTTCCAATTTCTCATTGATGGAGTAAATTACTTCCAGTATCTGCTTGTTTTCTTTCGGCTCGTTTATTTTGAGAGACAGATGTTTTATTTCTTGTTCAATAGCTCCAAGTAGGGGTATAGTTTGCTGGGGGATTTTATCTGCTTTCTCAAGAATACCCTTAAGTGCATCAAGCAGTTTGTCATCTGTTTGTTTTTCGGGAAGGGATTCAAAAAAACCTTTCAATTCAGCGTTACTTTTTTCGGTCCATTCCCTCAGCAGATCATACTGCCTGCTAAGTTCACTCAAAGCAACCACGAACCTTTCTCTTGCTTCTCTTTGTTCCTCGCTTATTTGTTTTGTTCTTTTTTCAAAAGATTGAATTATGTTTTTCAGATCATTGTCTGGTTTGTCATTTTCATTCATATTTTCTCCTTTTGAAATTATGGGTTCTGTGAAAAACTGACGCACAGATTCGCCCGGTGAAATAGGAGAATGGTCAGAAGTTCAGTGTATTTCACAGGGGAACCACATATGTAATATTTCTTACAGTTTGGATTTCCTAAATGTAATTCTAAAGGATTTTCAGTACAGAGAGAACTAATGTTCTCTCTGTGTGCTCTGTGGTTTCTTTCATATCTTTTCACACTTCTCGACAGTATCATTATAATGGGATAGTAATTTTCCAAAATATTATTGCATTTGATTTGCAAAGTCTTGGCAATTTCAGTTTAAGTTGAGATTATTGGAAAACCTGTCCTGGTATCGGAAAGGACAGCCATTTCACTTAGATATTTAATTCTTCTGTCGATTTGCAGATCAGCGTCACACCTTTTTAATGTAACAAGTGCGCTGCCATAATCACCTATTTTCTCATAGGATGCGGATAGAAGAAGTAGCATTTTTCTCTTGAGTTTTTTATCAGAGGGAATAGAAATGGTTCTCAGTATCTCGATAGTTCGAACAGGGTTGTTTTTTAAGGAAAATGATTTTGCAGAAATATATTTGGCTGCCAAGGCATCTTTTTTTAATGCAAAGGATTTCGACAGAAGTTTTATTGCTTCATCTGGTCTTTTCAGTTGGTTGAGAAGCTCTGCTTGTTCCAAGACAAGAGATTCAATCTCAGGAGATTTAGTTCTTGCAAATTTCAGTCTTCTAAGCTGAAATTCGGATTTCTCGTTAGACAAAGTTCTTAGAGATGAGTAAAATTGCTTTTCTCCCAAATGTTTTACTAATTTTCTCTTTGTTGAATCTGTTTGAACTCTCTCTTTTGAATGTAGAAGAAATTCTAAAAGAAGAAGAGGGATTTGGAGTTCCCTGTTCGATTTTGGCAAGGCTCGAGACAATATTTGTTTTAAACCTTGCCAATCATCTCTCAGGTATAAAAAGTGGGCAAGGAATTCAACTATTTCTGGGTGCTCCGATTCTTGAGCTATGTGATTCTTAAGTAGAGTGATAATTCGGTTGTGAAAAGAGAAATCGTTTTGAAATTCCCGTAAGAGTGGAAGAATGTCAGCATGCTTGTTTTCTTGAATTGAATATTCGATAAGAGAAAAAGTTGCTTCCATATCCCCATTGTCGGACATCTTTTTTAGCAAAGAACGTACGTCGGAAACTCTATCCGGATATTGGTTAGCAATGGATTGTAGTATTTCGATACTTCTTGACGATTCTTTGCTAAGTGAAAGAAGTTCTGCATAGAAAAACTGAAGTTCGATCTCATCTGGATATTTTTCGAGCAAATTCTGCACTTGTTGTCTTATCTTTTTGAGTTCTTCTGGAATTATTCCGAGTATGGTCTTGTAAGTAGATATGATGGTTACAATATCGCCCTCTTTTTCGACGATCTCGGCAAGTGCATAAAGAACGAATATATTTCGGGGGTCTAAATTTTTGATTTTATTAAGATTGGAAGAAGATCGTTCCGCTAGATTTTTGTCCTGTCTATATGCTTCCATTAGATGGTGCGTTGCCTTTGAATAGAGTTTCTTGCGTGTATACAATTCACCAAGGTTTATATGCACCTCAGAAACAGAATGGTGTTTTTCTATGAAATGAAGTTTACCAATGACTTTGTCAATAAAGGAATCACCTAATTCGGAAGCAGATCTTAATTCGACGATTGCTTTCTTTACTTGTTTCTGCGTCAAATATAAACTGCCCAGGGTGAAATGAACTGCTGCATTTACCCTGTCGATTTCTATTATTTTTTTGAGTTCTTGTATCGACCTGTCAATTTTCGTAGGATCGAATTTCGTAATTTCGTAGAATTGCGATGCAGCTTTATCGTATTCCTTTGCTGCTATATAAGCTTTTGCTATTCCATACTTCACCACAGCATTCTTCCTATCCAGTATATTTGCCCTTTTTAGCAATTTTAGCGCTTGTGGTGCAAGCGTTTCATCGATATCAAGAGCGTGAACTATTGATAGTGATGCTTGTTTTAAAAGTCCTTTTTCTAAACTTGCCTGTCCATGTGTAAGATAAACAAATCCAGTTGTCTCTTTTGGGAATCTCTCGATTGCATCTTCACATTCAACTATTACCTGTTCATAGGAACCGTTTATCATTAAGGATCTTAAGAGTTCCTTGGTTATGAGTGGTTCTTCGGGGAATTTTCTAAGCAGTTCGTATAGAATATGCAAAATTTTGTCGGAGAGTTTCGGGTTCAGTTCATTTGCTTTTCCCAGTTGTATTAGCCCTTCTTTAATGTTATCGATTTTCAGATAAATAGAAGCAAGTGCAAAGTTCACATATGCAAGGTCATCTCTTTTTTTCAGGATTCTCTGAAAACCTTCCGTTACTTTATCGACAAGTTCGGGTTTTTCTGAAAAACACTTGTTGTAGTAGATAACGGAATTTTTGAAGTTTTCTGAAAGATAAGATGCCTCAGCCTTTGCAAAATTAAGTATAAAAGGTTCTATTGATTCTGTGGGTATAGATTCGTAAACTTGCATAACGCTACCAGCAAGTTCAGGGGATGTTCTTGCAATGGTATCAAGTTGAGGAATCAGGTGTGAAAGGGCTCCCGGTTGTTTTTTCAGTATCGAGTCAATCGTATCAAGTGCTTCCTTATGTTCCCCGGTTTTAAATAGTAGCAATACCAACGAAGTTTTTGCCTTGATAAGTTCAGGATTCTCAAGAGCAATTCTTTTTATACCTGTTTCAGCAAGTTTGAACCCCCCCTTTAAGTTAAGGAGATGCTCATATATGAATAGTGATTTATCGAAGTTTTTCTTATAACCGTAAATTTCGGCAAGTAGGTTTAATCCTCTAATATTCTCTAAGTTTGTTGCAAGAACTTTATTTAGCTTTTCTATAATTTCACCCGACAGTTCTTTGTTAGCTTTATAGAGTTTTTCGAAGGAAAATATGGCTTTTTCAGTTTCCCCTTTCTCAGTATATAAATCGGACATAAAGTAAAGCAAATTAGAATTATAAGGGTCTTTCTCGATTATTAGTTCTGCAATTTTCATTACATCATCGAACTTGTCCGGATTTGTCTCAACTATTACGGTAAGTTCACTCAATACAGAGTCAAATTTCCCATCTTTTGCATACAATCTTGCCAATGATAGTTGAATATCAACATTTTCCTTATCTTTCCTTATAATTTCAGTGTAAATTTTGATGATAGTTGGCAAAGCGATGCCTTCGATATTTTCCATTTGTTTTGCATAGAATATTGCATTGTCTGTATTGCCAAGGGTAAGTTCGTATCTTGCAAGTAGTTCAAATAATTGTGGGTTTTTGTTTTCCTTTATTATCGTCTCTGCCAACTTAATTACTTCACCAATATATTTCTTATCTGCTTCAGCTGATCTTTCAAAGTATTTGATACCTTCCTTGAACCTATTTTCAAGAAATAAGAATTTCCCTTTCAAAAACTTTGGATATGGATTAGCGTAATTCAATTGACAAATTCTTTCAAGATCCTTCATTAATTTCTCTTTCTCTTGAGGGAAGTTGCGAAAAATGTGTTCATAGAAGGACAATCCGTCTTTAAGTTTGACTTTCTGTTTTAGAAGAGATAGACAGTATGTATTGATCAAATCCTTTTTTGTATAGTTCTGATATTTCTTTTTAGATATAACATTCTCGTATATTTTGTCATAATGATTTAGCATTTGCTGTATCTGTTCTTCCGAACTTCCATCAATGATTTTTCTTGCATCATCAAACAAATCCCTATTTACATATATTTCGACAAGCATAATCCCCGTTGCAACAGGCGTTCCACTCGAAAAATGGCTTGCTTCGATTGCATCAGTGATTTCTTCCCATTTTTCGGGAGCAAGATGGTGTGCCCTTAATAGACTGGTTGCAGATTCGACATATTTACCTTGTTCAAAAAAGTATTTCCCAATTTGAAGATAGAGTGGAAAATCTTCTCTTTTTCCTATCAAAGCGTTTTCAAGAGTTTTTATTGCCCGGTCTACCTTTCCCTCTCCGTAAAGTTTCTGCGCTCTTTCGATTAGTTTCTGGGTATTTCCAAGATTAAAAATCATAACTTTCCTTTTCTAATTGATACGGAATGTTGTTAGCGTTTGTTTTAAGCAAGTTGTCAGCTTTTGCTTTAAGCAAAATCATAATACGGTAGAATATTCTCTTTGTCAACCAAAAAATCGTTGTGTTTATTCGGGTGGTTTAAAAACTGTGGATAGTTTTCATTACTGGCGCGATTGTTTTACGTTGTTTTTTAGCCAAATATCGAAAAAAGAAGTTCGTCTGAAACAGAGAGAAATGTGTCTACGATCGTTTTGTCAAGTTTTGTCTGTTTCATATCTTCGATAATAGTTTTTGCTTTCAATATAGTTATTTTTTTCTTGTAAGGTCTACTCTGTATCATAGCATCAAAAGCGTCTGCCACGGCGATAATGCGCGCCATAAGAGGTATTGTTTTTCCCCTCAAGCCATCAGGATAGCCACTTCCATCAAGTCTTTCATGATGCCATCTTATTCCTGGAAGTGTTTGTTTCAGGAAAGTGAATCCTTGAACAATTAAGTAACCTCTGACGGGATGCATCTTAATTTCTATCCAATCCCTTTCGGTTAATCTCTTTTTCTTCTGCAAGACTTGCTCTTCTATAGCAATTTTTCCAAAATCATGAAGAAGTGCCGAGATCTCAATGTTAAATGTCTGTTGGTTGGAAAGGTTCAGTTTTTTTGAAATTTCCGTGGACAGTCTTGAAACTCTGATAGAATGACCATCCCTGTAAGGTATTTTCTTATCGACAATCTTTGCAAGTTTTGTAAGCCGCACTCGTAAAGAGGATTTTCTAAGTTTTACTATTCTTTCGAGTTCGGTTAGGTATGAAATGATTTCGTTAACTCCAAAATTCTTTTCTTCGGAAAAATAGTTTTTAAGATTTTCCATCGAGTTACGATTTTTCAAAAGCCTTAATTAGATCCAATTCGATTTCTTCAATGGATTTTAGAGAACGAAATCCTGCGGCTTGGTTGTGTCCTCCTCCGTTAAATTCGGAGGCAATTTTATTTACGTCAATATCCGCATTCTTGGACCTTAAGCTAACTCTGAATTCTCCTTGAGGCTTCTCTCTTATAAAAACAGCTGCTTTTATATTTTTGATTGAAAGTGCATAATTCACGAATCCTTCTGTTTCTTCTTCCTTTGCGCCATAATTCGATAGCATTTGTTGTGTTAGCTTAATAAAGGCGATGTTTTTCGATATCCTAAGGGATGATAAAACAGCACCAAGCAATCTGATAGACTCGACCGTTCTTGAGCCGTAAACTTGCTGAGACAGATAATGAAAATTTACGCCGAAATGTGCTAATTCCGAGCAAATTCGAAAAGTTTTTTCACACGTATTCCTAAAACTAAATCTTCCTGTGTCTGTTAATATTCCTACAGCAATGCATTCCGCTATTTCTTCGGTAAACTTGAACTGCAGTGTACTGAAAATGTCATAAAGACACTCTGAAGTTGATGATGCGGAAGGATCGACATAGTTGAGTTTGCCATAAAGCGAATTGCTGATATGGTGGTCAATGTTGAGAATAGGTATTTTTTTATTTTTCACATAATCGAAGATTCCAGAGACTCGCTTAGGATGACCCGCGTCAAGAAATATGGATGCATCGATAGACGTTGAGTTGTTTGGTAGATGATTTTTAATTTGTGAACATTTTGGAAGGAATCGATATTTCTCCGGAACAGGATCGGAGTCGATTATCAATGCATTTTTTGAAAGATTTTGTAATTGAATAAACATTGCGAGTTGGGAACCTACGGCGTCTCCGTCTGGTTCCATATGAGAAGTAAGAAGAAAGTTGTCATATTTAAGTAGAAACTGTCGAATTTCTTCGACATTGTTTGATGCAGTAGTTTTAGCAGTAGAAATTTTAATCATATTTAATATTGCTTTAGTTAGAGATTTATCGTGATATCATTTTTCAAGAATAGCAGTTGTGGAACTCTTTTTATGCTTATTCTTTTTGCAAGAAGCCATCTGATGTGTTTTTTTGCATTATTAAGGATAGAAAGGCAGGAATCAATCTTTCCATTCTCCAAAACCGTGACAAAAAGCTTGACCGACTTGTAATCCTTGGTTATAGAAACTGTGGAGATAGTAACCAAACCCAATCTCGGATCCGATAGTTCCAGGGAAACGATATTAGAAACCTCTTTTTTGATCGTTTCTTCTATTCTTTGTTTCTGGTAGGATATTAAAACACCTCCGTTTTGTATTCAACGAGGCGAAATTGTGGTTGTTTTTCCATATATTTAACAACGGAAGACAAAAGTTTATCTACAAAGTGTGCATTGTTGGACACTGTTGCGACGGCAAGAACGGAAATTCTATGATTGTTATTACGGTCAACTTCGGATATAGATACATTGAATTTGTTTCTTACTCTTTTTTTAAGACCTGTTAGGACACTTCTCTTGTCTTTCAGGGATAAAGCATCAGGGATGTATATCTGTAAGATACAGTTACCTATCTTCATTCAACTAATATGAATTCTCTAAATTTACGGGTATAGACTTCTTAAGTCGAAAGAGGTTTCAGAGCTCTCTCTTGATCTCAATCGTTCTGAAAGACTCGATAATATCTTTTTCTTTAACATCTTTGGTGCCAGCAAAACCAATGCCACATTCCAAGCCCATTTCGACTTCTTGCACATCTTCTTTGAATCTTTTTAAGGAGGTTATTTTACCTTCGTAAATAATCTCCCCATCTCTCTTAAGTCTTGCTTCTTCACCTGAGATAATTTTTCCTCTTACTATAAAAGAACCTGCAATAAGTCCAATTGATGGTATCTTGAAAACTTGTTTTACCTCAGCAATTCCCAATATTTCTTCTTTATACTCTGGTTCAAGGAGTCCGGAGAGTGCCATTTTAATATCTGAGATTGCTTCAAAGATTATATTGTAAAATCTCGTTTCAATTCCTTCTCGTTTGGCGATTTCCTCGACTTTAGGATTTGCTTTAACATGGAAACCAACTATTATAGCGTTTGATGCTGCTGCAAGTAGAACATCGGAATCGTTTACAGCTCCTACTCCTTTATGAATAATAAATATTCTTGCTTCATCGGTTGAAAGGTTTTCGAATGCGTCTGCCAATGCCTCGGCGGAACCGGCAACATCTGCTTTAAGAATAATTTTCAGTTCTTTTACCTCGCCTTCCTTAAGTCCTTGCTGGAATTGAACAAGACTGTATTTAAGTCTTCCTTTTTCCAATTGCTCTCTTTTTGCAAGTTGTCTTTTTCTGGAAACTTCACGTGCCTTCTGTTCATTCTCAAAAACAACAAAACTGTCACCAACTTCTGGTAGTCCATTAAGTCCCATAATTTGAATTGGTTTGGAAGGTCCGGCATCTACCATTCTTTCATTGAATTCGTCGATCATTGCTCTAACTTTTCCACTGTACAAACCTGTAACGAAAGGATTGCCGATATGAAGAGTCCCCTTCTGAATCAGTACTGTGGCGACTGCACCTTTACCTTTGTCCATCCTTGCTTCTATTACAACACCTTTTGCAGGACCTTCTTTGCGAGTCTCAAGTTCCATGATTTCCGATTGTAGAATAATTGCATCCAGCAATTCATTTATGCCTTGTCCTGTTTTTGCGGAGACTTGAACTGCCAGAGTATTTCCACCATATTCCTCAAGTAAAATCTTGTGTTTGCTGAGCTGCTGTTTCACGAAATCAGGATTTGCAGTGTCGAGGTCCATTTTGTTTATCGCTACTATTATCGGAATGTTTGCTGCTCGGGAGTGATCTATCGCTTCGACAGTTTGTGGCATAACTCCATCATCCGCGGCAACCACGAGTACGACTATGTCTGTTATTTGTGCTCCTCTTGCTCTCATCGCAGTGAAAGCCTGGTGACCTGGGGTATCAAGGAATGTGATGAGATGTTCTTTGTACGGAACTGAATACGCACCTATATGCTGAGTTATTCCTCCTTTTTCCTGGGAAACTACGTTTGTGTCTCTGATTTTATCCAGAAGCAATGTTTTTCCATGGTCTACATGTCCCATGACAGTTACAATCGAGGGGCGTGGTTCGATTTTCGTTTTCTCTTCCTCTTCGTCTTCTTCTTTCATTAGTTGGTCACTATATTCTGGAAGAAGCTCAACTTCCACATTGTATTCGTCCGCAATCATTGTAATAGTATCCAGATCCATTCTCTGGTTTATCGTAACAAGTAGTCCCAATTCAAGACATTTCTTAATAATATTTGTTGGGTCAACCCCAAGAATATCGGCGAGTTCGGAAACTGACATAAATTCACTAATTCTGATAACATTTTTCTCCGCTTCCTGTTCCGGAATCGCAGCTTCAATTGCCTTTTTTATTCTCTTGGGTTTTGTTATAGTTCCCATCTTCTTAACTGTTTCCTTTACCTTCTGTTTTATTTCTTCTTTTTTCCTTTTTTGTTCGTGTTTTCTTTTTTGTTTTCTTTCCTTCCACAGGGATTCAGTATTTTTCTGCTTTGTAGCAGTACCTTCCTTTTTTCGCTTTACATCTTTTTTTCTCTCGATTTCTTCGACCTTAAGTTGTTTCTTGTCCGTATCAAGTTTTTCCTTTATTGATGAAATCATTTTGTCTGTAAGGGTAGACATGTGATTCTTTATGGCGAAATTCATTTCTTTTAGCAAAGCAACAAGAGCATTGCTGGATAGATTCAATTCTTTGGCAAATTGATAAACTCTTATCTGTGAGGGGTTTTGTTTTTTAGTCTGAGTCTTCTTCTTTGATTTTTTTGGCAACTTTTTCATAAGCTTTTATTATTTTTTGAGCACCGGATTTACCAATTTCTGGAATCTTCTTGAAGTCAGCTTCCGTGAGTTCTTCGAGATTCTGAAATGTGAAATACCCAGCTCTTTGGAGTTTTTCCTTGATTCCCTTAGAAAGTCCCTTATGGTCTTTTATTGCAATTTGTGCAAGCCTGGTTTCCTTGACCTCTTTGTAGTACTCTTCTTTACTTAGAATGTCTATTGACCAACCTGTAAGTTTATTAGCCAATCTTGTATTCACACCATTTTTGCCAATTGCAAGGGAGAGTTGGTCTTCAGGAATTATGACAATCATTTTCTTGTCTTCTTCGTTAATTGTTGTTTTATATATTTTTGCAGGTGAAAGTGCTCGGGACACAAAGAGGCCTGGATCTACACTCCATTGAATTACATCTATGTTTTCCCCGTTTAATTCTCTGACAATTGACTGTATTCTTGAACCTCTCACACCGACACAAGCTCCAACCGGGTCTATCTTATCATCGTTTGAATAGACAGCGACTTTCGACCTATTTCCTGGATCTCGGGCCACAGAAATAATATCCACAATCTTATCATACACCTCGGGAATCTCAGCCTTCAGTAATTGTCTAAGGAAGTCAGGATGCGATCTTGAAAGAAGCACTCTTGGTCCTCTTGGGGTACTCTCGATATCCTTTATGAGTGCACGAGTGTTTACACCCTGGTATAGTTTCTCACCTGGAATAACGTCTGTTTTCGGAATGAATGCTTCAACCTTTCCCAAATTCAGGTAAACTCCGCGAGATGTAGCTTGTGTGACGGTACCGTTTATGATTTCTCCAACCTTTTTTTCATACTTCTCATAGTTTATTTCTTTTTCCTTTTGCCTTATTCCTTGAAATAGGACCTGTTTAACAAGAATGATTGCATTTCTTCCGAATTCCTCCAGGGGATACTCAATGCTTATTTCATCTCCGATATTTGCATCGTCTTTATACTTTCGAGCTTCCTCTTGTGTAAACTCAACGGCATTGTCGACAACCTCGTCTGTTACTGTCATTATTCTGAATATTCTTATTTTAGATGTAGCTTCGGAGATGTCAACCGTAACATTTGCGGTTTTACCAAATTTCTTTCTTACTACAGAGGCAAGACTTGTTTTGAAGGTTTCTATTACATAACCTTTTTCGACACTTCTTTCCCTTGCAATGTCGGAAAAAAAATTCCATAGATCAACAGATGCCAATTAACCTCCTATAGAATACTTTCTTTGCCTACCCCCAGGCGAAGATACCTCAAGGGTATAGGCTGTTTTTATTAAATCAGTTACGTCGAGAAGAACGGACAAACTCTTTGAAAAATGCTCACAGTCATCAAGTGTTATGCCACCTTTCTTGTCAAGGTATACTCTTAACAATCGTTTTTGTCGATTTCCCTTGAGTTCGAAATCTATTAGTTCGAAGTTTTCATCGGTAAACTGCTCACGTATGTTTTTTTTTATAATTTCAATAATGTTTTTTTGCATTTTCTCATCGTCGCTCTTCATATGTTATTCTTAACATAAATTTCCCTGGTTTTCAAGGATTTTCTTTGATTATTTTGTAGATGAAGTTTCATAGCCTTGGTTTTATTGGATCTCGGAGAATTTTTGCTCCTTTGAGAGTAAATCAATGACAAATGGTATGATTTCTGTAATAGGGACATTTTTTTTCTGGTCCTGTCTTCTCAGTTTTACCTCGCAAAGCTGCTGTTTTAATGATTTCGAACCCACAATAATGTGCACGGGTATTCCAATTAAATCTGCATCCTTGAATTTAAATCCAGGTCTTTCATCTCTGTCATCTATAAGTGTCTCTATATTATTGGCTTCCAGAGTTTCAAAGATTTCCTCTACTGTTTGCAAAACATTTTTGTTGGAAATATCGAGAGGGATAATGTGGACAGCGAAAGGAGAAATGCTCATTGGCCAGACAATTCCCGAATCGTCATGATACCTGTCGATAACCGACGCCATTATTCTTTCGATTCCGATACCGTAACTACCCATTACTATAGGTTTTTCGGCGCCGTCTTTATCAGTAAAGACACACTTCATAGATTCGGAATATTTCGTTCCGAGTTTGAAAATATGTCCTAATTCTATTGCCTTTTTTATCTGAAGTGTCTGGTTTCTGCATTTCGGACACGGATCACCTTCCTTTATTAAAAGAAAATCGATATAATGTTTGACTTTTATATCTCTTTCTATGTTTACACCCATAACGTGATATTCGTTCTTATTCGCACCGGTAATCATTCCACTGGAACCTTTAAGACCAGTATCGGCATATACCTGTACGTTTTTTATCCCAATGGGGCTTATATAGCCGATGTCAGCACCTGTCAGCTTTTTAACTTCTTCGGGTGTGGCAATTCTCAGGTCGTTTCCAAATAAACTCGCAAGTTTGTTTTCATTTACTTCGTGGTCACCTCTTAGCAAAAGAAAAACAGGTTCATTTTTGACAATGTAAAGAAGGCTTTTTAAGAAGGTCTTCTTATCTTTTTTTAGCAGATTTGAAACCGCATCTACTGTTCCGGGAACGGGTGTATGAATTTTCTCTAACTTTTGTTCTTCCGTTTTTACAGGTTCGAGTATAGTTGTCGCCACTTCTATATTTGCAGCGTAGCCGCACTTGCTACAGATAGCGATTGTGTCTTCACCGCTATCCGATGGAAACATAAACTCTTCGGACTTAGGACCTCCCATTAGTCCACTTGAAGCACCAACTATAACTGTTTTAAGACCGCATCTTGCAAAAATTTTACCGTAAGCCTCGCTGTGAAGGACGAAACTCCTGTCCAGTCCGTTACTATCGACATCAAGGCTATAAGAATCTTTCATAATAAATTGCCTTATCCTGAGCACGGCACCCTTAGGTCTGGGTTCATCCCTGAATTTAGTTTGGATTTGATACCATATTTGAGGGAGTTCTCTGTATGATTGAATCTCTCTTCTTGCAAGATCCGTAACTATTTCCTCGTGTGTTGGAGCAAGACAAATATCCCTATCGTTTCTATCCTTAAACTTGAACATCTCTTCTCCGAAATCATCCCACCTATTTGTTTCATCCCATAGTTCTCTACTTGAAAGCACCGGTAAGAGCAGTTCTTGCCCACCAATTCTATCCATCTCTTCGCGTATTATTTTCTGAATTTTTTTGATTACACGCCACCCGAGGGGCAAATATTCATAAACACCGCTCATAAGTGGTTTTATCAATCCCGCCTTGAGCAAAAGTTTATGACTAATTTCCTTTGCGTCTTTTGGAAATTCTTTCTTTGTTGGCAAAAAATACTTACTTAATCGCAAAACCTCTCCTTAAATTTGATACGCCAATAAAACTAATGCAACCAATTAAACTAACTAAACTAATGCGACAGTTTCCTTATTAATTCAAGAAACAATTATATCTGTATATCAGAAAAGAAATATTTAGTCAACATCTTTTTCTTTTGTTTCATGAAAAAGTTCGGCAGTAGCAGGACTCAATCTTCATGGGTTTCTTTGCGAGTTTTGTTAAATACCGTGCTTACGAGAGGTAAACTCATCTTCTCATTCATTAACATCTCTGTTTCTTTACTACCCACTTTCTTGTCCATATGTTCTTTGTGCCTTTACTCAATATATATTCTATTGAAATGTTAAAACATCAAAAAAGTTCTTGACAAAAAGAAATTTTCACAGTAAAATAAGAAAAGTAGACAAGATGAAAGGAAAAGAGAATGATCTCTCTCTC